>WKJB01000144.1_pt1 | contig 18050 bp, 18 predicted proteins | sample 5403331 | NCBI WGS metagenome assembly WKJB01 (sample SAMN13198853, study PRJNA488119) | plastic metagenome | isolation source: water-polyurethane dispersion (WPUD) containing a polyether... | place: Mexico: Mexico City | collected 2016 | reverse complement strand
GAATTGGGCGTGATGGAAAAAATGCAGGCCCACGAGAACGGACTGCTTCACCGGGCTTTCTCGGTATTTATCTTCAACAACAAAGGCGAGATGCTGTTGCAAAAAAGAGCCTCGGGGAAATACCATTCACCCGGAAAGTGGACCAATGCCGTATGCTCTCATCCGCGCCAAGGAGAGACCTACGAAGAAGCCGCACAACGGCGCATGCAAGAGGAACTGGGCTTCAGTTGCCCGCTAGAATACAGATTCAATTTCATTTACAAAGCCGACGTGGGACAAGATCTGTGGGAGCACGAGTTGGACTATGTCTTTTCCGGAACCTTTGACGGCGAATATCTGTTGAACAAAGATGAAGTGGAAGAAATACGCTTCATCACATTGGAAGATCTGGAGCGTGAGCTGCAAGACGGTCCGGAAAATTTCACCGAGTGGTTTAAAATCATTCTAAATCAGTACCGCCGGCATTTAAAAATCGACAATAAAAAGTAAAAACAATACTATGGAAAAAAAGACAGCACTCTACGACCGCCACGTAGCCGCCGGCGCCAAAATGGTTCCGTATGCCGGTTTCCAAATGCCCGTGCAATACGCAGGCGTGACCGAGGAACATTTTGCGGTACGCGAGGCGGCAGGCATCTTTGATGTCAGCCACATGGGACAATTTTTTGTGGAAGGGCCGGAGGCCCGCAATCTGCTGCAATATACCTGCACCAACAATATAGATACTCTGAAAGACGGCAAGGCGCAGTACACAAGCCTTACCAATGAAAACGGCGGCATCGTAGACGATCTGATCATCTACAAAATCGCTGACGAAAAATACTTCGTGGTGGTCAATGCGGCCAACATCGAAAAAGATTGGGAACACCTCACAAAGCACAACGAGAAATTCGGTGCCGATCTGCGCAACGCTTCGGACGAGATTTCGCTTATCGCCGTTCAGGGTCCCAAAGCCACAGAGATTTTGCAAAAACTGACTGATGCTGATCTTAGCGCGATACCTTATTATAATTTCAGCTATGCAACCGTGGCAGGCGTGGAAAATGTGATGGTCAGCAACACAGGTTACACGGGTAGCGGCGGTTTTGAGCTTTACTTCCCGAATGAAGCGGCCGATAAGATTTGGGATGCTCTTTTGGAAACCGGCAAAGATTACAATTTGCAAGCTTGCGGCTTGGCATCACGTGATACGCTTCGGCTGGAAAAAGGCTTCTGTTTGTACGGAAACGACATCAATGACGAGGTTACACCTTTGGAAGCCGGACTGGGTTGGATCACCAAATTCGATAAAGACTTTGTCGCCAAAGAGATTCTACAGAAACAAAAAGAAGAAGGACCGAAACGCAAACTCGTAGGCTTTGAAATGGAGAAAAAAGCAATCCCGAGAGGCGGCTACGAAATTGCCGATGCCGACGACAACATCATCGGTAAGGTAACCTCGGGCACCATGTCGCCGATGAAGAAAGTCGGGATCGGTCTGGCATTGGTGGATGTTCCGCATCACAAAACGGATAACCGCATCTTCATCAAAATCAGAAATAAAGCGGTTCCCGCAAAGGTGGTAAAACTGCCGTTTGTTTAAACCAAAAACGCTCACCGGAGCGTTTTTTTGTTTTCGCCGGCATTATATTGGCAATATTGCAGCATCACAAAAAATTATAGATTATGTCATTTTTAAACAAAAGCATCGCGGGCTTGGCAGGCGCAATTGCCGTAAACGTCCTGCACGAGATATTGCGCAAAACGGTAAAAGGTGCGCCACACATCAATGAAATAGGAGAAGAAATTGTGGAAAAAAGCCTGAAAGACACCGACTTCCCTGCCGATGACAAGGATAAAGTCTACGCAGCAGCAATGACGGGAGATTTGATCAGCAATGCTTTGTATTACGCAAGCTTCGCGCCCGGCAAATCCACAGGCAGCCTGATCGGTAGTACACTCACAAGCGGTTTGCTTGCCGGTGCGGGGGCGGTCTTACTGCCCGAGAAACTGGGTCTGAATGATGAACCTACCGCAGGTACCGACAAAAAGAAACTGATGACCGTGGGCTATTATCTGCTCGGTGCGGTGGTAGCGGCAGGCGTCTATCGCGCATTGGAGCAAAAGAAACAATAAATTGCGAGGCTTATCCGCCGACTGAAACAGGAGCACTGCCAACGGATAGTGCTCCTGTTTTATTTCTCGTCATACGGAACCACAGAGATTTTCCCCTCTCGCTCGATGAAGGCTTTTTTGACTTTTGAAATATCGTCGATCTGCTGTTCGCGCAGATGGCCCATCAACTCATCTTTTGTCAAAAATTCCCGCCGCATGTTTTTCAGCAACAATCTTCCGTCTTTGATGACCTGCACCGGAGGGTGCTCGAAAATTTTCGACATAAACGGAAAATAGTAGCACAATACATCGATGAGGAAACTGCAACTCATAAAAGTAGCGATCATTATCACACCGTCGCCAACAGCTTTATAATCACCAAGCGCATTGGAAGCTCCTTCGGAAACCAACAACAGGAAAATGATGTCCATGACGCCCAGTTCGCCCGAAGTACGTCTGGGCAAGACGCGCAAAAAAATCACAATCACCATGTAGAGCACCACACCGCGAACGATAAGCTCTGTCAAGGGCAGTTGCGGCTGTAGCACCTCTGCCCAACTGTCGGGAAAAAGCTCCATGTTACTCTTGCAGTATTTTTAAAAACTGTTGCAACAACTCTTGTCGAAATTGCTCGCGAACTTGGTCGGGACTTTTTTCCTTCGACGAATCGATTTTCTTTTGAAGCAGAATTTTGTCGTTGTTGGCCACGGCAATAAACGCAAAGACATCGGCAATATCTTTCTCGGGCAAAGGCTCGGCATAGCCGGTGATGCTGAGACCGTACGCGGGACGGAACATCTTTACCACTCCAAGAGCCATTTCATCCGCCACTTTTTGAGACACACAGTTGGTCATCTCTGCATTGATGGGTTCCACATCCAGCAACTTTGCTTTTTGGCCCAAATTATAAACGGTAACGCCGCCTTGGAATACGGACGCAGCACCTTCGGCTCCGGCCAGCATGCTTTGGACCATCCCTGCCGTCACGCTCTCGGCGCAGGCCACCGATTCTTTTTTGTCTTTTAACAACCGTGTAATTTCTTGTGCGGTTTTAGCGGAAGCTTCATCCATGTGGAAAGTATCTATAGGATAAACGCACTGCAAAGAATCTGCCGCAGCAAAAATCAGAGACGGAAAATACTCTGATCCGTAAAAACGTAGCTCTGGCCTTTGGGCAGATTTCGAGTGTCCAAGCCGGTAAATTTGCTGAAGGCCGGCAAGATCAAACCCGAGTCCGTAAGATGGAAACACGGCAGACGCAGACGGCCGCCTATTCCTGTGGGGATGATGACGCCCGGATGCAGGTGACCGGCAATATAGAACTCGGTTCCTACAGCGTCGGCGGGATCGTGTACAAACTGCAATCCGCCCAACAAATACCGCTCGTTCACTGCGTGCAAACAAGCTTTTTCATAAACTTCTTCGGCAACGCGGTCATGGTTACCTTCGACCAAGGTAAAGTCGATGTCGCTAAAGTTTTGTCTCCATTCGCAAAAAATATCGATGTCGGAATTGTCGCCCGCATGAAACAGGTCACCGACAATCATCACTTCCCGCGCTGCAAAATGCTCGATCTGAGATTGCAGACGACGCAGATCATCCAGCAATAAACCGGACGGAACGGCAATTCCGTTCTTCCGGAAATGAGCGGTTTTACCCACGTGCAGATCAGACAACACCAATAGTTTCCTGCTCGGTAAAAAAGCAGTGCGCCGGTTGGTCAGAACCAAAGTCTCGCCACCGAAACGGATTTCTATTCTTGCTGTTTTGCTCAATGTTTTTTCTTAGCTGTAAACGAGAGATTTAAGCATTTCTTATACTCTCGTCCTGCAATTTACGGATGCGCGCTTCAAGATCTTCGCTGCTCAAGCTTTGCCGCAAACTGTCTACTTTGATCGGGAAACTGAGCGGAGTGAAGCCCGAGGCGGTTTTCAAGATAACCTTGCTTTTCCTGATGCGCCGGAAAGCATCCAGCAACCGCGCTTCTTCCAACTGTTGATTGAACACTTCGGCATACGCTTGTTTTATCAACAGATTATCGGCATCGTATTCTTCCAACACGTTGAACATCAACCCCGACGAAGCCTGCAAGCTTTTGTTGTTTCTCTGTTGCCCCGGCAACGTCTGCACCACCAGACCCGAAATAACGGCAATATCACGGAACTTCCGCCGCGCCATTTCGGTGGCGTTGATGCTGCTCATCACATCCTGCAATACGTTTCTGTACGACAGCAGTTCGTGGATGTTCTCGTCGTCCACGGGAATTGGTCGATCGCTGAAGAGCTCAAAACCGTAATCGTTCATGGCAATTGAAAAACTGATCGGTTGAATCCTGCTGATTCGGTAAGCAATGACCGCCGACATCACCTCGTGCACCAGTCGCCCTTCAAACGGATACATGAACAAATGATAACCTTCGCGGGTACGAATTTTTTCCACCAGAAATTCGCCTTCCCGCGGAATGTGCGAAATCTCCTCCTGACGGGCAAACAGCGGATGCATGAAACGGAGTTCTTTTTCTCGACTGCCAGGATGTAATGCCTCGGACAATTGTGTACGCAAAAAGTGGCTGAGGTTGGCACTGAGAGGCAAGCGTCCACCTAACCAACTCGGCGTGATGGCTTTGCCTTTAGCCGCGCGCACATATACCGTCATTTCCTTGATATAAGCCACCTGCAGTACGCGGCCGGCCAGAACGAATTTATCGTCGGGTTTCAATTTAGAAATGAAATACTCCTCGATCATGCCTATATAACCGCCGCTCACAAATTTTACTTTGAGCATTGCATCACTGACGATGACGCCAATGTTCATTCGGTGCAGCATAGCGATTTTTCTACTCGTCACTTTATACAACCCCTCTTCCACCACCACTTTGTGGAACTCTTGGTAATTGCTCAGCGCACCGCCGCCCACCGTCAAAAAACGGAGCAACCATTTCCATTCTTCGTCGGTGATGAACTGAAATGCGTGGGTGGATTTTATTTGCGAAAGCAGGTCTTTTTCATCGAAACCGTCGCCCACGGCCAACGTCATGAGAAACTGCACCAAAACATCAAATGCCATGACTACGGGTTCTCGCGGCTCGATGGTTTTCTCCGCCACCGCTTTTTTCAGGGCCGACACTTCAATCAGTTCCAATGAATGCGTCGGTACGAAATATATTTTTGATACCTCATACGGCGAGTGGCCGCTTCTGCCCGCGCGTTGCAAGAAACGCGCAACGCCTTTTGCAGAACCCACTTGCACCACGGTATCGACGGGCTTGAAATCTACACCCAAATCCAACGATGAGGTAGAAATAACCGCTTTCAAATATCCCGAACTCAGATGATCCTCAATCCAAACCCGCAGTTCGGCGTCGATGGAACTATGGTGAATGGCGATTTGTCCGGCGAAGTCGGGATACGCTTGCAACAGCATTTGATACCAGAGTTCCGCCTGGCTGCGTGTGTTGGTGAAAACCAAAGTAGTTCGGCCGCTAAGAATGATCGGTACCACTTTATCTACCAAGCGCGCGCCCAGATGACCCGCCCACGGCAAGATCTCCACCTGATCGGGAAGGACGGAAATGATGTCGATTTTCTTTTTCTCCTTCGCTACAATTTTAACTTTCTTCTTATCCGTCGGAATCAGCACTTCAAGCGCTTGATCTAAATTGCCGATCGTAGCCGTGATGCCCCAAACCAAAAGATCGGAACGGTAGGCAGACAATCGGGAAATGGCCAGCTCGGTCATTACGCCGCGTTTGCTGCCCAAGAGTTCGTGCCACTCATCAACAGCAATACAGCGGAGATCGCGGAAAAATCTTTGGTGTTGTTTCTGGCCCAGCAAAAGGTGGAGGCTTTCCGGCGTTACCAATAAGATATCGGGCATGGCGCGCAACTGTTTTGCTTTCATCGCCTTATCTGTATCGCCGTTGCGTACGCCGACCGTCCAGTCCAAACCTATCTCGGCAATGGCTTCGGACATCGCACGGGCCAGATCCTTTGCCAGCGAGCGCAAGGGTGTGATCCAGAGCAATTTCAGGCCCCGGCCATAGGTTTCAGGTCGGTTCAGAAAATCTGCCACCACCGCCAGAAAAACAGAGAATGTTTTGCCGAAGCCTGTCGGGGCAATTACCATTCCGTTATAACCGGCGCTGTATTTCTGCCATGTCTGTTCCTGAAAACCGAATGGCGCAAATCCTTTCTGGTCCAGCCACCGATCCAAGATTTTGTAACCTTCGGAATCTTTGAATTTGGCCATATCAGGTGATCAGTTTTTTAATCTCGCTCAGCTCATCTATTTCGTCCACCGTTTTGTCGTGTCTCCAACGGACGATTCTGGGGAAGCGCAACGCCACACCGGATTTGTGCCGATTGCTGAAACCGATTCCCTCAAACGCTATCTCGAATACGAGTTCGGCTTTTACGGTGCGGACAGGGCCAAACTTTTCCAACGAGTTGGCTTTCACAAACTTGTCCACCTGCATTATTTCTTTATCGGTCAAGCCCGAGTAAGCCTTTGCGATGGTTACCAACTCTTCACCGTTCTTAACGGCAAAAGTGTAATCTGTGTAGTAACTGCTGCGTCGGCCCGCGCCTTTTTGAGCATAGATCAAAACCGCATCTATGGTCAGCGGATCCAACTTCCATTTCCACCAATCACCTTTTTTGCGGCCGGCATGATAAGGCGAATCTTTGCGTTTGAGCATCAAACCTTCACTGTTGATGTTTCTGGCATTTTCACGCACAGACGTCAATTCTTCCCAATCGTTGAAAGGGATGATCTCAGATAATTCGATTCTGTTATCCGTGTCGTCATTCAACAGCTGTTCCAACCGACGGCGGCGTTCTGCCAAAGGTTGTTCGCGCAAATCTTCGCCTTCCTGTTCGATCAGATCGTAAGCGAAAACATGTACCGGAATTTCCTTCATCATCTTTGCACTGACCGTTTTGCGATTCAAGCGTTTTTGCAGTTCGGTAAAATTCAGAACCTCGCCGTCACGCATCGCCAATATTTCACCGTCGATTACAAAGTCGCCCTCCATTTGCTGCAAGCTTCCGGCCAGTTCGGGAAACTGATCAGTCACTAACTCCTCGCCGCGTGACCAAATAAAAATTTCACCGTTTCGTCTGATCAGTTGACCGCGGATGCCGTCCCATTTGTATTCGATTTGCCATTCTGCGGTAAGCCCCAGATCTTCCAATGATTTTTCTACAGGATAAGCAAGGCAGAACGGATAAGGTTTTGAGTTGTCGGCATTGATGTGATGGCCGCCGACCAATTCGTCAAAGCTGACCTCTCCTATCTCCCATTTCCCCATTATGCCGTGCATCAGGGCGCTGGGTTCTTGGTCTGAATATTTGGCCAACGCGTTGATAATCAGTTTTTGTGACACACCGATCCGAAAACTGCCACCGATCAATTTGTTGAAAATCAGTCGCTCGGTATAATTCAGGCCACGCCACGCGGTGGTTACATACCCGCGCTTTTCATCATCGGTAGCGGAGCGCAGTTCCAACAGATCGTTCATCCACTCCGTCAGACTTTTATCGATGCGTTCTGCGGGCGGTGGCAAGATGAGCGCTATGGTTTCGCCCAAGTCTCCAACGCTGTTGTAACTCTCTTGAAACAGCCAATCAGGCAGTTCGGCAATATCGGTGGCCCATTGCCTCATCAGCGCCGTGTTCACCGGTCTCTTTGGACGTTTGCCCGTAAACAAGGCAATAAACCAAAGCTTATCAGAATCCGGCGCACGATTCAGATAGTCCACAATTGCGTCTATCTTGGCGTTCGTCTTGTTGGTGGTTTCCAGCGCTTCTATAAGTTCTGCAAAAAATTTCATACTTCCGGTTCGGCATTTGGATTTTCTAGAACTTCTTCGTCTTGTCCGTAGTGCGTACGAAACTCGTCTGCGGCTATGCCTATTTCGTTCAGGTATTTTGAAAATACTGCTGTCTGACCGTGGGTTACGTGTACCCGTTCGGCTCCCGTTTCTTTGACGGCCGTAATCAGGCTCTGCCAATCGGCATGATCACTAACGGCAAAGCCCGCATCTGCAGAACGCCAGCGTCGGGCGCCACGCACTTGCATCCACCCGGAACAAATGGCGGTGGAACGGTCACCGATTTTGCGCAAGAACCGGGAATCGTACAGCGCAGGCGGCGCGATGATAATATTTCCTTTCAGGCTTTTTTTGTCTTCCTCGGTCGACAGTAATTTATATTCAGGAAGTTCTACGCCTGAACTTTCCATGATTTGATTCAATTCGAAAACAGAACGGTGCGTATATATTTCGCCCAAGCCATCCACCGCTTTCATCAGCCTTTGCGCCTTGCCAAGCGAGTAACCGAACAATACGCTGGTCTTGGCGTTCTCGCGGTTGCGTGCCACCCAAGTTCTCAATTGGTCGTTCAATGCATCTACCGATAGCCAATTGTAAATCGGCAAACCGAAAGTGCTTTCCGTAACAAATTCATTGCATTTCACCGGTTCAAACGGTGTACTCAGGCCGTCGTCTTGCAGCTTATAATCGCCGGAGATAACGGCTACGTAGCCTTTGTACTCCAGCCGCACCTGCGCCGAACCTACGATATGCCCCGCAGGATGCAGACTCAGACGCACACCGTTAATAAGCACAGACTCGTTATAGTCGATGCTCTCAACGCTGATATCGGCGCCCAACCGATGTTGCAAGATGGGGCGCGTTAGGTGGTGGCAAAGGTATTTTTTCATTCCCCAACGCGCGTGATCTCCGTGGCCGTGGGTAATCACAGCCAAGTCTACGGGCCGCCAAGGATCGATATAGAATTTTCCGGGGATACAGAAAATTCCTTTCGGAGTATTTTTTATAAGCTTCAAGAAAAACGGAAATTGATGAATTCGTAAAATAGCAAAAGCATTGCCGGCCGGAAGATCCAAAAACAGAAAACCTCCCAAAGCGGGAGGTTTGCGGTATACAAAGTATTCTCTTATTTGGCAATATTCACTGCGCGGGTTTCCCGAATCACCGTAACGCGAACTTGGCCCGGATAGGTCAATTCGTTTTGGATTTTCTCGGAAATGTCATAGGACAACTGTGCCGCCAGGTCGTCATTCACGCGACCGCTTTCTACCATTACTCTAAGTTCTCTACCCGCCTGAATGGCATACGCACCGGATACTCCGTCGAAACTAAGCGCCGCAGCTTCCAGATCTTTCAAGCGTTGCATATAAGATTCCAACACCTGACGACGAGCGCCCGGACGAGCGCCGGAAATAGCATCTGCAACCTGAACGATCGGCGAAATCAGTGATGTCATCTCAACCTCATCGTGGTGTGCACCGATGGCATTTACAACCTCCGGATGTTCGCCCAATTTCTCTGCCCACTGCATACCCAACAAAGCGTGCGGTAATTCTGATTCTTGCTCGGGCACCTTCCCGATGTCGTGCAGCAAGCCCGCTCTCTTGGCCAGCTTAACATTCAATCCAAGTTCTGCCGCCATGGTCGCAGCAATATTCGCCACCTCGCGCGAGTGTTGAAGAAGGTTCTGACCATAAGAAGAACGGAACTTCATTCTGCCCACGATCTTTACCAACTCAGGGTGAAGCCCGTGAATGCCGAGATCCAAAACCGTGCGTTTGCCCACTTCGATGATTTCTTCCTCTATCTGCTTGCGCGTTTTCTGCACAACTTCCTCGATGCGCGCCGGGTGGATGCGGCCGTCGGTTACGAGACGATGCAATGATAGGCGAGCAACCTCGCGACGGACAGGATCAAAACACGACAACAGAATTGCTTCGGGAGTATCGTCAACGATGATCTCTACGCCGGTGGCGGCCTCTAAAGCGCGGATGTTTCTACCCTCGCGGCCGATGATTCTACCTTTTATCTCATCCGATTCTATATTGAAAACGGACACAGAGTTCTCGATTGCCTGTTCCGTCCCGATGCGTTGAATGGTTTGGATAACAATTTTTCTCGCCTCGCTTTTTGCGTTTAATTTGGCCTCGTCAATTGCATTTGTGACATAAGCTTGTGCCGCTGCTTTTGCTTCCACTTTCATGCTTTCTACCAACTGCTTCTTAGCTTCTTCGGCAGAGTAACCGGAAATTTTTTCCAGCATTTCAACTTTTTGTGCGGTGGCGGCTGCCAGTTCTTCTTGGCGTGCCTCCAGCATTTCGCTCTTCTTGTCTACCTCGGCCAGTTTGCGCTGCAGTTCTTTTTCATTGCGGGAAACGCGCGAAAGTTCATCGTTCAGTTTGTGCTCTTTGTCTTTTATGCGCTTCTCCGCTTCCTGCATTTTTTTGTCGCGCTGCTGAATGTGCGCGTCGTGCTCGGCTTTAAGTTCGAAAAACTTCTCTTTTGCCTGGAGATTCTTTTCTTTCTTCAGTGCTTCGGCTTGCACATTGGCTTTTTCAATGATGTTGGCTGCATTTTTCTCGGCGTCGTCCAAGATCAGGCGCGTCTTGGTGTTGATGGCACTTTTGGAATATAGCATGCCGGCCACCGCCCCCACGATGAGGCAAACCAGGCAGAAAATAATAGCGAGGGTTGTTGTCATATATCTTTATTTTACGTTGTTGCACAAAAAAACCTGCACCGTCCCGGGATTAGAGTAAACTCCTAATCAACACGATTTGAGCTGATTTCCGCTGTCTGTAATCCGGGACAAAACCCGGCACGCCATTCAACGGACTTTCGCTCGGTTAATTTTTAAGCGTTGAGTTTACCTTAATGTGTTAGAACGGTGCAGGCAAAAGTCTGCTGCGGATGCTGTCTCAGCGGCCGCTGCTGTGTTCCGTCAACATCTTGCCCAATTGCAGCAATCTGTCGTTGGTATTTTTTATGTTTCTTTCGTCGGTCAGACGGTTGATCTCGGCATTTGTCCCGAGGCGCAGGGCGCACATAGCCAGCGCGTCTTGCTTGTCTTTTACGGCGAAATTGGTTTCAAAGTCCTTTATCATCTCTTCAATCTGCTTGCCCACTTTCCGCAGGGTTTCTTCCTCTGCCGCGGGCACATTCAGCGGATAGGTTCTTCCGGCGATGTTGATGGTGATCCGTCTGAAATCCATATCACAAACCGCTGTTATGAAGTTGTGCGATGCAGGCGTCTATTTCCTTCACCAACCGATTGATGTGGTTTTTCATCAATCGATTATGCTCGGGATTGCCGGCAATCGACGACATTATTTTTATTTTTTTCTGCTCCTCCAGCAGTTCTTGATTCTGCCGGTAAGTGTCCTCATATTTATGCTTGAGCTCTGTATGTTCTGCTAAGAGATCCTCATAACTTTCGGCAAGTCTACGGTGTTCCCTGCTTAATTTTATGATTTGTTTCTCCAGCGCTGTAAAATTGCTTTCCAGTTCACTCAGCATATCAAAGGACGCATTCTAACTAAAAGCAAATGTAGGAATATTTTTATAAAAAACCGCTGTTCCAAGAAATGACCACGACAGATTTTTCACTGTAAAATCCATCGAGACAAACGGCTACGCCAAACATTCGAAAAATTTGAATCTGTCGGATTCAAATGGTTGATTATATGGTAACTATAGCTTTTAATATAAAAATCACTCAAACTTCAGCACAAACATAAACGCGCGTGTATGCATGTTTGCAATGGCCGATGCCCAATACGGCGGCGTGCTTGATTTGTCGGGCACCACTTCATTGTTGAAGACGAATGTACCGCGGATGGCAGGCGTCAGTTTAAAACGGTTGAAATACAGCTGCAAGCCCATTTCTGCAGACCAGCCGAAATTGCTGCTTGTAGATCGGAAGATTCCTTGTGCGTTGTCGTCCTCACTGTCGGCGTTGGATTGCAGATTGACCATCCAATTGAGCCCGCCGGCAATATACGGCCGCGAATTGTACCAGCGATCACCGTGAACTTCCAACAGCAACGGTATATCTATATAAGTGGATTTCAGATTCCTGTGTTTATCCGCAGGACCCAACGGCAGTGGCGTGAAAACATCGTCACCATTTGCGTCAACAGCGTATTGGTCGTTGGATTGTGTGTTGAAAAACAATTCTCGCTGTACGAACTGCAAGCCCGGTTCCAGGCGCAGGTCGAGGTTGTCATTGATGCGCATCTTGCCCAGCAGCCCGGCGCCGAAGCTGTAAGCCGATTTATAGTGAACCAAGTCTTGACCGTCGTTGTAACCGTACTTCGGGTCCAGAACCAATTTCTCGTTGTAACGATTGGCATTCAGGAAAAAGCCCCAACTGAATTTCTTCTCGTCAAACTGTTCCAAATGATCCATCCGCTCAACGGTGCGAAACTGCGCCGATAAAGCGCACGACCCTGCAGTAAACAACAGACCTATAAATTTGCCCCGCACAGCCATTATTTGGTAGCCTTATAAATGGTAGCGACGCCCAGCGTCAGTTTTTTGTATTCAACTTTTGAAAAACCTACATTCAGTAATATATTCTTCATGGTTTCTCCGTACGGGAAAGCGTTCACCGAGTCAGGAAGATATGTATAGGCCCGGTCGTCTTTGGAGATCAATCGGCCGATTGCCGGGAGAATGTTCTTGAAGTAGAACATATAGAACGGCGCCAAAAATCCTTCCACTTTAGAAAACTCTAAGATATAGACCGATGAACCGCTCCTGACCACTCTGCGCATTTCGGCCAAACCTTTCTCAAGCGTCTCAAAGTTACGGACGCCAAAAGCTGCCGTCACTGCGTCAAATTGTTCGTCGTCAAACGGCATATTCTCGGCGTCGCCTTTGATCATTTCTATTTTATCGCCCAAGCCGTGCTTTTTCATTTTCTCGATGCCTACGTTCAGCATCTGCTGAGAAAGGTCGAAACCCGTCACCTTTGCGCCCGTACCTTTCTGCAGCGTAATCGCCAAGTCGCCTGTGCCTGTGGCTACGTCAAGGATATTTTTCGGTTGATCCTTTTTAAGCCATTTCACCAAGGTGTTGCGCCAAGTAACATCTATCTTCAGCGACAGTACGTGGTTCAGCAGGTCGTACTTCGGCGCAATGTTGTCGAACATATCTTCTACCTGCGTCTTCTTGGCAGCGTCATTGTTGTATGGCGTTATCTGTTTCAAATTATTATCTGTAGTTTTCTTTGTAAAAATTTAGGAAATCCTGTTTCCTGTAAATCTTGGTCCTCGACTCAACTTTCTGAATGTTCTTGATAACCCGATCGTAGTTTTCGTCGAGATTATAATAAAAGTTCTCCTCAAAAAGCTTATTGCTGTGGCGGATGTCTCCGGGGAAAACTTCGCCGTCGATGACCGCGTGGTGAGCGAGCAGCAAAGAATCTTTGTTCAGCTGCCTGCCGTAGTATTGGTTGTGGATGTAATAATCGTGATGCGTTATGTTTACCAATCCGCGCGGCTGCGTTACCGTAAAGGCAGAATCAAAAAGCAAGCGGTGGCCGGCATCTGCCACTTTTATGGTGTTGGTTCCTTGCTTCAAATCAACTTTAATGAATTGACCCGATGTAATGATTTTCTCGGGACCGTTGTTCACTTGGAAATAATAGGTATCGGCCGTCGGGTTGTCTACCAAGTAATAGTTGGGTTTCTTCAGAAACAAGAAGTACACGGCGAAGGCAAACAGCACGGCACCGAAGGCAACCAAAAAACCGAAAAGCGGGGTATTTTTTTTCATGATCAGGGGCGCGACAGCACAACAGCAAATTTAATAATTATTTTGGCTCCAATAGTTTCCGGCATTAATTTCTTAATTTTGCTTCTATTATTCAAGATTCAAACATAATGGCGCAAAGCATAATTACCGGCACCGGCAGCTATCTTCCGGAGAATATCATTTCAGGATCTTATTTTGAGAATTCTGAGTTTTATGACGATGAAGGTTTGTCGATTGACAGACCTACCGCCGAGATTATCAGTAAATTTGTGGAGATTACGGAAATAGAAAATCGGCGTTATGCAGATGATGACATGGTCAACAGTGACTTGGGCAAAATAGCCGCGGAACGCGCCATAGCAGACGCCGGCATAGACCCTGAAACTCTGGATTACATTATCTACGCCAGCAATTACGGCGATGTGCGCCAAGACGGCTGCAGTGATTTTATGCCGTCTATTTCTTCCCGTCTGAAAAACAAACTGGGCATCAAAAACCGGAAGTGCGTAAACTACGACATGATCTTCGGTTGCCCGGGTTGGGTGGAAGCCATGATCTTGGCCGACACACTGATAAAGGCAGGAAAAGCCAAAAGCATTCTGGTAGTAGGCGCCGAGACGCTGAGCCGCGTAACCGATCCGTACGACAGAAATAAAATGATCTTCGCCGACGGCGCAGCCGCGACCATCCTGCAAAGCATTGAAGAGAGTGACGGCGGTATCATGGCAAGTTCTACCATCTGCGACAATGGCGACGAGCTTTTCTACCTGCAAAATGCTTGCTCGCTGAATCCGGAATCCACAGAGCGAGGAAATTACATCCGTATGCGCGGCCGCAAGATCTATGAGTATGCGCTGAAAAATGTACCCGTCGCCATCAAACAGACAATCGACGATGCCGGTTTGGATATTGCCGATATCAATAAAATAATCATCCATCAGGCTAATGCAAAGATGGACCACGCCATGGTCTCGCGGCTATTCAGATTGTTCGGAAAAAAGGAATACGATCCTGCCGTTGCGCCCATGACCATACAGCAATTCGGCAATTCGTCCGTTGCCACCATCCCCACCATGTATGACCTGATTCGCCGTGGCGAAATGGAAGGACAGCAATTCCACCCCGGCGATCGAGTGGTAATGGCATCGGTGGGCGCCGGCATGAACATCAATTGCATCATCTATCAAATCCCAACCAAACCATAGTGCGGAAAGATTTTCTCATTTTCATACCGCTTTTCTTCTTACTTGAATTTTACGTTTACCAGGCATTCAAGCAGCTAACGACCAATCCGTTGATTCGCGCCTCCTACTGGGTCTTCACTGCTCTTGTCTATCTTGCCATAGGTTTTATCATCTTCCGAATCAGCAAAGGAACTGCAGGCCGACAGAGCGCGCAATGGATGATGTCACTGTTGGTACTGTTCGTTTTCCCGAAGCTGCTCACCTTCGTATTTTTACTCTTTGGCGACATTGTACGCTTTGCAGAATACGGCGTGAAAAAGGTGGCGGGAAATGCGGAGCACCTGCCCTCGCGCCGCCGTTTTTTCAGCGTTGCGGGCCTCGCCTCTGCGGGGTTATTTTCATTGCTGATGTTGGACGGAATTGTCTTCGGTAAATACAGACATTGGGTCAGGCACGTACGCATTCGGTTTGCCGGACTGCCGCCTGCCTTCAAAGGATATCGCATCGTCCAAGTCTCGGATGTGCATTCGGGCACTTTCTATAAACCCGAAAAGCTGCAGCACGCCATCGATATGATCAACCGCCAAAATGCGGACTTGGTGCTGTTTACAGGCGATATGGTGAACAACCAATCGGAAGAATTTATTCCGTTCGTCGAACTGTTTAAGAGCATCCAAGCGCGAGACGGGAAATTCGCGGTGTTGGGCAACCACGATTACGCAGGTTATCTTGAATGGGAAACGCCCGAAGCGCAGCGCGCCGATGTCGAAAATTTGATTCGATTGGAAGAAGAAGCGGGTTTTGAAATGCTGCGCAACGAACATCGGGTGATCGAAAGAAACGGCGAAAAACTGTATATTATAGGTGTCGAAAACTGGGGTTTGCCACCGTTTCCGCAGTTGGGAGATCTGAACAAAGCTTCAGAAGGCGTCCCGCCGGAGGCGATCAAAATATTGATGTCGCACGATCCGTCGCACTTTGATGCCGTCGTAAAGAAGCATCCGGCTAACGTGCAACTGACATTGAGCGGGCACACCCATGGAATGCAGTTCGGCATCGACCTGAAAAATGTGAAATGGTCGCCTATTCAATATAAATATCCCAAATGGGCGGACCTTTACGAATCGATGGGAAAATACCTTTACGTCAACCGAGGCTTCGGCGTTTTGGGTTATCCTGGCCGCGTGGGAATCGATCCCGAAATAACGGTTTTTGAGCTTATATAGAATCCTAATAAACTACCGGATATTTCATTTTTTACAGCAGGCACACTCGGATGCCTGCTTTTTTTATGCTACATTGCAGGTAAAACAACATTAATAACACAAATGACTGCAAAAGACGATTATTTAAACAGTTATTTTTATTGTTAAAGTTTATGACCGGTAAAAACGCACCGATAGATGAATCGCAACGGCATGTGCGCGAGCGGTTCGGCAAGCTGTGGGATCACTGAAAAGTTTTGAAGAACTGTCCGGCGAAACAACCTTGAGTGCACAGACCTTGCGCAGATTCTTCGGAAAAATCGATGCAGGAAAGCAGTTGAGCGTTTCGTCGCTTTCTTTGCTCGCGCGCTATGTGGGATACAGAGATTGGCAGGATTTCGCCGAAACGATCAGCAATAAAGAGAAACCGAGCCGGGCAGATAAAACCTTCATTGAGAATATGGCCGTGTTCTTCAATAACGGAGAACGCCACAATCTGGATTACCACCAAAGCACGCTTACGGTAGATACGCTGAACGACTGTGCGAAGGTGATCTACGCGGAGAAAGAAAATCTGCAATATTTTTACAAGCTCTACGGCAACAACAATTGGGTCAGCAATTGTATATTGGCGTGGTTGCCCAAGTACAATTATTTTGGCAACGACAGGTTCAGGGAAATACTGGCTGATCGCATCCGAAAAACGGCATCAACCAAGACTCGTCTGGCACTGAGCAATTTTCTATATCTGGGCAGCTTTTTGTCTCAGCAAAACGACGATTTCACTCCCACAACAACCGAAGTTGAACAATGCTATGCGGATTACCTGCGCACCGGTTTGTACATGCCTTATCACGAAATGCGTTACGCGACGGTAATGCTCATCGACGCCAAGAAAAATGACGACAAGCACCGATTTAATGCCATTCTGAGTAATTATTTGAGCGACCTGAAGATCAGGGAACTGCCGACTTACCACGAGCAAGAAATGATTGTTTTCTTGGCCAATACTGTGTTATTAAAAGTATTAAATCGTATGTAGCTTTTTGCATTTAAATACATAATTATCAATAAGTTATAAAATTATAAAGAGCGAAATAATGCAAAAAAAACGCAACGAAATGTTAGGTTTGTTGTACCAAATGTTGTACCTTTGTATCAGGTTGCACCGCTTTGAAATAGCTGATTTATAAAGGGTTTCATCGTTTTGCACTCGATTGTTTTTTTAGTACAACAAATATAATACTTTTTCTTATGGCTTCGATAAAATTAGTGCTTCGGACAAACCAAGAAGACAAAACAGGTCATAGCCCTTTATACATAAGACTTATAAAAGATAGAAAAGCCAAATTTGTTGCCACAGGCGTAAAGCTGAAGCACAACGAATGGGACGATGACAAACAGAAGATAAAGAAGAACCACACCAATAGTGCGAGAATGAACGCCTTTCTTGCCCAGAAAATTGCCGATGCCGAAGGAACAGTTGCAGACCACGAACGCAAAAGAAAATCCGTATCAGCCCGAAAACTCAAAGAAGCAATAAAAGGTAAGGATATGGCAAACTTCTTTGAATATGCTTACAATCGTTGCGAGCGTATCAAAGGAACGGTATCAGTTGCCACCTATAAAAATTACAAACAGTATGTAGCCAAGTTTGAAAAATTCATTGGACACAGGGATATTTATTTCGATGATATTACTGTTACGATGCTGAAAGACTATATCAATTATATGTCTAACAATTTGAAAAATGGAGCAACTACGGTACACTATTCTTTATTGATTTTATCCGTAATGTTTCGTGATGCTCAAAGGGAAGATGTAATTGAAGAAAACATTTATCCGTTTTCAAAAGTTCGTGTAAAACGTGATAAAGGCAAACGATTATTTTTGAGCAAAGAACAAGTAGAAAAGTTACGCAATTTTAAAATCGAATACACAGGAAAAGACGAAGTCTTTAGAGATATGTTCATTTTTTCG
>WKJB01000143.1_pt1 | contig 18178 bp, 18 predicted proteins | sample 5403331 | NCBI WGS metagenome assembly WKJB01 (sample SAMN13198853, study PRJNA488119) | plastic metagenome | isolation source: water-polyurethane dispersion (WPUD) containing a polyether... | place: Mexico: Mexico City | collected 2016 | reverse complement strand
GTAACGGCGGCGGCGGCACCTTGTTCGATGCAGAGGCCAAACATGGCGTATTGCAGGACATGCAGGATCGTCTGGCGCAATTGCTCGCCGGACGTGCCGCCGAACGCCTCGTGCTTGGCGACATCTCGGCCGGTGCCGGCGGCAGCCCGGATTCCGATCTGGCTCAGGCCACGATGATCGCCACATCGATCCAGACGCGCTATGGCCTTGGTGCTCAGGGTCCGGTCTGGACCGCCGATCCCGATACTTTGATCGCGCTGGACCCCGACGTGCTGTTTCGCGTCCGCCGCGAGTTGGAGGCTGCCGAGAAACGCGCTACCCAGATCCTCAGCCTCCACCGCGACCTGCTCGAAGAGATGGCCAGGGCGCTGGCCGCGTCCCGCGACATGGATCGCGCCGAGGCGGCGGACTGGCTTGCCCGGGTGCGCAGTGCAGCACCAGACGAAGTTGATGACGCGCACCCTGCGCATCAACCGCAATAGAATTCAGCGGGGGTGGTGCCCGCCCCACGCGATCGCGCGCCGCCCTGTCAAATCGCCCCGCAGGAAAGAAAGGGACCAAAATAAAAAAACAAAAGAGAGCGGCGGAGCCGCCAATAAAACCCTCAAAACAAAAAACGGCACCCCCTGCGGCGGGCTCTGCCCGCCGCCCATTCCATTCCCCAGGGAATAAAAAGGAAAGAGAGAAGAGACCCAAAACCAAAAAACAAAAACCAGGAACGCGCCGGGTCTTTCGGCGCGCCGGTGTGACCAAGGCAAAAAGAGAAAGATCAGACGCAAAAGAACAAAGGGATACGGTGCGCCAGAGCAAATCGTCGGCATCCCCACGGACTTCGAGAATCCCGGTTCGTCATACACAACCCATCCCACAATAGATGAGGAGACCCGCAATGTGCCACCACCCGGACCCCGCGATCTGGATCCCGTCGGCGATCCGCGGCATCGCAGCCAACCTTTACCGGTGAGGCGTCAAGGCGATCTGCAGGCCGGATCATACGCCCAGCCTTCCCAAAATCCGTATAATTCGCGCCCGATGGTCCGCTGCGCCCGGCTGACGCACCGCCCGGTGTGCTCCGGATGCGTTCGGCGCGCTTGCCCATGAGCCGCCCCCTGAACTCGGCTGCCCCTTTTGAGAATGAGATTTCCGTATTTTCAGGTAGTTATCCACATTCATACGCCCCGACAGCCCTGTTTTCCGCTTAGAGAGACGTTCCCATGCCCTATGATCATCCCAACAGCCGCGGGCTCAGCCCCGCACAGGATCATCATAAACGACCGCCGGCGGGCCCTGCCCTGCGGCGCAGGGAGCAACTCGGCCCATGGCACGAGACCGGAGAGATATTGCCAACAGGGAGGGCGCCGCGCAGGCGGCGGCCGTTCCTTCTGCATCTCCCGGCCCTGCGGTTTCGGCCCCCGTGGCCTCTCCGGCCGACAAAGCCCTTGCCGGGAATCGGCAACCCGCGCAGCATCCGACACAGCAGAATGCCCCCGCGCGCGACCTGTTCCACCATTTCCTGCGCGCCCTCGCCCGAGACGCCGCGCGCCGCGATCATGCCGCCGATCCCGACTGATCTCTTCCGCCTCGAAGGAGATACCCCATGACGAAGCAAAAATTGCGCGTGGCGATCTACGCCCGCTTCTCGACCGACAAGCAGCGCGATGCCTCGATCGAGGACCAGATCGATTCCTGCCGCGATCTCGCCGCGCGCGAAGGCTGGCTGGTCAGCGCCACCTATCATGACCGCGCCATCTCGGGCGCCAGCATGTTCCGCCCCGGGATTGAGGCGCTGCAGCGCGATGCCAAGGCCGGCAAGTTCGACATCGTCCTGGCGGAAGCCATGGACCGGTTGTCGAGAAAGCTCGCCGATATCGCGAAGTTCCATGAACGGATGGAGCACCAGGGCATCGAGATCCACACCCTGACCGAAGGCAAAGTCGATGCCATGCTGATCGGCATGAAGGGGACGATGAACCAGATCCTGCTGCGCGACATCGGCATCAAGACGCATCGCGGCCAGAAAGGCCGGGTGAAGGACGGCAAACTCGCCGGCGGCAATGCCTACGGCTATGATGTGCTGCCCGGGATCGAGGTGAATGGCAAATCCGAACACGGCGACCGCGCGATCAACCGGACGGAGGCCGAGGTGGTGCGGCGGATCTTCCGCGACTATGCGCAAGGCATCTCCGCCGGAAAGATCGCCGAAGCGCTGAACATCGAGCGCATTCCCGGCCCGCGCGGCGGCTGGTGGGGCAGTTCCAGCATTCTCGGCAACCGCGAGCGCGGCACCGGCATCCTGAACAACGAACTCTATGTCGGGCGCCTGGTCTGGAATCGTCTGCATTTCAGCAAGGATCCGGATACTGGGAAGCGGAACTCGCGCCTGAACCCGCAGGACCGGGTGACCTCGGTCGCCGTGCCGCATCTGCGGATCATCGACGACGCGCTTTGGGATCAGGTAAAGGCGCGCCAAGGTGCGATGAAGACCAAGAACACGGATGTCCCGATCTGGGACCGGCGGCGCCCCAAGTTCCTGTTCTCGGGCCTGATGACCTGCGGGTGCTGCGGCGGTGGGTTCTCGAAGGTGTCCAAGGATGGTTTCGGCTGCTCGACCGCGCGGAAAAAGGGTGCCGCTGCCTGCACCAATATGGCGGTGATCAAGCAGAAGGATCTGGAAGCCCGGGTTCTGAGCGCCCTGGAACACCACCTGATGGACGAGGAAGCGGTGCGCATCTTCTGCGAGGAATACGCCGCCGAGCGCAACCGGCTGCAGGCGACCCGCGCGGCCGGGCGCGCCGACTTGGAGAAGGAGCTCAAGCAGGTCAGCACCGACCACAAGAAGCTGGTCGACGCGATCATCGCCGGTGTTCCCGCCGAACAGGTCAAGGACCGGATGATCGAACTGGACGCGCGGCGGAAAGACCTGGAGCGCAAACTCTCCGCCTCCCCCGCCCCGGACCCGATCCGCATCCATCCCGGCATGACGCGGACCTACCGCGCCCGGATCGGCCAGTTGATCACCAGCCTGCAAGATGCCGAGCGGATGGACGAGGCCAAGGAGGCCCTGAGGGCGCTGATCGAGAAGGTGGAACTGGTGCCGGCTCCGGCAGAAGAAGGCGAGACCGGCAAACCCGGCCTCGCGATCCATCTTCACGGTGCGCTGACGAGCCTGCTGCGCTTGGCCTGCGGGTTGCCGGTGCATGAGGTTGTCGAAGCGGCGGAGCAAATGCAAAAAGCCCCGCGGAAAGCGGGGCATGGAGGGTCAAACAGTGCGCATCAAGGAGATTCACAAGATCAACATACTGATAACATTGGAGAATTAGTTTTGGTTGCGGGGGCATGCTATGATCTTTACTTGCGCCCGGAGCAAGTAAAGATGGTTGCAGGTGGGCGCATCCATCGCTGCTTGCGATTCGCTCCAACCAGACACCCTACAAAAAGCTCGCTTATACCAGATAGCTGTAGCGATCTGTTTCGTGTCGCAGCGTAGTTATGACCTCTTCCCTCAAGAAGTTTCACTGGAAATGTCAGCATATTGGCTCAGTTAAACAATCGCAACCAAAGGATTTGCATTCGCAGTTCCAGCCGACGTCCAAGAATGCGGTCGCTCATTGCGGATTCTGCGTCATCCTCAACCAGTCGGTCAGCAAGGTGAAGGAACAGAGGTGCAACGATGAGGTGGTAGATTGTCGGCAGCGACATTACCAGCGCCCGAGAACGGCGGCAAACCGACAAGCCGCAAGACGAAGCACTTGCCAATTTTTGCCATACTGCCTATCGTGAGGCCATGAGCACCATGAACATCTCCCTGCCCGACACCCTGAAGAGCTTCGTCGACCAGCAGGTGGCAGGCCGGGGCTTCGGTACAAGCAGCGAATATGTCCGCGAATTGATCCGGCGCGACCGGGACCGCGAGCAGTTGCGTGCTCTGTTGCTCGAAGGCGCAGCTTCAGCGGAGACGGTGCCAGCTGATAAAGCGTATTTCGGCAGTCTGCGGGCACGGGCGCGCGGACAACAGAGGTGACGGCCAAGCCCGTCGTCCCCAGGGAAAAAGCGCAACGGGACATTGAGGAAGCCATTGACCACTATGTCCGCGAAGCGGGCGTCGAGGTCGCACTGGGCTTCGTCGATGCGCTGGAGGCGGCCTATGTTCGACTCTCCGCGCATCCGGCCTCAGGATCGCCACGCTACGCCTATGAACTCGGCATCGCCGAACTGCGGTCTACCCGGATCCGTCGTTTTCCGCATCTGATCTTCTATGTCGATCTGCCCGGAAAGGTTGATGTTTGGCGGGTCCTGCATGGAAAGGGCGACATTCCGGCGTGGCTGCTGGAATCGGGCGCATCGGATATGCCAGATAAGAACTAAGTTCCCAGAGGGCATCGAGAAGGTGTTCGCGTGGCGCGAGGACAAGGCGCGCGAATAACGTGGCGTCCACTCCCGGCAGCGGCGCGAACGTTTGGGAAACGCCAGAATAATCTCCACGAAAGGCGCTTGGGACGAACCGATCAACAAAAGTCATCCTGCCTTGCTGGGCGCTTCGACGTAGCCGGCTGGCTACGGCAAAAGCGCAGATGCGACCTGGTTGTTGACGGCGCCGCCCGTACGAGGGCGGCGCAAATCTGTCATTCGATCCAAAAAACGGCGAACTCAAAGGGTCCGAGCGAAGAACGGCGTCAGCTTGCCCATCGCCGCCGCCACATACTCGGGGATCCAATAGGTCTGGATGTGGGAGGCGCCTTCGATCAGGAACAGCTCCTTGTCGGCGGTGCCGGTGGCCTTGGGAAAGGCATCTTCGGACATATAGAGGCTATCGGCCTTGCTGCCGGCGATCATCAGCAAGGGCTGGTCGATCAGTTCGATCTGGTCGGTGGCATCCCACCGCATCAGGTCGAGCAGGCTGCTCATCGTGTATTTGAAGGTCGAGCCGGTATGGGCGTGCGTCCGCCAGTAATACATGTAGCCTTCGCGATACATCTCGAACGGCAGCGCCGCGATCTGCTCATCGGTCATGTCGGCGTCACCGGCATAGAGGATTTTCCCGCCGGCCACCTCCTGCGCACGGGCCTCCGACGCTTGCCGAAGCCGCTGCTGGATGCTGTCCAGGGCCGAATCCGCGAACCCATTGCGGCGCACGCGGCCCGAGTTGAACATGCTGAGCGTCGCGACCGACTTGAACCGCTTGTCGGTCTTTGCCGCCGCCAGCGAATACCCGCCGCCGCCGCAGATGCCGAACAGGCCCAGGCGCGCAACATCGACGCCGGGATATTGGGTGATGAAGTCGGCCATGCCGTGAATGTCCTCGATGCGGTTCGAGGGCTTGTCCACGCTGCGCGGCTCACCGCCGCTGGCACCCTGATAGGAGGCATCGGCGGTGATGGTGATGTAGCCCTGTTCGGCAAGGTGCTGGGCATAGAGGCCCGCAGTCTGCTCCTTCACGCCGCCATTGGGGTGCGCCACAGCGATGGCAGGGTATTTCCGGCTCGGGTCGTAGTTCGCCGGGGTATAGACGTTCGCGGCAATATCCAGTCCATGCAGCTTGTATGTGACCGGGTGGACGTTGACCTTGCCCGATTCATTCGTGGTGATCGCGCCCCGATAGACAGGGGTGAAGTCGCTGATCTTGGTGTCGTTCATCTGATTGATCCTTTCAAATTCAACGCGCTCACAGGCCGGTCATCTTCAGCACGGCCTCGGGCAGGCGCTCGCCCTGGACTTCGATCTTCGATGCCTCGGCGTCGATCTCCGCGAGATCGGTGGCTGTCAGCTCCAGCTCGACCGCGCTCAGGTTCTCCTCAAGACGGTGCAGCTTGGTGGTGCCGGGGATCGGCACGATCCAGGGCTTCTGCGCCAGCAGCCAGGCGAGCGCGACCTGTGCCGGCGTCGCGCCCTTGCGGTCCGCCACGCCCTTGACCACGCCGACCAGCGCCATGTTGGCCTTGCGGGCCTCGGGCGAGAAGCGCGGGACAAGGTTGCGGAAATCGCCCTGCTCGAAGGTGGTGGTCTCGTCGATCTTGCCGGTCAGGAAGCCCGCGCCCAGCGGGCTGAAGGGCACGAAGCCGATACCGAGTTCCTCCAGAACCGGCAGAAGCTCCGCCTCAGGCCCACGCCAGAAGAGCGAATACTCGCTCTGCACCGCCGTCACGGGCTGGACGGCATGGGCGCGGCGGATGGTGCCGACCCCGGCTTCCGAAAGGCCGAAATGCTTGACCTTGCCCTCGGCGATCAGGTCTTTCACCGCTCCGGCGACATCCTCGATCGGCACGTTCGGATCGACGCGGTGCTGGTAGAACAGGTCGATGCGGTCGGTGCGCAGCCGCCTGAGCGCCGCGTCCGCCACCGCCTTGATGTGTTCGGGACGGCTATTGGTGCCGCCGTTGCGCGCGCCCGTCCCAAGGTCGATGTCGAAGCCGAACTTCGTGGCGATCACCACCTTGTCGCGGATCGGCTGAAGCGCCTCGCCAAGCAGCTCCTCGTTGGCGAAGGGGCCATAGGCTTCGGCGGTGTCGAAGAAGGTCACGCCGCGGTCATGCGCGTCGTGGATAAGCCGGACCATGTCGGCCTTCTCGACGCCCGGCCCGTAAACGCCCGTCATCCCCATGCAGCCGAGGCCGAGGGCCGAGACCTCAAGATTTCCTAGATTTCTGTGTTTCATCATCTGCTTCCTTAGTTCCTTGCCGGAGCCTCGACATTCGAGAAGGCCAGAACGGCGTCGGGGAGACGTTGGCCGCGCAGTTCGATCGCCGCGACGGCCGTGTCGAGTTCGGAGATCTCGTCGGGCGTAAAACTGATCGCCGCCGCGCCGATGTTCTCCAGCATATGCGCCATCTGCGTCGTGCCGGGGATCGGGACGATCCAAGGCTTTTGGGCCAGAAGCCAGGCGAGCGCGATCTGTCCGGCGGTGGCCTGCTTCCTGCCGGCCCAATCCTTCAGCAGGGCCACCAGCGCTAGGTTCGCTGGCAGGTTCTCGGGCGCAAATCTGGTTTCGACCCCGCGGATGTCGCCCTCGGCGAAGCGGGTGCCGGCGTCAATCGCGCCGGTCAGGAAGCCGACGCCGAGCGGGCTCCACGGCACGAAGCCGATGCCGAGTTCCTCGCAGACGGACAGCACCTCATCTTCCGGCCCGCGCCACAGCATCGAATATTCGCTCTGGACGGCCGTTACCGGCAGTTCGGCATGGGCGCGGCGCAGCGTGCCCAGCCCCATTTCCGAAAGCCCCCAATGCAGGACTTTGCCCTCGTCCCTGAGATCCTTGACCGCCCCGGCGACATCCTCGATGGGCACTTCGGGGTCGACGCGATGCTGGTAGAGCAGGTCGATGCGGTCGGTACGCAAGCGAGTTAGCATACCCTCGACCGCCAGCTTGATGTGATCGGGCTTGCTGTTCAGGCCGGGCAGCCGCTCGCCGGTTTCCAGGTCGATGTTCCAGCCGAACTTCGAGGTGATCACTACCTCGTCCCGGAAAGGCTCAACGGCTTCGCCCAGAATCCGCTCGCATTCATGCGGGCCATAGGCTTCGGCGGTATCGAAGAAGGTGACGCCCCGGTCATGGGCGGTGCGGATGATATTGATCATCTCTGGCCGCGACGGGATCGTCGTGTGATAGGTGCGGTGCATATTCTGAACGCCAAGGCCGATGCTCGACACCTCCAGCGTTCCCAGCATCCGCCGACCGCTCAGCGATGGGGCGGTGGCGTAGATGCCCGTTCCTGGGGAAGCTTCCTGTGCGGATACCCTAGAGCCGGTCGAGACGAGCAGCGGCGCCGCGGCCAGGCCGCCCGCTGCGCCCAGGAAGCCCCGCCGCCCGATCTTCAGCGTCTGTTCGTTTGTCATGTCTGTCGTCCTTGTGTTCGGGAAAGGTCGCGTCTGAATGGCGCGCCCTCAGCGGTTGACGAATTGCTGGTGGGATGCCGGATAGCGGTCGCCCTGCACGGCGATGGCGTCGAGCGACTGGCCGATCAGCGCCATCTCGTCGGAAGACAGCGCGACGGTTGCCGCTCCAATGTTCTCGTCCAGCCGATGCAGCTTGGTCGTGCCGGGAATCGGGACGATGTAGGGTCGCTGGCCAAGCAACCATGCCAGCGCGATCTGCGCGGAAGTCACGTTCTTGTCCGAGGCGATTGACGCGATGACGTCGACGAGCGCCTGATTTGCCTTGAGCGCCTCGGGCGAGAAACGCGGCACGGATGCCCGAAAGTCGTCTTTCGCGAAGGTGGCGTTCTGGTCGATCTTGCCCGTCAGAAACCCTTTGCCGAGCGGCGCGAATGGCACAAAGCCGATACCAAGCTCATCGAGAAGCGGCAGGATTTCGGTCTCCGGTTCCCGCCACCACATGGAGTATTCGCTTTGCAGGGCCGTCAGAGGCTGCACCGCGTGCGCCCGGCGGATCGTGTCGGCGCCAGCCTCACACAATCCGAAGTGACCCACCTTGCCTTCATGGATGAGCTCCCGGACCGTGCCCGCCACATCTTCGATGGGCACGTTCGGGTCGACGCGATGCTGGTAGAAGAGGTCGATATGATCGGTCCGGAGGCGTTTCAAAGCCGCCTCCGCGACCTGGCGGATGCGCTCGGGGCGGCTGTCGAGACCGTTCGCTGGCACGCCGTCCCTGAAGCCGAACTTCGTCGCGATCACCACATCCGCGCGAACGGGTTGCAGCGCCTCTCCTATTATTTCCTCGTTGAGACCAGGCCCATAAGCCTCGGCGGTGTCGAAGAAGGTGATGCCACGGGTATGAGCCGCGCGAATGAGACGAATTGCATCGTCATGCCCGGTGGCCTGTCCATATCCATAGCTCAGGCCCATGCAGCCCAGACCGAGCGCCGAGACTTCCAGCCCGCTGCTTCCAAGCCTCCGTATCTTCATGGTCTTTCTCCGTCATTGCGCCGCAGAGACCTGCGGCGAGATTGTCTCATCGTGGCCCGAGCCAGTCCGTCACCCGCTCCAGCGTGCGGCGTTCCTGATCGGCCTCGAGCACGAACGGCTCGGCAAGCCTCGCTTGCGGTGCGTGTTCGGCGACGACGGCCAGGCTGTTGCCGATGCCGTAACCGCCATGGGTGATGAACGGGACCAGCGTCTTGCCGGACAGATCGTGCCCCGACAGGAACGAGCGGATGACGGGCGGGACCGACCCGCCCCAGATCGGGAAGCCGAGCCAGATCGTGTCGTAATCCGCGATGTTCTCGACGCTGGCTTCCAGCGGCGGTTCATAGCCGCTCTCCCGTTCGCGCGTCGCCTGTGCGACGGTTTCCTCGTAATCCTCCGGGTAAGGTGTCGCAGGAATGATCTCGAAGACCCGCGCGTCCATCGCCCGGCCGATCTGGCCCGCGATGACGCGCGTATTTCCGCTGCGCGAGAAATAGGCCACCAGATTGCCCGGCCCTGCCGCATATGCCGCGCCCGGTCCGATGCTGCGCCCCGCAACGAGGGCGACGGGCAGGACCAGCATGGATTGCAGCAACGTCCGTCGGATTCTGTTCATGGCTGCTATTCCTTTCGCGATTAGTGACCTCACAATTGCTGCCGCCAGAAGCGGACGGCCTCGGCGATCCAGCCCTCGGCGCTGGTGCCAGTGCCCGCCCCGAAGCCGTGGCCGACATTGGGAAAGCGGTGATATTCGACCGGCGTGCCGATCCGGCGCAGGGCGGCGATCCTGCGCTCCATGTTGGCGGGCGGAGCGATACCGTCCCGCTCTCCCACGACCACGAAGGTCGGTGGCTCGGTCCCGGCCATGTCGGAATGGCTGGTATAGGCCATGACGACAGCGGCCGGTTTCGGGAGATCAGCACCACCGAAGGCGGCAGGACCGTGCGAGCCGATATAGGCCGCCATCCGCGCGCCCGCCGAACTGCCCCAGAGCGAATAGCCATCGGTGCCGACGCCCAGTTCTTCGGCGTTGTGGAAAATCCAGGTGATCGCGGCGGCCAGATCCTCGGTGGCGACCTGACCGCCCTGGCCGGCGCGATAGGTCAGGACAAAAGCATTCAGCCCGAGATCGCTGATCGCCTCTGCATAGGGGAAGCCCTCATGCACCGAACCGACATAGGAGAATCCGCCACCCGGCGCGATCACCGCGAAGGGGGCACCGGGGCGGCCCCGGTAGAAGAACAGGCCGGTCGCTGCCTTGGCAGGGTCGGCCCGCCTCTCCGCTTCGGAGTAGATGTCGTAGAACACCGTCTGACCGGCGCCCGCGTCGTCGATCATCCGGTTCAGGGCCGCGACGACCGTGCCGGTATCGACGACGCTGTGATAGGGCAGCAGACTGGCCATCTGGCCGAGCGGCATTGCGGGGTCGTAGCGGCGACCCGCCCACGGCAGGATGCGCTCGGCAAATCCGGCAAAGGCGGGATTGCCCAGAATATCGGCCAGCCGCCCGTCGGCTGCCAGATGCTTGTCCAGAACCTCGACGCTTTGCTCCGCGAGCATGGAAACCTCCCCGGCTGGCCGTTCTTCCGCCGCCGACAGTGGCGCCAGCGCGAGCAGAAACGGGATCAGACAGAATGTTCTTCGCATGTGTTGTGTCTCCGGGCTTCGATCAGGCGGGAATGCCGCCTCGGCTCACCGATGCGCCATCGCGCGTCGGGAGTATCCGTCGTGCCTGACAGAAATATAGGTGGCGGCCATCGCAGGGATTAGCCGCCTCAATCCGCATGATATTATAAGGTTGGCTAATCAATCCGCAGCGCACCCAAAGACGCGCCACGGCAGCATTCACGCCTTGCGGCGCTTGCGCTCGCGCAAGAAGGTCAGGCCGTAGTAAGTCAGCGCCGCATAAAGCCCGATGATCGACAGGTAGTTCGCGAAGAACCCCAGCGTGCTTTCGTTGAAATCCCACATGTCGAGCGCGTATTCAAACCGGAGTTTGGTCCCCAACCCCATCTCAAGCGTGGCCAGAACGCCTTTCACCGCGACGATGGCGGTGGCGGCGCGCAGCGCCCAGGTCCGCAGGGGGCTCGTCCCCTTGATGCCAAGCGCCTGGCGCGTGACATTCATCACCATCAGCCAGCGCGTGCCGAGATGCACGGCAAGAAACACCAGTGCCCAATAAGCGACAAACATATGCGCCGCGCGCACCGCGAAGGCTCCGTCCAGCGCCAGGGCGGCGAAGACGTCCTGCGAGATCAGGATGCTGGTCGCCAAGAGGATCAGCATCGAAATCGCCATACCCGCGATCACGATGGTATTGAGAGTGCGGGGCGGATCGTAGCGCCCCTTCTTCACCGCACCATACCAGCGCCGGTTGAAGACGTTATGCGCGATCAGCAGCGCGAAGAAAATCGTGCCGATCACCTCGTGCGTCAGGTTGTCCTGCCACCAATAGGCGAGAGCGGCGACGAAAAGCCCGACCGCGAGGAAGTCGAGCAGGATGCGGATGCGGATGGTCATCGGCAATCCTGCAGGAGGCGATGTCTGGCGGCGGAGAGGGCGGCCTTCACTGTCCGAACCGCCGCAGGTCGTTATAAGTATACATATAATCTGAACCTTCCCGCGACTGGTGGCAGCGCTGGCAGCGGGCGGTGTTCTCATCCATGTTGATCGAACGGTCGCCCCAGTAGAACTGGAACTGCCAGTCGCCGGTGCGACGGCGCTCGTCGAAGTCGTCGCCCCAGCCCTCGCCCTTCTGCATCACGAAGTAGCGGTAAACCTCGTCCGACCCATCACGGTAGTCTACCAGAACCACATGCGTGCCGGGCGGGATCGGCTGACCCGCCTGCACCGCGTCGATGGCCTCTTGCGTGGTCAGCATATGCTCGACCACATTGCCACGGGTGACGGTGGTGTAGTGGATCAGCGCATCCAGATCAGGGAAGGTCACGCGCGTTTCCTCGGCGGCGGCCCACCAGGCTGCGAACGGTGTCAGTCCGAGGGCGGCAACAAGGGTAAGTCGGCGTAGAGAAAACGTCATCGGAACTCCTGGCTGTGGATTGCGGCTGGGCGCGGCGCTCCGAATCCGAAGCCAGCGCGTCCAGTGGCAAAAAATACTATGTGCAACGGCTTCAATCGATTAGATGGGGTAAACTGCATACGGTCATTAGGTGAGGTGATAAATGTCGAACGAGAACTTCAACGCCCTCGCCACCTTCGCCACCGTCGCGCGGGAGCGCAGCTTCACCAAAGCGGCCGCGAAGCTCGGGATTTCCCAGTCGGCGCTGAGCCAGTCGATCCGCAATCTGGAGGAAAGGCTGGGCATCCGCTTGCTGACCCGGACCACGCGCAGCGTCGCTCCAACCGAGGCCGGTGAACGCCTGCTCTCGACGATCTCACCGAAGTTTGACGAGATCGAAACCGCGCTGGCCGATCTCAGTGCCATGCGGGAAAAGCCCGCCGGCACGATCCGTATCACCACGGGCGAACATCCGGCGGTCTCGATCCTGCAACCGGCGCTGGCGACGTTCCTGCCGGAGTATCCCGACATCAAGGTCGAGCTGATCGTCGACTACGGGCTGACCGACATCGTGGCCCAGGGCTATGACGCCGGGGTCCGCCTCGGCGAGCAACTGGCCAAGGATATGGTCGCGGTCAGGATCGGGCCGGAAATGCGCATGGCAGTGGTGGCCTCGCCCTCCTATTTCGAGCATCGCCCGATCCCCCAGACGGCCGAGGATCTGATCGCCCATAACTGCATCAGTTCCCGCCTGCCGACCTATGGCGGCATTTTCCCCTGGGGGCTGGAAAAGGACGGGCATGAGGTGAAGGTGCGCAGCGAAGGGCAGTTGGTGCTGAACACCCTTGGCTTGCGGGTAGCCTGCGCGCTGGATGGCTTGGGTATCGCCTATCTGCCCGAGGATCAGGTTCTGCCTCACATCGCGGAAGGCCGCCTGATCCGCGTGCTGGAGGACTGGTGCCCGCGATTTCCGGGCTATCACCTCTATTACCCCAGCCGGAAACACCCGTCCCCTGCGTTTGCGTTGCTACTGGACCGGCTGCGGTATCGGGAATAGGTCAGCCCGCCGCGCGACCCTGCATCGCTTCAAGTTCCGCACGAATCTTCGCGGGTTCGTCCGCGAGCGGCATGTTGGCCCTGTCCTTCGCACCGTCCAGCGCATCGGCAGGATCGGCCACCAGCGGCGCGAACACCGCGTCGAAATCCGCCTGCTCCGGCCCGGTCTCGGCGTGAAGCTCGAAGGTCTTGCGCAGGGCGGCCTCCGAGGAAAGGCTGCGCACCAGCACCTCGGCGATCTGCCGCCGCGCGATCACCCCGTCCGAGGAGTTGCCGGCCAGATCCTTGTCGCCCTGCAACATCAGGAGCTTCAACTGGTCGGGCCGGTTGTGGTCGAACCAGGCCGGGCGCACGATGGTATAGGGAAGGCCGCTGGCGCGCACCAGCCGTTCGCCCCGCCGCTTCCAGTCATGCGACCCCCGGCGATCCGTCGCGCCGATGGTGGACATTAGCGCGATCCGTGCCGTCCGGTTGCCAAGAGCCGCCAGCACATTGCGCACGGCGCCATAATCCACCGCCTCCGCAGCCACAGGATTTCCGTAGCTGCCATGGGTGAACACGATCGCATCGACCCCATCGACCGCAGCCGCAAGGGTCTCGGGCCGGGTCATGTCTCCCACGACCGTCTGGACGGATGCCGGGAAGTCTTGTGCGCGAGACGCATCGCGCAGCAGCGCACGCACGGTATAGCCATGCGCCAGAGCAACTGCTGTCACATGCTGGCCGATGCTGCCGGTCGCGCCCACGACCAGCAGCACCCCGGAACCTTTGCTCATTTCGATCTCTCCCTGAAAGGATTGCGGCCGGGTCGATCATCGAACCCGGCCGCAGGATGCGTCCGATGAACAGGCCGCGCCGATGACGCGGCCTCGTCCGAAGATCAGTCCAGCCCCTTCTCGGCCAGGAACTGCGCGGTGTGATCGGCGATCTCAACGTTGTTCAGATCCGAGAACGGGAAATGCGTGTTCCCGGCAATGCCGATCTCGGGCAGGTGAACCAGCGTGGCGTCACCGCCATGGCGGTTGATCGCCTCGACCCAGAGCCGGGCCATGTCCAGTCGGACACGCCAGTTGTCCTCGCCGCGGCGCTCGGTCGGCTCGGTGGGGATGTTGTCGCCGTAATAGATCAGGATCGGGAAACGGGTCAGCTTCTGGAACTCCTCCAGCGGCACCGCTTCGGCCGCCAACGGACCGGCAGCGCTGTCCATGGCCTCGGGCACCTCGCCCTCGGGGAAGACGAAGCCGCTGCCGGGTTCATAGGCGACGATCCCACGGACGCCTTCGTTGCGGATCGCCGTCAGCCAGCCGGGGCCGCCGCCCTGCGAGTGGGTGAACAGGATCGCCGGGCCGGTCCGGTCGACCAGCGCCGACATCGCATCCGCGATCACATTCGGATCATAGGGGCCGGTGTTCGGCGTGACCGAGCGCAGGAACTGTTCCAGCACCTCGGGGCTCTGGTCGACCTGGACGCCCTCGAAATAGTCGGGCCAGATGCCGAAGCGGAACTGGTCGAAGAACAACTGGTCGAAGGGCGCCGGCTCGATGGTCGCGGCCTCAAGGCTGTTTCCCGCCCGGCCCCGGCGCGGCTGATCGACCAGATAGACCGGATAGCCCTTGCGCAGGAACAGGGTCTGGAAGCCTTCGCGGCCGTCCGGCGTGGTCTCCCAACTGCGCGCCGATTGCATCGCGCCGTGCAGCATGACGATGGGCGTGGATCTGGCATCCTGCGGGATCTGGTAGAAGGCATAGAGGTGATCGCCGTGGACGCTCTGCCCCTCGGCGGTTGGCGCGTTGTTATTGTAGGTGCCAGGCGTGGTGGCGACCGAGCCGCCAACCGCGAAGCTGCCTTGCTCGCTGATCACAAGCGGTTCGGCCTGCTGCGCCGAGGCGCCGGAAGCCGCGATAATGCCAGTCGATACCACCAGCGCCCCCAGAATGTTCATAGAAAACCTCAATTTTTCCCCTCTCCATCATCCGTATGCCATCCGGACAAAGCTAGGGTCAGGATTCATAACCAATAAATGACGGTTGCCGCGAGCGCGATGGCCGAGAGGAAGACCTTCGGGCATCTGTCGTATCGGGTTGCCACGCGCCGCCAGTCCTTGAGCCTGCCAAACATGATCTCGATGCGGTTGCGCCGCTTGTATCGGCGCTTGTCGTATTTGACCGGTGTCTTGCGCTGCTTTCGGCCGGGGATGCAGGCTCGTATCCCCTTGTCCTGCAAGGCTTCCCGGAACCAGTCGGCGTCATAGCCGCGATCCCCGAGCAGCCAATCGACCTTTGGGAGGCTGCTGAGCAACGCCCGCGCCCCGATGTAGTCGCTGACCTGCCCTGCGGTGACGAACAGGTCGAGCGGTCGGCCCTGGCTGTCACAGATGGCATGCAGCTTCGTGTTCATGCCGCCCTTGGTCCGGCCGACGAGGCGTCCACGCCCCCCTTTTTCACGGCCAAGCTGGTCGCGGTGCGGTGCGCTTTCAGATAGGTCGCGTCGATCATCACGGTCTTTTCCTCGCCGTGGTCGGCGGCCAGCCCGATCATCATCCTGGCGAAAATGCCTTTCTCGCTCCAACGCTTCCACCGGCTGTAGAGCGTCTTGTGCGGCCCATACTCCCTGGGGGCATCTCGCCAGCGCAAACCATTGCGATTGATGAAGATAATCCCGCTTAGAACACGCTTGTCATCGACGCGTGGCTTGCCGTGCGACTTCGGGAAGAAAGGGGCAAGCTTGGTCATCTGCTCGTCGGTCAGCCAGTACAGGTCGCTCATGTCACCGCTCCGTTTTCCGAGCCGTGAATCACGTAGCACACTGAAAATCAATGCATCCTGACCCTACTACAACCAATCGCTTTTCGGAACCCGCTGTCGCGTTTACGCACTCACCGGCCTCCAAGACCTTTTCTCGGCTTCTCGGAGCACTGGCGGCACACATTGAAGCCGAACGCGACATCGAGGATGTGGCGTCCTTCGACCCTGCCTTCATGGACTGGCAGCGCGACGCCGAATGCGCCCGCGCAGAAGTTCTGTCGATCATCACCGAACTTCGCCATACACCGATCCGTCGCCGGGAAGACAGCCCGCTGAAACGCATGAACTATGTGATGTATGCCATGCTCCAGAGCACCAGCACCGAGGAATTTCTGCGGCTGCGGGCATTTGTGACCGGCAATGTCGCTCTGTTCTCATGCTCCGGTCAAAGTCCGGTGGCGCAGCGCGTTCAGCAGATGCTCGCGTCTGCTTTCGATAGGCTGGAGGAGCTTGCCGCTTTGGACACCTATGTCGATCCATTCGACGTGGGTTGCACGGCTGGCAACATCGACGAGCCCGCGACCATGCTGGCCCCCGCAGCGTAATCGCCCCTTCTATCTGACGGCATCAGCCTGGTGACCATCGGGCAAGCCAGCCGCACCCACACCATTCCTTTTGCCACCGGCTCCTGGTCGCACGTCCTGCGTGCGCCCGAGGTCTGGCTTCATCTTCTCATCCTGCTTTCGGGAGGACTTCCTATGTCCACGACCAACCTGTCTTCGCACGACACCCGCACCCCGCTTTCGGTTTCCGAACTGCCGCTCGTCATCCATCCGGGCGAGATGCATGCCCACTGGGCCGAGGCCGCCCGCGCCAAAGGCTTCGACCTCATCGCGCGCGTTCGGGACCGCTTGCATGTAGCGCTGCGCTGCCAGAGCTGCGGCGGCATCCATGTGACGCGGCACTCTGTTGTGATGACGGCGCAGCCGCTGTGCCCGCACTGTATCGAGGCGCGCTGGCGGGCGACCGCCTCCGCCGCCGGCCTGACCTGGCTCGGCCGGGATCCGGATCACCGCCATTATGGCCGCTATCTTCCGTCCTGTGGCCACGAGATTCGGCGCCAGTTCAGCTTCGTTGACCGTATTGCGGCAAGCGCGGTCTCCGTGCGTTGCGAGACCTGCCTCACCCATCGTGAGGAAGCTGAGGCCGCTCGTTTCCGTTGGACGCGTCTTGGGCGCGACCCGCTGGGCAACGCGTCCTACCGGCTTTACCGCCACAGTTGTGGCCACACCCAACGCATCGCGGTGGCGAACATGCGCTGGGGTCAATGCGACTGCGCCGGATGTGGGCAGAGCTGGACCGCCAAGCCTTCCTACATCTACCTGCTCGACATCCGTCACCCCCAGACCAAGAGGCACTATCTAAAACTGGGATATTCTTCGCATCCTGTAAAGAGACACAGACACCAACTCGGGCTCCCAAAAGATGCTGAGGTCGAGGTGCTCCGGGTCGTGGCCATGCCGACCGGCCACGGTGCCTGCGCCCACGAGAAGGCGGCGCATGCCCGCCTCAAACGCGACCATCCGGAAGCCCTGGTCCCCCATCCGGAATACGCGGACATCATGAATGTGGTTTCCGAGATCTACCGGCCCGAGGCCCTTTCCATCCTGCTGGCTACCCTTGACCGGATCGAGGTGGAGATCGCGGATGCCGCCCGCATCCGGAGTCAGGATCACCTCTCCACCCCGCCCGGCATTGCGGCAAGCAACGATCCGGAAGCCCCGCACGATACCCCGGAAACGCCCTTACCTGCTGCACCGGCCACCCGGACTCCGGCACCATCCCACCCGCGCCGCAAACCCCGGCCCGCCGGAGCGGCGCAAGATCGGCACCCGATCCTGCGTCGGCACTGGGGCCTGACCGGATAACGGATCCCGACGAGACGATTCCGGATCGCGCGAGGAGACCATTTCGCCGATCCGGATACCCCGGGACAAGCGGGGCGGCAGCGCGCCCCAACGCGATCCGGAACCCATGCCGCGCCGAAGTAATGCCAAGGTTTCCGGCGGTTTTCATTCCGGAATCCGGATCGGATCGGCTGCGACACAGCCGAAGCCCGAACGTTTCGGGATCCCCGCCGGCCCCAGCCCTGACACCGCCACCGCATCCCTCAACGCGGAGTCCTGCCCAGCTCTACCACCTCTCCCGCCGCTATCCGGATCCCCGGATGGCCCGCCTCTCTCATATCCGGAATCCCCGCCATGACCCAGACAAACGCAACCAATCCCCGCAATCCTGACCCCAAATCCGGAACCCGTCATCCCGCGCCCTGGGCTTCCCTGGCCCGCCACGCCATCCGCCGCCTGCAGGCCGATCTGGCCGAGAAGCTGAGCCCGTCATGGGATCCCGCGCTCGACCCGGAAGACATGGATCTGCCCGAGTTGCTGGAGGCCGCGATGTCGCCTCCGGGCTCCGCTGCGCTTGATGCCTTGAACCG
>WKJB01000142.1_pt1 | contig 18217 bp, 15 predicted proteins | sample 5403331 | NCBI WGS metagenome assembly WKJB01 (sample SAMN13198853, study PRJNA488119) | plastic metagenome | isolation source: water-polyurethane dispersion (WPUD) containing a polyether... | place: Mexico: Mexico City | collected 2016 | reverse complement strand
ATTCCACCCTGCAATGACGGACGGCGCAATCTTGTACTGTTTTTTCTTTCGGTGAAATTCCACTTGCGGAATGGGTCCTACCTCGTCAACCAATTCATACAAAGGCTCGGACAGCGGAACATTGATGTGGACGGGTCCTTGCTTCTCGTTACATATTTCAATGGCAGTGGTCACCGTGCGCAGGTTATACAATTCGGCGTCAGCATCGTCATCTTCTTTCAATTGAAAATCGCCGTAACTGTGTTGGCGGAAAAGCTCTTTCTGACGAATGGTCTGGCCGTCAAACAAATCCACATAATCCGCAGGTCGATCGGCTGTAAGCAAAAGCAACGGCACGTTTTGGTAGAAAGCTTCTACCACGGCCGGATAATAGTTGACCGAGGCCGAACCGCTGGTGCACGACAAAGCTACCGGCCGGCCCAAGCTTTTGGCCATGCCCAATGCCACAAAAGCCGCCGACCGCTCGTCTACAATGCTGTAACAATTGAACCCCGATTCCGAGAAATGAATGGCCATCGGCGCGTTGCGCGACCCCGGCGAAATTACAATATCCGCAATGCCGCTCTGACGAAGAAGATCGGCCAAAATCTGAATGCTGCGCTTGGATGAGTACTGCTTCATCCTGCGAAATTAACTTTTTAACAGCAGAAATTGCAGCGGAGACTCTCGTTAACCGAAAGATCGCCGGAAAAAGCGTCTTAAATTATCTTAAATTATATGGGGCCGATCTTTAGAAAGGGTCTAAATTTGTATCTTTGTGCACTAAAAATCAGGAGTTAATTATGGGTTTATTTGATATGTTCACACAAGAGATTGCAATTGACCTGGGTACGGCCAACACGCTGATTATCCACAACAATAAAATTGCGATTGATCAGCCGTCGATTGTTGCCATAGAGCGGCAGACGGGCAAGCCGATTGCGGTAGGTGAACAGGCCAAACACATGCAGGGGAAAACACATGAAGACATCAAGACCATCCGCCCGCTGAAAGACGGCGTTATTGCCGATTTTCAGGCTTCTGAGCACATGATCAAAGAATTCATCAAGAAAATCCCCGCCATCCGCGGAAAACTGTTTCAGCCGGCACTGCGCATCGTCATCTGTATTCCGTCCGGAATCACCGAGGTGGAAAAAAGAGCCGTGCGAGATTCCGCCCAGAAGGTAAATGCCAAAGAGGTACGTCTGATCTACGAACCGATGGCGGCCGCCATTGGTGTAGGCATAGATGTGCAGAAGCCGGAAGGCAACATGATTGTAGACATAGGCGGCGGCACCACAGAGATTGCCGTGGTTGCCTTGGGCGGTATTGTCTGTGACAAATCCGTGAAAATTGCCGGTGACGTTTTCACAGGCGATATCGCTTATTATCTGCGTACGCATCATAATCTGTACATAGGCGAGCGCACAGCGGAACGGGTGAAGATTGAAGTAGGTTCTGCCTTGGAAGATTTGGATGTGAACGTAGAAGACATCCCCGTACAAGGACGCGACTTGATTACCGGAAAACCAAAAGAAATCATGGTAGGTTATAAAGAGATTGCGCGTGCGCTGGACAAATCCATCGTTCGTATTGAAGATGCCGTGATGGAAACTCTTTCTCTGACGCCGCCTGAACTGGCTGCCGACATTTACAAAACAGGAATTTACTTGGCCGGCGGCGGCGCATTGTTGCGCGGTTTGGGAGACAGACTTCATAAGAAAACAGGCCTGCCGGTGTTTGTGGCCGAAGATCCGTTGCGCGCGGTGGTACGCGGCACGGGCATCGCGCTGAAGAACATGGACAAGTTCAACTTTTTGATCAGATAATTACAGCAACAGCTGAGGACGGTTTTCAATGGCATTTTTGATCAGGCTCTTTTCGAGGAATAGTTTTTTCTTTTCCTTCTTATTCTTGCAGGTCATTGCCATTACGCTGATTTTCAGCCGGAACACCATGCAGCGCAGTTGGCTGGCCGCACGCATGACCGCCGTCAACTCTTGGGTGTCGGGCTACATTGACGAAGGAGCCGATTACCTGAAACTGAAGCAAATCAACGATGAATTGGTTGCTCAGAACCGTCAACTGATGATACAGCTGTACGGCGAGGACCCGGGAAGCGAGCCACGCTTCGTCAGGGTAGACGATCGGCTGAAAGGCAAACAGATTTACAATTTTGTAGACGCTGATGTGCTCTACAATTCCATCAACCGCAACGACAATTATTTTACCATCAACCGCGGGGCGCGCCACGGCGTGCGGCCCGAGATGGGTGTTACCGCGCCTGAGGGGATTGCAGGAATCGTCATCAACACAACCGACAACTACGCGCTGGTTCAGTCGGTGTTGAGCAAGAATAAAATACGCATCAACGCGGCACTCAAAAAATCGGGCTTCTTCGGGACATTGACCTGGCGCGGAGACAACTCGCGCACCATGCACCTTTCCGATATCCCTAAATACGTTCCGGTCAATGTGGGCGACACCGTCATTACCGACAGCAAGTCCTCCATCTTCCCGAAAGGAATAATGATCGGCCGCGTGGCAGGTTACGAGGTGGATCCCAACACCGGCTTTTGGGACATATCGGTGGAACTGAGCCAAAAGATGGGGCAACTGTCAAAAGTCTATGTGATACAAAATCTGAGAAAAGAAGAGATCAAACAAATACAAGATACGCTGCAAAAGGTAAGAAATGATCAGTAGGAACATTATTACGGATATTCTGCAAATTCTGCTGCTGGCATTGCTGCAGATTTTTGTATTTAACCGCATCAATATTGCGGGGCAATACACGCCGGTGGTCTATCCTGTATTCGTCATGTTTTACCCGTTCTATCGAAATAGATATATTTTCTTGGTGTCGGCATTTGTGTTAGGTTTGGCCGTCGATGCCTTTTTGGGAACTTGGGGCATAAATGCTTTTGCGACAACGCTGATCGCCTATTTCCGCTCCCTACTGTTCCGAAACTCGGTGGACAACGAGACCGACAGTTTCTCGTTTCAATCCATTCAGTGGTCACAGTTTCTGTTTTTTATGGCCATCAGTATTTTGATTCACCAAACCGTTGTACAGTTTTTGGAGTTTTTTAAATTAAATCGTATTCCCGAAGTTCTACTGAATATATTGATGACCTCAGCGTTATCATTAATATTTATTATACTGTACGCTTTAATTTTTAAAATCAAACAAAAGGTTTGAGACCGAACCATAAGATCTTTCTTACACTTTTCACAATTGCGGGCATCTTCATAGCCAGATTGGCATATTTGCAGTTGTTCACAGATCGCTATGCGCTGAATGCGGCAAATACATCGATCAAAACGGACTATATCATTCCGCAGCGCGGCATCATCTTCGACCGCAACGGCCGCATCTTGGTGGGCAACCAGCCGTCCTACGAGCTATCTTTTACCGAGGCTCTTCTGCCACCCGATTTCGACACTTTGTCTTTTAGTCAATTGGTGAGCATAAGCAAAGAGGATTTTATCAACCGTGTAAATGAGATAAAAGCAGAAAAATATTATTCTCGGTTGACACCGATGACGTTCTTGAAGAACCTGAGCAGAGAAGATATCGCGCGGATACAGGAACGGATCTTCAAATACCCTGCATTCTCCATCGTTTCGCGACCGCAGCGAAAGTACGAGGTCAATACTTCCGGCAATCTTCTGGGTTACACCAATCAGGTCAGCGAGGCCTACATAAAAAGGGATTCGCTCTATTATCTTCCCGGTGATATTGCGGGAATGAGCGGCGTGGAACGGTCGTACGAGAAAGAATTGCGAGGCGAGAAAGGCGTTCGCTATATTCAAAAAGACATTCGGCTCAGAAATATCGGCTCCTATAAAGAGGGCAAGTTGGATAAGGCTGTGGTGCCGGGGAAAGATTTAACCCTGACCATTGATTACGACCTCCAGCACATGGCCGAGGAAATGCTCGTGAACAAACGCGGAGCCATTGTTGCGCTGGACCCGAAAACCGGTGAAATCCTGACGTTGGCTACCGGACCCGACATCGACCCGAATCTCTTTACCGGCCCCAACAAAACACGACAGCTTTACAAACTGCAAATGGACTCGTTCAACATGCCCAATTACGATCGATCATTGCAGGCCGGCTATCCGCCCGGTTCCACCTTTAAACTTTTTACCTCTCTGGCCGCCATGCAGATGGGCGTTATGACGCCGGAAACCGTTTATCCGTGTGCCGGCGGCTTCAACGTTGCAGGCGTGCGGATCAAAGGTCATGGCGGTGCAGACCCGTTAATTCCGTCCATTCAGGTCTCCAGCAACTGCTATTTTTCATACGCTTATCTGGCCATGTTGAACAAATATCCGGGCAATCCGTCGCGTGGCGTAGACGAATGGAAAAAGATAATGAACAGCTTCGGCTTCGGAGAATTTTTGAACAATGACTTGGCGGTAGGCGCGCGAGGACTTATCCCCGGCAGCAAATTCTACGAGAAACGCTACGGGAAAAAGTGGAAGCCGATGCAAGCTGTATTCAACGGCATGGGACAGGGAGACATCCTGATCACGCCGCTACAGTTGGCCAATGCAACGGCAGCCATAGCTAACAAAGGTTGGTTTTACACACCGCATATCGTAAAACTGGTTGACGGAAAACCAAATCCTGATCCGCGGTTCAAAGTCAAACACAAAACGCTGGTGGAACCTCGCCATTTCGATGCTGTATTGAAAGGCATGGAAGCGGTGATGTTGAAAGGTACCGGCGCGGCTCTGCGTTCACAAGATTTCACGCAATTGGCAAAGACAGGAACGGCGGAGGTTCCGCAAGGAAGAGACAACTCCATCTTTGTTTTGATAGCTCCGGCCGAAAATCCGAAAATTGTAGTGGCGGCCGTAATAGAACATGCGGGCTACGGATCCACTTGGGCAGGACCGGCTGCAACCACCATTGCAGAGAAATATCTGACCGGTGAATTGAAGAGAAAGCATCTGTACGATCGGATGATCAACGCCAGCTTTATGCCCGAATACTACCGCCAATGGAACGAATACTTGAAAAAGATAGGCAAATACAAACCCGATTCTCTTAGGCGACAACAAACGGCCGACAGTCTGAAAGCCGTATTAGACCGAAGAAAGTCGGATAGTCTGAAACGCATTAAAACCGCTGCACGATGAAGTGGACAGAAGGCATCGACAAATTAGGACTCGGCCTGTATCTGGCTATTTGCAGCTTTGCAGTTGCCAATATTTATAGCGTAGACCCCGGTAGCGGCACACGGCAGGCGGTGTGGCTGGGTATTTCGGTCTTCGTGGGAATCATCATCTTCTTCATGCGCAATAAATTCTTCGAGAACATGGCCGGTGTTTTTTACGTCGTCGGGATAGTGCTGCTTGCCGGATTGTTCCCTTTAGGCACCGAGGTCTTGGGTCAGCGGAATTGGTATCGTTTCGGGTCGATAAGTCTCCAGCCTGTGGAGTTTGCCAAAATCGGCGTCTCATTGATGTTGGCCAACTATATCTCGGGCGGTGATTTCGACATGAAAAACCGCCGTTCCCAACTGACGATTCTCGCCATTATCGGCGTTCCTGCGCTACTTGTACTCTTGATCCCCGACGTGGGCTCATTGCTGGTCTTCATGGCATTTTTTATTGCATTGTACAGAGAAGGACTCAGCGGCAATTTTTTCAGCATCCTTCTCATAATTGCGCTGGCATTTTTACTCGCGCTGGCAGTGCCGCCTGTTTACGTGGCTCTTGGTGTGCTGCTGATCGCCGCAATCTATTCTTGGCTGAATGCGCGCACTTTGTCTTGGGATGTATTGTCGATAATAAAAAGAACAAGTGTGGTCTTGCTTCTCGGAGGCTTCGCTTTGGCATCACCGACAATCTTGGAGCATTTACCAAAACACCAACGAGAACGGATTGAAGTTTTATACAAAGGCGAGCGCGCCTTCAGGGATACTTCGGGTTACAACCTGTTGTACTCCAAGACGGCCATCGGCTCGGGCGGACTTTGGGGAAAAGGCTATCGGGAAGGTTCGGTCACGCAAGGAAAATTTGTTCCCGAACAGAGCACCGACTATATTTTCTGCACCGTAGGCGAAGAATGGGGCTTTGTCGGCAGCACATTGTTGGTTTTGGCGTACGCCATCTACATTGCGCGGATATATTATTTGGCCGAACGCCAAAAGTCTACGTTTAACCGTGTTTTCGGCTACTGTTTAGCTTCTGTATTGTTGATGCATTTCGGTATAAACCTCGGCATGGTCATGGGTTTATTCCCGACGGTAGGCATCCCTTTGCCTTATTTCAGTTACGGCGGCAGTTCGCTGCTGGCTTTTTCCGTCATGACCTTTATCTTCTTCAAACTGAATTATACCGACAAAAACAGCTTGGTGTAAGTTTGAGGATTTGTCCTTAACGGATTCCAGCTGAGAAACAATTGGCGGCAATTGACCATACCTTTCAAGCGTTCCGTTTGTTCTTATAAATGGATGATTGCGTACATGACCGATAAGGGAAACATAATTTCGCCTTGCCGCGAGAACTGTCGTTCCATAATCTGACGCTTTCCACTAAAAGCGAGCGAGCCGATTTCCAAGGAAATCGGCTCGCTCTTTATGAGTAAATAATGAGATCAATTATTAATCACCCTCTTTGCAAACTTAAAGCGTGCATTCCAATAAGACTCGTTCAGTGACGAGATGCTTACGCCTTTGGACGTAGCCGCGTGAATAAACTTCACGTTGCCTTCATCATCAATATTTTCCACAATTCCCACGTGTGAGATTCTGCTGCCTCCGCTCGTTGCAAAGAAAAGCAGGTCGCCTTTCTCCAGTTCTTCGCGGTTTACTCTGTCTCCTTCTCTGGCTTGTGAAGCGGCTACGCGAGGCAAATCTTTGCCGGCAGCAGCATCAAAAACCGAAAGAACGAATGCAGAACAATCGATTCCTCGGCGCGTCATACCGCCCAAGCGGTAAGGTGTGCCCAAGTAAGAATGCGCTTCGTTAAGGATTTGGTCAATGGTTTGTGATTTCTTTATAGAGGCTTTTACAGCTTCTTCCATCTCTGCTCTTTGCAACATCGCAAATGATGCCTGCGGATTGTTGTCGGTAACAGCTATGGAATTTAGTTCTTCTCTGGCTTCGGCTAATTTTTTTTCATTGATGACGAATGTTTTGGCATCGTCTTTGTACTTAGCAGGAGCAGATACTACGTAGTTGCTGACACAGGACTGGAGAGAAATCGTGGCAATTGCAATACCTACGTAGGTCAAAAACCTTTTCTTCATAGATAATTTCTTAGTGTTAAGATGCTTATTTTTTGAAAATTGCAGATACAAAAATACTTATTGCTCTTGCTGCGCAGCAGAAAAGGACTTTAGGAAAAAGGCATTTTAACACTTTTTAACACTTTAACACACTGTGTTAAAAAAGAACAAACCGCAAATCCCCATTTCTGGCGACTTGCGGTTTGTGTTTATTAAGATTTCTTAACGTTTTAAACGCTTGTTTTTAGCGAGTGAAGAGCAGTTCACGGTATTTTGTCAAAGGCCACATTTCATCGTCTACCAGCATTTCCAATGCGTCCGATGCTTCACGTATCTCATTAAACAACGGTTTGACACGGTAGCAAAACGCTTCGGCTTGGGCCTGTCTGTCTTCCATCTCCGTAGCCTCCGCTTTTTTATCGATCAACTCGTCCACCTTTCTTTTGATCGTGGCTATGTGCGCAGAGATTTCGCGGATCAGGCTGATCTGCTCACCGCCGACTTCTTGTAAACCTTCGTCGCCGAATATTTCTTTCAAACCCTTCACGTTTTCAATCAGACGATTTTGGTAGCCGATGGCCGACGGCACAATATGGTTGCGCGCAATATCCGCCAATACCTTGGCTTCGATGCTGATAACGGCCGAATACTTCTCTAATTTGATTTCGTTCCGCGCCTCGATCTCGCGACGGTTAAATACCTTTAGCTCCTCGTAAAGCTGAATGAACTTTTCATCGGTTTCGCATTTCAGCGCTTCGGGCGTATTTTTCAGATTTTTCAGACCACGACCTACGGCTTCCTCTGCCCATTCATCCGAATAGCCGTCGCCCTCGAACATAATGGATCTCGATTGCTTGATGTATTCGCGCAGCACATTAAAAATAGCTTCATCTTTTTTCAGTCCGTCACGCACCAACGCTTCTACCTCGTTGCGGAAATCGGTCAATTGCTTCGCTACAATCGAATTCATGATCGTCATTGCCTCGGCGCAGTTTGCGGACGAACCTACGGCGCGGATCTCAAATTTATTCCCCGTAAAGGCAAACGGCGACGTACGGTTCCTGTCGGTATTGTCCAACAGAATCATCGGGATCTTACCGACGACGTTCAGTTTCAGATCTGTTTTCTCGTCGGGCGTCAGTTTCCCTTCCTTAATTTTTTCCAACTCATCCAATACATTGGTCAATTGTGAACCGATGAAGATGGAAATGATGGCAGGCGGCGCCTCATTGGCACCCAAACGGTGGTCATTACTGGCCGATGCAATACCGGCGCGCAACAGATCCGAATATTCATAAACCGCCTTGATGGTATTGATGAAAAAAGTCAAGAACTGCAGGTTCTTCTTCGGGTTTTTGCCCGGGCTCAACAGATTCTCCCCCGTATCGGTAGACAGTGACCAGTTGTTATGTTTGCCGCTGCCGTTGATTCCTTTAAACGGTTTCTCGTGGAAAAGGATGTGGAAATGATGCTTATGCGCAACGCGCGCCATCACATCCATCAACAATGAATTGTGGTCGACGGCAACGTTGGCTTCTTCGAACATCGGCGCGAGTTCGAACTGATTGGGTGCAACTTCATTATGCCGCGTGGTTACGGGAATACCAAGCTTCATACACTCGATTTCGAGTTCTTTCATAAAGTTCATCACCCGCGTAGGAATTGATCCGAAATAATGATCATCCAGCTGCTGGCCCTTTGCCGACGCATGACCGAGCAGTGTTTGGCCGGTGAACAGCAAATCGGGTCGAGACTGGTATAGCGCAGAGTCGATCAGGAAATATTCTTGCTCCCAGCCCAAAGTTGCGGTTACCTTTTCCACATTTTTGTCAAAGAAGCGCGCCACCTCGGTCGCGGCCTTATCCACCGCCTGCAATGCACGAAGCAACGGTGTCTTATAATCGAGCGTTTCTCCTGTGTAAGATATGAATATGGAGGGAATACAAAGCGTGGTGCCAATGACGAACGCCGGAGAGGTAGGGTCCCAAGCCGTATAGCCGCGCGCTTCAAAAGTGTTGCGGATACCGCCGTTCGGGAAAGAGGAAGCATCAGGTTCTTGCTGAATCAGCATATTGCCGCTAAAACGCTCGATGGCACGGTCGCCCTCGATGGGTGTGAAAAAAGAGTCATGCTTCTCGGCAGTAGTCCCCGTCAACGGCTGGAACCAGTGGGTGTAATGAGTCACGCCCTTGGACATGGCCCAGTCTTTCATGGCTACCGCTACCTGATCGGCAATTTCGCGTGGAATCTTGGTGCCCTTTTTAACGGCAGACATAATGGTCTCGAAGGCTCCTTTGGCCAGATATTCGCGCATGGTGTTTTCTGAGAAAACATTGGTGCAGTACAGGTCTGACAGTTTGCAAGGAACTTGCACATGGTTGTCTCGGCGGAAGTCGCGGAAAGGCAGTTCGGAGAGTGCTTTGAATCTAAGTGTAGACATCGGGTGGTTTTTACTGGGGCAAATTTACGCAAAATGCATTTTAGTTGTCATATACCCCTAAAATTTATAGGGTGTAATCATAAAATAATATAGTTTGGCAGCAGCATAGCCATTATGGGGAGCGGCCGATGTTCATCAAAAAACGGCACGTGATCTCAGCCCGGATGGCAGCGACATCCTTTTCCGGAGCGCAGCGGAGGAAAGATACAGCGGACAGCCGGCCCTCTCTTCTTATATGACGAAAATTTAATGCTGCAATAAAGAAGCCGCAAGCATGAACAACCGACGGCAAACCGGATATTGTTATCTTTGCATGAAAGCATTATTTATGGCAAATTCCAGAGCAAGAGAAACAACAGAAGCCATCGAAAGGCTGTATGTAAGTATGCGTCACCTCTTTTACAGAGGTTTTTTTAAACCCTCAGGCGTGTCCGGCGAATCACTGCGTAAACTGCTGATGACCATACAACCCGAGATCTACGGCAGCATGAGCGTGACAAACAAGGTGGAACTGAACGGTTTGCTTTATGTATTGGATCGTCTGCCGGAAGGCATTGAGGAATGCGCTTTCATTCACCTGACTTCTGACGAGGGTTTCCAAAAAGCGAGCTTTGAGCCGATTGTGCCGAAGAAGCGCCGCCGAAACTGCTACCGCATAGATAAACACCAAATGAACATAGAGGTGTTGCTGGGCCGCTCAGAGATCTATGATATTCTGACCCACCTTACCTTTTTATATATAGAAGCCGACAAGATCCGCGATTTGGGATTTAACATGGAAGAAAACGGCCGCCCGAAGCGCATTTGGAAAATCATAGAAGAAGTGGCCAAAGGCGAGAAGAAATTTTCGCGTAAAGAAAAAGAAGTGGCGCTGATTCACCTGTCGGCACTTTTGGGTCGTACTTTTGACGAAACGCTGGAAGCATATAACAACTTCGGAGACGACAACAACCCCGACCGTCTCTTCAAAATCGTTTATTGGCTGGGGCAAGTAAGCGTGGAAGATTGGAAAGAAGTACGCCAGCGCGAGATTTATTTCAGCTCGATATTGAAAGAACGTGTCGGCCACCATTTCTTCGGTGAAAAGTGGGCAAACACATTGAAGGAAACTTTGGTAGCCCACGAACTGCACCGCAGGCCGTTACACATCATCAGCGCCAACATGCACAGTGTGAAGAATATGCTTTATGCCAATGATGCTTTGAAAGCCGGTGCCGCCGATGAGGTGGATTACGCACTTTACGGCGAAATCAGCAACAACCCCGAACTGAGACAGAATATCTCTTCTTATGCATTGGAGCAGGGGTTGGTTTACATCAACGACAAAAGCGGCAGCAATATAGATGTTCAAATCATTGATTTATCCAAAGTCAGTCTTAAGAACACCCATTTCAACAAACACGGATATTCGGGCGAGGATGTGATTATTGTCTTTGATTACGCTTTCGGTGAACAAGCTTTCGAGATCATGGACGAATTGCTGAAGCCATACGAAACTCCGGAGTTGAGTTTTAAGATGAAAGTCAGATCCATTTCCATCATGGGCAAGGCCGGAATATTGACGGGCGAAAAAGGCGATATCATGATTCCTACTTCGCACGTTTTTGAAGGAACCGCCGATAACTATGTTTTCGACAACATCCTTAAAAAAGAAGATTTTGAAGACGATGAGTTGCGGGCCTTCGAGGGCAACATGATTACAGTTTTAGGCACCTCGCTTCAGAACAAAGACATCCTCTCCTATTTCATGAACACTTCGTGGAACGCCATCGGACTGGAGATGGAGGGTGCGCACTACCAAAAAGCGATACAGGTGGCCTCCAAGATTCGGCACCACATCGGCGAAGACCTGTCCGTTGCTTATGCTTACTACGCTTCGGACAATCCGTTGGAAACGGGCAGCACGCTTTCCAGCGGAGGTTTGGGACTTACCGGCGTGAAACCTACCTATCTGATCACCAAGCGCATTTTGGAGAAGATATTGACCGCATCTGCAAAGAAAATTGAGTTGACCTCAGTCAAGGCCGAATAGATTAGTAAACCTATCGATAAACAGCCGTTAAGCATAGCAGTAACGGCTGTTTTCTTTAGCTGCTGTTACGCGCATCATGCATAACACGGCTGTTTCTGCAACAATCATTATCTTTAGCGCTTTAAATTTTGAGAATCATGAACAGAATTGCGCTTATTCTTTTGGTTTTTGCCGCCGGATTGTTTTCTGCACAAAAGGGTCCGTATTATCAGCAGCACGCCAAGTATAAGATGGATATAGATGTGGACGCCGAAGCATTTACCTACCAAGGGAAACAGAGCATCAGTTATACCAACAATTCGCCCGACGAACTGAGAGTTGTTTACATGCATCTGTACTGGAATGCTTTCAAACCCGGATCGATGATGGACCAGCGCGTGCAAAACCAAGGGAAACTGGCCGACGGGCGCCTCGTGGAAAAACAGGGCGATCAGGTGGTCTCGCGCTTGGCATCGATTCCTAAAAATGAAGAGGGCGCACAGAACATCCACTGGATCAAACAAAACGGCAAAACGCTGCGCTACGAGATCCAGGAAACGGTGATGAAAGTCTATTTGGCAGAACCGATCAAGCCGAACAGCACCACCAACTTCACCATGCAATGGGATGCGGTAATCCCCAAGCAAATCCGTCGCGCCGGAAGAAACAACCGCGAAGGCATCGATATGACCATGACACAATGGTTCCCGAAAATGGCCGAGTACGACTACGACGGCTGGGCTACTTTTGATTACATCGGCCGCGAGTTCCATGCACCGTTTGCGGACTTCGACATTTCGATAAAAATTGACAAAGACTACGTCATAGGCGCCGGCGGCACCTTGGAGAATCCCGCAGAAGTGAGAGGCTACCAAACCGATGCTGTGGTAAAAGCAGACAAAGACGGGAAAGCCATCTGGCGCTGGACGGCAAAGAATATTTTGGACTTCGCTTGGGCCGCCGACCGCGACTATACCGTTAAATCTTTCACCGTTTTGGGCGGGCCTAAAGTTTACTTGGTCTACCAGCCCGGCGAGAAAACGGCGCTTTGGGAAAATGTACAGCCGTATGTTACACAATTCTTCCAGTTTATGAATGCGACATTCGGTCAGTACGTTTGGCCATCGTATTCCTTTGTGCAAGGCGGTGACGGCGGCATGGAGTACGGCATGACAACCATGGTCTTGGGCGAGCATAAAACCATGGAAGATCTGGCGAGCCTTTTCTTCCACGAGGCCGCGCATTCTTGGTACCAACAGATGCTGGCCACCAATGAGCCGATGCGTCCATGGATGGATGAAGGTTTTACTTCTTACGCACAAGATCTGGCCATGTATAAGATTTTCCCGCCAAAGGAAAGCTTGCCGAATCCATTCGCAAAAGAAGTTCGCCGTTTTACAGAGTTCCAAAAAACAGGACGTGAAGAACCCGCTTCTTGGTTGGGCGATCACCACGACTGGGGAACCGCTTACAGTTTTGCAACCTATGTGAAGGGCGAAACTTTTCTGATACAACTGGGCTACATTATGGGCGAGGATAATCTGTCCAAAACCATGAAAGCTTACTACGATGAATGGAAGATGAAGCATCCCACCGATCGTGATTTTATGCACATAGCACAGCGCATTTCAGGCATGGATCTCAAATGGTTCCACAACTATTGGATCAACACGACAAAGACGATCGACTACGGAATCAAAAGCGTAAAGCACGACCGCAATGCCACCACCATTACTTTGGTAAACAAAGGTGAGCTGCCCATGCCGGTAGACTTCAGCATCTTGACAAAAGATAATAAAGTGGTGAATTACAGCATTCCGTTGAATATGATGCGTACGCCCAAAACCTCCGATATTTACGGCCCCGTCACCGTTCTGGATTATTGGCCTTGGACGCAAAAGGAATACACCTTTACCATTCCGTACAGCAAGGCGCAGATTGCAGCCTTGGGAATAGATTTCAGCCAAAGGTTGGCAGATATCAATCCTGCGGACAATTATTTGGAGATAAAGTAACACCAATACTGCAACAGAAATCTGCTGCAGTTTTATTTAGAAGTTATGACGAGCATTGTCATCAATATCGGCAACACCAATATCCGCTTCGGTTATTTCAACCATGACCGATGTGTAGATTCCTGGTTGATAAACAGCAAACCCTACGGCACGCGGGATGAGTTGGTAGCGCAGTTCAGTTTATTGTACCGATCTTACAATATAGATCCCGGCACAATTGACCGCGTCATCATCGGTTCCGTGGTTCCGCAGTTGACCGGCGTTATAGGCAGCGCCGTAAACAAGATCCACGGAAAGCCGGCCGTATTGGTGGACCGGAATACCGCGTCCGGTGTGCGTACCATTTCCAAACAAATCGGCACCGATATTTATGCCAACCTCGTGGCTGCGCACCATCTTTATCCGGGGCGTACCAAGATTGTGTTGGATTTCGGCACAGCCCTTACGGCCAGTTGTGTTTCGGCAACCGGTGAAAGTTTGGGGGCCATCATCGCTCCGGGGATAGTTACCGCGCTCAATTCGCTCATAAAGCAAACCGCACAGTTGCCGGAAATAGAACTCGTTCCTCCGGCAACGGTTCTCGGCCACGATACGGTGAGTTGCATGCAGAGCGGCATGGTATACGGTTATTTAGGCATGGTGGAAGGCTTTGTGCAGCGCATCAATAAAGAAGTCGGCCAAGAGTGCTTTGTGATTGCCACGGGCGGCGTAAGCCATGTTTACAAGCCTCTGACGGATAAGATAGACATCGCCGACAAACTGCACACCCTGAAAGGGCTGTATTTCTTGGGGAAAGAATTGTAGCGTCTTTTCATGCGCTGAGCTTGTTAAGGGTTGAAACATTGACGAGCTTTGCTTATCTGCCGGAGAGGCCGCAGATAAATTACTCGGTAAACATTTTGAGTAAGGTGTTTATAACTTCGTCGCTTGCCCCGCATCCAAAACTGCCATTTTATTTCTCAGCCTCTTTTTGTCTACTGAGCGGAGATGATCCAGCGCTATTTGGCCATTCTTCCGTTGAACCCTGCAACCAACGCGCATGGGATAGTTTTTAATAGTGGAGGTAAGCGGTGCAATAATAACCGTGTTTAGAGCATTGTTCATTTCGTCCGGCGAAACAACAACTGCCGGCCGCAATTTATTGATCTCGCTGCCAACAGTAGGATTCAGGTCGATAAAAAAGATATCAAATCGTTTGATTACCATGTCCACTCTTTCTCATCAAAGTCATTACTTAAATTTTCAGGTAGATCCTCATCTTCCAAAGAACCTGCCTTTAGCAGTATTTCCTCCCCGCTGTCGCGTGGATTCTTTTTAATGTCAATGATAATTCTTGAATCCTGAACCGACAGATGTACCTCATCTTCTACGGCAGCTTGTTCCAACAACTGTTTACTGATGATGACACCGTAAGAGTTTCCTATTTTTCTAAGCTTGGTTCTCATACTTCAAAGTTATAACATAACATAACCCCCGCAATGGATCAGTGCCACGAGCCTTGTCAAGGTTTCAAACCTTGACAAGGCTTTGTGTTTATACAACCTCGTGTTAATTCTTACCGTTTCGCCTTAAAGAAATCCAGCATCAACTGCCGGCATTCGTCAGCCAGAACTCCGAGCGTCAATTCCGTTTTCGGATGAAGTTTCAGATTCTTATTGATAAAGCCACGCTGTTCGTCCCGCGCACCGATAACCACACGCGATACTTGGCTCCACGCCAGAGCACCCGCGCACATGACGCAGGGCTCCAGCGTTACATACAGTGTGCAGCCGCGCAGATATTTGCCGCCGAGGAATTCCGCTGCTGCCGTAATTGCCTGCATTTCGGCGTGGGCCGTTACATCGTTCAGCAGTTCGGTTAAGTTATGGCTCTTGGCGACGATGCGGTCAGTGTAAACCACAACGCAGCCGACGGGAATCTCGTCTCTCTCGAAAGCTTCCTGCGCTTGTCCCAGAGCCAACCGCATAAAATATTCATCCGTAAACATGTTCAAATTTAACCAAACACTTCGTTTGCTTTAAAACAAAAAGCCCCGCAAATGCGGGACCTTGTTCATTTATGCTAAGAAGATTAATCCTCTTGAGTAGCCGGTACTTCGTCAGCCGGTACTTCATCCTCATCATCTTCGTCGTCAGCTACAGCGCCGCCTTTCATAGCCGTTCTAGACATCTTCACAGCAACCACTACTGCATTGTCGGGATGCATGAACGTAAAGTTATTGGTTTTGATGTCGCCCACATAGAACTTGTTACCGATTCTCAGTTTGGTCACATCGATAACGATTTCATCAGGCAAATCACCAGGCAAGGCTTTCAGCTTCAGCTTTCTGAATGACTGACGCAGCGCACCACCGGCAACCACACCTCTTGCACGTCCGGTCAATCTAACCGGTACTTCCATGATCACCGCTTTGTCCTCGCTCAGCTGGTAGAAATCAGCGTGCAGAATACGGTCTGTAACGGGGTGAAACTGAATGTCTTGAAGAACGGCAGGAATGGTCTGTCCGTCAACTTCAATAGATACCGTGTGCGCCTCCGGAGTGTATACCAGGTTCTTGAACGACTTCTCTTCTGTAGAGAAATTCAAAGTCCCGTTGCTTCCGTAAACAACACAAGGAACCAATTCAGCATCACGTAGAGCTTTAGTAGACTTCTTGCCCACGCTTTCTCTTTTCTGTCCTTGAATTGTAATAGACTTCATTGAAAAAATTAATAAAAGTTTAAATAATGAATTTATTGCTGATGGATTCGTGCCGGTGAACCAGCTTCATAACATCGGCAAATAACGGGGCGCAAGATAGCACTTTTATTTTGGATGACAAAGCCTCATCTACCGGAATGGTGTCAGTCACAATGACTTCCGTCAGTTGAGAGTTCTCGATATTTTGGTAAGCGTTGCCCGAGAGTACTCCGTGCGTGGCCATGGCGCGTACGCTTTTGGCTCCGTTTTTTATCAGGATATCAGCCGCTTTGCAGAGCGTTCCTGCCGTGTCGATCATATCGTCGATCAGGATCACGTTCCGGTCTTTCACATCACCGATCAGGAACATCTCCTCCACCACGTTCGCTTTTTTGCGTTCTTTATAACAGATTACCACCTCTGCGCCCAGATGACTCGCGTAGTTCTTGGCACGCTTGGCGCCGCCCATATCCGGCGAAGCGATGGTAAGGTTGTCTATTTTGTTTTGAAGTATATAGTCAATGAAAATGGTAGATGCGTACAGATGATCGACGGGAATCTCAAAGAACCCTTGAATCTGATCGGCATGCAGGTCCATGGTCATCACGCGCGTGGCGCCGGCGGCGGTCAAAAGATTGGCTACCAGCTTGGCTCCTATCGGTGCTCTGGGCTGATCTTTTCTGTCCTGACGCGCCAATCCGAAATACGGAATAACCACCGTAATGTTCTTGGCCGATGCACGCTTGGCCGCATCGATCATCAGCAACAACTCCAGCAGATTGTCCGCCGGCGGAAAGGTAGACCCGATCAGAAAGACACGGCCGCCGCGGACCGATTGCTCCAAGACCGGCTCGAACTCGCCGTCACTGAATTCGAGAATGTTGATGGCGCCCAAGGCTTGGCCGTAATGCGCCGCAATTTGTTCCGCCAGTTTACGACTGGTTCGGGTGGTGAAGAGGTAGCTGGATTGGCTCACGATTTTTACTTTTTTTAGATGGTGCAAATGTAAAAAAAACCGCCCAAACGGGCGGTTTTGTAACAATGCTCAGCCGGCACCTCAATTATGGGAAGGTTACCCCCGAATATTGGTTGGCATTTACCATCGGTAAAGTAGAACCGTACGTGTTGTTTATGGCCTTGATGAACTCGTTGGCAATAATTGCGTAGCCGCGGCCCGTCAAATGCACGCCGTCCAAAGAGAAGGCGCCACCCGTCACAAAAGTTGTGGTGTAACGCACTCCGTCGTATTGAATGCCGCCTTTGGCGTTCAGCTCTACCATCTTCTTGTTGGCATCTACCAATGCCAGGCCGTATGCTCCGGCCAATTTTGCAATAGCCGCGTTGTAAGCCGTGGTGGCTGCAATTACCTTGGCCGTTTCTTTCTTTGTAAGAACCAAAGCATCGGCAAGCGCAGTCTTGGTTCCGCCACCTGTTTTCAGCACGGTTGAAGCGGGAAGCAAGATCAGATCTTCGGCAGTGGTCTGACGGTAGGACGGAATGCCCAATGCGGAAAGGTTGGTCAAATCTTTGTCCTCGATTACGGCACCGTTTGCTACCGTTGCTTTAAACTCGATCCGTCTGCTTTGGTACTCTGCATCGCTGATGAGGTTCCCGGCTCTGGCCTGAGCCAATCCGGCATTATAGGCTGCATAACCTGAGGCCAAGTCGCTGATCTGTTGGGTTGTCAGCCCTGCAATGGGCATCGCCGGAACGGTGGTGAAGTACGGAATTGCCGTCACGTTCGGGATGTTTGCAATTACGCCTTTGGTTGCGCCTACGCTTTTCAGTCCGTCCAACATGGACTTGATGACGCCTGCCACCATTTGCGGATCGGAGATGTCATTGCT
>WKJB01000141.1_pt1 | contig 18649 bp, 19 predicted proteins | sample 5403331 | NCBI WGS metagenome assembly WKJB01 (sample SAMN13198853, study PRJNA488119) | plastic metagenome | isolation source: water-polyurethane dispersion (WPUD) containing a polyether... | place: Mexico: Mexico City | collected 2016 | reverse complement strand
CTGGATTATTGCCGGATTTTTACCCTCCAAGTTGCCTACCAAAAAATCTAAAATATGGAGCGGGGTGGCCGTTGCATTCGGCTTAATTTACCTTGTGTATTTTATGGAATACGGTATCTCTACTGGTAATCTGGGAACGCCGATATTAGCCAATTTCATCGTAATAGCCGCCTTTTTGGGATACAGGTTCATGAAATGGAAAGGATATACATCATGGAATTATATCGCCATTATTATATCATCCACACCTCTGTTCTGGATTGTATTCGGATTGTTAAAATCAAACAATGAACCGACGACAACAAAGCGGATATGGAGTTTTATAGCCGTATTGGGGGGGCTCACACTTATTTATATTGTCTTTCTTATCGGAAAATTAACATGAATAGAATTATACTCTTTTTGAAACTACGATAGCAAGCGACAACGAGACGCTACTACCCATTTAAAAGGATCGTATCTGTACAGGAATCTTGTTAAAAAGAATATCGGTGCACGTACTTGTCATAAAATTAATGAAGGCCTAAAACAACTCTATATGTGGATTTTCTTATCAGTAGTTGGCGTGATTATCCTTGCACTTTACTTCTTCAAAGGGCAAAATGCCGTGTGGGGCACTGCAACTATTGGCGCCATAATCGCTCTGATTGTTTGCTTGATTAATCTTTTCATCGGCAATGGTTTTTCATGGGGACTTTTCGGCAAAATCACTGTAGTATCAATATATGTCGGCTTTTTTTTCGAGCTTGTCGGTCGCAAATAACCAATTAATCCATTCACTAATGAAGACAATCATATTAAACTCTCTGTCTGTGTTAATCTCCATTAGCCTGACTACATGGATGTTTTATAGTAATAGGGCCTTGCAATATTGGGGTAAGGTTACGACCTGTATAATAACCGATTGTGAATTTATAGAAATGGAATATGAGGGACGTAATAAAGTAATCACCCAAGAGGAACTAGGAATAGCATATAAATTTGATATCAATGGCGGGACCACTGTCGAAAGTAAGAACACACTAAATCGAGAAAACTCATATTACTTACTTGAGGATTATTTCTTTGAAGAAATCGACAATGACGACGAGTTTTTTCACTCCTTTTACGAAAACCCATCTGCATATTTGAATGGAAAGAAAATGAAAATAAGGTATTTGAAGAGCAATCCTCAAAAAAACATTTTAAACCTATTCTACGAAGAAAAAAATGTCTGGGCAGACATCGTTTTATATTCTTTTACATTTCTGATGATTTTAGCTGTCCTTTTAGGTATCACCCAAACGCTTAGCAACAACAAACAATAAAAATATGAAGCATTTATTTTTACTCATGATTTTCGCATGTTGCATTTTATCCGGCAACGCCCAAGTGGCTGGATACTGGTATGCCAAGGAGTTCAGCAAAGATATATCGCTGTACAAGGCAAAAGCCTACTTGTTTGGGGATGTGTTAGGTTCTACACCAGAAGTAACTCAGTTTGAGGTGATACCCCTTGCTGCTGCGAGTTCTGGCGAACTCACCACACTTCTGTATAAGTGTGAAAGCAATGAAAAGGAAGGACTCGTCTTAGGTTTTTATGGTGATTACTGGAATGAGACAGGGGTTGTATACCAAGGTTTTGGTTTCAAAAACTTTGATAAAGATGCTGCGACCGAATTTCTGGATAAAATTCAGAGCGCAATTGATGCTAATGTGAAATTTCTAAGAAAGAATACAGATAACAACAATATCGTTTTTCGACACGATGATATGGACGTTTTGATATGGACTTCGACAACCAGCTACACGATAAGACTCTTTTGGAACGGATTTGATTCGTCATGGGAGAGAACAGCATTTGAGCGTTCTAAACGGAGGTTTGAAAGAAAGACGAGATAAGTGGATGCCAAAAGCTAAAAAGACGCCGAGATGATCAAATCAATTTACTTATTCGCTGTGTATATGTTTTTTACAGTTTCGTGTTCAGCCCAAGACTGCAATAGTCTCCCTCAATCCTTTGTGTCACCTGCGCAAACTACGCAGATGATCAAGAAAGCCAATTTCTATTATGTGGATCGTATCGATACCAAAAAGAGCTCGTGGATACGTGAAGCGGAATATTATAGTTGCGATGGTAAAACCTGCTTTTTTGTTTTGGTTATGAAAACGGGCGGGGAATGCCTCTTTCAAGACATGCCGATTAAAGTATGGGAGGGGTTTAAGTATTCAGAATCACACGGGAGCTTCTATAATCACCATAAACGGAACAAATACCAGTGGAAAATCAGGCAATGAGCAATGTACTATATTTCAATATAATGAAAAAGATAATTTTACTAATCCCACTGATTGTATTGGGTACTTATTATTCATTTTCACAAACAGAGACATTGAATAAGGCTTTTAAGGCGTTGGTTTTCATAAATGGACAGAATAAACTAATTAATCCGATAAGAAGCGTATTAAAACAATCGGATTACAATCTATTCATTTATGAGTATAATGCCTTTTTTAATGATATCGAAAAAAATGCTCTAAACTATTTGAATAGTAGATTACCCCAAGATTCTTTAGATTACTACCTAAATGAGGTAGAAGTCCTGTTGAAAAACATCAATGTTGATAATGTAGACCCTCACGTAGCAATTGGAACGATAAAATCAAGAATCAAAAATCTGGAAGGGGTTCCTAAAGATCTAAAACAAGCGCTATTATACTTTAAGTTCTATAACAATCCCGGTGGAGCCATCAGCAACGGTTTTTATGAAGACTTTCTATTTGCTAATACTAAAAACAGGGGTAGAAAATTTTCAATTAAGCTCCCGTTGTTCATGGAGGATCGGACAAAGAACTCCAGCTTGGCTTTAAGCAATCAAATACTAAATTATCATAGCATCATGGACGACCATAACTTCACAATTGCGGCATCCTATGTTGATGGTAAGTACAGAAAATATAGTGACGAGGAACTTGAGTATATTTCTGCAACTAATGAAGAAATAAGAAGGTTAATACCTGAAAATGCAAGATTAATAACCAGTCGGGCTGTAACAGGGAAAAACTATAAAGGAATCCTTGTAGAGTTTGACTTAATTCAGGAATATTTAGGGTTATCAATGGACACTAAACTTTTTTATTTACTTGTATTCGAAGACGGGCAATTTTTTATTTTCAATTTTTCATATGGTAACAATCCAATGGATTCTAATCAGGTTTCCCTAGATAAATTTAGAGATAAGTACCACAAATTAATGCTATCCGTTTTGAACACCTTGCAATTCTACTAAAATTTATAAGGGTGCCGTCTTTGTTATTCGTTATTACGTTAAATCACGGTATCGACAACAATTCGTTATTACGAAACTTATGAGAACAATAATTACAATGGTTTATGCCGCAATAGGTGGCGTAATTGTCGGTTTTGCATGGGGACTTGCTTTGACGGTTGGGGTTGGGTCCGGGATAAAATACGGTGTGTTTATAGGTGCGCTATTTGGCTTCCTGTTGGCGATCATTCAAGGGGGTATAATTAACCGTGGGAACCTTGAGTATCGGGAAGTAATGTTTGTTTCGGGAAGCATAATTGCATCTGTTACCGGGGTTGGTGTTATTGCCGCAATCATCACCGGAATAGTTAGGCTGATTTTCTATTAGCGATCCGACTCATTATTCTGCATTAAGAAAACTCAAATAAACGGAAGCATGTTTGTTGCCCTCCTCACTTAAATAGAACCTCTTCGGTTTTCCTTTTTTGCCATATCCGAAAGACCAAAACACTCCTTTCGAAACAAGGGTATTGATTGTACGCTTAGTCTGTGAAATATTGCAATGAAGTAGATTCCGGCTTACTTCGGAGAGGGTGATACCGGGCTTGCCATACGCATACAACATCACCTCGATGGCGTTCCTGCCAAGCGGCATACATTCTTTCCTGTAGAGCGCCATAGCTCGCCTGTGAGCTACTAAAATATCAGAAAGGGTATGTGCGTCCATTTTCATTATGCAGACGGTTTTAGCGTTGCTATGAATCAGGTGTGGTCCGGTCGGGAGTGTTGGGATAATAGTCTTGGGAATTATACTTCATTCTTTCCAATTCGGCTTTTAAATTGAAAGGTCGTTTTTTGCTTTCTCTACGCTCTTTCATCACGAGATCGAAGTTCCTCTTGTGTGCTTCTGTCTTAAATTTGATTTTCATATACAAAAGTGTCTATAACGACCCACCCACCAATAACCGCCCCCATGTTTCCCATTTTCGAAATCGTTTATGGGCGATGGGGTAGGTGGCGATTTCCGAAAAATTCTTGCGCAAAGATACGGAATAGGAAGCAACTGCAAGCCGTGCCAATGATGCGAAACAACTCGTTTCAAACCGGAAACAAACGGATGCAAAGGGGTTAAGCCATGTCCTACAGAGCCATAGTACTATTGATACCCCAATTTATATCTCTAAAACATTACTGGCGGTATCAAAAACATTGATTCTGTGTATCCGGTTGAAAAAACAACACCCCTACCGATGAAAGCAGGGGTGTTGTAGACTTTTGCCGTAATGGCATTACAAAGATAATCTTTATTCAGCGATGTACAAAAGGGCAGAATTGCTACCTTTTCTACTACCTGCCACAAAAACAAAACCGTAATCAATTGATTAATAATTGATTACGGCTTATCTGTGTCGGGGTGGCAGGATTCGAACCTACGACCTCCTGCTCCCAAAGCAGGCGCGATACCGGGCTACGCTACACCCCGAACTTTATTTTTTGCCGGTTTAAAGGAGGCCTCGGACTTTCGACCTTCCCGACCTCATAGTCGGGACGCGATACCGGGCTACGCTACACCCCTGTTCCCGTAAGGGTTTGCAAAGGTAAAAATTAAATCTAAATTCCAAAAAACCTTTCAAATTCTTTTTTTAAAAACAACTTCCGTATTCAAAAAATAATCACTAATATTGCAGCTCGATTTTTACGGGATAATAATCGTCATTAATTACTCAAAATCATGGATTTAGTAAAATTTGTAGAAGAGCAAGCGGTAACGAAAAATGAGGTTCCCGCATTTAAGGCTGGGGATACCGTTAGCGTTCACTATAAAATTCGCGAAGGGAATAAAGAGCGTATTCAGGTTTATCAAGGTGTTGTCATTCAGCGTAATAGTGTTGGAGCCAACCAAACCTTCACGGTGCGCAAGATTTCCAATGGTGTAGGCGTGGAGCGTATTTTCCCAATTAACTCACCTAATATCGAGAAGATTGAAATAAACAGCTACGGAAAAGTACGTCGTTCAAAATTATATTACTTACGTGGACTTACCGGCAAAGCGGCACGTATTAAATCGAAAAGATTTTAATAATCCTCTTTAGCTTACGATAAAAAGCCGCCCTCAATAGGCGGCTTTTTTTTATCCCTAATTTCTTCTTTTCCTTCATTTCTATCTTGTACATGTCGCAGCGATTTGGGTGTTGACTTACACGCCAACGTTGTGGGAGGAGCAGCAGCTGACCTGACAGGGGAGTACTCCTCCGCCAAGCGTATCCTCGAGAGCATTCAGCCGGCGGAAGTATTCATCAGGACCTATACTTTTCTATTTTCGTCTATCAGTAAAACTGTATGAAAGGGTTTCACTTCCCATTCCGTGGATAACAAGCAGGTGATGGATTGTTACGAAAAGACAATTAGCGTCATCTTTTTGAATAGATCAAATTGCCTGAACTTACAAGTTGCTGACCAGAAGATAATTTTCTGCAAGTATGGATTTATCAGTTGATTTACAGTAGGTTGTATAATTTGTATAAAGTTGCTATACTAACTTTAATTAAATTTTATATTTTATTATTAACCAAATAATTATTGAATTTATATATACTGTTAATTTACACTAAACAAATAAGATTTTATCGGTCTATAAGACGGGTTCGAAGTGTAAAAAAATGTTAAAAAAAGTAAGGTATTCAAATAAATTGCTTTATTTGCACAATTACTAATTATGTATGAGAAGTGCTGGCGGTAGGAATCGAGCCGTCAACCAATTCAAATTAGTCACGGGATCAACTTTTGAGTACGCGAACTACCTATAGTAAGAAATGATTTTTAAAAAGAATGTACTTGCACTGGTTGTGCTGGTTGTGATTGTATTGGGTGCCAGTTTCATTTTTCTTTCGTCTTTTGATACTAAATCCGAAGACCTATCGCCCACGGCACCCCACATTGCTGAGCACGAAGTAAGTGCTAGCTTACTGTACGGTTTACCTATAACAGGATATACCATTGAAACTAGCGCCGTAAAGCGCAACGAGTTCTTGTCAGACATTCTCCAACGGTATCATGTGGACCTTCCAACCATTTCAATCCTAGCAGATAAGTCCAAGTCAATATATGACGTACGTAAGATTGGGGCAGGACACGATTATACAGTTTTTACAGATGCTACAGGTAAAGCCGCATATTTTGTATATCAACCCAATCCAATCGACTATGTGGTATATGATTTAAGGGATAGTATTTCTGTCCGGAAAGCTCAGAAGGCTGTGGACACTAAAATTGAAACAGTGTCAGGTGCCATTCAAAGTTCCTTATATGAGACACTGGAAGCAAATGGTGCTAGTCCTGATTTGGCGGTTCAGTTAGCAGAGATATACGGATGGGCCGTTAACTTTTATCGAATCAATCGGGGTGATTGGTTTAAGCTGGTATACGAACGGAAGTACGTTGAAGGTAATCCAATAGGTCCGGGCAGAATTCAATCAGCGGTATTTGGCCACGGCGGAAAAGAATACCGTGCATTTTATTTTGAGCCGAATGATGGGCAACCGGGCGCATATTACGATGAAAACGGGAAGAGCCTCCGACGGACATTCCTGAAGGCACCCTTGAAGTATAGCCGTATATCGTCCCGCTTTACCATGCGGAGGTTTCATCCGGTCCAACGTCGATGGAAGGCTCATCTTGGAACAGATTTCGCTGCACCTCATGGTACGCCGATTGTGGCAACCGCGGCGGGTGTGGTAATTGAGTCTCAATACGGAGGAGGTAATGGGAATTATGTTAAAATTCAACATGATAATGTGTATACTACCCAATACCTGCATATGAGCAAACGGGCGGTGAGAAAAGGACAGCGGGTGTCTCAGGGGCAGGTAATTGGATATGTTGGCAGTACAGGATTGGCAACGGGACCCCATGTATGCTACCGTTTTTGGAAAAACGGTAGGCAGGTAGATGCATTAGCTCAAGTGTTCCCACCGTCTGAGCCGATTAAAAAAGAATATCAAGTGGCTTTTGAACGGGTTTTAAATGAAGGTCAGCAGAAGCTAGCTGCGATCGATGATAAAAAGCAAAGCAGCCTGGAAATCTATGGTGCCTTAGCATTTCGCATCGAGAACCTTTTTGAGTCAGAACCAGATGAGAATCGTATCTTGGAAGGTTTTTCAGCGCAGATACTTTAAAACTAAAACACATTAATAAAACCCCGGTGATTCACATCAGCGGGGTTTCTACTAACTAAACTAAACAACTATATAAAACAAACCATATATAGACCTTTGATTCGAGGATACATTGCTTTCCTGACGCTTCAAAGATATAAATTATTTAGAAAGATTATAAATAAAATTCAATCAATGAATTAATTTGTTGATTATCAATGTGTTTTTTTCTATACGTTTATAGCATAATCTGCTACTACCTGACGCCAGTCTTCACGTTCTGGAATCCCTGGCTTACGTTTGCCAAAGAATTGTGCGATGATATTACCGTCAGCATCGAATGCTTCAAGACTGGTTACAATACCATCTTTCGTTGGTTTTTTAACCAACCAAACACTTTCAATAGCGTCTTCGCGGAGGTGCATGTTGAATTCAGGATCTAGGATATTGAACCAGGGGCCTGTTTGTAGTAATTTCTTCGCTTTTCCGGTATGAATCTGAATGCAACCGCGGCTACCAATAAATACCATGATTTCCAGATCACGTTCCGATACTCCTTCGAGTATTCGCTTTAGTGAAGGAACGGAAATCTGTACGGCATACTCTTTTGGAGCCAATCGCATAGCTTGAAGTCGAGAGACTCCAAATTCGCGTAACATGCCGAAGAAATGATGGGTATCTTTTAGATCTATCCATGCCTGCTGGAAACCGGCGACATTAATCTCGCTGTCCGGACTTTCGGAAATGGATTTGTCTATCTCTTCGGTTTGCAGCGGCACATCTTGTTCGGGGGCCCTGTAGGTTGCAATCAGTGTCTCATAAGCCTGAACATCACTTTGTTCGGTAAGATAAATTTTGTGCACAGCTTCGCCATCTTTGTCAAAGAACTGGAAACTGCGACGGTCACCTTCTTGTACCGAAAAGCCAAAGTGCCAAGCGTTCATAAACAATCGGAGATCGATATCGGGATTGGCCACCAAACCGACGTGACCATTGAAAGAGGCCTTGGTATAAGTGCCTTGCCGTTCATGAACGGCATAGTCATTACGCGTAAGGGCCATAACATGCCCCAATGTGCTGATCTCGTTAAGTATTTCTTTAAACTCAGGTCTTAACCTTATGTTGGAATCGCCTATGGCTACTAAGTCTGCCTCAGAAACACCTAATTGTTTAGCAGCATCGCGGATACGTACTTTTGGATTTTCGTTTTTGAATTGTTGGTATTGCTCCTTGAGCGATATTGTTGTATTTTCCATGTTAATGTTATTTACTTATTGTCTGTTCAGATAAAGTCATTGACGGAATTACCAATGGGCACTTAAATTCATCGTCGTGAAACAGCCGTACCTGAATGTTAAATGCTTCGTGGATATTTTCGCAGGTAATAACCTCCTGTGGTTTTCCAAAGGCGACGCGCTTTCCCTTTTTCAAGATCATTACCTTATCTGCGTAACGCGATGCAAAATTAATGTCATGCAGGATGCTGATTACGCAATAGCCACGGTTGGCAAGGCCTCGGGCTAAGGAAAGAATCTGCTGTTGATAGAGCAAGTCCAGCCCATTGGTAGGTTCGTCCAGGAAAAGCAAGCCCTTGGGCTGGTCATAGATCTGTGCGATGACTCGGGCTAGCTGAACCCGTTGCTGCTCGCCCCCCGAAAGGGTGTTATAGTCACGGTTGGCAAACTCGGTTATGCCAGTCTCTTCCATTGCGGTTTTGACGATCCGGAGGTCATCTTCCGTGGGTTTGTGGACGAAATGCGGATATCGACCCATCATGACCAGTTCATGCACTTTGAAAGAAATGGAAAGCGTATTGATCTGTGCCAAAACCGCCCGAAATTTGGCGAGTGCATCTAATTTGTATGTTTCAATGGGCCGTTTACGGATGTAGATGTCTCCTTTAGTAGGGGAAATCTCCTTACACAAAAGTTTGAGCAGGGTACTTTTTCCGGCCCCGTTGGCGCCGATGACAGCCAACATTTCGCCGGGCTGCACATCGAAACTTATATTCTCAACTAGTTTTGCAGCACCAACAGCATAATGTATGTTTCTGACTTCGATCATTTATATTCAAATAACGAATATGCAGGAGATAAAGTTAGTTATTTTTAACGATACTAAATCAATAAATACCCCCACGTTTTCTTCGTTCGATTAAGATGATGTAAATAAATACCGGGGCCCCTATAATGGCGGTCAGTATGCCAATCGGTAATTCGGCTGGAGCGAATAGGGTGCGCGCAACTAGGTCGGCCAAGACCAGTACAGAAGCTCCCAACAAAGCGGATCCAGGTACGACCAGCCGGTGGTCTGCCGAAAATGCCATCCGTAGGATATGTGGAATTACCAGGCCAACAAAGCCAATCATACCGGATATGGCTACTGATGCACCGACCCCCAATGTTGCCATCACGATGATCAGTCTTTTTAATACCGTTACGTTGATGCCCATATGTCCAGCCTGTGATTCGCCCAATGCAAGTGCATTCAGCGACTTGCTAAAAAAAGGTAACACAACCAGCGAAACCGTTGCAAACGGCAGGACACCGGTGAGAGTCTGCCAGCTGGCTCCCCCTAGACTTCCCAGTGTCCAAAAGGTAATGTTACGCAACTGGTCATCCGTAGCCATATAAGTCAGCAACCCGGTGAACGACCCCGCCAACGCGTTAATAGCAATGCCTGCCAGCAGCAATGTGGTGATGTCTGCCTTTCCGTTGCCAACTGCTAAGCGGTATACGGCAAATGTAGTAATGCAGGCACCAATAAAAGCGGCAATAGCTAGTGCGTGATAACCCAATGCAGCGGTCATGAAACTGAAGTACCGATGTTCCAAAACGATCATCATTACGGCGAATAGGGAAGCTCCGGAGGAAATTCCAATCAGCCCGGGCTCTGCCAATGGGTTACGGAACAAGCCTTGCAAGGCGGAGCCCGCGATGGCTAACACACCACCTACAACTGCTCCCAAAAGGACACGTGGCAGACGGATGTTGAGTAATACGGCTTCCTGCTGACGGGTAAAATTGCCGGATGTACTTAATCCGCTATGGTGTGCAATAATGGACCACAGTTCCGGAGCACTTATTTTAACAGCACCTATGCATACGGATAACACGCATGCCCCGAACAGTAATAGTAGAAGTAAAACAAGTATAAGACCGTAGTTTTTCAATGTATTTTCTCTGCTAACTCGATAACTGCCTTGCCCAAACGCGGGCCGAAACCGGTAAGGAATTGACCATCCATTTCAACCACTTTCCTGTTTTTTCCGGCATTCGTCTCACTAATGCCTTGTACCTGCAGCAGTCCATCAATGCCACCCAAGCTGGACAATCCACTGTCAAACAGTAAGATCACGTCCGGATTTGCGGCAATAACTGCTTCGGACGTTAATGGTTTGAAATCCTCAAATCCCTGTACAGCATTGATCCCGCCCGCTAATTGAATTATTTCATCCAGCTGTGTCCGTTGACCGGCTACCATCATAGTGCCCGTTCCACGGGCGTAAATGAACAGGACTTTGGGCTTGCCTTGTGCGTTAGCAGTCAGGGAATCCGCATGTGCAAGATCGGCTTCCAATTCCCGAAGAAGCGAATCGCCTTTTGCCGCTTGCCCAAGGCTATCGGCTACTGTCCGGATTAGCCGTTTGGCGCCTTCCTTAGAATATTCATGCTCAAAGAGTAAAAATTTGGTGCCAGTAGCCTGGATTTGTTCGGCTACCTGAGGTTTTACAACATCAGAAATGCCAACAACCAGGTCCGGACCCAATGCCAACACACCTTCGGCAGAAATATCCCGGTTGTGTCCGATTTTGGGTTTTTGTTGAAGGCGGGCAGGGTAGGTGCTCGCTACATCTACCCCGACAATGTTATCTTCAAACCCCAAGCCAACGAGGATTTCGGAAAGGGTTCCATTCGTGGAGACAATTTTTGTAGAATCCGACAGACCGGATTCCGTTGTATGGGAGATGTTGCAGGCCGTAAAGGCAACCGCAAAAAATATGACTCCCGCAACAAGGACGTTAGTATTCATGTAAGTGTCGATATGCATCAAATGCAGCTACCGTATCCGGGCTGCATTTGAATGGAATAATGTATATACGGATCGGTGAAAACTATCCACGTTTTACCAGTTGATATTCCAATTCGGGATATCCGCGCTTGCCGGCATCTTCCGCTGTAAAACTATTGAATTTCAACTTATAAATATTTCCGGCTACATCTTTAATTACATAGTAGCGGTCTTTTTTTGTGCCGGCTTCAACACCTGGTGTCGGTGAAGGAACGGTACGCCAATTTGCACCAATTACATTCTGGTTGCCCGAAAAGGATATGGAAGAGATGTTGGCTTCGCTGAAACTTGCATAAGCGATGTCTGCTTCCTTTACCATGGCAGCTTGTACACCATTTAACGTGTTAAGTTTGATAAAATCTGAATTATTATATGGCACGGGGTCCGTGCCCAACATGGTGAAATATATGGTATATCCCCAGGAGAAATCCCATTCCGTTTTCGGTGGTTCTACATTGACAATGCCCCCGGTAAACGAGAAGTGTTTAAAGTTGTATTCACTGTCTTTCTGTATTTCAATGGTTTGGACGTTGGTTGCATCCAATTTCGCATACTGCACTGAATATCCATTCGTGGATTGGCTGATTTTTACTTTCCAGACATTTGCAGGGTCAACCGTAGCACCACCTACGGTGTTTACGATGTACACCGGATTCTCTCCAGTGGAGATCGCATCAATTGCCGTATTGTTGAGGTTTCCGGTGGTGTCGTCAATCAAATCAAATGATCCGATAAATTCATACGTTTCGTAATTTAATCCCAGCGCGAGTTCATTGACATCTACGTTGGCAGGTGTCACCGCATTAATGTCGGTTTCCTGTGTATTTAGGGCAGTAATTGCACCTTTCGAACTATTCAGAATTACCCGAAAATCGTTTCCGCAATAAAAGCCAAGATCCCACGATTCCCGCTTAGCAGAATCTTGCTTAGCTGCGCTGAGATCCACAAAAACGATGTTTTGGGCTGCGCTTCCGCCTACGCCACCGTTGAGCGTAAGTTCGGTGCCTTCAGATGGTGGAATGTCAGGAATTGTCTCCTCGTCGTCCGAGCATGACGTAAAAAAGACTGCTGCACCGATTGCAAAGGTCAGGTATTTGAAAAGATGTGTTTTTGTTTTCATGTTTTTGTTATTTATTTGAGATACAAAATTGCTGACATAACTTATTTGGACCATTGTACGTTGATGCCCAGGAAGAAAGAACGTCCGTAACTGATAGCTGTTGCACCGGGAGCTCCGCCATGTGCATCACCGGTTCCGGGGGACGTATTTCGTATGCGTGTCACATCGAAGAGGTTTCGTACTCCACCCACCAACGTCAAGTGTTTAATTAATACCTTGTTGACGCTTAAGTCCATCGTATGGTAGGCCTCCGTTTCGGCCTTGAATAATTGATTGTTTCCGTCAATGATATAGTCGTATAGCTTTCCGTTTAGTTTATAAAACGTGTTAATGCCTAACCCCCATTTTGGAATCTGATAGAAGATATTTGCATTTACCTCCGGTTGCCATACAAGGGATGGTACGTCACTCAACGTATTGGATAGATCATCTTCCCGCGATATGTAAGAGAAACCGAAAGTAGCATCCAGGTCTTTCCAAACCAACTTATTTTCCCATGTGATGCCGGCAGTTTTAAAATGATCAATATTGGCGTAGGTATTGATCGAAGGGTCATCCGGTTTCCCCGAAATGGTAATTAGGTTTTCAAAACGGTTAAAAAAACCACCTAGTGTACTGTTGACCAAGATGCTATGGCCAGTAAGTGGTTCCCATGATAGATAGGCGTTAAAGCTGTGTGAGTATTCAGCCTTTAGGTCTGTATTGCCTTCGATGGAATGATTCGAATCAAAGAATGTGAAATATAATTCGCGTAGTGCAGGTGCCCGGAAACCGCGTGCATAAGCCGCACGTATAGCCCAGTTATTACTGAAGTTGATCTTTGCATTCAATGAAGGAATTACCGGAGGGGCGTTATATACTGAATTTTTAGTGAACCGCAACCCCGGCCGTAAATGCAGCCATAACAACGGATTCCATTCTGACGAAACGAAGAATGCATAATCGGAAATACGCGGCTCGCCTGCGATACGTTGTCCGTTACCCTGTTGACTGTTAATTTCGATACCGGGTTGAAATTGCAATTTATCCGAAAACTGATACTGAACGGTGCCTCTGAAAAATACGGAATTGAATTTGACAAGATCCTGTTGCCCCGCTCCATCGGCTAATTCGGATGTTCCGTTGCGGAAATCGCGGAGGATAGATCGGGTTCGACGCCTATAGTCTTGGTAGGATGCTGATGCAGATAGATTCAGTTGATCTGAAAACTGCCAATCCGATTGCAGGCTGTGGTTATATCGTTTGGTGATATAATTTTGATCAAGCGCCTTATAGTTGGAAGTATTCAATGGGCCTCGTTTAGCAATGTCTTCGTCAAGATAGCTAAGCCGGTAATTTGTGCTGGCTTTGGTGTTTCGATATCCCAGCGCACCAGACAACAGCAGCTGATCTTTTGGTGCCCATTCTTTGGCACGGCCTTCTCCGGTTCCCTGGAAACCACCGAAATTATTCTGCGTGCCGCTCGCTGTTGCGCGCCAATGCTGGTTTTGCCAGGTGATCGCAGCATTTCCGTTATGCGTTCCCCTCTTTTGCATGAAACTGTACTCATCTCCTGCTGTTTCTTCCTGTATTCTCGCAGATACTTGTAGATTCTGCTGACCACCCGATTTGGTGATAATATTGATAACACCTGCCAGTGCGTCACTGCCATAAGTCACAGACATCGGGCCTTCCACAATCTCGATGCGTTCAATGGTGTTAACATCAATTTGGCTGAGGCTTTGGCGGATACTGCCGCGGTCGAGCATCGGAATACCATCTACCAGAACTTTGATATTCTGGCCGCTCATATTCATCAATTTGATATCTGTTTCCGCGAGCGCCATATCGGTTGTAAACCGGATACCCAGCTGTGTGTTCAGGATGTTTTCTACCGTGGTGGAGGCTCGTAACTGGATCTGCTGTTGAGAAATGGTCCGTACGCGGTAAACTGAGTTTTTGACCGACCTAGGACCAAATTGGCCCGTTACGACGACTTCATCAAGCATTCCGTAGTTTAACGAATCTGTACTCTTAGGATGGACATCTTCTTGCGCTTTCAGCGTAAAGGTCATGAATAACATGCCTGTGAGTATGGCGGACAAGCGAACCATTTATTTAGCCTTATTATAAATAGATGACAAAACTATGTGTTATTAAGACCAATTACAAATAATATCTCGTTTTTTTGTCTATCTCTTTTGTTACCTTTGACCACTTACATACATAATCCGGATAATGCATAACGTTTATCAATTGGAAATTTGTGCTAATTCCATTACGTCGGCCTTAGCCGCGCAGGACGGAGGAGCTCATCGTGTCGAATTCTGTCAAAACCTAGAAATGGGAGGGACGACACCGTCACCCGGGCAGATCCGGCTCGCACGCCAGCAACTGACCATCGGTATGCACGTGCTGATCCGGCCAAGAGCGGGCGATTTTTTGTATTCCGATACCGAGTTTGAAGAGATGAAAGCGGACGTCCTGTTTTGTAAGGAGGTAGGATGTGATGGTGTGGTAATAGGCTTATTGCATGCGGATGGCCGTATAGATAAAGAGAGGACCACCGAATTAGCTGCAATGGCTCATCCTATGCACGTAACGTTTCACCGAGCCTTCGATGTTTGCAGAGAACCATTTGAAGCGTTGGAATCCATTATTGCGTGCGGCTGTAGACGGCTGCTTACCTCAGGCATGAGAAATACAGCGCAGGAAGGGGCTCAATTGATCAAACAATTGGTTGAACGTGCAGGCGGACGGATTGAAATTATGCCTGGATCGGGTATCAATGCCGATAACATAATGGTAATGGTGCACACAACGGGTGCAACCAGTTTCCATGCATCAGCCAAAGTCGTTCGACACAGTGGTATGAGCTATGTAAATGAAGCCGTAAGTGGAATGGGCAATGAGGCATGGGAAGCCTCAAAAGAAAAAATCCGCCATTTGGCGGATATATTAAAAAATCTATGAAACTCCCGTCGGTCGACAGAGGGTTATTTGTTGGATTCGGCTTCCAGCTTAGCCAATACTTCGTTGTTCTTGACAATTTGGCTTCCGGCAGGCATTTTTGAACGGCTGCCCGTTTCGAGATTGCGGCCAAGCTTCAAAAACTGAACTTGGTTTTTTGCAACAACCTTATTCCTTCTGTCTTTTCTTTTTAAGCGTGTAACTCCCATTTTCTTTATCTTTATTGTTTTTTAAACGAGGTCGGAAGCGGATTCGAACCGCTGTAAAAGGTTTTGCAGACCTCTGCCTAGCCACTCGGCCACCCGACCCTTTTTACAAAGGTCTGCAAAGCTAAGATAAATTATTGACAATCGGAAGAAGAAGAATGCCTATTTGTATATCGGTGTAAAACATTGTATACTTTAGGGTAAGTGTATAATAATGCATACACTTTTCCTCTGTGGAAGTTTTTATATTAATTAATTGATAATTAACTATTTAATGCTGTTTTTGAAGCTGTGGCGCATATCTTGTAATCTGATTATTGTTTTTTGGATACTATTAAATTGAGTTTAAAAATGAGGAGAATTACGATGAAAAAGTTAGTATTAGCAATAATGGCAATGGGAATTTCAGTAGGTGCCTTCGCTCAGGGACAACCGATGGGATTTGGGATTAAGGCGGGGGTGAATTTTCCCAAGTACAATTTTTCCGGCGATAACAGTTCGTTTGAAACCAAATCATCCACAAATTTTCACGTTACTGCTTTTTTGGATGCACCCATTGCAACCGATTGGTTCTATATTCAACCCGGTGTGTCGTTGCAGGGAAAAGGTGCTAAGTTTGTAGACAATGATAATTTGGAATGGACGCAGAATACGATGTGGATTGAGGTTCCTGTGAATGCGGTTGCCAAATTTCCGGTTCAAAATGCAGGTAGTTTCTTTATCGGTGCCGGACCGTATGTGGCTTTTGGTATTTCCGGAAAGAATAAATACGATTCCAATTGGGGATCCGCGCAGACTGAATTTGACTTCGGCAAAGACGGTACCTTAAAAGGTACAGATTTTGGCTTGAACTTCATAGGCGGTTTCCAATTGACCAACGGTCTGATGATTCATGGTGGGTACGGCTTAGGTCTTACCGATTTGACTCCCGATGGTGGAGGCGATGCGAAACAAACCAATCGCGTATGGACTGTAGGTTTGGGATTTGCTTTATAAGTGAGATAAACCTTTTTTAAAACAGAAATGGCTCGCCGGATCCGGCGAGCCATTTCTGTTTTAACATGAAATCATCACACTTTGATTTCTACTTCTACACCGCTTGGTAATTCAAGCTTCATCAAAGCATCTACTGTTTTTGAATTGGAACTGTAAATGTCCAACAACCTTTTATAGGCACAGAGTTGGAACTGCTCACGGGCTTTTTTGTTCACGTGCGGTGAACGCAAAACAGTGTACACTTTCTTCTCAGTAGGCAAGGGAATGGGACCGCTTACCACGGCACCTGTAGGTTTTACAGTTTTAACGATTTTCTCGGCAGATTTGTCTACCAAGTTGTAATCGTACGATTTCAATTTGATTCTGATTCGTTGGCTCATGCTATTTGTTTGAAAGTTAAGACTGGCCCGTTAGAGCTATTTACAACGGGCAGTCGTGTTTATTATTCGTGTTAAACGTTTACTTTGCCTTTTGCCTTGGCAATCACCTCATCCTGAATGTTCTTCGGTGCTTCAGCATAATGGTCAAATTCCATCGTAGAAGTAGCACGTCCGGAAGTAATGGTACGCAATTGCGTAACGTAGCCAAACATTTCGGAAAGCGGTACGAGGGCCTTAATCACCTGTGATCCCGCACGTGTATCGATACCTTGCAACTGACCGCGGCGACGGTTCAAGTCACCCATTACATCTCCCATGTTTTCTTCAGGGGTAAGTACTTCGATCTTCATGATAGGCTCCATCAATACAGGACGGCATTTCGGAAGCGCTTCACGGAATGCGGTACGCGCTGCGATTTCGAATGATAAGGAATCGGAGTCAACTGCGTGGAATGAACCGTCGATCAGACGTACTTTCATGCTTGATAACGGATATCCGGCTAGTACGCCGTTGACCATCGAAGCTTCAAAACCCTTTTGTACCGATGGGATGTATTCTTTGGGAATAGCTCCACCTACGATTTCATTCACAAATTGCAGCGGAGACTTAACGACATCCCAATCCGGATCAACCGGTGAGACAACCACTTGGATATCGGCAAATTTACCGCGTCCACCGGTTTGCTTCTTGTATACCTCCCTGTGTTGCGTAGTGCCCGTGATGGATTCCTTGTAGGCCACCTGCGGTGCTCCTTGGTTTACTTCTACCTTGAATTCACGTCTCAAACGGTCAATCAGGATATCAAGGTGCAATTCACCCATTCCGGAAATGACAGTTTGACCGGTTTCCTCATCAGACTGAACACGGAAAGTAGGATCTTCCTCAGCCAATTTGCCAAGAGCAACCCCTAATTTATCAACATCCGCTTGCGTTTTAGGCTCAATGGCCAAACCGATAACCGGCTCAGGAAACACCATGGATTCCAACACGATCGGATTTTTCTCGTCGCAAAGGGTATCACCGGTTTTAATATCCTTAAAGCCTACCACCGCACCGATATCTCCCGCACCGATGTTCGGGATGGGATTCTGCTTATTGGCATGCATTTGGAAAATACGGGAAATCCGTTCCTTGTTGTCCGACCGGCTGTTATATACATAAGAACCTGCCTCCAGATTGCCCGAATATACACGGATGAAGCATAAGCGGCCAACAAAAGGATCGGTAGCAATCTTAAATGCCAAGGCTGCAAACGGTTCTTTTTCGTCCGGTTTCCTGATAATTTCATTGCCGGTTCTGGGATCCGTACCTCCAACAGCTTCTTGATCCACAGGGGAGGGAAGCAATTCCATCACAAAATCCAGCATGGTCTGTACACCTTTGTTCTTGAAAGAAGAACCGCAAACCATGGGAACAATGGAGTTGTCAAGAACGGCCTTACGCAAAGCGTCCAACACTTCCCGTTCGGTAATGGAATTTGGATCATCGAAGAATTTCTCCATCAATGACTCATCGTAGCTAGCTA
>WKJB01000140.1_pt1 | contig 18659 bp, 12 predicted proteins | sample 5403331 | NCBI WGS metagenome assembly WKJB01 (sample SAMN13198853, study PRJNA488119) | plastic metagenome | isolation source: water-polyurethane dispersion (WPUD) containing a polyether... | place: Mexico: Mexico City | collected 2016 | reverse complement strand
CGTGTAAAGGGGAATAAGATGGTAGACATGCAACTGACCAACAATAAACTGTTCAGCCGGGGTATCCGGATCATTATGGAAGAAACCGGTATTGACGCACAAACCGCGTCGGATCTACTGGAAAAATACGGCAGCGTCCGTAAGGCTATTGAACATTCGCATGTGGCGGATCATTAGTTAAAAACCTATTAATTACGGATGACACCTGCAGTTCTTCTTCTTTTTTTGGTAGTTTATTTCAGTCTGCTGCTCGGAGTGGCTTATTTTACGTCACGTAAATCGGCAGATAATTCCACATTTTTCGTGGCCAACCGGAGTGCGAAATGGTACATGGTCGCTTTTGGCATGATCGGCACGGCCTTGTCGGGAGTGACGTTCATATCCGTGCCGGGAGCGGTTGGAAACAGTGACTTCGGTTATTTCCAGTTTATCCTGGGCAATGCTGTGGGCTTCCTCATCATCGCCTACGTACTGCTGCCGCTGTACTACCGGATGAACCTGACTTCCATCTATACGTATCTGGAGGAACGGCTCGGACACCGGAGCTACAAAACCGGTGCCATGATCTTTCTAGTGTCCCGTACCATCGGCTCGGCATTCCGGCTCTACCTCGTGGCCATCATCCTGCAGTGGTTTGTCTTCGACGCGTGGAACATACCCTTTGCGGTCACCATCGCACTCTGTTTGCTGCTCATCTGGTTATATACAAATAAGGGCGGGCTGAAAACCATTATCATTACGGACATGATGCAGACCTTCTTTTTGGTACTGGCTGTCGTGTTATCCATCTATTTCATGGCGGATAGCTTGGGAATGGGCCTGTTGGAAACCATCGAGACGGTGAAAGAGAGTAGTTATTCAAAGATGTTCTTTTTTGACGATTTCCTGGGTGACCGAATTCATTTCTGGAAACATTTTATCGGAGGGATTTTTGTTACGGTAGCCATGACCGGGCTTGATCAGGATCTGATGCAGAAAAACCTCAGTATGAAGACTATCGGTGAAGCCCAAAAGAATATGCTCACATTCACCGGGATTTTTGTGGTTATTAACCTCTTTTTTTTAGCGGTGGGTGCCTTGCTGTATATTTACGCCGGTAAAAATGGGATAGCTATAGGTAGCTTACCCACACCGGATTACCTATATCCGGAAATTGCGCTTCATCACCTTGCCATCGTACCCGGCATTATTTTCATGATGGGCCTGACCGCTGCCACCTTTGCAACAACGGATTCGGCATTGACCGCGCTGACAACCTCCTTTTGCGTGGATTTCCTCAATTTTAACAAGAAGGCGGATCCCAATGACCGTGCCTTGGTTAAAACCCGTAACCGGGTGCATTTCACGTTCTCGTTGATCATGTTACTGGTGATCATGGTCTTTCGGATCATCAATGACGACTCCGTGGTTAATGCGATTTTTACTGCCGCCAGTTATACGTATGGCCCATTGCTGGGGTTATTTGCATTTGGTATCCTTACCAAGCGGCAGGTGGCCGACCGGCTGGTGCCTTATATCTGCTTGTTGTCACCCGCGCTGTGCTACGTGCTCAATACCTACGTCGTCGTACCGTATACCACTTATGCGGTCGGTTTCGAATTGATCATTTACAACGGCGCGCTCACCTGGCTGATGCTTTGGTTTAGCGGGGGCGCCAGCAAGAGGGCATAAGAAAAGGCTACCCGTTTGGATAGCCTTTAGAGTCGAGATAACCTTCCAATTTATTTATTCCACCAAAGCTTGGTCGTGATGACGTCATCGCCTTGGTTGGCCAGTGCGTTTTGGTAGTTGGTGCGGTTCACGCTTTGTTCTTTTGCGGGATAAAACAACCGCTGTGGAATTCCATCGCCGAAGAGGGGATCAAAGCGGTAAGTTGTTGTCCCGCTGGATGTGGTGCGCTGCCAAACAATGTCGTTCGGCTTCACCAGGAATGTCGGGTATCCTGTCCGCCTGATCTCAGACCAGGCTTCCAGCCCCTGCGTGAACAGGGCGAAGTATTTCTGGGTAAGTACCGTCTCACGGCTTGCCGGTGGCAGGCCATCGGCATACGCCTTGGCTACCGTTGCGGCAATGCCCCATTTCTCCAGCGATGCCTGTACGCCGCTGCGGTATTCCGCCTCGCTCCAGTTGTTGTATTCGGCAATAAGAAATGCCACCTCGGCATATTCCTGAAGCGTCTCGCCGAAGTCGGCGGCATTGACCACTGCTCCGGGTAGGCTGATCTCCGTGGGCCCGTTGATGCCTCCGGCTTCCAGTGGAAGGCCATACGGTTGACCGATGTATTGGCCATCGGCGTTGGGCAGGGCATAAACACGCAGCCTGGGATCTTCCTGCTCGAACGGGCCGAGCTCGCCCTTCAATGCATTCACCAAGATGTGCGATACCGCGAAGTCTTTCCGGTTGGCGGTGACCGTCGCACGGTAGAGCGGAGCTTCGTTGGGTGCATTGGCGGCATAACGGAAAACAGCGTTGTGCGCATTGGAAGTGAATACACCCTGCGTTAGGGCCGCCTCGATATGCTGGGTTGCCAGTTCGGGAGCCTTCGCACGTATGCGGGTAGCCAGCCGGAGCCGCAGTGAATTGGCAAACCGGGCCCAGGACTCATTGGCGCCTTTGTAAATGATGTCCGAATTGCCGAAGGTATTCTGATCCTTGTATTTCCACAACGTGTCCGCAGCCTGTTTCAGCTCATTGAGCAGGTCTTCGTAGATTTTCTGCTGCGACGCATATTTGGGAGTGTAGTTGTCAGGATCCTGTTGCAGCGCCTCGAAATCCGGATCGTTGTTTCCATAGGATTCGTAGGGGATATCGCCAAATACGTCCGTGAGCGAATGGAAGGTGAACGCCTTTAGTACCCGGCTGATGGCGATTTGGTTGGCGTTTGACCCGGCGGTTCCGGCAGATGCAACGGCTTTGGTGGCCTCGTCCGTGTTGAGCTTTATCACCTTGTTCAGATTATTGAGGGCTTTGTAGGCATTGGCCCAGTACGTATCCGCATAGCTCCTCGGAATATCGTAACGCGACTGGTCGGTGTAGATATTCTGGCTGTAATATTGGGCAAAAAGCTGTGCCCCCCGCAGCGAAAAGTTTTCGTTGCGGATGTTGTCCACCAGCTGCTTCTGTGCGGCCAGGATGATGCTCGGCGTGGGTACATTCGCCGGGCGGTTGGGATCGGTATTGATCTTTTCAAACTCGCTGTCGCTGCATGCACCGAATGTGAATGCAACCACAGCGATGTAAAGGATATTTTTGATGCTGATCTTCATGACAATACAGGTTATCGGGTTAAAAATTTACGGTAACGTTCAATCCATAGGTTGCCGGCACGGGGATGTTTCCACCTTCTATGCCCTGTACGTTGCCGCCGCTGTTGGTAAACTCGGGATCGATGTACTTGCTTTTCGTGTAGATGTTCCACAGGTTCCTGCCGTACAGGTTGACATCCAGGCGGGAGATGCCGATGTTGTTGTTGAGGTGGAACTGGTAGCCAAGGGTGATCTCCCGGAGTTTAAAGAACGTGGCGTCGAAGATGCTGAACGTCGTGGGGCCGTTGTATTCGTTGCGTGCCCAATCCTGCGCCGATATCCGCGTATCATTCGGACGGATGTTCGACGTGGTGTAGGTGCCGTCGGGAAGGAAGGTCACATCCGCCTGCACGCCGTCTACGACGATACCGTTTTCGCGGATGCCATTTGCAGCAGTACGGTCAAGGATACCCGAATACATCCCTACCTTATAGGTCTGTGAGAAGAAGCTGCCACCCACACGGCCATCGATGAGAAAGCCGAATGTCAGGTTTTTGAACCGGAACTGGTTCTGGAATCCAAGCAGGTAGTCGGGCAGCACACTTCCCAATGGAACCAGTTGGCTCGTTTTGAGGTAGGTGCCGTCTTCCTGTACGACGCGCTGCCCATCGGGGGCATATACGAAATCATAACCCAGCAATTGGCCGTACGGTTGCCCTTCTCGCGCCACGAGCGTCACCAGGGCGTTGCTCAGTTCCAGCGTATTTACGCCTTCGTCGAGTTTGTCCACGCGGTTCCGGTTTTTCGACCAGTTGACCGTGCTGTTCCATTCAAAGGTACTGTTTCTGACAGGCGTTCCGGTGAGCGTCACCTCAATACCCTTGTTGGTTACCCGGCCGGCATTCAGGATCTTGGCATCGTATCCAAAGGCTGCGGATACGGGTACCGGCAGGATCTGGTTTTTACTGATGTTGTCGTAGTAGGTCACATCCACCCCGAGCCTGTTATTGAAAAATACGAGGTTCAGCCCTGCTTCCCAAGAGCTAGTGATTTCGGGTTTCAGCAACGCGTTATTCAGCGTACCGGTCAGGCTGTAATTGGGGTTTCCGTTGAAGGCGGGTAGTGCCTCAAAAACCTGCTGTAACTGGTAGGGATCCGTGTCGTTCCCGACCTGTGCCCACCCCGCGCGTACCTTTCCGAAGGTGAGGAAGGAGACGTCCCGCAGGAGCTCACTGAAGACGAAGCTTCCGGTTATGGAGGGATACAGGAAGGAATTATCGGCCGTGGGCAAGGTAGACGACCAATCGTTACGTATGGTACCGTCCACGTAAAGGAGGTCGTTCCATCCGGCCGAGAAGCTACCGAACAGTGAATACACCCGTTTGTGGTAGAATGCGTTGTTATTCAAGACGGAAGGTGCATTTTTCAGGTTGTAATATAGCGGTACGATCAGTCCCCCTTGCGTGGTACCATCGGTGATGCGGCGCTGTTGGTCGCGGATGTTGCCGCCTACATTACCCGAAAGCGAGAACTGCGTCCATTGCTTGTTGGCCGAGGCGATGAACTCGTAGTTGTACTCGTTGAAGTGATTGCTGTATTCTTGGTACTGCGACTGCGAGCGTGAATAGACGGCGATGCGATCTTGGAATTGATGGGTATAGACGTCGCCATGCACACGCGCGGAGAGGTCGAGCCAGTCCATGGCCTGCAGGGTAAGCCCGATATTGCCGTAGAGGCGGTCACGTTTTTCTTCGAGGTAGCTCTCGTAGGCAGACCAGTAGGGGTTGTCGATAAACCGCGTAGCCTCGGCCGCGGGGGTGTCCTGGTAACCGGTACGGTTCCATGCCCGGGGCGTGCCGTCCGCGCGCTTGTAGTCGGCGAGCCGTTTGTAATCTACCTGTACACCACCCCATTGGAAGGCTTCCAGGATGATGTTCCGGTTGGACGCACCCGACCACGGCCGGCCTAAGGTATTGTTGTGCGTATAGTTGAGGTTGCTGGATACTTTTAATCGGCCGAACTGCGTCGATCCAGCGAAGTTCAGCGTGTTCCTGCCCAGGCTGGAGTTGGGTACGGTACCCCGGACATTCCGGTTGGTATAAGACAGCCGGTATGCCGTGTTGCCCGAAGAGCCGGATATCGCCAGGTTGTTCGTGTTGGAGATACCCGTGCGGAAGAAGTACGATACGTCGTGCTCGGGATATACCCAGGGCTGGGGGTTCAGGTAATCTGCCGGATATTCCGGATCCAGGTTGTACCAGTGCAACACCGGTGTCCCATCCAACCGGGGCCCCCAGCTTTCGTCGGCTGCATAATCGACGATATTATACTCCTGGCCGTTGATGGTGGCCTTGTTGAACGACGTGGCGTAGCCCTGTCCGTACAACTGCTGGCGCTTAGGTAGCCTGACGATGTTTTCCAGCTCGATGCCGGTGTTTAACGAGATGTTGAACTTATCCTGTCCCTCACCCTTTTTGGTCGTGATGAGAATCACGCCGTTGGCGGCACGCGAACCGTAAAGTGCGGCTGCGGAGGGGCCTTTCAATACCGAAATATTGGCGATATCGTCGGGGTTGAGATCCTGAATCAGGTTGCCGAAATCTTTGCCTGCACTGCCGTTTATCATGGACGAGCTGTTGAGGTCGGTATTGTCTATCGGCGTGCCGTCGATGATGTACAGCGGCTGGTTATTGCCGCTGATTGAGTTGATGCCACGCAACAATACACGCGTCGAACCGCCGATGTTGCCGCCGGAAGGGATGATCTGGAGCCCGGCTACCTTACCCGATATTGCACCGAGTGCGTTGGCAGGCCGGGTCGACAGTTCCTGTGCGTTGACATCCTGTACGGCGTAGCCCAGTGCTTTTTTCGCCCTGGATACACCGAAAGCGGTCACGACCACCTCGTCGAGGCTTTCGCTGCTGCTGGTCAGTTCGATGGTCAGCGGGCCACGTTGCTCACCAACGGTGATTTCACGCGAATCGAACCCTACAAAAGAAAAGACCAAAACGTCGGCAGGGGATAGGTTCCGGAGCGCAAAGGCACCCTGCTGATCCGTTTGAGTGGAAAGCGGTTTCCCTTTGACGGTGACGGATACGCCCTCCAAGGGCGATTTGGAATGGACGTCGATGACGCTGCCCGTAACGTCGGTTTGCTGGCTGAACGCTATCAATGGCGTCAGCAAATAAACAAGGTATATAAAGATACCCACACAAGTTAGCTTGTTCATGGAATAACGTTTGAAGATTAATGTAAAAAGATAAAGTTTTAGAAGGAGGGCCGCAGCGGGTTAGCAGCACATTCGCATTCGATGCGATAGGAGACAGATAAAGAAATTATGTTTTGCGCCGTTGCGACTTCGTGTAAAGAATGTGACCATACGATAATGTCTATTAAATTAGTCGACAAAAATAGTGTATATTTGTGAAAAATTCAACTCTTTTCGACATATGACAAAAAAAGTACAATTCGTCTTGAAACGATCGATAAGTATCCCTGTTTTTTGTTGTTTCATGCTATCCGCTAAAAGCCAGTACAATGCAGACAGTGTTCAGGTATCCCGGCAGTTGAAATTGGAACAGGTTGCGAAGGATCCGGGAGCACCCCTAGGGCCGGAAGATATCCAGCATGTCCATTATTATGAGCCTGACAGCGCCTTTCGGGTCCATGCCCGTGTGGAACAGTTGCATAGCGAGCAGCCCCTGCGGATGCCCACGTCTGATGGCACTAGCAAGGAATATGTACGCTATGCCAAAGTACGGTTTACGGTGCGGGGAAAAGAAGGCGAATTAACCCTTTATCGCAGCCAGGATTTATTCATGAATCCGCTTTACCGCGACCATCTGTTTCTGCCGTTCACTGATCTGACAAACGGTGACGAAACGTATGGTGGTGGAAGATATATCGATTTATCATTGACGGATATCCAAAATGGGAATGTCGTTATTGATTTCAACGATGCCTACAATCCTTACTGTGCGTACAGCAGCGGGTACCGTTGCCCGCTACCTCCTGCCGAGAATGATTTGGCCATCGCAATTCTTGCGGGCGAGAAGAAATACACGGGGTCGATAAAAGAGCGGCCAAAGCCTGTGGCTCCTCTCAAGCCACTTAGCGGCAGCGAACAAAACCTTATCCGTTCCGGCGATACGACGCAATTGCTGCGGATTATCCAGGATACCATACCCAATGAGCTCCGTGTGCTGAAAACCACGTCCAAGGACATTGACCCCAAGGAAGAATTGCTGCCGCTGTTGGCAAAGCGGATGTATCTTGCGGTGACAGATACCCTGCATCCAGGAGTGGGGATAGCCGCCCCGCAGGTGGGTATCAATCGCAATGTCATCTGGGTACAGCGATTCGACAAAGAAGGAGAGCCGTTGGAATTATATCTTAACCCCAAAATCATCTGGCGGTCCAAGCTGCTTCGTAAAGGACTGGAAGGCTGCCTGTCTATCGCTGACACGATGGGACAGGTACTTCGAAATTATGCGATACGTCTTACGTATCAGGATTCCGAAGGCCTTGACCACGAGGAAATGGTGGAAGGTTTTACCGCGGTGATCTTCCAGCATGAAACCGACCACCTGTTAGGCATCCTCTTTACGGACCGACTGGCCGAACAGGAAGCAAGCCCGTATTACCGTATCAACGACGAGACCGAGCTGTATTTGAAGCAGCGGTTACGGCGCCAATAATTGAACCGGATACTTCTGTCGCATTTGCGTACGATTTGTTCCTAAGATAGGAATATTTTCTGCGTTTTAAAGTCTACTAATTCAGTATACATTTGCTTCGCTTTCATTAAGAGGTTGGTAGGATAATAAAAATAGTTTAGCAATGTATCGAACAAATACACGTAAAGATCACCGAGGATGGCCGACATGTGACCAAATTCGTCGGGTATCTGACGAACGAATTATGTTTCATATCACTATACCTTCCTGTTGCATGTGTTGCTGTTAAGTGAGCATTTCTTTCCCGTTTGCGCTAAGCTCAGCACTATAATTTACTTTATTATATTTTAAATACGTTTAATTCCACCATACGGATTGAAGCCGGTGATTATTGGAAATCAATTCATTCATAGATTTAATTCAATGTATTCAATACGATATATACTTTTCCGGGCCATTTCAATACAGGCTATATGCACCTTGTTGTTGTTTGGGATGTCGTTTTCGCTAACCGCTCAGGAAACGCGCCCCCTGATTAACTCCACGCTGGATGGCGCGGTGGTCGACGCCGCGACGAAAGAGCCGTTGGCTGGGGCCTCCCTGCAGATACAGGGGGTCACCCATAGCACGAAAACCAATAATCAGGGGAAATTTCAGTTCATTACCGGGCAACGGTTTCCTTATACGCTGGTCGTGACGTATGTAGGCTACAAAACCAAAGAGGTGGTGGCCAGTGGCAGTCCGATAACGATCGAACTGGAACCGGATGCGACGGGGCTGGATGAGGTCGTTGTTGTTGGGTATGGGGAACAGCGGAAAGGTAACCTTGTCGGAAGTGTGGCCAAGGTTAACCCTGCTACGATAAAAACGATTCCCGAAGCCAGTTTCGATACACAGCTACAGGGTAATGTTGCCGGCGTGCAGATTAGTGGGGGCACGGGTATACCGGGCTCCAATACTTTTATCCGCGTGAGGGGGGCTACTTCCATTAATTCCAGTAACGATCCGCTGTATATCATTGATGGTATTTTTGTGAACAGCACGTCCCTGCAAAGTATTGAAGCCGATAGGAATACTTCACCGCTGGCTGATTTAAGCCCCGAAGACATCGAAACCATTGAGGTATTGAAAGACGCTGCTGCCATCTCCATCTATGGGTCACGAGGTGCAAACGGAGTGATCATTGTCAGTACGAAGCGTGGTAAATTTGACCAGAAGCCGACCATCAATGTCAATACTTCCCAGGGATTGGGATGGGCACCTAAGAAATGGGACTTGACTACCGGGCCTGAGCATGCGATGCTCGTGGAAGAATACCGGGCAAATGAAGGGCTGACACCGGTATTTACGGCCGATACCCGCGGGCTTCCGGAAGATCAGCCCACCTACGACCGTCAGGCTATTCTGAATCAAACAGCGCACTATCAGAATTATGGCGTTTCCCTGAATGGAGGAAGCCAGAATACCAGTTATTACCTGAGCGTGAACCACTCAGAGCAGGAAGGGATCTGGAAGACGATGGGCTTCAATCGCAGCGGTTTTAAGGTAAATGTAGACCAGAAAATCACGGATAGGATCCGGGTTGGAACGACTAATACGTTATCACGGTCTATCCGTAACATCGGAAGGGCCGTAGGTAGCGGTGGAACGGGAGCATTGTATCAGGCAACGGTTGACATCCCGACTTACCTGCCCATCTTTGATGGGGAAGGCAAACCATTAAGGTGGGTGAACTTTGACAACGTGTATTCATTGGTGACAGAAACGGATAATTCGGCAATCAGTAACCACTACATCGGCAACATCTATGGGGAGGTTGACATTCTCCCTATGTTGAGATTCAAGAGTACCTTCAGCCTGGATTACAACAACTATGAAGAAAACGAATATTGGAACACCAGCCTGCTCCGTGGGTTAGCGAATAATGGGGAAGCCACCAGGAGTTATACCACATCCAATTATTGGGTGAATGAGCAGACACTCGATTACAATACGACCATTGCGGATAAGCATAACGTCGGAATACTGGTAGGGAACCACATTGAGGGGACATTGATCACCAATACGTTTGCAAAAGGGACGAATTTTCCGAATAATTCCTATACCCTGATTTCTGCCGCGGCTAACCAGACGGTTGATGAGAGCTGGCGGAAAAATGCCCTGGTGTCTTTCTTCTCCAGAGTGCAGTATAATTTTGAGGGTAAGTACCTGCTGGAAGCGACTTTCCGGGCAGACGGTTCGTCTAAATTCAGCAAGAAAAACCGGTGGGGGTATTTCCCAGCCATCGGGGGTGCGTGGCGGATTTCGGATGAACCGTTCCTGGCGGGGAATACGGCCATTAGCAACCTGAAACTGCGGATGAGTTATGGAATAGCTGGCAATCAGAACGGTATCGGTGATTTTGCTTATCGTGGCCTATGGGGTGCAGGGCAGGGATATCCTGATAATGGTACCGCAGAACTGCCGGGCACTGCACCTTTGCAATTGGCGAACCCCGACCTGCGTTGGGAAAAGACGAGCCAATTCAATGTTGGTCTTGACTTTGGCCTGTGGAATAATCGCCTAAGCATTGAGGCGAATTACTACCGCAAATATACCACGGACGCATTGCTGCAGATTTCGGTGCCGAATTACATCGGTTTCTCTTCTTACCTCTCCAATTATGGTGAAATCAGCAATAGAGGGTTTGAGTTGAGCATCAACTCGCAGAACATCCGGAAGAAGGATTTTACCTGGTCTACGTCGTTTAACGTTGCCCAAAACAAGAATAGGATTGAGGTATTGCCCAGCCCGATGTCTTTCGAAGACCGCTCTTTCTTGCGCATTGAGCAAGGAGTTGCTTTGTATTCCTACTGGTTGTATAATTTTCAAGGAGTAGACCGAGAAACGGGAGACATGATCCTGGAAGACGTGAACGGGGATGGGGAGATTACACCGGCCGACAGGAAAGTGGTGGGCGATGCCTGGCCGAAATTTTTCGGCGGCCTGACGAATAACTTGACCTATAAACAGTTTGATTTTAATGTCCAGTTTACGTTTTCTTACGGTAATCGCCTGTGGAACCATAACCGCATGCTGGGCGAACAGGGAGGTCGGCTGGATGCCAATCGGGTTATTTTCGCCAGCCAGTTGGACCGTTGGCAAGAGCCGGGTGATATCACCGATGTGCCGCGGCTTACGCTGAACAACTACAGCCGTCAGGAAGTAAGTCGCTTCTTTGAGGATGCTTCTTTCCTCCGGTTACGCACATTGACCGTTGGCTATACCATTCCGTTGAAAAACAGTCGTGTAATCGATCGGTTGCGGCTTTACGTGGTAGGTACCAACCTGTGGATCACGACCCCTTATACAGGAGCTGATCCTGAAACCCGGATAGAGCGTGGCGAGAATCAGAATATCCAAGGCTATGATTTTGCTTCGCCGCCTACGCCACGTACCGTACAATTTGGGGTTAATCTTACGCTTTAACGAATAAAACAGTAAAAAAATGAATTTCAGATTCTTCAATTATACAACGATAAAACGGTATGCTTACGCCATTGCTGTGGCAATGCTTTTGAACGCATGCGACAGTTTTCTGGAGATCGATCCCAAAGAGGCCATCGCTGAGGAGCTGGCCATTGTAGACAAAACGTCGTTGAATACCGCTATCCGGGGAGCATACCGGGCGTTGGGTGCTGCAGACTATTACGGTGAAGGTTATGTGAACCTGGGGTTTGTGCCCAGCGGGGACGTGATTTATAATGTGGCAGACAACATCTCTGATCTGAACTTCCGGTCAACAGATGCCGCATTTATCGGTCCCTGGGCTGCTATTTATAATACCATCAATATTGCCAATCATATTATTGAAAAGGCACCTGCCGTTACCGATTTAAATCTGACAGACACCGAGCGCAATACCATCGTCGGGGAGGCGCATTTCATCCGCGCGCTGGCCTATTTTGATCTGGCCAGAGGATGGGGAGGCGTACCGATAAAATTATCGGCAACCAACGATCCGGATGGCGACGGTTTTACGCCACGGAGCACGCGCGATGAAGTGTATGACCTGGTGGAGAGCGAGCTGCAGTTGGCCGAAACGCTTTTGCCGGAAACCATAAACCGGATCAGGGCTACGAAATACACCGTTTGGGCGCTGCAGGCAAGATTGGCGCTGTACCGGGGGCAATGGCCGGAAGCTATTTCCTATTCGACCAAAGTGATTGACCAGACGGGATCGTATAGGCTGGTTACCCCATTCAGGGCCTGGTTCCGGGACAATGCTGTCCAGACGCAGGAATCCATCTTTGAGGTTGCTTTTTCAGCACAGAACCTCAATGGCATGCGGACACGGATGAGCCTGTTGGCCAATGGGGGCGAATACCGCTACAGGCCGGGCGACCCGGTGGTCAGCAAGCTGCGCAATCCGGCTACCGGTGGAGGCCGGGTGGCGTTGCTCGACAGTGCACAGCAGAGCGGGGCTACGCAGTATGCCGGAGCCCTGTATTACCGAAGCCCGGCAACCGACCCTTCGTATGTGCTGCGGATCGCCGAGCAATACTTGATCAGAGCAGAAGCACATGCCCAGCGCCGGGAATTGGCGGAGGCAAAGGCCGATCTTGATCAGGTGCGGGTCCGGGCAGGGTTGACGGCTTCCACTGCAACGACAGCGGAAGAATTACTGGATGCCATCCTGGAGGAAAACCGGCTTGAGTTTCTGTGGGAAGCCCACCGTTGGTTTGACTTGGCACGGACAGGTAGGTTGAAAGAAAAGATCGAAGAACTGAAGCCCAACCTGACGATCCAGGCGTACCAGCAACTTTTCCCGATTCCGGTAGACGAGGTTACGCTGGGAGGGCTTGAACAAAATCCAGGCTATTAATAAACGATTATACCATGGAACCCACATTTCAACAAGATGCTCAACACTGGCCCAAATGGAAACTTTATGGCTTCCGGTTTGTGTTTCTGGTTTTACTGTTGTTCATCATTCCACTGGACTGGAAATTTTACCAGGAGCTGTTCAGCATTGATTGGGCAGCAGCTCCTTTTTATGACTTGCTGACGCTGACCAAGTACCAACCGCAGTTTTTTGCGCCTGCACGTCCCTGGGGTCAATACCTTGAATTTGTGAGCTTCTGGAACTGGCTGATTGTGGCCCTGATTGCGTTGGTGGGAGCGGCCATCTGGAGTGTGGCAGATAAGCAGCGGCAGTCTTATCCCCAGTTGTATTATTGGTCGCGGGTATTGGTCCGTTACCGGTTGGCTTTGGGGCTTATCGCGTATGGGATATATAAGGCGTTTCAATTGCAGCTGCCTTACCCTCCGCTGAGCAACCTGCTGACCAACTATGGGGATTTCTATTCCTGGAAGATCTACTACCAAACGACCGGTATATCCCCGAAGTATGAAACGTTTCTGGGGGTGGTAGAAATTCTTGCGGGGGTCCTGTTGCTGTACCGGAGGACCGTAACTTTTGGCGCGGGGTTGATTATTGGTTTCATGGGAAACATTGTCGCGGTCAACTTCTATTATGGTTTGGGGGAACAGTCCTATAGCTTATTGCTAGTACTTTTTGCCGTGTATTTGTTTGCACAGGATGTGCCCCGGCTGTATCAGCTGTTGGTCAGCGAAAAACTTGCGGTGGCCGGCAAGGTAATCGGCCCTGTCTTCCGGGGTAACCTGAAGAGGTTAAAAGTAGCCACGCAGGCCTTAACGCTGATCTTCATCGTGTTTTTAGGAGTCAAAGCTTATGGCGGGCGTCAGCCGGCAGCCTATAAATTGCCGCGTACGCCGGGGCTTAGCGAGGCAGCCGGCCGGTATCTGGTGACAGAATATATCGTTAACGGTGATACGATTCCCTATTCAAAATCACACCCTTCCCGCTGGCAGGAAGTGATTTTTGAAGAGTGGGCGACTTTATCGGTCAAGAGCAATAGGCCGGTGATCATTGATAAGTCAAATGGGGAAGGTTATTATGAAGATGATATTGATCGCAACTACGAATTAGCGGGCATTGCCGGCCGGCATTTTTACCATTATGATCAAGACACGGTAAATCACCGGCTGCTGCTGCAAAATAAAAACAGCCATCATCGGGATGAAGTATTTACGCTGGATTATCAGCGGCCGGCCGATTCGATTATTACCTTGAGTGGTCGTATCTCGCCGACGGATTCGGTACATATCACCTTGCAACGGATGGATAAGAAATACTTGATGAATGAAGGGCGTCGCAGGCCCGTTAAAATTTGATTATTCGGTCATCACTAATCTATAAAGCCATGTCATTGGAACTTACCGGTAACTCCCCGCAAGCCGCTCATCAGGCCGATGCGGAGAACAAAGAAGAAACAGCAAGGAACAGGCCCTGGACGACCGTCCAGAAAACGGCCTTCCGTATCGGGTTTGTCTACTTCGTATTGCTGTGTATCCCCGCATATGGAAATTTTTACAGGGATCTCTTTAAGTTGTTTGATTTTTCCAAATTAACCTACCATGATTTTCAGGCGGTGGTCGCGTTTTGGCCGCCGCAGTTTATTTTGATCGAATCGGAAGAAGGGGTATTTGGTATCTTTAACTATATCAATCTCATTCTGCTGCTCGTCCTGGCCATTGTTGTCGGTGTCATCTGGACATTTCTGGACAAGAAATCCATTAATTACAGTAAACTGTACTACTGGGCACGGGTATTGGTGCGTTACCGGTTGGCCTATGGAATGGTGGGTTGGGGGCTTAAAAAAGCGTTTCCGATGCAAATGGTTTATCCAACTATCGGGATGCTGAATACGCCCTTTGTAGACATGGCCGAAAAGAAGCTATACTGGTCGCATGTTGGTGTGTCTTTTGGGTATACGGTATTCCTGGGGTTTGCCGAAATTATCCCGGGCTTGCTCTTGCTGCACCGTAAAACCGCTTCGCTGGGCGGAGCGCTTGCAGCGGTTGTTTGCCTCAATATCTGTATTGCAAACCATGCATACGATGCCGGGGTTGCCGTTCCTGCAGCATACTTTACCTTACTGGGAATTTTTGTGGCCTGGTATGACCTTCCCAAGATATGGGACCTATTGGTCAATCAGAAAAATGTAGCCCCGTATCGTTATTATCCGGTGCTCAGCGGTCCGCAGCAAACGACACGGACAGTCCTGAAAGTATTTTTCAATACCATTTTTGTTCCCGTTGCCGCAGCTTTTTGGGCCTATGGGTTCTTTAATGGAAATAACTACAACATCCCCAGCACGGCTGGCCTGAAAGATATCCAGGGGCTGTATCAGGTTAGTGAATTTAGATTGAATGGAGAAGAACTGCCCTACTCACCGGCGGATTCCATCCGGTGGCACGACGCTATTTTCGAACGCTGGTCGACGTTGAGTTACAGTACAAACCGCGGTGCGCTGGTTGATCGGATGATCGGATATTCACCGCTGCGAGTAAAAGGAGATACGGGGCAATCCAAATATAACCAGGTAAATACGCAAGACTCCGATGAACTATTTAAGAAAAGCCGGAACAGAGATCTTGGCGTGACGCGTTGGGAAGTAGGAGGAATGGCCGGCAACCGCCGTTATTTCTTCTATGAGTTAGACAGCGCGAATCAGCTGCTTAAGCTGCAGAATAAGAACAAAAATCACCAGGACGAAACGCAGAGTTTGCGCATTAGCCGCCCCACGGATGATCGGGTGATTCTTTCGGGGTTAAACGAGTTCAGGGATTCCATTTATGTGGTATTGGACCGTATACATAAAAAGTACCCATTGGTTGAGGGGCGGGATAGTCCGGTGACGGAGTTTTAATAGGAATGCATCGGCATGGAGCGGAAAATTGTCATTGCGGGTGGTTCCGGAGCATTGGGCTCACTGCTCATCAATGCCTGGAAGGATGAGGAGGTGGATCTGGTGGTATTAACCAGGCAGCGGAAGGCTCAGGAAGGGCGGGTGCGCTATGTATGGTGGGATGCCCGTTCTCCGGGACAATGGGAACAGGAAGTTGAAGGGAGTGCATTGGTGATTAACCTCGTGGGCAAATCCGTAAACTGTAGATACACCGGTAAGAACAAAGCAGAAATCATCCGGTCGAGAGTAGACGCCACAAGGATATTGGGAGAGGTGATCGGTCGGTTAAAGCGGCCTCCGGAATTGTGGATCAACGCCGGTTCGGCAGCGATCTACGGGAATGCCGGTCTGGTGGTGAAGACAGAAGATGATATGGCTTTCGGAAAAGGATTCTCACCCGAAGTATGCAAGCAGTGGGAACAAGCTTTTTTTAGTGCGGAAACCCCACAAACCCGTAAAGTGTTTTTGCGTATTGGCATGGTGCTGCAACATGGCCGTGGCGTGTTGAAACCATTTGTCAATTTAGCCAGGTTTGGATTGGGGGGCACCATCGGCTCGGGAGAGCAATACATGACATGGTTGCATGAGGTCGATTTTGTGCGTTTGATCGCCTGGATCGTTGAACATCAGCAGGTGCAGGGTGTCATCCATGCAAGCAGCCCCTATCCGGTTAATAACCGGGATTTTATGAAGGCGATCCGGACCGCATTGGGGGTGCCGTTTGGGTTCCCTCATTATGAATGGTCAACCAAATTCGGTGCCTGGCTAATCGGCACAGAGAGTGAATTGGTTTTATCTGGACGGAGAGTGGTATCCAACGTACTTCAGGAAGAAGGATTCGTGTTTCGTTACCCCGAAATACAGGAGGCGCTACGTCAGTTAAGCATTAAATAAAAGGGGGGTGATTAACTAATAACAACACCCATGGCTTGTACTGGAAAACAACACTGTGGGGGGATACGCGGAAACCAGCCATTTCTCCAAGCCGGAATTTGTCTTGCACTACGATCGACCGGGCCATTCCCGGATCATTTTGGATGGCGTGACGGAAAAAGCCGATTCCATTCATGTTGTGCTGGATAAAGTGGAACGCCGCTATCCTTTGGTAGAGCGTGATGGGTATTGAAAGGGGATGCATTAGGCAGAATTGCGGTTGGTGACACACATGAACTTATGCATAAAATTCGGATAGACAATCACTATATTTGGACGGAATATCAACGGTTATCATAAGTTGGTATTCTTTAACTCGTTAAGCATGTGGATAAATATGATGCCATTGTAGTCGGTTCAGGCCCGAATGGTTTGGCAGCCGCTATCACATTGCAGCAGCAGGGATTACAGGTGTTGCTGTTGGAGGCAAAGGATACCGTTGGTGGCGGAATGCGCACAGCGGAGCTGACGTTGCCGGGATTTCATCATGACGTATGTTCGGCTGTTCATCCCATGGGGGCGGCTTCTCCGTTTCTGCGGTCGCTGTCATTGCATGAATTTGGGTTGGAATACATCCATCCCGAAGTATTGGCCGCCCATCCGTTTGACGATGGGACGGCAGCCGCATTATACCAATCATTGGATCTGACGGCATCGGAATTGGGGGCTGATGGGAAAGCGTATCGAGCGTTATTCGAGCCGTTAGTGAAAAGCTGGTCACGGATTGATACACACATTCTCGGTCCCATGCTGAAAATTCCCTCAAACCCGATCGCATTAGCCAGATTTGGCTTGAAATCACTTCAATCGGGTAAGCAAATTGCAGCTCGCTTCCACACAAAGGAAGCGCGTGGGTTGTGGTCAGGAATGGTTGCTCACAGTATGATTCCATTGGAGGATTTGACATCGTCTGCAATTGGCTTTGTACTGACCATTGCCGGGCATCAGGGTGGTTGGCCGATACCCAAGGGAGGGTCGCAGCGTATCGCTGATGCATTGGCAGGTTATTTCCGGTCACTGGGCGGGACGCTACAGAACCATACCCATGTGCGGACGCTAGTTGATTTGCCGGATGCTAAAGCGGTTCTCTTTGATGTCTCACCCAGACATCTCTTACGGATATGTGGGGATAGTTTATCATCATTTTACCGATGGCAACTAAAACGTCACCGCTATGGGATGGGTGTATTCAAAGTAGACTGGGCATTAAGTGAGCCCGTTCCTTTCAAATCAGCGGTCGCGCGGAAGGCAGGTGTAGTACATCTGGGGGGAACGTTTGACGAGGTGGCCGCCGGCGAGCGGCAGGTTTGGCAGGGAAAATATCCGGATAAACCCTTTGTTCTTTTTGCACAACAAAGTATCTTTGACGACTCGCGTGCCCCTGCAGGAAAACATACCGGTTGGGCCTATTGCCACGTGCCTAATGGATCTACAAAGGATATGAGGGAAGCGATCACCGATCAGGTGGAGCGTTTTGCACCGGGATTTCGCGATACCATTTTGGCTACGCATACCTTCAACACGGCTGAAATGGAGGTGTATAATCCCAACTATATCGGTGGGGACATCAATGGGGGAGTCGTGAATATTGCCCAGCTGTTCAACAGACCCGTGTTGCGGTTTTCTCCTTATCGTACTTCGGCGAGGGGCATTTATATTTGCTCGGCTTCCACTCCACCTGGCGGTGGGGTACATGGCATGAGCGGATATTATGCCGCTAAACAGGCCTTAAAAGATATTTTTAACGATTAATAATAGGATTATAAACCATGTCAACATCAAAACTAACACTTACAGAAGATTGGGCGGTCGTCGTCTTAGGGTTTATCATTATATTTTTGGCAGTTTGGGGGCTCTCTATTCCCGTACCGACGTATACATGGGGTGATGCAAGTGGATTTGCAGCCTTGTTTTCTGTCGCAAATGAGCTAAGTGTATTTTACCAATTTCTGTTTGCTTATGCAATTGTCATTATCGGGGCAACAATTACC
>WKJB01000139.1_pt1 | contig 18736 bp, 18 predicted proteins | sample 5403331 | NCBI WGS metagenome assembly WKJB01 (sample SAMN13198853, study PRJNA488119) | plastic metagenome | isolation source: water-polyurethane dispersion (WPUD) containing a polyether... | place: Mexico: Mexico City | collected 2016 | reverse complement strand
GTACCGCTTCCTGCCGTTCGACCTGCGCCAGGAGGAGCTCGAGTCGATCCACGGCATCGACGAGCGCATCCGGGTGTCGACCTACCGGCGCGCGATCGACTTCTACACGGCGCTCGTCGGCCGGCTCTAGGGGCGTTCCGACCCGCTCAGGTGCCGGGGGCGGTGGCCGCGATCCAGCCGTCGAGCTTCGAGGGCCGGTCGGTGATGATGCCGTCGACGCCGTAGGCGAGGGCCTCCGACCAGCGCTTCTCGCTGTTGAGCGTGTAGACGAGCACGCCGAGCCCCGCGTCGTGCATGCGCGCGACGGCACCCGGGTCGTTGTCGAGCGAGTTCGGGGTCGTGATGATGGCGATCGCGCCGTAGTACCGGGCGAGCCCGACGGGGTCGCGCGGGAGGTCGCGCTTGATGATGACGCGCGGGATGGCGGGCGCGGTGTCGGCGAGGTGGGCGACGGTCGTGAGGTTGAAGCTCGCGAAGACGACCCGGTTCTGCACGCCGCGGAGGTAGATCGCGTCGAGGACGGTGCGGATGCCCGCAGGCTCCCAGTGCCCCTTGAGCTCGAGGAGCGCCTTCTTGGAGCGGTGCCCCGCGAGGGCGTCGAGGAACTCGTCGAGGAGGGGCACCTGCGCGCCCGCGAACGCCGCGTCGTACCAGGCGCCCGCGTCGAGCGCGCGCAGCTCCTCCGCGGTCAGCTCGGCGACGGCCCCCGTGCCGTCGGTCGTGCGGTCGACGGTCTCGTCGTGGATGAGCACGGGCACACCGTCGGCGCTCAGCTGCACGTCGGTCTCGACGAACTCGAGACGCGACTGCAGCGCCTTCACGAGCGCCGGCATCGTGTTCTCGGGCCCGTGGGCGCGGTCGCCGCGGTGACCCGCGACGAACGCCGGCTCACCGGGCGCGCGCAGCGACCCCATCATGTTCGTCGCATAGACGCGGACCGCGTCGGGCACGAGCAGCAGCACGGCCACGAGCGCGAGGATGACGACGGCGGATGCGACCATCCGTCGTACTGGGTGCGTCACCATCGGCACATCCGCTTCCGAGTCGGGTTCCCCGCTCAATCGCGGGGTGCCCCGACTGTAACACGAACGTTACCGTTCCGTTATTCAATCGTGACGGCGCGCCCAGGTGGTCGTCTCGGCGCCGCGTCAGATGAGCGACTTCGTGTGCCAGACCGTCTTCGTCTCGGTGAACGCGAGGATGCGGTCGAGGGTCGCCGCGGGCACGCCCGGCTCGGGGCGCAGCACGCGCTTGAGCGTCTCGGCCGCCGCGATCTCGAGGTCGACCCACTCCAGCTCCCCCGCACCCGTGAGATCGAGCGCGTTGACGTCCGCGTGCGACGCGAGCCACGGCACGATCTCGGCGGGCGAGCCCGTGAGCACGTTGACGACACCGCCCGGCACGTCGCTCGTCGCGAGCACCTCGGCGAGGCTGATCGCCGAGAGCGGGTGCCGCTCGTCGGCCACGACGACGACCGCGTTGCCGGCGACGAGCGCGGGCGCGACGACGCGCACGAGGCCGAGCAGGCTGCCCTCGCCCTGCGGTGCGACGATCGCCACGACGCCCGTCGGCTCGGGCACCGAGAGGTTGAAGAACGGACCGGCGACCGGGTTGCCGGCGCCCGCGACCTGCACGAACTTGTCGGCCCAGCCCGCGTACCAGACCCACGTGTCGATCGTCTCGTCGACCTGACGCGCGGCCTCGGCGGCCGTGAGACCCTCCGACGCCCGCAGCTCCTCGACGAACTGGGCCCGACGCCCCTCGAGCACCTCGGCGACGCGGTAGAGCACCTGACCGCGGTTGTAGGCGGTCGCACCCGCCCATCCGGAGACCGCGGCGCGCGCGGCCACGACGGCGTCGCGGGCGTCCTTGCGGGAGGCGAGCGACGCGTTCGCGAGGAACGCGCCGTCCGCGCCCGTGATCTCGTAGCTGCGGCCCGACTCGCTGCGCGGGAACTTGCCGCCGATGTAGAGCTTGTAGGTCTTGGGGATGCTGAGGCGGCTCACTTGGAGGCTCCCTTCGGGGCGACGGCGGTGGTGGCGGGCTGCAGGTAGGCGCCGAGCCCGTGGCGACCGCCCTCGCGGCCGTAGCCCGACTCCTTGTAGCCGCCGAAGGGGCTCGCCGGGTCGAAGCGGTTGAAGGTGTTGGCCCAGATGACGCCCGCGCGCAGCTTGTCGGCCACGGCGAGGATCTTCGAGCCCTTGTCGCTCCAGATGCCCGCGGAGAGCCCGTAGGGCGTGTTGTTGGCCTTCGCGACCGCCTCGGCGGGCGTACGGAAGGTGAGCACCGAGAGCACCGGTCCGAAGATCTCCTCCCGCGCGATCGTCGACGAGGTCTGCACGTTGGTGAAGACCGTCGGCGCGAACCAGAAGCCGTTCTCGGGGATGTCGCACGGCGCGCTCCAGCGCTCCGCGCCCTCCTGCTCGCCGATCTCGCTCAGGCGGCGGATGCGCTCGAGCTGCTCGGCCGAGTTGATGGCGCCGATGTCGGTGTTCTTGTCGAGCGGGTCGCCGAGGCGCAGCGTCGTGAGGCGCTGCTTGAGGCGGTCGACGACCTCGTCGTGGATCGACTCCTGCACGAGCAGACGGCTGCCGGCGCAGCAGACGTGCCCCTGGTTGAAGAAGATGCCGTTGACGATGCCCTCGACGGCCTGGTCGATCGGCGCGTCGTCGAAGACGATGTTGGCGGCCTTGCCGCCGAGCTCGAGCGTCGCCTTCTTGCGGGTCCCGGCGATCGTCTTCGCGATCTCGCGGCCCACGGCGGTCGAGCCCGTGAACGCGACCTTGTCGACGTCGGGGTGCCGCACGAGCGCCTGTCCCGTCTCCCCCGCGCCCGTGACGATGTTCACGACGCCGGGCGGCAGGTCGGCCTGCTGCAGGATCTCGGCGAAGAGCAGCGCCGTGAGGGGCGTCGTCTCGGCGGGCTTCAGCACGACCGTGTTGCCGGTCGCGAGGGCCGGGGCGATCTTCCACGCGAGCATGAGCAGCGGGAAGTTCCACGGGATGATCTGGGCCGCGACGCCGTGCGGGCGCGGGTTCGCGCCGAGGCCCGCGTAGTCGAGCTTGTCGGCCCAGCCCGCGTAGTAGAAGAACCAGGCGGCGACGAGCGGGATGTCGGTGTCGCGGCTCTCCTTGATCGGCTTGCCGTTGTCGAGCGACTCGGCGACGGCGAGCTCGCGGGCGCGCTCCTGCACGAGGCGCGCGATGCGGAACAGGTACTTGCCGCGGTCGACGCCCGACATCCGCGACCAGGTCTTCTCGTAGGCGCGGCGGGCGGCGGCGACGGCGAGGTCGACGTCGGCCTCGGAGGCGTTCGCGATCTCGGCGATGTGCTTCTCGGTGGCGGGCGAGATGGTCGCGAACGAGCCGCCCGTGCCCTCGCGGAACTCGCCGTCGATGAAGAGGCCGTAGGAGTCGCGCAGGTGCAGGATCGACGTCGACTCGGGAGCCGGGGCGTAGTCGAGGAAGCCGCGACCGCTCGTGGGTGTGATGTCCTTCATGGTGGGGATGCCGTCCTAGTCGATCGTCACGTAGTCGGGGCCGGAGTAGCGGCCGGTGCGGAGCTTCTGGCGCTGCAGGAGCACGTCGTTGAGCAGGCTCGACGCGCCGAAGCGGAACAGGTGGGGTTGAAGCCACTGCTCGCCGACGGTCTCGGCGACCGTCACGAGGTAGCGCACGGCGTCCTTCGATGCGCGGATGCCGCCCGCGGGCTTGACGCCCACGTACTCGCCCGTGAGGCGGTGCCAGTCGCGCACGACCTCGAGCATGAGGAGCGTCACGGGCAGGGTCGCGGCCGGCGAGACCTTGCCGGTCGAGGTCTTGATGAAGTCGCCGCCCGCGAGGATCGAGAGCCACGAGGCGCGGCGGACGTTGTCGTAGGTGTTCAGCTCGCCCGTCTCGAGGATGACCTTGAGGCTCGCGTAGCTGCCGTCGTCGCGGCGGCACGCCTCCTTGACGGCCACGATCTCCTCGAAGACCTTTCCGTGGCGGCCGGAGAGGAACGCGCCGCGGTCGATGACCATGTCGATCTCGTCGGCGCCCGCCGCGACGGCGTCGCGCGTGTCCGCGAGCTTGACGGCGAGCGACGCGCGGCCGGAGGGGAAGGCCGTCGCGACGGCCGCGACCGAGACGAGGCCGTCGTCCGGGTCGCCGTGCGCGGAGCCGAGCGCCTCGACGGCGTAGGGCACCATGTCGCCGTACACGCAGACGGCGGCGACGCGCGGGGTCGACGGGTCGGACGCGTCGGGCGTGAGAGCCTTGGCGACGAGCGAGCGCACCTTGCCTGGGGTGTCGGCGCCCTCGAGCGTCGTGAGGTCGATGAGCTCGATGATGCGGTCGAGCGCCCAGGCCTTCGAGCTCGTCTTGATCGAGCGCGTCGCGAGGCCCGCGGCGCGCTGCTCGAGCCCGACGGCGTCGACCCCGCTCAGCCCCTCGAGGTACTGGCGGAGGCTGCGCTCGGTGAGGTCGCCCCCGAGCACGCGCACGGCGCGCTCCGCGGGGGCGAGCGAGGTGGTCTGCATGGTCATGAGTCCTCCAGGAGGGCACGCGCGGTGGCCTCGTCGGTGATGAGCACGGTGCACAGGCCGGCCGTGACGACGGCCCGCGCGATGTCGTGTTTGGGGGTCCCGGCGACCACGAGGATCGCCGTGGCGGCGGCACGCAGGGTCTCGAGCGAGATGCCGAGGGTGCGCTCGTCGAGCGAGGGATCGACGATGTTGCCGTTGGCGTCGATGTAGCGGCCCACGACGTCGCCGATCGCGCCGCGGAGGGCGAGCTCCTCCATGTCCTCCGGTCGCAGGTAGCCGCTCTCGACGTGGGCCGAGTCGGCGCCCACGACGCCCGCGCTGTAGAGGAACGCGTTCGCGGTCGCCGCGCGGTCGAGCACGGCGGCGACCGTGCGGTCGGACTCGATCGCCTTCTTGGTGGAGAGGCGCTCGAGGATGGCGGGGCTCGGCAGGAGCACCGCGTGCCCCCGCCCGCGCTGCGCGATCGTCGAGGCGAGGGTCGCCGCGGTGCCGGGGCGGCGGTTGAGGCTCACGCCGCCGTTGATCTGCACGACGGTGACCCCCGTCGCCCAGCCGTCCGGCATCCGGTCGGCGACGTCGGTGAGGGTGCGGCCCCAGCTCACGCCGAGCACGCGCGGGACGGGCCGCAGGCTCGTGAGGAAGTCGGCTGCCGCCTGGGCCACCCGACCCTGCACGCCGACCTCGTTCTCGGGGGTCGGCACGACGACGGCGTCGGCGAGGCCGAAACGCTCGCGCAGCGCGCGCTCGATCGCGAGGCGTCGCGCGCGCGGGTGCACGATCTCGATGCGCACGATGCCCTGCTCGCGCGCCTGGGCGAGCAGCCGGCCGGCCTTCCAGCGCGAGATGCCGAGTAGTGCGCCGATCTCGTCCTGCGTCTTGTTCTCGTCGTAGTAGAGCTCCGCGACGCGGACAGCGAGAAGTTCGTCGTCCATCATGTCTCCGCTACGACGGTAGCCCGCCCCGCGCACGCACGACAACATCCGCGTACGGCGTTGCTCACATGAGCACGGCCTCGAGGGCGTCGGCGCGGATGCGCGTCAGCGCGCGGCGCGATGGGCGGCCTCGCTGCGGGCCGCCTCGCCCTCGCGGTGGTGCAGGGCGGGCCAGCCGGCCCAGTCGACGGGATGCCCGCGCACGAGGTCCGCGAGCTGCTCGAGCCGGAGCGCCCAGAGCGCCTCGCGGTCGGAGCGCCTGCCCCACTCGTCGCTCACGGTCAGCACCACGTGCGTGCCCTCCCCGCGCGTGCCCTCGGGGATGCGGTCGAGCACGACGCGCACGGCGCCGAAGGCGGGCGAGACGACCTCGAGCACGGCGGGCGCGGCGGGGTCGTCGGGTTCGCGGAACTCGACGGGCGTCGTGCCCTCGACGAGGCGCGCGCTCGGGTGCAGCCACCCTTCGACGAGCACCGGATCGACGAGCGCCTCCCACACGACCGCGCGCGGGAGGTCGATGTCGCGTTCGAGCCGGATCGCCTCCACGACCCGACCCTACGCCGCGCCGCCGACGCGCGCGGGCCGGAGCTCCGCGTCGACCGTGCGGCCGCGCGCGAGCACGATCGCGGCGGGCGGCACGAGCACGAGCACGCCGAGCAGGAACCACAGGGGCGCGACCCAGTCACCCGTCGCGTCGTGCAGGATGCCGACGACGAACGGTCCGACGGCTCCGAGGATGTAGCCGACGGTCTGCACGAAGCCCGAGAGCGCGACGGTCGTCCGCTGCGACTCCGAGCGCAGGTTGATGAGCGCGAGCGCGAGCGCGAAGAGCAGGGGCCCGAGACCCGTGCTCACGACCCACACGAGCGGCGCGGCCGCGGGGGCGAACAGCAGGCCGAGGTAGCCCACCGCGAAGAGCACCCCGCCGAGGAGCACGAGGGGCGCAGTGATGCGCGGGAAGCGCGAGACGAGGATGGGCACGAGCAGCCCGCACGGGAAGCCCATGAAGCCGAAGACGGCGAGGAGCACCCCCGCGGTCGCGGCATCCGCCTCCGCGCGGTCGACGAGGAGCTGCGGCAGCCACGCGAAACCGGCGTACGCGCCGAGGCTCGACGAGCCGAACGCGACGCCGATGGCCCAGGCGGTCGGCGAGCGCAGCATGCGCACCCCGAGGCGGCCGGCCGGGGCGCCCAGGTCGACGGGCCCCGTCGCGGGTTCCTCGGAGCGTCGTCCCCTGACGAGCTGCACGACCCACGGCAGGGCCGCCACGACCGCGACGAACATCCACGTGCCGAGCGAGAACCGCCAGCCGGCCGTGTCGGCGACCGGGACGGCGATGAGGGCGGGTACGGCGGTCGAGATCGACAGCAGCGTCGCGTAAAGCGAGGTCACGAGGCCGATGCGGTCGGGGAAGTACCGCCGCACGACGGGCGGCAGGAGCACGTTGCCGAGGCCGACGCCGACGAGGGCGAGCACCGTGCCGAGCGTGAGCGAGACCGCCTCGGGCGCGAGCGCGCGGCCGAGGTGACCGACGGCCATCGCCGCGAGGGATGCCAGGAGGGCCTGCTCGAGCCCCATCCGTCGCGCGAGCGCGGGCGCGACGAGACCGCTCGCGGCGAACGCGAGGGGCGGCGCCGCGCCGATGAGGCCGAGCGTGAAGGCGTCGAGCGGGATGTCCTCGCCGATCCGCTCGACGATGGGCGAGAGCGCCGCGACGGGCGTGCGGAGGCTCAATGAGACGAGCACGACGCCGACGAGGGCGAGCGTCCGACCCCGCCAGAGCGGGCGCGGGGTCACTCGTCCACCGAGAGCGCGCGCCGCGCGGCGTCGGCGTCCGCGCGGATGGCGTCGATGAGGGCGTCGAGCGAGTCGAAGCGCTCCATGCCGCGCAGCCGCGCGACGAACGCGAGCTCGATCGTGCGACCGTACAGGTCGAGGTCGACATCGAGCAGGTGGGCCTCGGCCTGGTGCTGCGGCACACCCTCGAAGGTCGGGTTGTTCCCGATCGACACGGCCGCGGGGTACCGCACGCCATCGACGTCCGCCCACGCGGCGTAGACACCGTCGGCCGGGAGGAAGCCCTCGAGGCGCGCGGGGTCGAGGTTGGCGGTCGGGAATCCGAGCTCGCGACCCCGCCGCTCCCCCTCGACGACGACCGAGCGCACGACGGGCGGTCGTCCGAGCACGCGCGCGGCCTCATCGACGGCGCCCGCCTCGAGCGCCTCGCGGACCCAGGTGGACGAGGCGCGACGCGCGCCGCGCTCCGACCCCTCGCGCACGTCGTCGATGAGGGCCACCTCGAAGCCGTGCTCGGCTCCCATGCGCGTGAGCGCGGCGACGTCGCCCGCGCCCTTGCGACCGAAGCGGAAGTCGCTTCCCGCGAGCACGAGCCGGGCGCCGAGCCCGTCGACGAGCACGGTGCGCACGAACTGCTCGGGCTCGAGGTCGGCGAGCGCCTGGTTGAAGGCGAGCATGAGCGTCGCGTCGATGCCGGATTCGGCGAGCAGGTCGATCTTCTGGGCGTTGCTCACGAGCGGGCTCGGGCAGAACGCCGGCGCGAGGAGGGAGAGCGGATGCCGGTCGAACGTGACGACGGCCGACGCGAGACCGCCGCGCTCGGCGGCGAGGGCCCGAAGGCGGGCGAGGATCGCGCGGTGCCCCGAGTGGACGCCGTCGAACTTGCCGATCGTCACGGCGCTCGGGCCGAAGCCCGCGGGCACCGCGGCGAGACCGTCGAAGAACCGCATCAGGCCTCGACCGCCGCACGCGACCGCTTGCGCAGCCAGAGGATGCCGAGCACCGGCAGCACGAGCGGGATGAACAGGTAGCCGGCGCCGAAGACGCTCCACACGGTCGCCTTGGGGCCGAACGGGCTCGCCCCCTGCAGCCCGAGCAGCTCGGGGACCACGACCGAGATCGTGCCGATGACGAGCACGCCCACGAGCTCGAAGCTCACCGTGACCCAGGCGAGGCGGTCCCAGCCGGTCGCGAGCGCGATCGTCGCGAGCACGTAGACGACGGCCGCGGCCGCCGAGAGCGAGTACGCGATGGGCGCCTCGTCGAAGCGGTCGATGATCTGGAAGATCGACCGCCCGAGGGCGGCCATCGCGAGCACGGCGTAGACGGCGACGAGGACGCGGCCGATGCCGGACGCGCGGGTGCGGGGCTGGGCGGACATCGTGAACCAGCGTAGTGCGCCGCGCCCGTGGCCTCAGGCCAGCTGCACCGACCAGATCTGCTCCATGCGCCACGTCATCACGGCGATCGCGAACGCCGCCGCGCCGAGCACGACGTTCGACCAGCGGTTGCGCTCGATGAGGGCCCACACGATCGCGAGCGGAGGGATGATCGCGGCGGTCCCGAGGTACATCCAGAACTCGAGCAGGCTCCCGGTCGGTTCGTTGCCGACGAAGGGCGCGACGATCGCGACGACCACCTGGGCGATGACGAGCAGGCCCACGGTGCCGACCGAGAGCACCGTGAGGTCGTTGGGCTTGCGGCCAGCGAGCCCGAGCGCGACGCACAGGAGTCCGACGACGCACGCGAGCACGAGCTGCACGATCGTGAAGGGCAGGATCACGGAAGGACCTCCTGGGTCGGCAGGCCGAGCAGCACGCGCAGCCGTCCGCGGCGCAGCTCGACGAGGGCGGCGAGGCGCCCCTCGGGTGTCAGTGCCGCGGCGAGCGCGGCGTCGGGGGCGTCGACCTCGACGCGCTTGCCGTGCGCGATGTCGCGCGTGGCCTCGGCGTCGAGACGGATCACGGGGAAGAGCCGGGAGGCGACCTCCGCGGGGTCGAGCAGCTCGGGGGCGACCGCATCCGGGTCCTCGCGCGGGTTCGGCAGCTCGACCGCGTCGGCGACGTCGAACGGGCCGATGCGCGTGCGGCGGAGCGCCGTGAGGTGACCGCCGACACCGAGTCCGGCGCCGAGGTCGCGTGCGAGGGCGCGGATGTAGGTTCCCGAGCTGCACGCGACGCGCACGTCGAGGTCGATCACCTCGCCCGCGCGGCGGGTCTCGAGGAGCTCGAAGGAGTGGATCGTGACGGGTCGGGCTGCGAGCTCGACCTCCTCCCCCGCGCGCGCCCGGTCGTAGGCGCGTCGCCCGTCGACCTTGATGGCGCTGTAGACGGAGGGACGCTGCTCGATGCGGCCCGTGAGCGCCGCGATGCCTGAGGCGATCGCGCCGTCGGTCACGGGCGAGGCGTCGCGCGTCGCGACGGCCTCCCCCTCGGCGTCGTCGGTGTCGGTCGCGACGCCGAGCCGGATGGTCGCCGTGTACTCCTTGTCGAGCCCCACGAGGTAGGTGAGCAGGCGCGTCGAGCTGTCGGCGCCGAGCAGCAGCAGGCCCGTCGCCATGGGGTCGAGGGTGCCGGCGTGACCGACCTTCCGCGTGCCGAGGAGCCGTCGCGCGCGCGCGACGACGTCGTGGCTCGTGATGCCCTGCGGCTTGTCGACGAGCAGGATGCCGCTCGTCACGTCGCGTCGCCCCGGAGCGCGAGCAGAACGTCGATCTTCGTCGGGAGGAGCTCGTCGAGCAGCTCGTGCACGTTCTCGTCGCTCTCGTAGTCGTCGACCATGCGCAGCCCCACGACCGTGTTGAGCAGCATGCCGCGCGAGAGGAAGTCCTGGGCGGCATCGGGGTCGAGCCCGACGCGCTCGCGCAGGTAGGCGTAGACGCGACGGAAGCCCTCGCGCGCGTGGCGCCCGACGACCGGCTCCGATCCGAGCATGAACGCCTGCATGAGGCTCAGCAGGAGCCCGCGGTCGCCGAGCAGGTCGACGTAGCTGCGCCCGAGGCACGCGCTCACGGCGTCCTCGTCTCCCGCGCGCCCCTCGGCCTCGAGCGCGACGATGTCGGCCTCGAAGGCTCCCAGGATGCGGTCGATCGCCCGGTCGAGCACGGCGAGGAACATGGCCTCCTTGCCGCCGAACATGCGCACGACGTAGGGCTGGCTGACGCCCGCCTCGCGCGCGACGGCGTCGGTCGTGGCGCCGTGGTACCCGCGCTCGCCGAACACCCGCGTCGCGGCCTCGAGCACGAGGGCGCGGCGCTCGTCGGAGCGCATGCGCGTTGCGCCCTGCTCCGTCGTCGGCGAACTCATGGTTGACATGGTATCAACCGATTACTAATGTCCCGTCTTGTAATCATCCGATTACAACTATCGCGCTCAGCCATCCCACGGAGCCCATCATGTCCGCCACCCCCGCCCCCGCGTCCGCGACCCGCCCGACGCGCCGCGCACCGTTCGGCCTCGTGCTCCTCGCGACGGGCCTGCCGATGTTCATGGCGACGCTCGACAACCTCGTCATGACGAACGCCCTCCCCGCCATCCGCCTCGACCTCGGCGCGAGCATCGAGGAGCTGCAGTGGTTCATGAACGCCTACACGCTCGCGTTCGCGAGCTTCATCCTCATGGCCGCCGCCCTCGGCGACCGACTCGGCCGCCGCACCGTGTTCGCGGCCGGCATCGCCCTCTTCACCCTCGCCTCCGCCGCAGCCGCGCTCGCGACCGACCCTGTGCAGCTCATCGTCGCGCGCGCCGTGCAGGGCCTCGGCGGGGCCGCCATCATGCCGCTGTCGCTCTCGCTCCTCGCGGGCGCCGTGAGCGAGCGGATGCGGCCCCTCGCGATCGGCGTGTGGGGTGGGACGGCGGGGCTCGCGGTGGCGCTCGGGCCGCTCGTCGGCGGCGCCGTCGTCGAGGGATGGGACTGGAACGCGATCTTCTGGCTAAACGTGCCGATCGGCGCCGTGGCGATCCCCGTCGCGCTCGCGCTGCTGCCCAACCCGTTCGGCGAGCGCGTGCGCGCCGACGTGCTCGGCGTCGTGCTCGCGGGCCTCGGCGTGCTCGGGCTCGTGTGGGGCATCGTGCGCGGCAACGAGGCAGGCTGGGGCAGCCTCGAGGTGCTCACGGGTCTCGTCGGCGGCGGCGCGCTGCTCGTTCTCTTCGTGCTGTGGCAGCTGCGGGCGCCGGCGCCCCTCCTCCCCCTGCGCCTGTTCCGCGACCGCTCGTTCTCGATCGCGAACGTCGTGGGCGTCGGCTTCAGCTTCGGCATGTTCGGCTCGGTCTTCGTGCTCATCCAGTTCCTGCAGATCGTGCAGGGCTACTCGCCGCTCGAGGCGGGGGTGCTCACGATGCCGTGGACGATGGCGCCCATGGTCGTCGCCCCGCTCGCGGGCCTCCTGTCGCCCCGCGTGGGAACGCGCGCCCTCATCGTGGCGGGCCTCGCGCTCCAGGCGACCGCCCTCGCTTGGATCGGTCTCGCGATGACGCCCGAGGTGCCCTACGCCGAGCTCGTGGGCCCGTTCATCATGGCGGGAGTCGGCATGGGGCTCGTCTTCGCTCCCTCGTCGACCGCGGTGCTCGCGAACATCGCCGAACGCGACACCGCCAAGGCGTCCGGCACCAACTCGACCGTGCGCGAGGTGGGCGTCGCGCTCGGCATCGCGGTGCTGACGGCGGTGTTCACGGGCGCGGGCGGCCAGCTCACACCGACCGGCTACGTCGATGCGGCCGTGCCCGCGGTGCTCACGGGCGCCGCCGTCGTCGCGGCGACCGCGCTCGTCGCGACCCTCCTCCCCGCGGGGCGGCTCCCCCGGCGCATCGCGGCCACGACGCGCGAACCGCGCGAGCTCGTCACGCAGCCCTGAGCCGGCGCGCCTAGGCTCGGATCATGCGGATCGGCGTGATCGGGGCGGGAGCCGTCGGCGGGACCTTCGCCGCCCTCCTCGCGGCGAAGGGGCACGACGTGGAGGTGACGGCGCGCGGGGCCCAGCTCGAGGCCATCCGCGCGGGCGGGCTCCTGCTCGACGGCGGCTGGGGCGAGCACCGCGCATGCGTCGAGGCCCACGCGACGCTCGCCGAGCGCCCCGAGCTCGCGATCCTCGCGACGAAGGCCCAGGATGCCGTGACCGCCCTCGCCGCGAACGCGACGCGGCTCGAGGGCGTCCCGCTCCTCGTCGTGCAGAACGGCCTCGGCGGTCTCGAGGTCGCCCACCGCGAGCTGCCCGACTCCCCCGTGCTCGGCGCCCTCGCGCTCTTCGCGGCCTCCTACCTCGAGCCCGGTCACGTCACCGTGACGGGACCGAACCCCACCGTCATCGGCGCGGGACCGGGGACCGACCGAGAGCTGCTCGAGCGTGTCGCGGCGACGATCGGCGAGGCGCTCCCCGTCGAGGTCACCGACGACATCACGGGCGCCCAGTGGACGAAGCTCCTCATCAACCACGTCAACGCGCTCCCCGCCATCACGGGCCTGAGCGTGCAGGAGGTCGTCGCGCACGCCGGCCTGCGGCGCATCATGGCGGCGAGCATGCGCGAGACGGTGCGCGTCGCGCGGCGCATCGGCGTGCGCTTCGGCACGGTGCAGGGAGTCTCGGGTGCCCTCATCGGCCTCATCGGGACGCTCCCGGTCGCGTTCGCCGAGCAGCTGCCGCGGATGCTCGCGCGGCGCATGGGATCCGTGCCGAACCCCGGGTCGACGCTGCAGAGCATCCGTCGCGGCCAGCTCACCGAGATCGAGTTCCTCAACGGGGCGACCGTGCACGCGGCCGCGGCGCACGGCCTCCAGGCACCCGTCAACACGGCGATCGTCGAGCTCGTGCACGAGGTCGAGCGCACCGGCTCGTTCCTGGCGCCCGCGGAGGTCGTGCGGCGCGTGCCGCGCTGAACCGCCTCAGCAGGCGTCGGCGAACACCCGACGCGGATGCTCCGGGTCGGTGTTGTCGATGATCGCGATCGCGGCCTGCCGGGGGTGCGCGTCCCTCTCGTAGAGGTCGTGAGCGCCCTCGTAACGCGCGGCGAGCTCGGAGCCCGGCTCGATGCCGTCGCGGTCCTTCAGCCGTCGCGCGCGCACCTCGTCGTCGGCGTCGAGCCAGATCGTGTAATTCCACACGCCGCGCAGCTCGGAGCGGTCGAGGAATCCCCCGTCGACGACGAGGAACAGGTCGTCGGGGCCCGTGCGCCACTTCGGCTCGAGCTGGACGTCGCGCACCTTGTCGTAGGCGGCCGTCACAAAGGCCGCCGAGCCGCCGAGCCGGAACGGCTCGATGAGCACGCGGCGGAGCACGTCGTAGGCGTAGGCGTCGCGGTAGTAGCCCTCGGGCGAGTGGCGGCCGCGGCGGTAGCGCTGCTCGGCGGGGTTCAGGAAGTCGTCGAGCGAGGCGCGCGCGGTCGCGTGACCGCGTCGCTCGAACTCGCGCGCGAGGTCGTCGGCGAAGGTCGACTTGCCCGACGCCGTGCGCCCGTCCACCCCGATCGCGATCCGGCCGCGCCGGTAGTTGCCGAGGATCTCGTCGACCGTCGCGGCGATCACGTCGCGACGCTGCGGTGCCCATCTCGCCATGGCGTCAGCCTACGCGCGGCCCCGCCTACCCTGGAGGGATGGCGGAACACACGGATGCCGGGATCGGCGAGCGCGTCGCCTCCTGGTTCGCCGCCGGTCACCGCCCGCTCCCCTGGCGCGCCCCCGGTTTCCCCGCGTGGGGAGTGCTCGTCTCGGAGTTCATGCTCCAGCAGACGCCCGTCGCCCGCGTGGTCCCGCGCCTCGAGGAGTGGCTCGCCCGCTGGCCGACACCTGCCGATCTCGCGGCCGTGCCGCCGGGCGAGGCGGTGCGCGCGTGGGACCGCCTCGGGTACCCGCGGCGCGCGCTCAACCTGCACGCGGCATCCGTCGCGATCGTCGAGCGGCACGGCGGCGAGGTCCCCTCGGACGTCGACGCGCTCCTCGCGCTCCCGGGCGTCGGCCCGTACACGGCCCGCGCCGTCGCCGCCTTCGCGTGCGGCGTGCGGGTGCCCGTCGTCGACGTGAACGTGCGCCGCGTGCTCGCGCGGGCGGTGCGCGGTGTCGGCGAGCCGGGGCCCGCGCGCACGACCGAGGAGCACGCGCTCATGGAGTCGCTGCTGCCCGCGGATGCCGCGCGGGCCCGCCTCGCCAACGCGGGGATCATGGAGCTCGGCCAGACGGTCTGCACCGCCCGCACGCCGGAGTGCGGCGCGTGCCCGATCGCCGACGCGTGCGCGTGGCGCGCCGCCGGCTACCCGGCCTATACGGGCCCGACGGCGCCCCGCCAGAAGCCCTACGCGGGCTCGGATCGCGAGGTGCGCGGACGCATCCTGCGCGAGCTGCGCGCGAGCGAGCTGCCCGTGCCCGCCGAGCGCATCGCCGAGCTGTGGCCGGACGCCGTGCAGCGCGAGCGCGCCCTCGCGGGCCTCCTCACGGACGGGCTCGTCGACGCGGTCGATGCGGGCTACGCGCTCCCCGGCGGCTGACGTCGAGTCACGCCCAGCGCGGAGCGCTCACCCGGCGAGCGATGCGGCGAGCAGCTCGAGGGTGCGCTCGCGCCCGAGGGCGCGGTCGACGGGCTCGCCCTCGCGCGCGCCCGCGCCGGGCGACACCATGACCTCGTCGACCCCGAAGCGCTCCGCGAGGGCGCGGATGCGGGCGGCCGCGGGGTCCGGGGCGTCGACCACCCAGCGCTCGAGCATCGCCTCGATGACGTGCCGCGAGGCGGCGTCGAGCTCCTCCCGCTCGGCGGCCTCCACGGTGTCGAGCGCGCGCAGCGGCTTGCCGGTGCGCAGGCGCGCCATGTTCTGCAGCGACGGGAGCGCACGGGCATGCGCCTCCTCGGCGGTGTCGGCGACGACGACGTTGAGGGTGAGGAAGGTGCGCGGGGCCGCGAGCGCCTCAGAGGGACGGAACTCGCCCCGGTAGATCGCGAGCGCGCGCTCTGTGCCCTCCCCCGTGAAGTGGTGGGCGAACACGTACGGGAGGCCGAGCTTGGCGGCGAGGTGGGCCGAGTAGTCGGAGGACCCGAGCAGCCAGAGCTCCGGCAGGCCGGCCGCCGCGGGCGTCGCACGCACCTCGTAGTCGCGCAGGCCCTCGCGCGTGTTGATGGTGACGGTGGCGCCGTCGCCCGCGAGGGCGCGGATGTCGCCGAGATGCTCCTCGAAGCGGCCGACCTCGCTCGTCGGGCCGCTCGCGCGCAGCAGCGCCGAGATGACGGGGTCGGAGCCGGGCGCGCGCCCGATACCGAGGTCGATGCGGCCGGGCGCGAGCGCCTCGAGGGCCGCGAACTGCTCGGCGACGACGAGCGGCGCGTGGTTCGGCAGCATGACGCCGCCGGAGCCGACGCGGATGCGGTCGGTGCGCGCCGCGGTCGCGGCGATGAGCACGGGTGGCGCCGTCGAGGCGACGGCGGGCATGTTGTGGTGCTCCGCGTACCAGTAGCGCGCGTAGCCGAGCTCGTCGGCGCGGCGGGCCAGCGCGAGCGACGCGGCCACGGCGTCCGCGGAGGTCTGGCCGGTGCGCACCGGCACGAGGTCGAGGACCGAGAGGGCGGGGATCACCTAGTCCTCGTCGTCGTCCTCGTCGTCGTCGTCCTCGTCGCGCGGCTTGATGTACGGGTCCTCGTCGCCCGCGTACTGGGCCTGGGCCGCGAGGGCACGCGCCTGCTCGTCGCGCTCGGCCGCCTCCCGGAGGAGCGCGTCGATCGCGGCCGCGTTCTCGGGGATCGCGTCCGCGATGAACTCGAGGCTCGGCGTGAGGCGCAGGTTGAGGTTGCGTCCCACCTCGGTGCGCAGCATGCCGGTCGCGGCCTTGAGGGCGGCGGCGGAGTCGGCGCGCTCCTCGTCGGTGCCGTACACCGTGTAGAAGACGCTCGCGTGCTGCAGGTCGCCCGTGACCCGCACGTCCGTGATGGTCACGAAGCCGAGCCGGGGGTCGCGGATGCCGCGCTCCAGTCGCTTCGCGATGATCTCGCGGATGCGGTCGGCGACCTTGGCCGCCCGGGGGTTCTCACCCATTTCTCTCTCCTGCCCTCTCGATGAGGTGGTCGCAAGCGCGGACTTCGTCAAGGGACTCAGGCGGCTCGGGCTCCGGATCCCTTCCCGAGTCGATAGGGGTAGGGGCCCCTCTCTCGACTCGGGAAGGGATCCGGCGCCCGAAGCCGCCGTCACCCTAGGCGACTAGACGCGCGGCTTCTCGACCAGCTCGATCGTCTCGATCTCGTCCCCGACCTGGATGTCGTTGAACTTGCCGAGGCCGATACCGCACTCGAAGCCTTCCTTGACCTCGGTGACGTCGTCCTTGAAGCGGCGCAGCGACTCGATCGCGAGCCCGTCGGCGAGCACCACGCCGTCGCGGATGACCCGCGCCTTGGCGTTGCGCGTGATCGTGCCGGACCGCACGAGCACACCGGCGATGTTGCCGAACTTGGAGGAGCGGAAGACCTCGCGGATCTCCGCGACGCCCGACTGCACCTCCTCGTACTCCGGCTTGAGCATGCCCTTGAGCGACTGCTCGATGTCGTCGAGCGCCGAGTAGATGACCGAGTAGAAGCGGATGTCGATGCCCTCGCGCGCGGCGCGCTCGCGGGCCTTGACGTCCGGGCGGACGTTGAAGCCGATGACGATCGCGTTGTCGATCGTGGCGAGGTCCACGTCCGACTCGGTGATCGCACCGACGCCGCGGTGCAGGATGCGGAGCTGGACGCTGTCGTCGACCTCGATCTTGAGCAGCGACTCCTCGAGCGCCTCGACGGCACCGGAGACGTCACCCTTGATGATGAGGTTGAGCGAGTCGACCTTGCCCTCTTCGAGCGCGCGGGTGAAGTCCTCGAGCGAGATGCGCTTGCGGGCCTTGGCCAGCTGGGCGTTGCGCTCGACGGCCTCGCGCTTCTCGGCGATCTGGCGGGCCGTGCGGTCCTCGTCGGTGACGAGGAACGTGTCGCCTGCGCGCGGCACGGTCGACAGACCCTGCACCTGTACGGGACGCGACGGCGCGGCCTCCTCGACCGGCTCGCCGTTCTCGTCGTGCATCGCACGCACGCGGCCGTAGGCCGTGCCCGCGACGATCGCGTCGCCGACGCGGAGCGTTCCCGACTGGATGAGCACGGTCGCGACGGCGCCGCGGCCCTTGTCGAGCTTCGCCTCGATGGCGACACCGCGCGCGGCCTTGTTGGGGTTCGCGCGCAGGTCGAGTCCGGCGTCGGCCGTGAGCAGCACGGCGTCGAGCAGGTCGTTGATGCCGATGTTGTTGAGCGCCGAGACGTCGACGAACATCGTGTCGCCGCCGTACTCCTCCGCCACGAGGCCGAACTCGGTGAGCTGCTGACGCACCTTGGCGGGGTTCGCGCCCTCCTTGTCGACCTTGTTGACCGCGACGACGATCGGCACGCCGGCCGCCTGCGCGTGGTTCAGCGCCTCGACCGTCTGCGGCATGATGCCGTCGTCGGCCGCGACCACGAGGATCGCGATGTCGGTCACCTGGGCACCGCGGGCGCGCATGGCGGTGAACGCCTCGTGACCCGGGGTGTCGATGAAGGTGATCGCGCGCTCGATGCCCTCGTGCTCGGTCCACACCTGGTACGCACCGATGTGCTGGGTGATGCCGCCCGCCTCGCCCGCGACGACGTTCGCCTTGCGGATGGCGTCGAGGAGCTTGGTCTTTCCGTGGTCGACGTGACCCATGACCGTGACGACCGGCGGACGGATCTCGAGGTCGGAGTCGTCCTCGTCCTCGAGCTCCTGGTCGAGGTCGAGTCCGAAGCCCTCGAGGAGCTCCTTGTCCTCGTCCTCGGGGCTGACGATCTGGATCTTGTAGCCGAGCTCCTCGCCGAGGATCTGGAACGTCGCCTCGTCGAGCGACTCGGTCGCGGTGGCCATCTCGCCGAGGTGGAAGAGGGCCGTGACGAGCGAGCCGGGCTGCACCGAGAAGCCGGTCAGCGTCTCCAGCTTGTCGGCCAGGTCGCTGATCGAGGCGCCACGGCGCAGGCGGATGACGCGGCTGCCGTCGCCGCGCGGGATCGCGACGCCACCGAGCTGCGGGGCCTCCCGCATCTCGAATTCTGCGCGCTTCGTCCGCTTCGACTTACGGGCCTTGGACTTGCCGCCGCCCTTTCCGAACGCTCCCGCGGTGCCGCCGCCGGGGCCGCGGCCGCGGCCGCCGCCACCGGGACGCCCTGCGTAGCCGCCACCGGGACGACCGGCGAAGCCGCCGCCGCCGGGACGACCGGGGCCGCCGGGACGCTGCTGGAACGGGGCGCCGGGACGCGGGGCACCGGGACGCGGGGCACCCGGGCGGGGCGCGCCGGGGCGCGGGGCGCCGGGACGCGGGGCCGCCGGGCGCGGGATGGCGCCGCCGCCGGGGCGGGGCATGCCCTGCGTCGACGAGAAGGGGTTGTTGCCCGGACGCGGGGCGCCGGGGCGCTGCATGCCCTGGCTCGGAGCGTACGGGTTGTTGCCGGGGCGCGGGGCATGCGCAAAAACCCCATCTAGTAGTT
>WKJB01000138.1_pt1 | contig 19111 bp, 8 predicted proteins | sample 5403331 | NCBI WGS metagenome assembly WKJB01 (sample SAMN13198853, study PRJNA488119) | plastic metagenome | isolation source: water-polyurethane dispersion (WPUD) containing a polyether... | place: Mexico: Mexico City | collected 2016 | reverse complement strand
GCTTAGTTCGTAAATTGAAATCGAAGATTGATGCTGCAACAGGTTATCGGTTGCGATATAGTAGTTTTGACCGGTCAAGCAATGAGAACGTTATTTCCTTCTTGCTTAACGAAAAATTTGAAGTAGAATTGGGGCAAGAAGGGTATTCCCTCTTGGTGTCCACGGAAAGAATCGAGGTTCGAGCCAACGCAACACAAGGCCTTTTCTATGGTCTAATGACTTTGCTGCAGCTTTTGCCCCCTGAAATAGAAGGTGAAGCGGGACGACTGAATAATTTAAACATTCAATGCTTGCAAATAAAAGATTTTCCAAGGTTCCAGTGGAGAGGTATCATGCTGGACGTTAGTAGGCATTTTCAGCCAAAAGAATTTATAAAGAGTTATATTGTTCAATTGGCTAAGTACAAATATAACATTTTTCATTGGCATTTGACGGACGACCATGGTTGGCGTATCGAAATTGAAGGGCTATCCAAACTAACCGAAATCGGTGCTTGGAAGCCTTCTAGGATTGGGCGTCCTGGTAGATTTGAACCCCCTCAACCGCATGAAATGAACACAGAAGGAGGGTTTTATACACAGAGCGACATCAAAGAAATAGTGGCATTTGCAAAGGAACATTTTATAACAATCGTTCCCGAAATCGACTTGCCCGGTCATAGTTTGGCGCTTATTACAGCCTATCCTGATATGTCTTGTACTAAAACGAAATACCCACCCCAAGTAGGTACTCCTGGATTTAACGGAAGTCTTGAGGTTTGTGTCGGTAATGTTTATACTTGGCAAATTCTAGACTCGATTTTTACGCAGGTATGTGAGCTATTTCCTTCCGAATATGTTCATATCGGAGGTGATGAAGTTCGCTATGACTTTTGGCTGAATTGTTCTCATGACCGAAGGTTGATGGAAACCGAGGGGTTAAGCAGCGGTGCAGATCTCCAGGCTTATTTTACTTCTAAACTGGAAAAGCTTGTTTTATCTAAAGGAAAGAAGATTATTGGCTGGGACGATATATTGCACGGTCAATTGGATTCAAGTTCCATAGCAATGAGCTGGAGAGGTTTAGGCCTTGAAAAAAATGCGGCTGTTAGAGGGCACAATGCAATAATGTGCCCCGAGAATTTTACTTACCTGAATTATGCGCAAGGCGATACGATAGTAGAGCCTTATTTCCCGAGGACAATAAGGCTGAGCACCTCTTATGAATTTGATCCGATTGCACCATCTTTGCCTGATTCGTTGCACAGGTATATTCTTGGCGGCCAAGGAAATTTATGGACCGAAAATGTTTTTCATTATCGACATGTTGAATATATGACTTGGCCTCGAGCAATTGCGTTATCGGAGGTCTTTTGGTCTCCTTTGCCCAAACGCAATTGGGTCAACTTTTGCGATAAAATTGAAGATCATTTTTTACGCTTTGATTATGCGAACATAAACTATTCGCGTGCGCTTTACGATCCAATTATTTCTGGTGTCATTGATTCTACTATTGTTGTTGAAAAATACGAGAGCGATACAAGTTTTTATCCTGAGTTTCATGGTCAGTTTTTGGACCCACGTATTAAGGTTGTGCTCTCTTCCGAGGTTCCTGGATTGGATATCTATTACACATTCGATAATTCTAATCCCGATAATTTTTATTCAAAATATGATGGAAAACCGATAACAATTCCTAAAGGAGCATTAGGAGATTCAGAAATTCGGGTTGTAACGTATCGTAATGGTAAACCGATTGGTAGACAGATTAACTGTAAGTTGGCTGAAGCGGCTAAACGTCTCCAATTATAGTGTTCCATTATTATTCTGGCCTTGCTTTAGGTGGTTTCTCATATAGAAATTTTAGAAATTCATAACACAATCTATGCACTAGGTTCTAAATAATATTGTTATTCATTGTATTACGTTTGGGTGTTATTAATCAATATAGCACCGGTTAATGCTTTCATAGATTACCGATCTGAAATTAAACACATTATAAAGTCTGGAAGCCAGAAGAGGCTAGTTTCAATGGACCGATAAAGATAGCTTAGGGCCGTTTTTGAGTATAGCATATTTAGATGCAAGAATGAGCGAAGTCTGTTTAACTGGGAAAATTAGGAGTGAGTGATGTGGGTGCTTATGAAATTTGAGAAGCCGACGTGTTTTTGCGTGTCTATGTATCCATTGCGCCCAACAAAGATAAAAATCTTGATAAGCCGGCTCGAAGACATGGTTGGACACCGCTGGTGGAGGTATTGGAAAACTGTACCGAAATGTAGATTAGTGGATTTATTTTGCTTTTTATATTGACAATAAAGTTCGAGATGTTAAATTATAGAAATTGTTATGAGCAATAGAAAGAGGTTTTTGAAGAACTCATCATTGTGGTTGGTGGAATGATTACTGGCTTATTCACTGACTGAGTAAAACCATCATCAAATAGATCAGAATTTATCGAAGATGACTACAGGGATGAATAAATTTGTTGATATTACCTTAACTTTTGGCACACTTAAAGATAAATTGGAAATGATTATGACCATTTATAATTCGGAGTCTCGTTGCATAAGTACGGGTTTGCTAAGGCTATCCTTTTTTCTTGGTTGCATGAGCTCCACCTGTGTATGGGCGCAACAAAATGAAAAACTTGTATTCAGTCCTTATTTTGTGGCGGCTGAAAGTTTTGAATCGGTAGGCGTAATGGATGTGAATAATGACCGTAAACCCGATTTGGTTTCAGGCGATTTCTATTACCTCAATGAGGGCGACACCGGTGCTATTTTCCGTAAGCGTGGTAGGTTGGGCGATCAACCTGCATTCGGGGAATATTTCGACGACTTCGCGACAATCCCTTTGGATGTGAACCAAGACGGGCACATGGACTTTGTGACCGGGGGTTGGTTTGGCGAGGCTTTACGTTGGCACGAAAATCCGGGTAACGCGGGCATGTGGCCTGCCCATGAGATTGCGAGAGTTGGCAACGTGGAAACTGTGCGCGCATGGGACGTGGATAACGACGGTCATATTGAAATCATACCCAATACGCCGAATAATCCACTGCACTATTTCAAGCTGGAGGGGCCCGGTAAATTTGTACGGTATGAGGTCGGTAATTATACAAGCCATGGCATTGGCTTCGGTGACATAAACGGCGACGGAAGAGGCGATTTTGTTATCAAAAATGGCTGGATAGAGAACAAAGGCGACAACCAATGGGTGTTCCGTCCGGATTTTGACATGGGCGCGTATGCCAGTATCCCTATTATCGTGACCGATCTGAATGGCGATGGTAAAAACGATCTCATTGCCGGCACGGCACATGATTACGGTATCTATTGGTACGAACAGCAGATCGGCGAAGACGGAAAACGCTCGTTTATAAAACACCTGATCGACGACACGGCTTCACAATACCATGAAATAGTCTGGACGGATATCACAGGTGATGGAAAACCGGAATTGATTGCGGGCAAACGCTATCGGGCGCACAACGACGGCGATCCTGGCGCATACGATGATGTAGGCCTTTATTACTTCACCTGGGACGGCAGATTGTTCACTAAACACACCATTGCGTATGGCCCACCGGGTATCGGCAAAGGAACCGGGATTTACATGCAGGCCGCCGATTTGAGAGGTTCCGGAAGAAAAGACATTATTGTGGCTGGAAAAGACGGCCTATGGGTGTTTTTCAACGAGGGACCTAAAAACGAAGGGCTTAAATAACGGCATAACAACACAACATATTCAATTCCCCAATGTTAAAGATAACCTCTTTTTTGTTAGCCAGCGGCCTATTCTTCGCGCTACTACCTGGCAACTCCCAGCCGCTGAATGCCCAAACGCGGAAGGCCACCAATCCGTTGACGTTTAAACAAGGGGAGCGGATTGTCTTTCTGGGAGGATCGCTCTTCGAAAATGAACTCGAAAAGGGGTATCTCGAGTATGCCATAACCAGTCGCTGGCCCGACCTGGACCTCACCTTCAGAAACCTTGGCTGGACAGGAGATAATGTGTTTGCAGAAGCGCGGAGTACGTTTACATCGCCACCAACTCCGTACCAGCATCTGTTCCAGCAAATCAGAAGCAGTAAACCCAACCATGTACTGATCGCATACGGTAGCGTTGAATCTCAAAACGGGGCGGCGGGACTCAACCAATTTATCAAGGGGCTTGAAGCAATTATTGACTCTTTGGATGCGTATGGGGCCAAATCAATCCTATTCTCGACGATTCCTGTAAAACATGCCGGCAGTCTGGAAAACACGGTTACCCAGAATAATAACCTAAAGCGGTACGCAGATGCTATTGCCGCGGTCGCGTCGAAACGAAAAAAAAGATTTGTGGATATCTACTCGCCTATCGCTGCAAACACGGGCAACCTTTTTCGTGACAATGGCATCCATCTGAACGACGCAGGCTATGCCTTTCTGGCCCAGGTACTCGAAGAAGCTTTCGGATGGCCACTCCGTAACTCAGAAATAGCGATAGCGGTAGCGGACGCCACGGCCCGGACAACCGGCCCGACCAAGATCATTGCTAACCAAGAAGGAAAAATTGTTTTTAGCTTTCAGGAGACCGTTCTTCCATTCCCTAAATATGTCGAGGGTAGGACTGCCTCAAAGGCCTCTGTATCGGTCCGGATTAGCGGGCTGAGAAACGGGCGCTATGCGTTAAAGGAAAACGGCCAGCAATTGGCGGCCGCATCGGCAGCCGACTGGGCAAAAGGTGTCTTGCTATATAGTCGGATTTCCAGGGAGCAGGCGCTCGGAATCTGTAACAACATTGTCAAAAAGAACAGCTTGGTTTTTCAGCAATATCGCCCGATGAACCGAACGTACATCCTCGGGTTCAGAGCATATGAACAAGGTAGGCACAAACAAACTCTTGAAGAGTTAAATGGTTCAATCGCGGCGTTGGAGGAACAAATTAAATTGCATCGGAAACCGGTTGAAAAGACGTACGAACTTAACCTCATCCCTACATCTAGCAACTAACATAATCATACCCACGTTTATGAGGCGATCGAAATAGGCGCAAGCGCACTCCATCTCGTGTAGATGTGGTGGGTATCGGATACTAAACAAAATATGAAATGAGATTACTAAGCAAATTTGCTGCTTTCTACAGACTACTGTCCATACCCATGCTACTATGGACTGCTTGTTCCGTCGACTGGGATGATGCCAAGGTGTATGGTGAGCATGACCCCGAGAGAGAACTGGAATCTTTCCAGGTGGCTGACGGGTATGAAGTCACTTTATTTGCCGCCGAACCCCTCGTGGTAAAACCTATTCAGATGAACTGGGACGCCAAAGGACGGTTGTGGGTGATCAGCAGTACGGCCTACCCACTTTCGCAAAACGGAGAAGAGCCCAACGACAAGGTGTTCGTCTTGGAAGATACCAATGGGGACGGTGTGGCTGACAAATCAACCGTTTTTGCCGATGGGCTGAATCAGCCCACTGGCATTTTACCAGGCGACGGCGGCGTTTATGTGGCTAACGCCACGGAAATCATTCACCTGTCCGATACCAATGGTGACGGTAAGGCAGACGTGCGAAAAAGAATACTAAGTGGGTTCGGAACCGCGGATTCGCACCACCTGATCCACACCTTCCGATGGGGCCCGGAAGGAAGACTGTATTTCAACCAATCCATTTATATCCATAGCCATGTGGAAACCCCGTGGGGGATAAGGCGGCTGGAGGGAGGCGGCGTTTGGAAACTCCATCCGAGAACCCTGGAGCTTGAGGTTTATTCAAAAGGGCTTGTAAACCCATGGGGGCTGCGTTTTAACCAATATGGGCAATCTTTCCTTACTGATGGCGCCGGAGAGGAAGGAATAAATTATGCCTTTCCAGGTGCTACATTTCTCGCTTCCCCGGGTGGTGAACGGATACTTCGCGGACTGAATCCGGGACAACCGAAACACTCCGGATTGGAGATCATCTCCGGCCGGCATTTACCGGATTCGCTAACGGGAAATCTGATTACTAACGATTTCCGTGCTAACCGGGTCAACCGCTTCCAATTGGAAGAACAAGGTAGTGGTTATGTTTCCAAGCAAATGTCCGACCTGCTCTGGACCGACCATGTTGCCTTTCGGCCGGTAGATATTTCAGTCGGACCGGACGGGGCCATATACATCGCCGACTGGTATAATCCGATTATCCAACACGGGGAGGTTGACTTTCATGATCCCCAGCGCGATAGGGAGCGCGGCCGGATTTGGCGAGTTACAGCTAAAAACAGGCGCTTAGTGAAGAAGCCCAAACTGACCGACGCTTCTGTAACTGATCTTTTGGAGGTGTTGGAAGTCCCGGAAGAATGGACACGCGCCCAAGCTAGGCAACTATTGAAAGAAAGAGGTGCTCAGGCAGTCGCCGAACCACTGCAGCAATGGATCGATGGACTTGACGAGAGAAGCGAAGACCACGAGCGATTAAAACTTGAGGGCTTATGGGTATCGCAAGCAATCGATATCTATAATGGTCCGTTGCTGGGAAGCTTGTTGCTTGCGGAAGACCACGGTGTGCGGAGCGGGGCGCTTAGAGCCTTGCAGCTCTGGCATAACGAGGTCGACAGCCTGGATGCTATCTTGAGGAAAGCAGCTAGAGATCCGCACCCGCAAGTACGTCTCGAAGCGGCTATACTGCTCAGGAGCGCAAATACCGCTGCGGCGGCGAAAACCGCCCTTGACGTTTTGGGCCAACCAATGGATGAATTCCTTGATTTTGCGTTATGGCAAACCATACGCCAGCTTGAACCCTTATGGCTGGACAGCCTCAAAAATAATCCGGAGTTTTTCGGTAATTCCACGAAAACGTCATATGCGCTGAAGTCGGCTGCCAGTTCGGATGCGATTTCCATTTTAACACAGCTGTATAAAAAGGGCGAAGTACCCAAGCAATATCAGCAAGACGCGCTATCAGCAATAGCCGGACGCGGACAGCTGATGGATATGAATGATATTTTGGATTTTGCCGTAGACGGGTTTGCAAAATATAAACGCGACGTTTCCGCCGAATTAAATGCGGTGGCGGAAGCGTCTTTGAACAGGAAAGTATCGGCGAATCGGAGCCTCGACCGCCTACGTATGATCATTAACAGTACCGAGGAATCTTCGGCGATAGCAGCGATGAACGTAGCGGGCGCATTGCGGGTAAAATCACTCCAAGTGCCGCTGAAAAGGCTCGTAGACCATGAGAATCGTGGCTACGCAAAAGCAGCCATGGAGGCCTTAGCGGCCATAAGCCCGTCCGAAGCACAAATACTACTCAAAGGCCTAACCAGAGAACAGCATCAACTGGATCTCCGTTTGCTGGCAGTTTCGCAACTGGCCAGCCTAAACGCGCCGGAAGCTGCCAGAATCGGAGTAAGGTTGCTGAACACGTTGGATCGCTCCGAGCTGGCCCAGGAATTATTTACCGTATTTTTCTCAGATAGCACCCGAACCCATGCACTTGCCGAAAAATTGATAGCCACCCGTATACCTGAAGCGGTCGCACTGGCGGCCCGACGGCAGCTTCAAAGTGCGATTCCGGGACATCGTAGGGAAGCGAATGAGGTTAAACGCCTGATTCAGGGCCTGGAAGCTTCGGGCGGCGTTTTGCCAGTTGAACGCATGTCGCTTGATCTCAAGCCTGAACAAATAGATAGCATCGCATCTGAAGTAAAGAAAAGCGGAAACCCCGCCCAGGGAGAGCTGATCTTCCGCAAAGCGGAACTGGCCTGCTTAACATGCCACGCGATAGGGGGGGCTGGCGGACTGATTGGGCCGGACCTAAGTAGTCTAGGAACGAGTTCTCCCGCCAAAACGATTATCAAATCAATTATTTTCCCAACGGAATCGATCAAGGAAGGTTACGAAATGCAACGTGTGGCCCGCAAAGACGGCAGGGAAATCATAGGTTACCTGGTGGCCGACAAACCTGGGGAGATCATTATGCGGGATTTTACCGGCAGTGAAATTCCAGTTCCAAAAGACAACATAAAGATTATAGAAAAAGTACCCGGTTCACTGATGCCTCCCGGACTCACCGCCAGTCTAAATAAGCAGGAGTTCATCGATCTGATTAGCTATCTCTCGAAATTGGGTACAACTGGCGACTTTAGGGTGTCTACAGAACGGTTCGTAAGGCGTTGGGAAGCCGTGCCTTCTAATGATGACCTGTTGGAAAGGATTAAAGAAAGAGGAATACGGATCATTCCGGAAGACAGCAAAATTAGCGGCACCTCCCATTATAGCACAGTTTCCGGGGTACTTCCCATCATCGAGCTACCGGTAATTAAGATAGGTGAAAAGAAATATAGCGTTGTGAAGTTCCCAGTCGAAGTACTTACACCGGGCGAAGTAACGTTTAGGCTTAATGACGCGAACGGTATCAAAGGCTGGGCGGACGCGAACGCAGCAACGATCGATAATAACGAACTCACCGCTTCACTGGCGCCAGGTACACGTCACATCACACTTGTGATAGACCGAAATATCCGCGAAGCGGGGCCGCTATTGGTGAGCCTGGAAGATGGCAGTGCACAGACCAGATTAGTTATGGGAAAATAGGATTATTTATTCGTACCACCCTAGCTTATACCGCTAGGCCCGCAAAGTCGGGCTTAAAGAAGTTGGATGGTAGTGGTCCGGAAACGGAGTTAACCGGTATAATCTTGAGCCAACTTGATATTATCTTCCATCCATCCATTTCCGACGAAATATCGTATTACTAATGTAAATAAAAGTAGTAGGGGAAACTACTTCTTCCAGTTAATTTTGAGATGTGGCTTGGTTTATCGTATATCTCAATTCGTTTTCAATTGAAAAAGTTATTACCAAATAAATTTAATCTTTGTGTTATATGAAAAGAAAAGTTAATAAAGTAGCTAGGCTGATTGCTTTGCAGAAATGGTTGCAGATTTCGCTGGCTCAGCTGCCAATTCGCAAACTGTGTTTAGTCTTGATCTTCGTTTGCAGCTGTATTGTTTTGGCTTTTGGCCAGATAAAAGTAAGAGGTTATGTAACTGATCGGGACAATAGACCTCTTTCGGGCGTAAGTATTGTCGTTGAAGGGTCAGCCATTTCAACCTCTACAAATAACGAAGGGTATTATGAAATAAGTGTCCCGGCAGCGGACGCAATTTTATCTTTTTCCCATGTCGGTCTGATTAGGACGAAGCAAAAAGTGGCCGGAAAAACTGATTTGAATGTGGTGATGGAGGAGAGTGGACAGAGCTTGGATGAAGTCGTTGTCATTGGTTATGGAAGTCAATCAAGAGGAAACGTTACTACATCAATATCGAAACTGGACAATAGGGTGTTGGAAAACGTTTCTTTTCCGAACGTCGGTACTGCACTTCAAGGAAATCTACCGGGTGTTCGTGTGCAAACTACCTCAGGCCAGCCGGGCATGGCGCCTCGCATTATCGTGAGGGGTGGTACGTCAATTAATAATCCAAACGGCGCTGCACCTTTGTATATTGTTGATGGTGTGATTCGTTCTATTAATAATATTGCTTCGGAAGATATCGAATCGATTCAGGTTTTGAAAGATGCATCATCAACGGCGATTTATGGTGCAAGGGCCTCAAATGGAGTTGTTATCATCACGACCAAGTCAGGTGCACCTGGTAAAACGCAAGTAGCGTATACATTTGACGTGTCCGCCTCAGAAGTAAATCGGCTGCCTCAAATGGCCTCAGCTGAACAATATATCACGCTTGCGCGCCAGGGAACGGTGAATGTATCTAAGAAATTGCCTCAATACGAAGGACGGCTTAATCAACCGTTAGGATACGGTATCGGAAACGATTTTACAAAGAATACCGATTACACGGTGCAACTCCTTTCTGATGATAATAGACACAAATTAAATGAAGGATGGACATCGATTTTAGATCCGGTTGATCCATCCAGGACCATCATTTTTAAAGAAACTGACTTTCGCGATTTGGCATTACAGACGGCAATTTCTCAGAATCATCACTTATCTATTTCGGGCGGGTCTGAAATGGCTACCTTTAATGCTGGCTTAGGTTATTTGAAAAGCAACGGTACCGCCATTACAACTTTCTTTGATCGACTTACTTTCAACTTAAATGGCGACATCAAGGCAAATGATAAGCTCCAGTTTTTTGCACGAACAATGTTTTCCCAAGCAGTTGATAATCGGCTGATTGCTGATAGTTACACATTTTGGGGAGCCGCCACGAGACCGACTGCGAAATACAAATACGAGGATGGTACGTTGGCACCGGGAAGAATAAACCAAGGTAATCCCGATTATCATATGCGAAACCGGGATGACGAAAACAGGGGCTACAATCTCACTGTTGCTGGCGGTTCCAAATGGGATATCCTACCAGGCCTTTCTTTCAACGCGCTTTTATCCCTAAATGGTGACATTCGCTTTAATCGAACATTTCAACCAGCATATGGTAACGGGGGTGGACAGGTTATCTCGACACGCCAAGCCAGCGGATCGGATTCTCGAAATATGACAACTCAAGCCGATGGTGTTTTTAATTATAGTAAAGAATTTGATGGGTTGCACCAGCTTGACGCTAATGCGGGGTTTTCGTATTTTAAACGGAATAACTATTCCCATAATTCTGTCGGCCAAGGAGCATCAACCGATTTGATCCCAACATTAAATGCATCTTCTCAATTCGTTAGCTTATCCAGCGTATTGTCTGATTTTGTCTTGGTAGGTTACTTTGGACGGATAGGATACAACTATGATGACCGATTCATTGCAACTGCAAGCTTACGGTACGATGGCGCTTCTAATTTAGGCGAAGAAAATTACTGGGGGGTATTCCCAGGAGCTTCTGTGGGCTGGAATATTCATAATGAATCCTTCTGGGAAAACAATCTTAAATATTTATCTCAGCTCAAATTACGCGCGAGTTATGGTGTCAATGGAAATATCAGCGGACTTGGAGACTTTACCGCCCAAGGCATCTACAGTGTTGGGGGTCAATATGCGGGTAGTCCGGTAATCAGGAACACCGGGATTCCCAACCCCGGGTTGAGATGGGAACAATCAAATACCATAAACGTGGGCTTGGATCTGGGGGTGTTTAATAACAGATTAACTACGCTAATCGATGTATATCGACGAGTTACCGACAATCTGTTGACAACATTGCCACTACCTGCATCTACGGGTTTTACCGGAATATTGACTAACTATGGAGCATTGGAGAATCGCGGAGTTGAGGTAGAATTAAATTTGAAGGCAATTCCTAATCGAAAGGATTTATCGTGGGATCTTTCTTTTAATATTGCTTCAGTTAAAAATAAAATTCTTGAGTTGCCCTCCAATGGTATGAAAAATAACCGGGTCGGTGGCTATTACGTCTGGGATTCTCGAATCAACGATTATGAATGGTTGGGGGGACTTCAAGAAGGGGGACGTGTGGGAGATTATTTTGCTTACAAGCAGCTCGGGGTGTACGCTAGGGATGAAGACGCGGCCAATGCGCCTACCGATTTGGTTAGCCCTACCGCGGATAAAACTAAATACGGAGGTGATGTTATTTGGCTAGATGCCGATGGAAATGGTCAGATAGATACGCGCGACATGGCTTTTGTCGGAAACCAATTTCCAAAAATCACAGGTGGTGGTGCGAGTTATTTGCAATATAAGAATGTAGGATTGACAGTGAGGTTCGATTTTACAACAGGCCATACCATTTATAATTATGGTAGAGCGTTTTATGATGCAAATCTCGATGGCGATAACGTAATGACCAAATCGTTTGCGGACAACTCGTGGAAGAAGCAAGGAGATGTTACGAATGTGCCACGTTATGACTGGCAGGACGCTACGGAATTTAATATTCGTCGAGGGAATTCGAGTTATTATGAAAAAGGGGATTATTTAGCCCTTCGCGAGGTGACGTTATACTATGACCTGCCGACTAACTTGTTGAGCCGGGTCAAAATTAATGGCGTACGAATTCATGCTACGGGTAATAACCTACATTACTTTACTAAATTTAGTGGTTTGAATCCTGAAGATGGAGGACAGGAATTCGGAAGATATCCCATCCCTCGGAACTTTATTATTGGTGTTAACCTCAATTTGTAACTCTTAAGAATTTTAAGCGATGAAATGCATTAAATATAACATCTGGCAAGCAATTGTAACTACATTATTATTGGCGGGTTTTCTAACATCGTGCTCGGACACTTTACGTCTTGAACCTAAAAGTGTTATCACCGTTAAATCATTTTGGAAAACTGAGAATGATGTTAAAGGCGCCTTGAATGGTATGTACTCGGATTTTCGGAATGCAAATAAGATGATGTTCCAACTTGGTGAGGGTCGAAGTGAAGTGCTGGGGCTAGGGATAGCTGGCAGTGGAGGCTACGATTTGTTCTATAACAATACCTTAAATCCAAATAATTTGGATGCACAAGGCAATTATTCGTCGGGGCTCGATTGGAGAGTTTTTTATACGATTGTAAACAGTAGCAACCTTTTAATTAAATACGTGCCCTCCATCAACTTTGCGTCAGAAGAGGAGAAGAACAGGGTGCTTGCAGAAGCGTATACTATGCGGGCGTTCATCTATTTTTTAATGGCGAAAACCTGGGGCGATTTGCCGCTCCGAACGGACCCCATTGAAGGTTACGATGCAAACACAGTAAATGTAGCTCGTTCCCCTGTAAATGAAATCTTTTCACTTATTAAGTCAGATATCGAGCAGGCCATGCAGCTATATCCAGACAATCAAATATTATCGGGAAGATATCGTTGGTCCAAAGTGTCGGCAAACGCATTGAAAGCCGATGTTTATTTATGGACAGGTAAGCTATTAGGCGGCGGCCAGCAGGATTTTGAAACAGCATTGGCAGCATGTAATGAGGTAGCCGCCGGCGACACGGATTTGCTTGAAAATTTCAACGACATCTTCCGATATGATAATAAAGGAAATCGGGAAGTATTAATGTCGATACGGTTCCAGTTGTTGGAAGAGACGCCGGTGTTCAGCTATTTCAGAGATATGTATATGTTTGGAGGATTAATGCCTAGCGGAGTGTCGGAGTATACCCGAAATTTCATAGGTACGAATACAGGTGGCGGTCACAGCGTGTGGGCGCCGACCGAGTTAGTCAGGAATCAGTTTAATACTAAAGACAGTAGAAGATTAGGAACATTTTACGAAATATATAATCACTTGGATGGTGATTCGACTTATTTCACGGCAGTAGTTATGAAAGGAACAGGAGCGGTAAATAGTGGGAATGTACGTGAATATGTCAGTGATATTATTGTATATCGTTTTGCTGAAGTATTATTGATGAAGGCCGAGGCTAAGAATGCATTGGGTATGGATCCATCTCCTGAGTTGAATCAATTGAGGGCTAGGGCTTTTGGTGAGGATTTTCCTGAATTTGCATTTAGAAATGCTGACCAGCTCAAAAATGATGAATTCATCATAAGCGAACGCTTGCTAGAACTGATGTGCGAAGGTAAACGATGGTGGGACTTGATCCGGTTTAGAAAGGCCTTTGAACTAGTCCCGTCTTTGCAAGGAAAGGAAGCGCAACAGCATTTGTTATTATTCCCCATTCCTACTAAAACGCTTAGTCTGGAACCTCTCGTGGTACAGAATCCGGGTTGGGAAAATTAGTTAGCAGAATATTTTAATAGAACTCTATTTTTATGCGGTATTTCATTCTTGCGTTGAGCCTTACAGTACTTAGTTCTCAACGAATTTATGCTCAACAGGAAATCTGGCAACAAGAACCTTTACACTTATTAACAGCAGAGGAATATGAGGCAACGTTGGAGTTTTGGAAACACAACCACCCTAACGATTTAACTGTTGATACTTTCGGCCATTCCGTAGAAGGAATGCCTTTGTATTTACTGAAAATCACGAATCAGCAGATCCCAGACCATGATAAACAAAATGTGTTGATAACTTGCCTTCACGGTGGGCCAGAGCGGTCAGGGACAACAGGCACCCTATCATTTGTCGAATGGCTGTTAAGTGACGAAGCTGAGGCAATTGAAACGAGAGCAAGACAAGTCGTATTAGTAATTCCAATTATTAATCCTCTGAGCTATTTTTTAACCGACCGCTTTCTAAACCCTCATGGTATTGATCCGTATACCGGAGGTGGTTTAAGTAACTGGGATTTTGAGACAATGACATTTAAAGTTCCAGAAAAGGCGCCAGAGCTAATGGCGTTTATCGACGTCGTTGACAAATTCAAACCAGATGTACATATGGATGTACATGGTACCGGCTTGCAAGAATATAGTAAAGACGAACTGGGGGACCGTCGGAGCTATCGTGGTCAAATCATGTTTGAGACCACCGGCACAGGTTATTCAAACTATTACATCAGGCCTTACGATTTTCGTGTCACAGAAGCGATGATTAATGCTGGCGTTGACGAAGGTTTTCCCAGTGATAGGGCTGAAGCAGATGCCCAATTATTGCTTTGGGGGCCTGGTATGGATAACAAATCCCAACAATTTTGGCGGGGTCGGCCGCAGTTTTACACGGCTCAGTACGCGTACTTGAAATACCATACGCTGATTGGCGCATTGGAAGTAGGTTGGGAGCAATCTGCTGTTGCTAGATTGAAAGGGCTTATGCGTATTGGAAATAAAGGTTGGCATGATGAGACCCAACCTGGGTATCCGGTGAATAGAGTGAAGTCATTCCTGAGTCGTTACGTGATGGCTTACGGGACAACGGCAGCGGAACGAAGGGAAAGTAGAATTGAACTTTGGAACAAACAACAACGCTTTAGCCAAGGTATAATTTATCCGCAGACAGAGGGGAGGGAGACATATATCGTTGGGCTTAATGAAAAAGGAGCGGCGATGATGAGCACAAATTTTGCTACATTTTATGAGAGATTGGCAACCGACAAATCAATCAATATTGAGCAAATTCAATCGTTTATTGAATATGGCCCTGAAATTAAAATTGCCTTCGAGCCGGGTATACCTGATCAGGCCAGTCTTAGCGGCCCAGTTGAAAATGGGTTGGCCCTCCGTTTGCGTCTCCCCTATTCGGATGCCAAAATTGAACATCTCGCCCTTAACGGACATTCGTTAAAAGAAAGTGCGGTAGACGGGTACCAGTTCTGGAAAGCAGACGGGTTTTTACAGGTGCATGTTAATATACCGCCGGAAAAGGCGAAATCGCTAGATATCGCCATTTTAACCTGTAGTTATTCTTCTGAGCTTATGAATTCCAGAAAGCACGGTTGGACGCCTCCCCGAGAAGTGTTGGAAAGGTTATCAAATACTGCTCGCTGATTACCGTTTCTTTCCTGAGATTGCTAAATGATTTATTCCGGAAAGAATATATTTTCGAATCCCACCAATATCATAACCCTAATTGTGGGCAGACAAAACAAGAGAGTTTCAGTTTAATTAATCAAATGTATGTTAAGTAGAAAGCTATGAAATTAGTTGATGTAAGGAGGGGTATCAGGATACGATCGATACCGACGCTCCTTTTTATGCTTTCCCTTGTTGTCGTCTCATGCGATTTTTCCGAACATAATCATTCAAGTTCGAAACAAACGGATGAACCTTTCGAAGAGGACCACCATGTGATATTCGCATTTGACCGAATGAGTATCCCGTGGAAACACAATTTAAAGCTGACACTCGTTGAAGCGGATAAACATCCGGGAAATCCAGTCTTGCGGCGCGGACCAAGCGGATCTGTAGATCACGGACACGCCATCCTTTACGGGACGGTAATCAAAACAGAGGGTAAATTCCGAATGTGGTATTTAGCTATGTATGAAACCGAAATTGTAGGTGGCCAGGCACCTGGAAATTGGCGACCAATGTGCTATGCGGAGAGTGATGATGGTGTAAATTGGGTGAAACCTGCGCTTGGCCTCGTTGAATTTAACGGCAGTAAGGACAATAATATCTGCTTGATAGAGGGTGAGCCACACTCGCTCACCCGGGTAAATGATTTCTTGTCTGTGCTTTATGAACCCGATGAGCCGGACACTTCCAAGCGCTATAAAGCGGTCTACATTGCTCATGTGCCATATGACGATATAAAAGGTGGAATGAGTAATGTGGGACCCAAGGAGAATACACCCTGCGTGACCATTGCTGCAACGAGCGCAGACGGACTGCGTTGGAAAGTGGTGGGAGATAGACCGATCAGCGCAGGTGGAGAGCGGTTTGAGGTTTCAAGTATTTACCGCTTCGGTGGTTATTATTATTCGACCGGACAAATTCTTTCTCCTTGGGCATGGTTGCCTAACGGAGATGCTGTCGGAAGGATTATGCAGGTACACCGATCTCGTGATTTTATGAACTGGTCGCATGCCAAGGCCGATGCCTTTGCACGTGCGGGACAGTTAACGGTACCTGCGAAAAAAGGTCAGCAGGCACACCTCGGTGCTGGTATCTGGAATAGGGGGAATGTATTGATTGGATTGTATGGGATTTGGCAAGATGGTCCGCTTGAAAAACCCGAGGGGGTGGGGCATTTATGGGGTACGTCTGTAGACTTGGGGTTACTTATCAGTAACGACGGCATTTATTATCAAGAGCCAGTTACGGATTTTAAAGTGATTTCTCGAGGGGATCCTGGGGAATGGGATGACGTGGCCCTATTACAGGGACATGCATTCGTTAATCATGGTGATAAGACCATGATCTGGTATTCCCATTGGGATACAGGCGGAAAGTTAAAGAATATGGAGATCGGATTGGCGACGCTTCGTAGGGATGGGTTTGGTTTTTTATCTAGGCAGTTTGCGGATAATGATGCACATTTCATTACAAGCCCAATTAATACGTTGCAGGATTCCAAGCTGCGGATTAACGTTGATAGCGTGACGTCAGATGCCCCTGTAATCGTTGAATTATTCGACGCTGTTACCGGAGAGCCGATAGCCGGATATAGTGGCGACGACGCGGCGTTAATCACGCAGAATGGCGTAAGCAACGAAATTATATGGCCCTCACATGAATCGGGGCAACTTCCGAAAAATAGTTCGGTTGAGATAAAAGTGAATTTTCCAGAAGACTGTCAAGCCAAGCTGTACGCTTTATATCTTACTAAATAAAAAATGACAATAACAGACGTTAAAACAATTCTGCTCACAGGCCCTTGCACAAATGATCCTTTCCTTTCGGAAGCAAGAAAGCTGCGCTCCGCAGCTTTTATAAGGATAGAAACGACAACGGGGCATGTCGGCCTGGGTGAAACTTATGCAGGCTATTTTTTCCCAGAAGGGGTGCCGCCTATTGTCGATTTCTTTAAAACCATTCTAGTCGGTCAGTCGATTGAGCATATCGATGAACTATGGAACAGGATGTATCATTGTGGTAATTTCTGGTGCCGTGTGGGCCTAGGCGCGATTGTGCTGGCAGGTATCGAAGCTGCATTGTGGGATTTAAAAGGAAAAATTAAAGACGTGCCGGTTTACTCGCTGCTGCGGGATGTATGGCGGGAGAAATCGAAATGTGAACCTGAAACTTATCGTTTTCCTGAAAAGTTACCTTGTTATGCCACTGGAGGTCCGAGTAATTTTCCACTGGAAAAGATGGAACAAAAGGTTGGATTTTACATTGATCTGGGATTTACAGGTGTTAAGATTGGTGCGGGTGCCTTTTACAAAGATCGCGGGTTCGAAATCGAAAAGGCATCGTCAGAGGCAGCTGCTGAGTTTGAAGCAAAAAAAATTGATTTCCTAAGACACCGGTTCGGCTATAATTTGAATTTGATGTTGGATGCCCATATGGGAAATACGATTGGCGCGGCTTGGGGTGTTGAAACTGCCATATCCGTTGCTAAGGTATTAGAGCCATATCAATTGTGCTTTCTAGAGGAACCGTTGCATTACAACAATCCGGATGGCTATACACAACTACGTCAACGAACGAAGACACCGATAGCTGGAGGGGAATGTCTGACGACTCTTGCTGAATGGGAAATCTTTATTGAAAAAAACTGTTTTAACATAGGCCAGCCCGACGCATCGTTTACTGCTGGTCTAATTCAGTTCATTAATGTGGCTTCGCTTTTATATGATCGTGGATGCGATGTTGCTCCTCATGCGTGGGGTGCCGGGGGATCGCAAATGCAAAACATACATGCTGGCTTCGCTTGTCCAAATACCCGCATCCTGGAAGTTGCACCTGCGTATGGTCCACTGCATAGCGAAATCATGGTGGAAGAATTAACACTGAAAAGCGGCTTTTTGTTACCACCAGAGCATCCGGGATTGGGTATCGAACTGACTGAAGACGTGATGCGTCGTTATCCATTCATCCCAGGATCTGGCGAATTTAATAGCGTGCCAGGTAAAATTTTGACTACTTAAAGATGGATTATGAAGGTGCTGATTGATATGCCGCCTCACAACTTCTACCTAGAAAAGTTGCGGACTATTCCTGAGATAGAAATTACGCTGGTTGAAGCTGCTGAAGTTGAGAGAGAGCTCCCAAAAGATTTAATAAAGGATTGCGATATTCTATTTTCAACTTTTCTTCCATTTAATCATGAGGAGATGGATTCACTTAAATGGATACAGATCAGTTCTGCTGGGTACCGGCAACTATTAGGTAAAAGACTACCCGAAAGAGGCATTATTGCGAGTAATGCTTTAGGTGTTTTTGATGTTCCAATTGCGGAATGGAATATTTCTATGATGATTAATTTGGCGAGGGACATGAAACAAATGATTTATAACCAAAACCATGCGATTTGGGATCGGTCTCCAAAGTTTCAGAATGAAATCCGAGGTAAAACGGTTGGAATATGGGGCTATGGAGGTATCGGAAGGGAAACGGCTAGGTTAGCAAATGCGCTTGGTATGCAGGTGCATGTGATGACGCGAAATGGTTTGTCAGAACGTAGTCGAACCTATACGGTTGCAGGTACCGGTGATGTAACAGCCGCGTTGCCCGATCGAGTATTTTCGATTTCGTCGCGCCAAGAGTTTCTGAGCGGGTTGGATTTTTTGGTTCTTGCGCTCCCGCACACCAAAGAAACGGAAGGTATGATAGGAGAGGCTGAATTGAGGTGTTTAAAGGGTGCGTTTGTGCTCAATCCGGCAAGAGGCGCTTTGATTCAAGAGGGAGCGTTGCTGTCGGCGCTTTCTGAAGGTTGGATAG
>WKJB01000136.1_pt1 | contig 19325 bp, 22 predicted proteins | sample 5403331 | NCBI WGS metagenome assembly WKJB01 (sample SAMN13198853, study PRJNA488119) | plastic metagenome | isolation source: water-polyurethane dispersion (WPUD) containing a polyether... | place: Mexico: Mexico City | collected 2016 | reverse complement strand
GCCAGCGCCGATGGTACTGCTAACGCGGAAGAGTAGGTCGCCGCCGGTCTTTATCAAAACCCTCATACCATTACGGTATGAGGGTTTTTTGTTATGGGCGGTTATAGCACATGCGGAAATCTCTTGACTGCCATCCACGCGATTTGCCGTAACTAAGATGTCCACTGCATAATTAATGTGCGATAGCTGTTGCACGATTTGTCGGCGGTTATCGAATTAAAAAGGAACCAATTGTCGGGTCCGTTTTCTTTATACAAAGCTTTCTCATTTTTTATTTTTCTTTCGGTTCTCCGTTGCATTTGCTAAGGCAGAGATGTCATCAACCGTAAACTTACCTTTCAGATCAATGTATACAATCTGATCTTCACTGTTCACGGCGATGAGTAATTTTCTGATCTGCTCGCCGCGCTGTTGTGCCAGGATGTTGATTTTCTGACCCTCACTGTTCACCGTTACCCAATCCTGAAACTGCTGTTTCTTCAACTCTGTGTCGAAAGCCTGCCGCATGGCGGGACTGCTGTTTTCGACGGTCGTGATCCGTACCTTTTTGATCTTCTTCATCAGTCGGACCAATTGTTCGCTGTCGCCATCTTGTTTCAGCTGTTTATTGATAAACGGCCGCACAGCAAACATCGGCATATTTAGGGTGGTAAACTTTGCCTCAGGTGCAACAACAACAGACGCCGGCATGAATTCTCTGTTCGGACGACCGGACATCAAACAAGATTGTAGTGAAAAGGCCGCAACTGCAATGATTATAGCTTTCTTCATGACTTATTTTTTAGCGGTGGTCTGTTCTTCACTGATCAATTTGGAAACGTCGTCCATTGACACTTTTCCGTCAAGCATCATCAAGATGCTGTTGCCTTCGGAGTTGATGCTTAGCAACAGATTGTCGAACGTGTCTTTGGTGGTATCCGCCGTCAGGAATTTAATCTTGCTATCCTTGCTGTTCACCGTAATCAATTCTTGGTAATTCAATCCTTTTACCGCGCTCGCGATTTCATTTTGGGCTCTTGTACGCATCAGCGCATTGGTATCGGTTGATTTATCGGGCGCTTCCATAATCAGCATTTTCAGGCTGTTTACTTTGTTCAGCAACGGCATTATTTTCTGCATGTCTTCGTCATCCACTTTCATTTTTGAAAGCATTCTGAACATGGGTTTGGCGACCGTGATGGCAGTGACGCCTTCGGCTTCCTGATACCTATCGAAGATTTGGTTGATCTGAAGTTTCTGTGCAGAAACGCTGAGCGACATGGCACAAACAATGAGGAGGGTGGTTAACTTTTTCATGATTTTATTATTTGATGGTTACAGACATTTTCTCGATCGGCGCCGCGTAGGCTACCGTTTGGTTTAGGTTCTCGCTTAGCAGCCGCAGCGCTGCTTCGGTATAAAGGAGTGCAGTTTCTTCATCGTAGATTTTTTTTCCGTTTACAACGACGTAGTTTTCATCTTCAACAGTTGTTTTCTCCGCGGTATCTGCACGATAAATTTCGGTCGATGGTTCTTCAGACTGCTTCACGGTCTTTGCAACAGCGGTTTCCACCGATGCGATACGCTCTGTTGCAATCGGTTCGGGGATTTCCGCGATTTGTTCCGGAACCGTTGGCGACGTAATTGTTTTCGAATACGTCTTAACAACTTGCTGCGTTGTTTCTCGTGGGCGATGGTTTTCGCTCATCAGGAAATAGCTGCCGAAGATTATTGCTACCGAGGCGGCCAACCAAAACAAGGGTTTAATCGGAGCACGCTTCTTAGGTTTCACAATGCTCAGAGGGCTCGGGGTTTGTTGCATCATTTCGTCGAAGCTCCAATCCATTCTTTCGTTCTTCTCTGTATGCAAGGCTTCAAAATAGGCTTGTGCGCCGTGCTCTTTATGATTCTTCAACTGCTTTTCTTCTTCCAAGCCGGTGTCGCCTGAGAAAAATTTACTGAACAATTGTTCGTATTCTTTTGGGTCCATCTTCATTTAAATTTGACTGAATCTTTCCACTGCTCTTTTTTCCATTTCCATGAAACCGGTGATCTGCTCGCGGATGGTTTGGCGTGCTCTGGTAAGATTTGCCCGAACCGCGTTTTCTGCCATTTCCAGCACTTCAGCTATTTCAGCGATTTCGTATTCCTCTACATCTCGCAGGTGAATCACCACCCGTTGCTTCGTCGGAAGTTGATTGATAAAGGCAATGATCTGCTCTTTTATACCGTCGCTTGGCGATTGATAACTGTCATTGCCGTCAAAACTGTTTCGGTACTGCTGTTTTATCTCGTGGTGTTTCAAACGGTTCAGGCACTCGTTCTTCACCGCTCTCATGGCAAAAGCTTTTAGATTGTTGTACTTCGACAGTTCATTCCTCGTTTGCCAAAATTTTAGCATCAGTTCCTGCACTACATCTTCTGCTTCGTCGCCGCTGATCAGGAAACGCTTTGCAAAACGGTACAGTTCATCCCTTAGAATGAAGACCGTTTCTTTAAAGCATTGTTGATCCATAGCGAGCGTTTATAGGTAAGACAACCGAAAGGGCACAAATATTACATTGTGATGAAAAATAATTAAAGTTAATGGAAATACGTGTGGGGTGCAGCGGTTTCAGCTACCGCGAATGGAGGGAAATTTTCTATCCTGAAGGCTTGCCGTCAAATAAATACTTCGAGTTTTACGCCGAGCATTTCGATACGGTAGAACTCAACACCACCTTCTACCATTTCCCAAGGCTGACGACTTTACAAAGCTGGTACAATCGCGCTCCAGCCGATTTCAGTTTTATTGTTAAAGCGCCGAAAGACATCACACATATCAAACGGATGACCGCTGATGCCAGGCCGTTAACATTGGAGTTTTATGATCGGGTTAAAGAAGGTCTACAGGAAAAACTCGGTGGTATACTGTTTCAGCTGCCGCCGTCCTACCATTTTTCTGAAGAACGGCTGAAGGATATAGTCCAACTGCTCGACCCGGCCTTTACCAACTTTGTCGAGTTCCGTCACAGCAGTTGGTGGCGCAGCGAAGTTTTTGAAGCTCTACATCAGCATCAGCTCAGCTTCTGTAGCGAGAGTTATCCCAAACTTCCTGAAGATCTCGTAATAACAGCTGATGCCGCTTACTACCGTTTCCACGGGCGCGAGAAACTGTACAACAGTTCTTACAGTGAACAGTTTTTAATAAGCATTGTGGATGGACTTGTCAGTACTGAAGTTGAGAAAGCTTTTCTGGTCTTCAACAATACCATGTCCGGCGCTGCTTTGGACAATGCGCGCTTTGTGCAGATTTATCTGCGACAGCTTCATCAGTAATTGTGGTAAATATGCGTAAGGATATCGCGGTCTTCGTCGGTTAAATCCACCTTTCGGCGTTGCATCACTTTTTCTGCAACCTCGAAGGCTTTATCCAGCCGGAATTTCTCATCATGCGCATGCCCGCCCCAAGAGAAGCTCTCCACATGGTTCGGCGGAAAGCCCGGTTTGAAAACGTTTGCCGCCACGCCTACAACCGTTCCGGTATTCAATTGTGTGTTGATCGCCGTTTTTGAATGGTCGCCCATGATCAGGCCGCAGAACTGCAAACCGGTAGACTTGAATCGCTTGTCTTTGTACGACCAAAGCTTGACCTCGGCGTAATTGTTTTTCAGGTTGGACGAATTGGTGTCAGCGCCCAGATTACACCATTCGCCGATGACCGAATTGCCCACGAATCCGTCATGACCTTTGTTGGAATAGCCGAAGATCACAATATTGTTTACCTCGCCGCCGACCTTACAATGCGGCCCGATGGTAGTGGGGCCGTAGACTTTTGCACCGAGGTTTAACTTAGCGCTTTCGCCCAGCATCAGCGGTCCGCGGATGAGGCTTCCTTCCATCACTTCGGCGTTTTTCCCGATGTACACGGGGCCGTCCTCTACATTGATGATGGCATATTCTACGACTGCACCTTCTTCAATAAAAAGCTTTCCGGAGTCGCCGCGCAAACCGTTGGTAGAGGAAAGCGGCTGCGATTGCCGATTCTTGGTCAGCAATTGAAAATCGTATTCGATCGCTTCTCGGTTGAAACTGAACAGATCAGTATGTTTCTTATAAAAGACAACGGATTCTGACAAATCGTCCACGCGCTCGATATTTCCCAGTGAAAAATTATTCAGGTCGATATTGGCTGCCACCACTTCGTCTTCGTATGCCAAAGCGTATCCGGGCTGTAGGTTTTTGATTTGCTCCAGCACCTTTGGCGTGGGCAGAAAGTTGGGCACCAAGAACAAGGATTGAATCTTTCTCGGTTCTTGGAATTTTTGTTGCAGGAAATCCTCAGTGATATAAGTGCAATCCTCGGTTTCCAGCAGTTTTTTCCAGCGTTCGGCAAACGTCAGGATCCCACAGCGCATCTCGGCCATCGGTCGGGTAAAGCTTAAGGGTAAAAAATCTGTCCAGTATTGTGCGTCAGAGAAAACGAGCCGCATAGCATTAAATTTCGCCAAAAATACGAATAAAGCACGGAGTGAATTTGTTGAACAAAAAAACCTCCCGAAGCTTGAGAGGTTTATTAAGGAGAACGCAATTGATTTCGCGGTTGTGTGCACAGACACTTGATCATCACTCTTTACCTGTCACATAGATATCGATAATCTTCAGATCACCGAGTTTCTTCTCATCTTCTTTTGTCCAGGTGATGCAGTCAGGTATAGAGGATTTACATCTGTTTTTGCTATCCTGCCAGTCCCAACCTTGATTGAAGATGACAGTGATTCGTACCGGTTTTTCATTGTCAGGCGTTTTGCGGTATTCGCTGTACGGCACGAAAATAAAGCTCAACCTGTTTACTTCTTTTGGATCTTTATTTGGCGTTGGGACCAACGATTTTATCTCCAGTTTGATATGGTCCAGAAAATAACTCAATGACTTGCCGATAAAATCTTTTTTATTGGCTTCCATCAGCTTTGCTTGTGAGGGTGTCCTTAATGTTACAACTTGCGCGCAGGAATAATTGCTTAGAAACACAAATGATAAAAAGATTATTTTCAGAACTGTTCTCATGGTGGGAGTGTTATAACGAGTGAGGCAACCGCAAATCAAATCTAAACCGCAACTTGAAGATTAAAGCGAACCATCACTGCGGTATGTGTCTCCATATATTATGGAATAGACGATCTTTAAATCTCTTAAGTTTTTTAAGGCAACATCAACAGAATCTCCCTCCACATAACCATATCGTTTATTGAAGACCTTAAATGCAGATTTAGTAGCTTCATCATTGTTGAAAAAAAGATTAACGGTAGCAGGACGCATGTTTTTTTGTTTTAATTTATTGTGCTCCGCTCTGTTCTCAAACCTTAGTGTTATCGTACTTGCCTGCTCGCTCCCTTCATGGTAAATATATCCTAAACATTTTATCGGTATTTTCAGTCTCTTCAGGAAATCGGCCAGACGTATATTATCTGTCCAAACTATATCCGGCATTTTATTTAACTGTGATCTGTCGGTAATGCTCTGTGCGCTGCCGAAAGCATTGAGAAAAAACAAACAGAGTGAAATGGTTTTTAGGGTAAGTTTCATAGTTGCCCGGCAATATCTTACGACAGCTTAATTTCTAATGAGCGTAAAATAAAGATACAGCTATTTGTACATTCTCCTCTTGTTTATCGAGAAAGCCTTCCATGCTATTGTTTAGTAAAAATCAAGCCCTTTGTAGCGGGCAGATATACGGTAAGATCAGTGTTCGGTGGACAAGTGTCACTGTTGGTAATGGTGTTACCGGGGCGATAATCCCAAGACAGTTGGCTTGCGCTGATCTTGTCAAGTTGTATCGTTCCCGCTCCGACGCCGCAATTTGTGCCACCGTAGTACAACAGTAGCCGAGCATCTTCGGGTTCTGCCCACCAGCTGTAGATTGTATGCCGCCGTTGATTAGGATTAAAACCCATCCGGGTGGTATCCTGTAAGACCTGTCCGCTGGCATCTTTAACAATAAATGTTATAGACAGTATATCTCTATAGTATTTGTTGTTAATGTTTTCGAACAAAACATGGTCTTTCTTGATTATATATAAAATTATTTCATTTCCATTGTAATAGGCTTTATATTCACCTGTATATTTCGACAGCTGATTGTCAGTGTCCTTTAAGTAGGAATAATTTGGCACCTCTGTGAAATCTGTTCGCAAGGGAAATGTTTGTTGTGCTGCACAATTAATTAGTGCAAATAGCAGTACAACTGCTTGAAGTAGTCGTTTCATTCTTATGTGTTTTTTAATTTAATTACATTGTGTGGATGGTGATAATGTCCCATCAGCGTTTATGTTGATCGATTTGATTTCACCATTTGCCTCAGCCTTTTGCAGTTGAATTTTACCTAATAATCCCATTTCTTTCAAGGTTTTGGCAAATAGTTTTTCTAACCCGTCGGTAGAATCACTGGAGCGATAAAGCGAATTTCTAGTTTGCATATTTTCATAGAACAAATCTATTTGTTCCTGACTAAAGGTTTTCAATGCATCATTATAATCGCCGGTAAATGTTATGACATAGTGGTTTCCGTTGGTCGCTACCATACCCATAAAGGCAGTGGAAAGATTGTCCGGCTGCCGGGCAAAGCTCAAGAGTTCGTCTATATCCTGTGGAGAAAACATAGATATTCCTGTAGGAGTATGATTATGATATCCACCTGCATAGCCCATTTTGTCACCAAAATTAACATTATGTGGGCCGCCGTTAATGATACTGGAAGGTGCACCATCTTTGCCTACCTTAAAGCCTTTCTCGCCGCCTACTTGGCTTTGGTTTTTTAGTTCCTGCAATTGGTTTGCGATTTTTGGATTGTTTACAATGGCTTTCGCTTTCTCGCAAGGATTTTGGGGTTCGAAGGGATTGTCGGCTGGCCCACCACCACCCGGATCGGGATTGTCGCATTCCAAATAAATACTGCATCCGCCGCCCTGATCCACAGGCGGCTCTTGCTCGCCATTATCTCCGCCTTCATTTGGAGGTGTTTTTGGTATGGTTATGATTACAGGCTCTATTTCGCAGTATTCCTCATCTTGACCACATGTTTTATTGAACAGCGAAGTGTGTGATTTTCCGAACAATTCATCGGCGGCTTTTTGAAACAGGGGAATGTGCTGTTTATAAAAACTACTTTTTCTGTCAATATCTCTGTAACCAAGATAAGTTTCGTTTTTGGATAAAAGAGCAAGTTTCAAATCTTCCACTTTATTGTTGAGGACCTTGGCGAAAACAGCCCATTTGTCGCCGTTTTTTGCCGTGACCGTTTGAGAGTGTATTCTGAATTCCACATAAGGCTCATTGTTCTCCGTAACCGTTATTGCATTTAATGCTTTGATCTTTGCGGTGCGGTTAAGGGTGTTTACCTTTCCGGACAGATTGGTTCCGCGGAGGCTGTCGTAACGCAGCATCAGCGCTGCGAATCCTTTGGTATAATCAATCTGTTGTCCCGCGTGTTTCGGCACAAACATCGCAAATCTGCCATCAGGATTGCTTTGTCGTTGCTGTATGAAGTCATCTTCTGTTCTGCAACCATAACAGAGCAGGAGAATAAAAAAAGCGCATAAGTTAAGGGTGGAGAGTTTTGTCATAAAAACATGATTTTAATCATGGCTAATATAGACAAATTTTCGTATCAAAGATTTGTTGAACAAAAAAACCTCCCGGCTCTTCGGGAGGTTTTGTATATCTGCTGAAAAACTTTAATTAGTTCTTCGCGAATTTCTTGTACTTGTTCATGAACTTGTCAACTCTACCCGCGGTGTCTACCAGTTTCACTTTGCCGGTGTAGAACGGGTGAGAAGTAGAGGAGATTTCCATTTTTACCAGCGGATATTCCACGCCGTCCACCTCGAGGGTGTCTTTGGTTTCCGCAGTAGATTTTGTGATGAAAACTTCATCGTTGCTCATATCCTTAAAGGCAACTAATCTGTAGTTAGATGGGTGGATATCTTTTTTCATAATGCTTTGTATTAAAATTGTCAGTACCGGAGCCCGGATATTTTAGACTGCAAAATTAGCAATAATTTCGGAATCTGCAAATCGGCTTTTAAACATTTTCTCTATATTTGGAGACAAAGTATTACCTCATGAAATTCAGGTTATGGCTCGGCATGGCAGCGTGGCTCAGCGTTCTCTTGTTTTCCTGCCGAGACGAAATTGATTTCGACTCGCCGTCCGGCTCATTGTCATTTTCATCGGATACGGTTTTCCTGGATACGGTCTACAATCAGGTTCGCTCAGAGACCTATGCCGTCAAAGTGTATAACCGCCTCAATAAAAATGTACGGATTCCACACCTTTATTTGGAAGGCGGCGCCGCGTCGCCCTACCGCATCAATGTAGACGGCAAGCCTGGGACCGACTTCCGCGATGTGCCGCTCCGCGCCAACGACAGTCTTTACATTTTCGTCGAGATCGCTCCCACGGCAAACGCTATCGAAGCGATCGCGGAAGACCGAATCAAATTCGAGGGCGGCTCGCGCAACCAACACATCACATTGTTCTCCGTCGTTCAGGACGCCGAGTTTTTCATCAGTACCGGCGACAGTCCGAAATTTATTACCGAGAATACGGTGTGGAAGAACGACAAGGCCAAAATAGTCTTTGGCAAACTCGTACTCCAGCAAGGCAAGACCTTAACCGTAAATAAAGGCACAAAGATTTATTTTCACAAAAACAGCAGTCTGATTTTGGAGAAAGAATCAGAACTTGTGGCAAACGGCGACTACAAAGAAGAGGTTATTTTTCGCGGAGACAGAAATGATCCGCGCTACGATACCTTGCCGGCAAACTGGAACGGCATTGAAGCTGTGGACGGCGCAAGGATAAAGTTGAACTTTGCCAAGCTTCAAGGCGGCAATACAGCCCTGAAACTCAAAAACGCCAAAGCCGAACTGAGGAATACCATCATCCATTCCTTTCAAGATTTCGGTATAGATGCAGAGAACTCTACGGTGGAGGCGCACAATTTGGTGATGAATAGCTTCGGCGCGGGTGCGGCTCGGCTGGCTGGCGGCGGAGATTATGATTTTATCCATTCCACCATCGCCAACTATTGGACGGCAAATACCACAGGCGATGCCGGCGGAATTCTTATCGATAAAGGCGAAAACGCTCCGTTTTCGTTGAAATTGCAAAACAGCATTTTATACGGTAGCAATGCGAATATGTTGACGATTCTCCCGAGCGCCGCAAATGTGTTCACGTACCTGATTCAAAATTCTTTGGTTAAGTACGACCGGCGTAGTGCCGGTTTTAATTGGGAAGGCAATCCGATGGTCATTGCATCGAAGGCAAACGAATCACCCAAGTTTTTACAAACCGGAATCGCCAAGATGAATCTGCGCGTGGCGGAGGATTCGCCCGCAAGAAATCTGGGCAACGCAACCATCGCTCAAATTGTTCCGTATGACATCGTAAAAATGTCGCGCTTGGCGAGTCCTACTGCCGGCGCGTATCAATAATGGAAATCACAAAGTTACAGCAGCAGGTAGACGATTGGATCAGCACCGTTGGCGTCCGCTATTTCAACGAGTTGACCAACATGGCCATGCTGACCGAGGAGGTAGGCGAGGTGGCCCGAATCATCGCGCGCCGCTATGGCGAACAATCCGAAAAAGAATCTGATCGAAACAAGGACCTGGGCGAGGAACTGGCAGATGTGCTGTTCGTCACGCTGTGTCTCGCAAATCAAACGGGCACCGATCTCCAAGAAGCATTCGACCGAAAGATGAAGCTGAAAACGGAGCGCGACCGCCACCGCCACCGGAACAATGAAAAGTTGAAATGACCTTGCCGCTTCCCCTTTCCGCATTGGTGAACAACAGCTTGGTAAGCATTCCGGGTTCCAAAAGCCTGTCCAACCGCTTGCTGATTTTGGGTAAACTCTACGGCGGATTTACGGTGGAAAATCTCTCCGATGCCGAAGATACGCAGCTTCTTTCACAGGCTTTGACAACTCATTCAGATTTCGTTGACATTCACCACGCGGGTACGGCAATGCGTTTTCTGACGGCTTACTTCGCAGTGCAAAACGGCCGACAGGTTATCTTGACGGGTTCCGATAGGATGAAACAACGCCCCGTAAAACCTCTGGTAAATGCATTGCAGAATCTGGGAGCGGAAATTTCCTATTTGGAGCAGGAAGGTTTCCCGCCATTAAAAATCATCGGGAAGAAACTGGAAGGCGGCCGGGTGCGGATAGATGCGGGAATATCGAGCCAATTTGTCTCGGCGCTGCTGCTGATTGCTCCGGCTTTGCAGGATGGCTTGCAAATAGAATTGAACGGCGAACCGACCTCGCGGCCGTACTTGGAAATGACGCTTTCTTTGTTGAAGCAAATCGGTGCGTCGGTGCGGTTTGAAGGAAACAAAATAGAAATTGAAAACGGTATTGAAAGTAAAACCGATAATTTTTTGGTGGAAGGCGACTGGAGTTCTGCTTCCTATTTTTATTCGCTGGCGGCCGTCGGAAGAGGAAACCTTCGGCTTAAAAATTTAAAGAAAAATTCGCTGCAAGGAGACTCGTCTTTGGTTGATATTTACCGACAATTTTTCGGTGTCGAAAGTAATTTCATCGGGGAGGAATTACAGTTGACGCCTATGAAAGATTTTACCTTTCCCGACGGCGTGCAACTCGATATGAACGCTTGCCCCGACATTGCTCAGACGGTTGCGGTAACCGCCGCTGCCCTGCCGCTGCATTTTGAAATTACGGGGCTGCACACTTTGAAAATCAAAGAAACCGACCGGTTGCAGGCGTTGCAGAGCGAACTGGAGAAATTCGGTTGCGAGACCGAGATTACGGAAAACAGCATCCGCAGTTTGAGCTATGGCATGCCGGAGGAAAATATCGAAGTGGCCACTTACAATGACCACCGTATGGCCATGGCCTTTGCGCCATTTGCGCTGAAGCATCCGTTCCAAATCGAGGATCCCAATGTGGTGGCAAAATCTTATCCGCTCTTTTGGGAGCACTTTTTTAACTGTACAAAATCTATCCGGTAATATGGTAATCATCATCACGGGCGCTTCTTCCGGCATCGGGAAAGTCCTTGCCGAACGCTTGGGCAAAGCGGGGCATCAAGTTTATGGTTTCAGCCGCAGAACGGTGGAAAGTCCGTTGTTCCGAAGCATGAGTGTGGATATAACGGACAAATCGACCATAGAAGCTGCCGTTGCCGAAATACTGTCCGGCGAGAAACGCATCGACCTGTTGGTCAACAATGCCGGAATGGGAATGGTGGGTGCGGTAGAAGATTCGACCGGTGAAGAAATTCTGAAATTGTTCAACCTCAACTTGGTCGGCGCCGTGCAAATGATGAATGCCGTTCTCCCGTCGATGCGGAGCAATAACGGCGGACACATCATCAATATCTCCAGCATCGGATCAGAAATGGGGTTGCCGTTTCGTGGTTTTTATTCGGCTTCAAAGTCGGCACTGGATAAGGTGACCGAGGCCATTCGATATGAAGTGAAAGAATGGAACATTCAGATAACGGCGCTGCATTTGGGCGACATCCGCACGCCCATAGCCGAGGCGCGCATCCGTACCGAGGTGTCGGAACCGTACCGAAGCAATTTTGAAAAGGTTTATGCGTTAATGAATAATCATGTGGACGCAGGCACGGCACCGGAAGACGTGGCGGCCTACATTGAACAACTGCTGCTGAAAAAGCGGTGGAAAGCGCATTACTATTTCGGTAAATTCGGGCAAAAGATCGGCGTACCGCTGAAATGGATCTTACCTCAGAACTTTTACGAAAAGCTAATGCGCAAATACTCGTCGATGGATTGAAGATGAAATACGTTTTGCTTTTCTTGCTGTTGCTCCTTGACGTTTCGGGAATAGCGCAGGAAAAAACGTTTCTGCTGCGTGACCTGAAATTGCAGGAGACAAAGAAGGTGCGCGACTCCACTGCCGCCGTCAAGTTTCTGGATTCGTTGACCGACAGCGGATATTATTTTACGCGGCTAATCTCTGCCGAGAGGAAAAACGGAATCACCGAGATTCTCTATGACCGCGGCAACAATTACCGCAGCGTCATTGCTCGATTGTCGGATGAGGTGGCAAACGCCGTGGCTGCAAACAAAGAAATCCGTGTCGATGATTTGGATTCGCTGAAATCAGCAATCAACGATACTTACCGTGCAAAAGGGTTTGTGTTCAACAGGGTCCGTTCCAAATACATCGGGATGAAAGGCGAGTTGCCTGTGGTGGAAATCAGCGTCGATCCGCAACAAGTCAGAAAGATAACGGGCTTTGTGATTGAAGGTTACGACAAAGTCCCGACCCGATTCGTTAAAAATCTTGAAAAAGAATACGGCGGAAAAATCTATAACGACCAAACGGTGCGACGCATCAGTCAAAGCCAGCAAAACCATCCTTTCGTATTGGAAGAGCGCGCGCCGCAAACGCTGTTTACCAAAGACTCCACCAACATTTATCTGTATCTTCAAAAACGCAAAAGCAGCAGCTTTGACGGCGTCCTGGGCTTCGGGAATGATGAAGAAGGGAAATTTACGCTGAACGGCACGGTAGACATCGCGCTGCAAAATATGTTCAACGGTTTTGAGAAACTGTCGCTGTATTGGCAGCGCAACCCCGACAAAGGTCAAACCTTTGACCTGCGTGCGGACATCCCTTATCTGTTCAAAAGCAACTTGGGCTTCAACGGAAATCTCAATATTTTCAGACAAGATTCTACCTATGCCAATGTCAAAGTCTTGCCGTCGGTGTATTACCACATCGGCGCAAGGCAGAAGCTGGGGCTGCGCGGCAACTTTGAGATTTCTTCGGTTTTGGTAGAAAATTATGTATCGGGCGACGATTACCGCAAGGCAGGCGGAGGATTGTGGTATGAATATGTCGAGGCTTCACCGTTTCTGATTTTGGGAAACCGAACCGCGGTGCTTGCAAGTGCCGACCTTTTAAAAACCAATTACGGCGACGGCGACAGAACTGCCACACAGACCGCTTTTTCATTGGCAGCAGAACGAAGTTTTCACCTGACGGGCAACCATTACATTCACGCAAAAGCTGACGGTGCAATGCTGAGGTCTGGCGAAGAACTGATGACGAACGAGCTTCTGCGCTTCGGCGGCTGGAACAGTCTTCGCGGCTTCAACGAGAATTCTATTATTGCAAATCTCTACGGAATGCTGAGTGCAGAGTATCGGTACCTCATCGGTGAAGATGCGTTCCTTGACGTGTTTACGCAATTTGCCGGAGTGCGGAATGACGTGCTGAAAATCGGCTCGCAATTGTACAGCTTTGGTATGGGCCTCAATATTCGTTTGCCCTTCGGCATCATGAGTGTGCAACTTTCCAACGGCAGCCAAGTAGGCCGGTCCGTCCGTTTCTCCGACACAAAGATTCACTGGGGCGTAGTGACGCGTTTTTGAGAATTTAAGAATTCTCCTCATAACTTTATGAGTATTTAACCTGCGCCGCCGCCGGCAATCGCAATGGCTGAATTTATTTCTCAGTATTTTTGCCGTACAATGAAAAAACTCCTGGCGTTCTGCTCCCTGTTTCTATTGATGCTGACTCATGCGCAGACGTTCAGGGGCGAGGTTTATTTGAAAGACAATTCCAAACTGTACCTCAATCAGGTTTACGTTACCAACCTGACCACCGGCCGCACCGTCTTGGCCGATTATAAAGGCAATTTCAGCGTGCCGGCAAAACCCGGAGATGTAGTACGTTTTACCTCTATCATCACAGAGCGTTTTGACCTTCCCATTACCGAACAGCGTTTGGCGGCAAATACTCTGGTGGAGTTGCGCGTGGCCTATCGTGAAATACAAGAAGTGGTCATCACAAAATTTCGGCCCACGGGGCATTTGGCCACAGATGTGGCCAAGCTGAAAGGAAACGAGCAGAAAATTGCGCTGGCCAACGAGCTCAAATTGCCGTCGGTTAACAGTGACGGTGTTTCGCCCGAACTTCCTGTAATGGACGCTTCGGGCGGCGCCATAGGTTTCAACATAGAAAGCATTTACGACATACTGAGTGGCGAACGGAAGAAGAAACAGCGCTTGCGTCAATACGAGGTAATGGCCAAAGATGTGACGGTCATCCGCAATTATTTCGGCGTTCCGTATTTCACCGCGTTGAAAGTGCCGGAAAGCATGATAGACAATTTCTTGCATTTTGTCTATACATCCGACCAATTGGGACCGCTGGTAAAGGCGGAAAGATTCCCGGAGATTCAGGCATCGATGGAGAAGTACATTGTCATTTATCAGAGGCGCATCCGCGACTCGGGTTTGCAGTCGGTCATCGGCAAATAAATCTTATTTTTGCCGCTAAAATTTCAGTTTTGGGAAAGAACAAAATCAAGCGTTTCGAAGAGAATAAAATACTGCCCAATGTCTTTCAGCCGACGCGCGACGAGGCTTTGGCGGGTTACCGAATGAAAGGCAAATGGCGCGAGGAATTCTTTAAGAACGACAACCCGCTCGTGTTGGAACTCGGCTGTGGCAAAGGCGAATATACGGTAGGCATGGCGGAAGCTTTTCCCGATAAAAACTTTATCGGCATCGACATCAAAGGGGCGCGTTTTTGGTTTGGGGCGAAGCATGCCGTGGGAAATAATTTGCCGAATACTGCTTTTCTCAGAACCCAAGTAGAACTGATCGAGTATTTCTTTGATGAAAACGAGGTAGATGAAATCTGGATTACTTTTCCCGATCCACAGATCAAATTCAAGCGCGGCAAACACAGGCTGACGCACCCCGATTTCTTGGCGCGCTACAAGAAGATCATGAAACCGGGCGGCTTGGTCCACCTGAAAACCGATTCCGAATTTCTGCACGGTTACACCTTGGGCGTTTTGGAGGTGATGGGCCTGACGCCCGAAGTCTCGCACCACGACATCTACGGTGCACCCGAGTTTGAGTCAGACAATATTCACCTGCGGGATATCAAGACTTACTATGAAGGTTTATTCTCTGCGAAAGGCAAGACGATTACTTATTTGAGATTTAGGATATAATCCGGCAAGGTTTCACCTCATAAGAATTCCCGCTCAAACAGCGGGGAATTCTCGTTATCTGTATTTCTTCAACACAATCTGTCGGTAGAAGATAAAAGTAATCAAAACGCCCAGCGTTGCCATGATCACGCCCACCAGTGACGGCGTGTTGTAGGCGTAACCCAAGGTGATCGGCAGTCCGCCAAAGTAGGCACCTAAGGTATTACCCAGGTTGAAGCTTGCCTGTCCGCCTGCTGCGGCCAGAGTTTCGGCGCCTTTGGCTGTGCGTATCAGCAACATCTGCACAGGCGCTCCGATGGTGAACGAAACCATTCCTGTAACAAAAGCCATCGGGTAAGCGGCCCAAGTGACGGACGAAGTAAAATAGACCAACAACAAGCAAATGGCCATTCCGCCAAAACTTGTCATCACCGCTTTGCTCGGCGAGACACTGTCGGCTAGTTTGCCGCCGATAAAGTTGCCGAAGAACATCCCGAGTCCGACCAATGTCATAATCAACGGGATGCGTCCCGCAGGCAATCCCGACACTTCTCTTACCAAAGGCGCGATGTAGCTTAGCCACGCGAACAATCCGCCTGTACCGACGGATACCAACGCGATCAGGTACCAAGCCTCTTGACTTTTGAAATAACGGAGTTGATTTCCTACGCGGTTGGACGGATCTCCGGGAAACGCCGGCAACCACAGATACAGCATAACCATAGCCAGCAAACCGATAACGGAAATGATGCCATAAGTCAGTCTCCACGAAAAGTGATGGCCTATGTAGGTGCCTGCGGGCACACCCACAAGGTTGGCCACCGTCATGCCCGCAAACATGATGGCAATGGAGCGGGCTTCTTTTCCTTTTTCGGCCATCTTAGCGGCTACTACAGTACCTACGCCGAAGAAAGCGCCGTGCGGCAGACCCGAGAGAAAGCGGGTAACCGACATGGACGCAAAGCTTGGCGCCAAGGCAAAGGCGCCGTGAAACAGGAAAAAGATGAACATCAGCCACATCAGTACCTTACGCGGCGGTTGGCGCGAGGCGATGAGCACCAAACTCGGTGCACCCACCACAACGCCCAACGCGTAAAGCGAGATAAGGTGCGCGGTGGTCGGAATGTCTCGCTGCATATCCTCCGAGATATCCGGCAGAATGCCCATCATGGTAAATTCTGCCATACCGATGGCCAAGCCGCCCATGGCCAGAGCATAAAATCCTTTCTTCATGTAACCGATGTTTTGCGATACGGCAGCAAAAATGCAGCCTTATTAATAAAAAAGACCGACACGAATGTCGGCCTTAGTATCTTGATCCGTAACGGATTAAGCTTCGAAATCTTGGTCTGCGTCGGCAGTTACCTTTTCGCCGGACTCTTTAGACTTTTCTTTGTCAGCTTTTCTCTGAGATTGTCCTTCTTTGATGGCGTCAGAAACTACGCTCAGGATCATGTCGATGGACTTGGAAGCATCGTCATTCCCCGGGATTACGTAATCTACTTTGCGTGGATCTGAGTTGGTGTCAACAATTGCAAAAACAGGGATGCCCAGTTTCTTGGCTTCTGTTACTGCAATGTGTTCTCTCATGATGTCCACTACGAACAGTGCAGACGGAAGACGTACCATGTCAGCGATAGAACCCAGGTTCTTCTCCAGATTGGCACGCTGTCTGTCCACCTGCAGTCTTTCTTTTTTGGAAAGAGTTTCGAAGGTGCCGTCTTTCTTCATCTTATCGATAGCGTTCATTTTCTTAACCGCTTTTCTGATCGTCACGAAGTTAGTCAGCATACCGCCCGGCCATCTTTCGGTGATGTAAGGCATGTTCAGCTCTTCAGCATGTTTGGCAACGATTTCTTTCGCCTGCTTTTTAGTTGCAACGAAGAGAACTTTCTTGCCTGCAGAGGTCAGTTTTTCCAGAGCTTTTCCGGCTTCTTCCAGCTTAACGGCTGTTTTATGTAAATCGATAATGTGAATACCGTTTTTCTCCATGAAGATGTATGGAGCCATATTCGGGTTCCACTTACGGGTCATGTGACCGAAGTGTACGCCTGCCTCTAAGAGGTCTTTTACATTTACTTTTGCCATGATTGTTTCTTTTGTTAGTTTACTTTCCGCTTTTTCGCAATCAACTTTACGGTAGATGGGAGTAAAGTTTGGATGCTAAACGTAACGGGCAATAGGCGTGGGGCGTCTTGCTATTAGCAATTGGCTTTTCGCCTTAGATTTAAAGTTAAAATAGAGATATCTGTAAAGCAAGAGGCTATTTGCCATTTGCAAACAGCAAATCTTAACGCTTGGAGAACTGGAATTTCTTTCTCGCTTTCTTCTGACCGTATTTCTTTCTTTCCACCATTCTGGCGTCTCTGGTCAGCAGGCCGTGAGGCTTCATCATTCCGCGGAACTCCTCGTTAATCTCGGTCAGCGCTCTGGCAATACCCAGACGGATGGCTTCTGCCTGGCCGGTGATACCACCGCCGAATACGTTAACGGTAACATCGTACTGGCCTACAGTTTCGGTCAGCAAGAAAGGCTGATTGATTTTGTAAAGCAGCATGTCCGTGTTTACATATTCTTTAACGTCTTTACCGTTGATGGTGATGTTTCCCGAACCCGGCTTCACGTATACGCGCGCTACAGAAGTTTTTCTTCTTCCGATTTTATGAACTGTTGCCATTGGTTATTTAAATTCGTTTAGGTTGATTTCTTTAGGCTGTTGTGCTTCGTGCTTGTGCTCGGTACCTTCGTACAGATACAAGTTTTTGAAGATAGCGCGGCCCAGTTTGTTCTTAGGCAACATGCCTTTCACGGCGTGCTCTACTACGCGCAGGTTGTTCTTCTTAGACAAAGCCTCGGCAGTGATAGATCTTTGACCTCCGGGATAGCCGGTGTGCCAGATGTACTCTTTGTCAGCCCATTTGTTTCCGGAAAGGGTTACTTTCCCAGCATTCAAGATAATTACGTTGTCGCCGCAGTCTGCGTGCGGGGTGTAATTTGCCTTGTGCTTACCTCTCAAAATCTTGGCTACCTTGGACGCCAAACGACCCAACGGCTGCCCGGCAGCGTCTACCACAACCCATTCTTTATTAGCGGTAGCCTTGTTTGCCGATACTGTTTTGTAACTTAATGTATTCACAATTTATCGTTTACGATTAAACATACTTTTCCCTATAAGGGTGTGCAAAGGTAAGGGATTTTTTTATTATTTGAAAATAAATGTGGATGTGTTATGGTTGCAATAATCGGTCGTTATCAATCTTGATATCGCGCTCAGTTCGTTGCCGAAGTACGGTAAGCAAAGCCTGTTATGAAATGTATTGATTGCTGCGGATACGATAACTGCGCAGCAGGAAATGAATTATATTTGTATAAATCGCGAGCATATGGGCCACGGAAGATTGAGAGAAGACAAAGTCTGCCTTAACTGTGGCGGCTTTGTGCGGTACAGATACTGTCCAAAGTGCGGGCAGGAGAATGTGGAAACCCGCCGGCGTTTTCATTATCTGTTCGCACATTTTTTTGAAGATCTCACCCATTACGACGGACAGTTCTGGGGAACGATCAAGAATCTTCTGTGGGCGCCGGGAAAGTTGACGACTGCCTATCTGCAAGGCAAGCGCCAACGCTTTGTGCCGCCGGTTAAGCTTTACATATTCATCAGCTTTATTACCTTTCTTCTGTTTTCATTGTTTCCGCCTTTTAAGGTTGACTTTTCTTTCAATAATGACAGAGAGGCTGTGGCGAGCGCGGCTGTTACGCGTGAAAAGATGGATACGGTACGATCGCTGATGAACGAATACGGTAAGAACCAGCCTTTAAGTACAGATGATTCGTTGATGCTGAATAACCTGACGAGAGGAATACAGGACACTGCCGGAATGGAATCCGTCGGTAAAATGCTGGATATGAACCGCAGCATAGATAAAGATATGGGCTTCGGCGGATATGTTTCTCAGGAAGAGTACGACTCAGCAAGCGCAGAGCGCACCTCTCTGCTTTATCCCGTGGAGCGCGCGGTGGCTCATAAGTTTTTTGAACTGAAAGAAAAAGGAGCGAAGAAAAGCGATATCGTCCGCAATCTCTACGAGACAGCGTTCCATAATCTACCCAAAGCTTTGTTTATATATCTGCCCGTCTTTGCATTCCTGCTTTGGATTTTCCACAACAAGAAAAAATGGTGGTACTTTGACCACGGGGTTTTTACGCTGCACTATTTCTCATTCCTGTTGTTGGCCATCGTCATTATCAGTTTCCTGTTGAAGTTGGCGAATATCACGCAGGCCATTACGGTTCTGAGTCTTGTGCTGTACCTTGTTGTTACGGCCGTTTTATTTTACAGTCTTGCTTATTTCTTTA
>WKJB01000135.1_pt1 | contig 19409 bp, 14 predicted proteins | sample 5403331 | NCBI WGS metagenome assembly WKJB01 (sample SAMN13198853, study PRJNA488119) | plastic metagenome | isolation source: water-polyurethane dispersion (WPUD) containing a polyether... | place: Mexico: Mexico City | collected 2016 | reverse complement strand
CGGCTTCCAATAAATTGCCCAGTTTACTGGCATAGAGGGCAATGATAATGCAAAATATACCCCACACCAACGTAAATATCCGTGAGGCCGACAGGTACCTCCGTTCGCTGCCCTTTTTGCTGACGAAGCGCTTGTAAATATCAATGACGGTCGTGGATGCCAGGGAGTTAATGGCCCCCGAGGTGGCGCCCATGGAAGCCATGAATACAATGGCTACCAACAGTCCGATCAGGCCCTTTGGGAAGTTTTCCGTCACGAAAGAAAGAAAGATGTAATTGTTATCGTTGGTATCAGCCAGCGCATCGTTCTGCTGCATTAATTCCACCAGGTTCTGCCGTATTTCCTTGGCCCGTTCGTCTGCACTTTGCAGTTGGTTACGGACGTCAGCAATGACGGTTTCGTCATCCGCATCCAACGCTTCGGTCAACCGGTGTATCTGCTTCTGTTTGTCTTCGAAAATAGCGTGGTGTTCTGTTTTCAGCGCTTCGACCTGAGCGGCATAGGGGCTGTTTTCGATTCGGTGCAGTTCGTATTTGTTGAAGAATATGGGTGGACTGTTGTATTGGTAAAAGGCAAACACCAAAATACCGATCAGTAAAATGGCAAACTGCATGGGGACCTTCAGCAATCCGTTCATAAGTAACCCGATACGGCTGTCGCGGACCGAGGAGCCGGTAAGGTATCTGCCCACTTGGCTTTGGTCGGTACCAAAGTAAGATAGCTGTAGAAAAAAACCACCGATGAGGCCACTCCACAATGTATACTGGTTGTTCCAGTCGAACGATAGGTCAATGGCATTCGCCTTGCCTGACTTGCCGGCAATATGCAGGGCCTTGGAAAAGCCAATGTCTTGGGGCAACATATACACTACCAATATACCTGCAGTGAGTAGTCCGCCGAAAATAATGGTCATTTGGAGCAGTTGCGTGTACGAGACCGCTTTGGTGCCTCCATAGACGGTGTAGAGGACCACAAGTGTGCCGATGAACAGCGTGGTATAGATGACGTTGATCTGCAGAATGCTGGATAAGATAATGGCGGGGGCGTAGATCGTGATGCCCGTGGAAAGGCCCCGTTGGATTAGAAAGAGTGCTGCAGTGAAGGCACGCGTACGTACGTCAAAACGTTTCTCCAGAAATTCATAGGCAGTAAAAACCCGTAGCCGATGGAAAATGGGCACAAACGAAACGCTCAGCACAATCATCGCCAAGGGAAGGCCAAAGTAAAACTGGACGAAGCTCATGCCCGAGGAGTAGGCAAGGCCGGGAGCTGACAGGAAGGTGATCGCACTTGCCTGGGTGGCCATAACGGATAAGGCTACGTGATACCAGGGCAATGACTTATTGCCCAAAAGATATCCGTCGATGTTGCGGATTCCCCGGCTCTTATACACACCATAGGCTACGATCAGTAGCAGTGTGCAAAACAATACCACCCAATCCGTCGTACTCATCCGAAATGTTTGGTAAATAAATAAAATAACAGGATAAGCACCAGTAACCAGCCGATCACAATCCAGTAGAAGCGCTTCCAGTTACGGATGAAGGGAGGAAGTCCCTTATCGGTCATGCTCGCGCCCTTTGAGCAGGCTGCCTACAAAAAAGCCGGCAAACGCCACCCCCACTACAACGCCGATGATGGCAGCGAGAAAACTTTCTTGAATGTAGCCTCCTGTCAGACCACCAAATACGGCACCCAACAAGTAGAAATAGCCGTTGATATTTTTTCCGTTAGCTTGTTCTTCGATGTGTTGTTCCATAACGATACGTTGTTTAATCAATTGGGTTTTGCCAGCAAATTTACAAATAATCTGTATGCTCCGGGTACGCCGGCAGGCAATTGCCTGAAAAAAGCAAGCGATGTATAAACAAAGTTACCTTCTCCGTACCGGGCTACCAGCAACGACCCGCTGTTGGGGGCCTCTCCCGGATCAGCCATCTGCAGCGGTTGGTCGTATTGGCTGTCTGCCTGACCTGCAAAATACAGGCCGCGTTCCTGTATCCAACCGTCGAAGTCGGCAGCGGTAATCTGGTTTGGATAGTTGAGTGCCCGACTATCGGGACTGAGTATGGTTACGGGAGCGGTTTCGTCGGTCACCCGGCTTCGGCTTAATGCCAATGGATAGGGGCCGAGGTCAGACGCCAGAGACCCTCCGCTGACGTTATATTGAACCAGTAACGTACCACCGTTTTTCACGTAAGCCATCAGGTGAGGCTGCATATAACGCATCCGTTCATTTACATTGTACAAACGTACACCCGTAACAATGGCATCGTATTGCGAGAGATTATCCGAGAGGATATCCTGTTCGCTCAGTATGTCCACCCGCAATCCGATTTCCCGCAAAGCCTGCGGAATTAAATCACCCGCACCCGGCAGATAGCCGATGTGCATTGCGGATACACCGGTTTCTATTTTGCTTAAGCGGGCGGTGGTGGGCGGGAACCACGTGATATGGGGAATATGTTCGTAGGCGATGGAACGGATGGCATGGGCCGTTTCTGTGGAATCGGCATATTGCAATGCAATGCTTAACGAATCCGAAAGCGACGCATTGGCCGCAGGATAAATGGTGAATTTGGACGTGATTTCATCCGACTTGGCTGCGAAATCCAAGGGTATCTGCTGGGGTTCGGCCCGCCAGCCCTGGGGCAGGCGGAGAAAGGCCGTAGCAGCTACGCGATCTTGGGTGTGTGCCGTAAAGACAACTTCCAGCGTTTTGGGCTCGTTACCATTGAATACGAGAGCCTTTTGGCCGAGATTGGCAGTTATCCGTGGTGCTATGGCCAGTGGCTCGTACACTTCGCCCCGAACCGGATGGGTATATTTATAGACAATCGGGCGTTCAAACGTGAGTTCCTTACCGTTGACACGCAAGCTGACCGAAGTCTTGGGACCATCGGAATTGATGGGCTGCCCGATGTCTTCTTGATGTTCCACTGTAAAACTACCCAAGCTATGTGGGGTACGGAGCCAATAGGGTTGTGTGATGCGGTTTGCTTCAAGGGTGGAAGACTGCTCGTAGGGCTCGTTAAAAGTCAGCTTTGTATTTCCAACAAACACTTCGATGCCCGGGCGGCGCACGATGAAAGTTGTATTAACGGGAATTTGCTCGCCGACGGCATATTTAGCCATGGGGGCGTAGCTTTCAAACCAAATCCCTCCGCATGCAATAATTAGGTCTTTTATTTCTGCCGTTTTTTGTTCCTTCCAATAGGTGTCTTTTACGTTCTCTACCTCGGCGAGAAGGGAGATCAATCCATCGATCGAATTTTCCGGATGTTCGTCTTCAAAGGCGTTGTAAATGGCCGTGATCAATTGCGGAATGTTTCCGCTCCCTTCCACCCGCTCCCAGGAAGTTCCGATTCCATCAAACAGGTCTTTTTCAGGGGTATCTCCCGCCAATACCTCAAAGCGTTCAATGCTGTTGCCCCGCTGCCGGGCGGCTCCGAAGCCCTGGCTTTTGTGGTTAGACCGGCTTTCTGCGGCGATTTCACCATAGGACTCCCCCAGAAAAGGATTGTAATCGCCGATGTTTATCAGCAAATGAGCCGAAGAGGGGGGCGATCCCTGGAAGAAACTCGACGTGTTCCAAAGTAAGCGTTTGGCCTGCCATACCGAAACATGGGTAAGCTGTTCCGGAAACCGGCTGGGGTCTGCAGCGGCTTTAAAGGCCTCAATGGCCAATAAAGCGGAAGCTTGGTGGTGTCCGTGCCCGGCCCGTTCATCGGGAGGGAAGCGGGTGATGATGACATCCGGGCGGAATTTCCGGATAGTCCAGACGGCATCTGCAAGGATGTTTTCTCGACCCCAGAACCGGAAGGTCTCATCCCATGTTTTCGAAAACCCGAAATCGAGTGCCCGTGAAAAGAACTGTTCTCCTCCGTCTACGCTGCGTGCCGCAAGGAGTTCCTGGGTACGGATAAGTCCGAGCTCTTCCGCTTGTTCAGTTCCGATGAGATTTTGGCCGCCATCGCCACGGGTCAGCGAAAGGTAGCCGGTCCGATATAATTTCTCTTTCGCCAGCCACGCAATTAACCGGGTGTTTTCGTCGTCCGGATGGGCAGCAAAATATAATACCGAACCTAGGGTATTCAGTTTCTTGATGGCTTGCTTAATTTCGCCGGCATGCTTCGGTTTTTGTGTTTGGGCGACGGTGGAGAATGTAACAAGGAAGAGTGAAAAGAAAAAGGCGATACGTCTTATATTCATGGGTTTAAAGATAAAGTTTGCGGGGGATAAAACAAAAGCCGTCCCGATTGTACATCGGGACGGCTCCTGCAAATTAACAATTAAAAAATCATTTAAATCTTAAAACCGTGCTTTTAGCAAATACCCAAAAGGACATCGCATTCATCTAAACTATAAAATCAGCCTTAAGAAGTTAACCTTTAACAACGGTAAAGTTACAAAAATGGAAGCGATATCAGCTAACTGGGGCCTTACAAGTTTTCCACAAACAAATGGTTTTGAACATTGTTACGCTTTGTCGATCGATCCCAGCACCCGCTTCATAAAAGTATTCAATGCTTCTTTCCGCTCCATCCCGCTTTTTACCAACTTATCAACTTCAATGGCACCGTACATATTTGAAATCAACTCCCCGATGACATCCAACTCCTCGTCTTTCAAAGAGGGTACCTCGATAAGCGATTCCAATGTTTCGATGGTTTCAAGTACGTAATCGGAATCATTCTGCTCGATGAACTCAGCTAGGTGTTTAATTATGGGTAACTTCATTCAGTAGTTCGATTAACGGATCAAATTTGTTTGTTTGTACCTGATTTACCAACTGCCCGTTTTTGAAGGCGGCAAAGGTGGGTAAATTGCTGACATTGGCCAATTGTCTGGATTGCGGAAACCGCTCGGCATCTGCAATAACGAAGGGAATCTGCTCATTTTCCGAAGCTAATTTTTTGAACTTTGGTTTCATAATTTTGCAGTTTCCGCACCAGGTAGCTGAGTATTGCACCAGTACTACGTCGTTGCTTTTTACAATATCGGAAAGGTTGTCGTTTTCTAATTCTTGTAGCATACTAATTTTAATTCTTCATTTATTAGGGTAACCAACCCCTCTTAAAGGGGTGGTTACCTGTTAAATCTTTGTGCACCGCTTAGCTAAGCGAAACTTGGCTTGCCAAATAACTGGCTACGCCGTCACGGGTGGCATGCATGGCATCTTTTCCTTCTTCCCAGTTGGCAGGACATACTTCGCCGAACTTCTGTACGTGCGCATAAGCGTCGATCAGCCGGAGGTATTCTTTTACATTGCGGCCTACAGGCATGTCATTTACGCTTTCGTGAAACACTTTGCCATCTTCGTCAATCAGGTAAGTGGCGCGGAATGTTACGTTTGAACCTTCAAATAGGTATCCAAACTCTTCGCTTTCTTTCTCTTCACCTTCCAGTATGCCCAGCACGCGGGACAGATTACGGTTCGTATCGGCCAGAATGGGATAGGTTACCCCTTCGATGCCTCCGTTATCTTTGGCTGTGTTTAACCAAGCAAAGTGTACTTCGTTGGTATCGCAAGATGCACCAACGACCAGTGTATTGCGTTTTTCAAATTCGGGCAGTGCCTCTTGGAATGCATGAAGCTCAGTAGGACATACAAATGTAAAATCTTTGGGATACCAGAAAAGCAATACTTTTTTGCCTTTTTGGGTTGCTTCTTCAAAAATGTTAATAGACAAGTAATCACCGAGGTAATCAATTGCATCAACTGTAATGTTTGGGAATTTTTTTCCTGTTAAACTCATGACTATCTGTTTATTGTTTTCGGGTGCAAAGATACGGTTTATCCCCATCGTAATTTATCGTTTTTGTCAATGGGATATATATATTGTCTATTAACCGATAATTTTAAATTAAGATTACTTTTCGAGCGATTTTTTGGGTTAATTAGTGATTTTGGATACATTTTTGGCTGCAGAAGAAATCCTTTTTCATTATCTGTATAAAATCGTATTTTTGCCGCAAGAACGGTATGGCCCTGTAGTTCAACGGATAGAATAGAAGTTTCCTAAACTTTAGATATGGGTTCGATTCCCGTCGGGGCTACCAAAGTGGAAAAAGAGGCAAAATCCAGTCCAAGTTCTGGTATGCCTCTTTTCTTTTTTGTTATAATTTGCTGAAAATAAGCAACATACAAAAACAATAAATTTATTCTCGGGGTTCGACTTTCATCAGTTTTCTTGCAGTAACTAATACCTTGAGGGAAGAGTAAAAACTGGATACGCTGCCTAGTGTTATAGTCGGCAGAAACCCACTTTAAAGGCAATTCAAGGGCGAATTTGATAACAAATCCGATGCTGTCATCGAGGTTCGACACCTGCCGGGATAGCTTCATCAGTTTTTCCTCTATTTCTTATCCTCTCATCATCATATCGCTGACGGTATTTGTGGTATAGGTCACCCCCTATCTCCTCTTCAACATATCTTTCCTCAAGCCTGTTGATCTTTGTTACGATTTCCCTGTGCTGTCGCTGTAGATGTTGATAATCGTCCTGCTTTCCGGCAGTCAACTGGTTAAACACGGCAACGGTCTGTTGTTTTATCAAATCGATGACATCCTTTGCCCTGTCGATTTTAAACCTATCCAAAACTTTCTCAAAAAGGCTGTTGAGCGTCGTTGCGCTTTTGTTGTTATTGCAGGCCTTTGTGCAGCACTTGTAATAGTGGAGATTCTTTTTCTTGACGATATAACCGCGGAGAGGTTTTCCACAGTGACCGCAAGTTAAAAACCGCTTAAGTGGGATATACGGGAACATGGGCCTATCATTGAACAATTGGCAGATAAAGTAGCGCTACGCCACGGTTTCGAACATCACGAACTGATGGAGTTGGCCGAAGGCATGCACGCATTCATGGCCGATCTTTATAGTCATCTTCAAAAAGAAGAGCAAATACTTTTTCCCTTGGTCAAAAAATTGGAACACGGAGCCAACGATTTGCCTTAGCAAATCCACGAAGCGGTGCAAGACTTGGAACGGGAACATCAGGATGCCGGAAATGAATTGCGCAACTTCCGTAAATTGACCGCTGATTATCAGCTGCCCGCCAATGCTTGCAATTCCTACACCTACCTGTATGAAAAGATCAAAGCGTTTGAAAATGATCTATTCCAACATATCCACCTTGAAAACAACATCCTGTTTCCAAAGGTCATCAAAATCGAAAACGAACGCTTGGCACATCGATAGAATTTTATTTTGATAAAATATAAATTACGCTCAGGCATAAAATTACCAGGTACGATTGCCTAAAGATTAACTAAATTTGTATAGATGAAATTGCTCACGGCGCTGATAGTAACCACTTACCTTTTTTCGACAACGGAGCTTTACCAGTTGTTGAAATTGCCGGCATTGGTTGCTCATTATTTCGAGCACAAAGAAAAAACTCCGTCAATGTCTGTGGTAGACTTTCTGATATTTCATTACAAAGGCAACCACTTGGAGAACCATCCATACGATGAGGACTATGAACACGACCAAAAACTTCCGTTCATGATGCACTCCAATGTACTCCAGGTAGTTTGCATATCACCGCAACCGGTTACGCTGGAAAGCGATGTCAGGGGCCGGACAAACGATAGCCGCAAAACGCCGATCCGGAACGACCGGTTCATCAACGATAGCTTTCTATCCGCCGTCTGGCAGCCGCCACAGGCCTGTTAATCCTCATTTCCTGAAATTGATTTTATCGTAGAACGGCACAGGCAACCCGATCCGTGGCGCCTGTCAACCGTCATTTCCTAATTTGATTAACAGAGAAAAAAATCATGTTACACAGCATCATTGAGTTTTCCATCCGGAATAAACTCATCATCGGGCTGTTTACCATTGCGTTGATCGGCTTTGGCCTATACGAGGCCACGCGGTTGCCGATCGATGCCCAGCCCGACATCACCAACAACCAGGTGCAGGTGATTACCGTGGCCCCGTCGCTCGGAGCCACCGACATCGAGCGCCTGGTCACATTTCCCATTGAGCAGGCCAACAGCAACATCAACGGGATTACCGAAATACGCAGTTTCTCCCGTTTTGGACTGTCGCTGGTTACCATTGTTTTTGACGACAACACCGATGTGTACTGGGCAAGGCAGCAAGTAACGGAGCGCCTGCAGACGGTCCGGGATGAAATACCCGACGGTATCGGGACGCCGGAGCTGGGGCCCATTTCGACCGGTCTAGGCGAAATTTACCAGTATGTGGTACGTCCGGAAGCAGGATACGAAGACCGTTACGACGTAACCGAGCTGCGCACCATCCAGGATTGGATTGTCCGCAGGCAGCTGCTGGGTGTACAGGGCGTCGCCGAGGTAAGCAGTTTCGGCGGAAAGCTGAAGCAGTATGAGATCGCCATCAATATCAACAAGCTCCAGTCCTTTAGCCTGACGGTCAACGACTTGTTTACCGCCCTGGAGAACAACAACCAGAATACGGGCGGCGCTTATATCGAAAAAGGGCCAACCGTCCTATACATCCGAAGTGAGGGGCTTATCGGCAACGAAGACGATATTGCCAACATCGCCGTTGCTACTACTACCGATGGAACTCCCGTGCTATTGAAGCATGTAGCTGCCGTGAAAACAGGGTATGCTACCCGCTACGGTGCCATGACCTACAACGATCGCGGCGAAGTAGCCGGAGCCGTTGTGATGATGCTCAAGGGTGCAAACAGCAACGAGGTCATTAAAAACGTGAAGGAACGGATCGAGGTTATCCAGCAAACACTTCCGGAAGGGGTCACCATCGAACCGTTCCTTGACCGCACCAAAATGGTCAACAACGCCATCCGCACCATCGAGACCAACCTTGCCGAAGGTGCACTGATTGTGGTGTTTGTACTGGTATTGTTCCTCGGCAACCTCAGGGCCGGGCTACTGGTCGCGTCTGTCATTCCGCTTTCCATGCTTTTTGCCATCATCCTGATGAACTTGTTTGGCGTAAGCGGAAACCTGATGAGCCTGGGCGCACTGGATTTCGGGCTGATTGTGGATGGTGCAGTCATCATCGTGGAAGCCGTGTTGCATCAGCTGCATCAGGGCAACCGGTATGGGGCACACTCGTCAATTTCACAACAGGAGATGAATCGGGAGGTCGGCAAGTCCGCAACACGGATGGTCAACAGTGCGGTATTCGGACAAATCATCATCCTGATTGTTTACGTACCGATTTTCACATTGGAGGGAATAGAGGGAAAGATGTTCAAGCCAATGGCCCAAACGGTCAGCTTTGCCTTGATTGGCGCATTCATCCTATCGTTAACCTACATCCCGATGATGAGTTCATTGGCACTGAGCAAAAAATTAACACATAAACCGGGCTTTTCAGACCGGCTCATGCAGCGTTTGGAAAACCTCCATCACAAAGCCCTGCAAAGGGTATTGCACTTCCCCAAAACCGTTATGCTCCTGGTAGTATCGCTTTTTGTCCTTGCCGTTTTGATACTGTCGCGATTGGGTGGTGAATTTATTCCTGCACTGGAGGAAGGTGACTTTGCCGTCGATACACGCGTATTGACGGGCAGCAACCTGCAAACCACCATTGACTATACGCAGAAGGCTGCCCATATCCTGAAAACCGAATATCCCGAAGTGGAGAAAGTGGTGACCAAAATCGGCAGTGGCGAGGTGCCTACCGACCCGATGCCGATGGAGGCCAGCGATATGATGGTGATCCTTAAAGACAAAAAGGAATGGACCTCCGCCGAAACTTTTCCCGAATTGGCCGAGAAGATGAGCAAATCGCTGGAAGCGGTATCCGGCATCAGTACCGGGTTTCAGTTTCCGGTGCAGATGCGTTTCAATGAGCTGATGACCGGCGCCCGGCAGGACGTGGTCTGCAAAATCTTCGGGGAAGACCTCGATAGCCTGGCGGAATACGCCAATCGTTTCGGTGAAATCATCAAAACGGTGGTTGGTGCGCAGGATTTGTACGTAGAACCGATTACGGGGTTGCCACAGGTCATTGTAAAATATAACCGGGCGAATATTGCCCAATTCGGGCTAAATATCGTAGCTGTCAACCGGGTGGTTAACACCGCTTTTGCCGGACAAAGCGCGGGTAAGGTTTACGAGGGCGAAAAACGGTTTGACCTGGTGCTCCGGCTGGACGAACAGCAACGGGAGGACCTGGAAGACATCCGCAACCTGCTGATCCCGACACCGAGGGGCGGCCAGATTCCGCTATACCAGGTGGCTGATGTCAGCATCCAGAACGGTCCTGCCCAGATACAGCGTGAAGATGCCAAGCGACGGATCGTGGTAGGCTTCAATGTCAGGGGGCGCGATGTACAAAGCATCGTAAACGAACTGCAGAAGAAAGCCGACCTGCAGGTCAACCTATCTCCGGGCTACTACATCACCTACGGTGGTGCGTTTGAAAGCCTCAACCAGGCAAAGGACCGCCTGATGGTCGCCGTTCCGGTGTCACTTGTGCTGATATTTGTGCTCCTGTTTTTTGCTTTCCATTCCATCAAAGAAAGCCTATTGATCTATACAGCCATTCCGCTTTCTGCCATCGGTGGTATTTTCCTGCTGGCTTTACGTGGGATGCCATTCAGCATCAGCGCCGGCGTGGGATTCATCGCATTATTCGGCGTAGCTGTGCTCAACGGCATTGTACTCGTTGCCGAATTCAACCGCCTGAAACAAGCCGGAGAAAAGGATTTATATGCAATTGCGCTCAACGGCACCAAAACGCGGTTACGGCCGGTATTGATGACCGCTTTCGTGGCTTCGCTCGGGTTTCTGCCAATGGCTGTCAGCCGGGGTGCAGGAGCCGAAGTGCAACGGCCCCTTGCAACAGTGGTAATCGGCGGGTTGCTTATCGCAACGTTCCTGACCCTCTTCGTGCTGCCCACCTTGTTTATCTGGCTTGAAAAAATCAAGCTTCCCAAATGGACTTTCGGCAAAAAAAACACGGTGGTTGCGGTGCTGCTGCTGATCCAGCTTCCGGTGTTTGCCCAGACCATCACGCTGGAACAAGCCCTTGATACGGCGGCGAAAAACAACCTTTCGGTAAAAAGCAGCGAGTTGCTTGCCGAATATTATGCAAAAAGGAAGGCAACGTCCTTCAACCTGCCACAAGCGGCGCTTACCGCCGAATTAGGGCAGATCAACAGCCTCCAGATAGACAATAAATTCGGAATCTCCCAGTCATTCGCCTTTCCTACGGTCTATAGCCGGCAGAAAAAACTACTGGAACAAGAATGGCATGCTGCCGTCCTGACAGTACATCTGAATCGCGCGGAAATGCGAAGGTCCGTTACCCAGTTGTTTTATCACATTCTGGTATGGCGCGAGCAAGAGAAAATCTTGAACCGAACGGACAGCCTATACGCCGATTTCTTGGAAAAAGCCACGCTACGGTTTGAAAAGGGGGCATCTAACGTGCTGGAAAAAGCAGCTGCAGAAATACAACGCGAGAACATCGCCATCCAATTGAAATCACTTGGAAATGAAATCGATTTGGCAAAAATCCAACTGCAGCTGTTGCTAAATACTGCCATACGGTATGAACCCGTTTCGGAAGATCTATTGATAGACGTCAACCCACCGCTCGCCGATATGGATGCAGAAGCACATCCCAAGGTCTTGTTATCGGCTCGCGAGGTCGAGAGAGCCAATGCCCTGTTGAAACTGGAGAAATCGAAGTTGTTACCCAACTTGTCTGCGGGGTATTCCAACCAAAGCTTCCACGACCTGAATAACAATCGTTTCAGCTCCGTGGAAATTGGCATCGGCATCCCGATCTTCGCCAGCGGCCAGAAAGCACAAATTAAGGCCGAAGCCCAGCGGGTGGCCTTCGCCGAGAATGAGTTGGTCAACCAAAAAACCCAGTGGAAAACAGCATACGAAACGGTTTTAAGCAGCTATCGGACACAGCGACAGATTGTAGACGACTACCGGACCAAGCAGCTGCCCCGGGCCCGACAGGTTGCCGACGCGGCAAAGGAACAATTTGATAACGGCGAAATCGACTACTTGGACTGGGTGATGCTGAACAATCAGGCGACACAGATCCAAAACGATTATTACCTAGCGGTTATGCTGCTCAACCAAAGCATCATTACCCTGCAGTACCTTACTTCAAACTAATTCAACGACAATGAAAACGATTATTTTTTTCGCCGGCCTGCTCATCTTCTTTGGCTGCAGTAATACAACGGAAACCAACGGAGATGGATCGGCTTCCGCCGCCGATAGCGGAAATATATTGGAACTCACGGACGAACAGCTGAAATCCATTCCGATTTCCGCTACTACCTTACAAGAAAGAATCCTTACCCATACCCTCAAGCTGAACGGGAAAGTGGATGTACCGCCACAAAATCTGGTATCGGTAAGCAGTGCGTTGGGGGGGTACGTAACCTCTACCAAGCTCTTACCGGGCATGCATTTCAAAAAAGGCGAACTATTGGCCGAGATGGAAGACAACCAGTACATCCAGTTGCAGCAGGACTACCTGACGGCCACGGCCCAGCTGGAAAACAGGAAGGCCGAATACGACCGCCAAAGCGAATTGAACCGAAGCAAGGCAAGCAGCGACAAAGTGTATCAGCAGGCAAAAGCCGATTACGAAACGCTGCTCATCTCCAAACAGGCATTACAAGAGAAATTGACGTTAATCAACATCCGGCCGGACAAGGTATCGGCTGGAAACATCAAACGGACGGTCGGCATTTTCGCTCCGTTTGACGGTTATGTTACACAGGTATTCGTGAACGTCGGCAAATATGTTTCTCCTTCCGATGTATTGTTCGAGCTGGTCAATCCCCGCGACCTGCACCTGAACCTGAAGGTTTTTGAGAAGGACTGGGAGAACGTGAAAATCGGACAACCGCTTATCGCTTATACCAACAGCAGTCCCGAAAAGAAATACCACGGCAAGGTTATCCTGACCGGGAAAGCCATTTCCGAAGAACGGGCGGTTGAAATCCACGCCCATTTTGACAACCCGGATCCGCAGTTGATTCCGGGATTGTACATGAACGCCGAACTGGAAATTCCCGATGCGCAAACACCTGCCCTGCCCGAAGAAAGCATCGTCAGTTTTGAAGGCAGGGAATACGTGTTTACGATAAGGGAGGGAAACAGGTTCGAAATGACCGTCGTGCAGACCGGCGCTACCGGCAATGGCTGGACGGAAGTTGCCAATGCACAAGAATTAAGGGGCGCAAAGATCGTTCAATCCGGGGCCTATACGCTGCTGATGGCATTGAAAAATAAAGCGGAGGAATAGCATGAGAGCGATCGTACTATTGCTTTTTATCGTAGGTTATACAACCGGATTAAAAGCACGGGAGGCCACGGGTTCGGACTCGCTGACAACCATCCCTATAGCCAATACGAATAGGTTTTCTGCAATGGGGGTTGTTATCCCCGCTACATTCATCTCCTATGGGGCATTAAGTTTACTGTCGCCGGGTTTAAAAAGGTTGAATGCATCTACCCGTCATGAAACCAGGGAACACATCGTAGCGGGTGCCGTCATAGACAACTATACCCAATACGCGCCTACCGCAGCGGTTTATGGTCTCAACCTTTTGGGGGTAAAGGGCAAGCATAACCTCAAAGACCGGACGGTAATCTATATTACCTCCCAACTGATATTAGGAGCTATTGTCGTGCCTACCAAAAGTTGGGTTGGCGAGCGGCGGCCGGACGGTTCCAACAACCTTTCCTTCCCATCCGGCCATACTGCCACCGCCTTTTCCGCAGCCCATTTTATGTTCAGGGAATACCAAGGCACCCATTTCTGGCTAAGCATCTCCGGGTACCCCATCGCAGCGATGACGGGCATCTATCGGATATTCAACGACAAACATTGGGTCGGCGACGTGGTAGCAGGCGCGGGTATTGGTATTTTATCCACCGAGATTGCCTATTGGTTATATCCCATTACCTCAAAATGGTTCAATCCAAAAAACAATCGTCATTTTTTAACCATAGTGCCGGTTTATCAGCCGGGTCGATTGGGACTAAACATCACTAAAACATTTTGATCATGAAAACGAACACAGCAAAACAATTCACCACGATACACCGGGGGCTGCATTGGTGTACCGCAGCATTAATGTCCGTATTATTCATCACGGGCTTTTTACGGATGAACTGGATGGGAAAACAGGCAATCCTCAACGCCATCGAACGGCACGCATCGGGCGCAATTAGCCAGGCACAAACGCAGGGGATCATCAAAAGCATACTTTCGCCCATGTGGCAGTGGCACGAGTTGGCAGCCTACATCCTGTTCGCGGTAATTTCCGCCCGGCTGATCTACATGGCCGTGGCCGGCATCCGGTTTCCCAACCCATTCCAACGCCAACAGGCGCTGAAAGAACGGATACAAGGGCTCGTTTACATACTGTTTTACCTTTTAGTCGTCATTACCGCGATTACTGGCAGCTACCTGAAATGGGGAGACGGCAGCCTGAAGGCACCCATCGAAGCCGTACATAAGTGGGCGATTTACTGGTTCCCGATATTTGCCATATTACACTTTATCGGGATTTGGATGACAGAATCAACCCTCCAAAAAGGGATCACCTCGCGGATGATCGGCGGAGACGAATGATCGATATCCAAAAATATCGATTATATTTAAATGGAATTTTGAAACAATATGCCCTACCACATCCCCGGCCATCTAAAAGGCCTCACCGACAGCGAAGTAGCCGCTTCCAGGAAGCAATACGGTTATAACCAGTTAGCCACCGTCCGGAAAAGCTCTTGGCTGTCGCTGCTCATCGATATCGTCAAAGAACCGATGCTGATCCTGCTCATCGTTATCTCATTGATCTATGTAATTGTGGGCGATTACGGCGAAGCGGCGTTTATGTTTGCGGCCATCGTTGCCGTTTCTGCCATTTCTTTCTATCAGGATAATCGCAGCAAAAAAGCACTGGAAGCACTGGAAAAGCTCAACGAACCGCTGAGCCGGGTGATCCGGAATTCAACCGTCGTTGAAATTCCTACCCACGAGATTGCCGTGGGCGATCTCTGTATCACCGAAGAAGGAAAAATCATCAATGCCGATGGGCGTATCGTACACAGCAACGATTTCTCCGTCAATGAAGCGTCGCTTACCGGCGAGAGTTTTTCCGTATTCAAGGACAGCCGGTCGGAAGACAACCGGGTATACAGCGGAACGCTCACCGTTTCCGGGCTGGCCGTCTTCGAAGTAACAGAAATCGGAAAGGAAACCCGTATCGGCAAGATCGGCGAGTCGCTGCTGACGATAAAAGCGGAACCCTCTCCCCTACAGGTTCAGATCACCCGGTTCGTAAAAACGATGGCCATCGTCGGCATCGTTATTTTCCTATTAGTATGCCTCTTCCGGTACTACGAGACCGGCGACTTCGTTGCGAGCCTGCTTAACGGGCTTACGCTGGCCATGTCCGTACTGCCCGAAGAAATCCCGGTTGCGTTCACCACCTTCATGGCATTAGGTGCCTGGAAACTGATGCAGCAGGGCATCATCATCAAGCGAAGCAGCATCGTGGAAACATTGGGTAGCACCACGGTGATCTGCACCGACAAAACGGGTACCATTACCGAAAACTCGATGCAGTTAATCAACCTGTATGATTTCCGGACTGACAAGACCTACGAGACCCCATCCTTTGGCGATCGGGAGCTGTCGACCCTCATCAGCTATGCCATGTGGAGCAGTGAGCCTGCCCCTTTTGACCCCATGGAGAAAACGCTTCACAACGTCTACGAGCAAACACAGCCGAGCGACCTACGGGGCGACTACCGCATGTTCCATGAATATCCGCTTGAAGGGAAACCTCCGATGATGACGCACCTCTTTGCCGATGCCCGCAAAAACCGGATCGTTGCGGCCAAAGGTGCCCCCGAAGCCATCCTCAGCGTGTCCCGGCTTTCCGCCGATGAAAAAGAGCGGGTACGGGACCGGATCAAAACATTCGCCCGGCAGGGATACCGCATACTGGGTGTGGCTAAATCCCAATTCGAAGGGGATGACTTCCCCAAAAAGCAGCAGGATTTCGTCTTTGAATTCCTGGGGCTGGCCGTCTTCTACGACCCGCCCAAGAAAGGCATCAAAGACGTATTCCAACGGATTTACGATGCCGGGATTGCTGTCAAGGTCATCACAGGTGACAATGCGGATACCACGAATGCCATCGCTGCCCAGGCAGGCATCGTTAGCGATACCCCACCTGTAAATGGCGCCGAAATCATCAACCATTCGGAAGAAGAACTGATGCAGCTCTCGGCGCACACCACACTGTTTACACGGATGTTTCCCGAAGCTAAGCTGGCTGTGGTGAACGCGCTGAAAAAACGGGGTGATGTCGTAGCCATGCTGGGCGATGGGGTGAACGACGGTCCGGCCCTGAAAGCGGCCCACATCGGGGTAGCCATGGGCAATAAAGGAACGGAAATCGCCAAATCGGCCGCTGCCCTGGTGATCACCAACGACGATCTGGAAAAGCTGATCACGGGCATTGCCGCCGGGAGGCGGATCTACGCCAACATCAAAAAAGCCGTCCAATACATCATTTCCATCCACATCCCCATCATCCTGACCGTCTCGTTGCCGCTATTTCTGGGTTGGGTATTCCCGCAGATCTTCACACCCGTCCATGTCATCTTCCTGGAACTGGTGATGGGGCCTACTTGTTCCATCGTCTATGAAAATGAGCCCATGGAACGGGACGCCATGCAGCGACCGCCACGGACCATGACCGACACGTTTTTAAACGGGCGTGAACTGATGATCAGCATCGTCCAGGGGTTGGTCATTACCGCCGGTGTGCTGTTTGCCTATCAGCTGACTGTCCAAGCTGGCGGAAGCGAAGAAAAAACGAGAGCGATGGTATTTACCACGCTGATTTTCGCGAATATCCTGTTGAGCTTTGCCAACCGCTCGTTCTACTACAGCATTTTTGAGCGCTTCAAGGGCCGGAATCCCCTGCTCACCGGCATCACGGTGCTGGTGTTGGCTATGCTCTTTGCCATCCTATACGTAGCCCCGCTTTCCCGATTTTTTGACGTGACATCCCTGCGCGCATCCGAATTGGGAATTTGCCTGGCCCTGGCCGTGGTCTCCGTATTGTGGTTTGAAGTTTATAAATGGTTCCGCAGAAAGGAAAGCAGGGTTTTGGATCCCCTGACTGGAAAGCCAAAAAAGGATGCAAATCTACATTGAATATCGCCATGACAAGAAACTCCTGCAATCCACCACAAAAGGATTTTATTATGAATACGGTAAGTTATAGCGGGATATTGCCGCAATTCCGTCTTGATCACATCTTGCGGCTTACGGATGATACTGGAATCGTCCAGCATGCCATCTACAGTATCCCGAATTACCATGAAGGTTACTGCTTGGATGACAACGCACGTGCATTATTAATGGCGACAATGGTGTACCAAAAAAGCAAAGACAAAATAGCACTTCGACTTATCTCCCGTTATCTGGCCTACATCAACTATGCCCAAAATACTGACGGAACATTTCGGAATTTCATGGCATTTGACCGGCAGTTCCTGGACGATGTGGGTTCGGAAGATGCATTTGGCCGAGCCATATGGGCCCTTGGGTATACTATCGCGCATGCGCCAGAAAATGCTTACTTGGAGGCGGCACATCATATATTCTTTAAATCCGTTCCACAATTCGGACAACTCCGTTCGATCAGGAGTATTGCAACAACTATACTGGGGATAACATATTATCTGAAATACCACCCGACGGATGACCGGATAACCGGCCTGCTGCACCAGTTGATGTATAAACTTTATGATGAATACCAATTGAACCGTCAGGCAAATTGGTATTGGTACGAGTCGTTGTTGGCGTATGACAACGCGCTTCTGCCCTTAGCGATGATCCGTGCCGCCCGGACGCTCAAAGATGACTCTTGCCGGAAAGTTGGTTATGAGAGTTTGGCCTTTCTTGAAAAGCATACAATGCAAAAAGGATATTTACGCCCGGTAGGGAACAATGGTTGGTATAAACGCAATCAGGAAATCGCTACTTTTGATCAACAACCCGTTGATGCTATGGCGTCTGTATTGCTTTTTATAGAGGCTTATCGAGACTGCGGCGATCAGCATTACTTCCGGTTGGCCCGAACGGCTTTCATGTGGTTCTACGGAGAAAATGACCTACATTTAAGTTTATATGATGCCGTAACCGGCGGTTGCTGCGACGGACTGGGTCATGACGGCATTAACAGAAATCAAGGTGCCGAGAGCACTCTGGCTTACCTAATCGCCTATCTTGCGATAGAACAAAGAACAAACGTTCGAAACGTAACCGCACACCAGATTTAAAAGATCATTAGCGATTACTCTGTCCTGTCGCCCCCTGTTTTAACCTTAGAAGCGGTTCTTGACATTTAGTGTCGCTTCGTAATCCTCTAAAAAGTTCGACATTTGTAAAGTTCCCCCTACACATCTTGAAGTCAAAACATACAAAAGCCTGCAAATTAAACGTTTGCAGGCTTTTTGTTTTTTACGGCATCCTGATTCATTCAATTATTCGCATAAAAACAGTGAGTAATTCAGTGAGTCAATCCCTGACCTACCGCTACTCACTGAAAGCACATTAAGTTGTTGAATGACAACCTGTTCAACAACTAAACATCTTGACTACCATAGGCTGCAAGGCTAATTTTGTTTCACCATAAATGATGTATTATCATGAGTACAAATTATTCCTTGCTCTTCTACTTGAAGAAACCAAAAAACTATGTGGGTGGTATGAAACCCATCTACATGCGTATCACCGTGGCCGGTGACCCCAAGGAAGTGTCCACCGGCCGTGAGTGTGACCCCGTACGGTGGAACGCCAAGGCCAACCGTGCCAAGGGCACCAAGGAGGACATCCGTGGCCTGAATGCCTACCTCGACACGCTGGAGCGAAAGGTGGCCGATGCCCACCTGCAACTCGTAAAGGACGGCACGGAAATCACCGCCGAATCGCTGAAACTGAAATACCTCGGCAAGGACGTGCAACGGCAGTATTTGATGGAAACGTTTACCGAACACAACCGGAAGATGGAAGCGTTGCTTGGGAAAGGTTTCAAACCCAACACGCTGAAAGGCTACAACACTTCTGTTGCACACCTGACCTCCTATCTGGAAAAATGCCATGGTGAAACGGACATCGAGATCCGGCACATCGACCATGCGTTCATCACAGGTTATGAGTTTTTCCTCCGCTCTGACATGGAATGCAGTGCGGTGTCGGCGGCCAAGTACATGAAACACCTGCGTAAAATCATAAACCAGTGTCTTGCACACCGATGGATTACGGAAAACCCCTTTGTGTTCTACAAAACGAAGGCCAAGCCAAGGGAAAAGGAATTTCTCACGCCCGATGAACTGGACAGGATAGCCCAAAAGGAATTTTCCATAACAAGGC
>WKJB01000132.1_pt1 | contig 19482 bp, 17 predicted proteins | sample 5403331 | NCBI WGS metagenome assembly WKJB01 (sample SAMN13198853, study PRJNA488119) | plastic metagenome | isolation source: water-polyurethane dispersion (WPUD) containing a polyether... | place: Mexico: Mexico City | collected 2016 | reverse complement strand
ACCACCCCCGCCACCGCGAACCGCTCCACGACCCCCACGTCGAACGTCTTCCGCGACTTCATCACCTCGAACTGGGCCGAGCGCCCCGAGGTGACGCCCGCCCCGCGCGCGCAGGCCGCGTTCGCCGCCGCGCGCCGCCTGCGGCTCGCCGCGAGGTTCCCGGGCGCCACGCTCGTCATCCCCGCGGGCCCCGCCAAGGTGCGCTCCAACGACACCGACTACCCCTACCGCGCGCACTCGGCGTTCTCGCACCTCACGGGTTGGGCGAGCGACACGGTGCCCGGCTCGGTGCTCGTGATCGGCCCCGGCGAGGACGCCCCCGCCACCCTGTACTTCACCCCGAGCGCCGGCCGCGACACCGAGGAGTTCTACGCGAACGCCGCGATCGGCGAGTTCTGGACGGGCCCGCGCCCCTCCCTCGCGCACGTCGCCGCCGACCTCGCGCTCGAGACGCGTCCGCTCTCCGAGCTCGCCGCCGGCGGCGACGAGGTCCTCGTGCTGCGCGGCGTCGACGCGGCCGCCGACGACCTCGCCCCCGCGAGCGCCGCCGACGCCGAGCTGCTGCGCGCCGTGAGCGAGCTGCGCCTCGTCAAGGACGAGTACGAGGTGGCGGAGCTGCGCGCCGCCATCGAGGCGACCCGCCAGGGCTTCGACGACGTCATCGCCGACCTGCCCGAGATCGTCGCCCACCCGCGCGGCGAGCGCCTCGTCGAGGGCACCTTCAACCGCCGCGCACGCGCCGAGGGCAACGCCGTCGGCTACGACACGATCGCCGCCTCCGGCCCGCACGCGTGCATCCTGCACTGGACCCGCAACGACGGCCCCGTCGCCCCCGGCGACCTCCTGCTGCTCGACGCGGGCGTCGAGCTCGACTCGCTCTACACCGCGGACATCACGCGCACCCTCCCCGTGTCGGGCACCTTCACCGAGGTGCAGCGCCGCGTGTACGAGGCGGTGCGGGAGGCCGCGGACGCGGCGTTCGCGATCGTGCGCCCCGGCATCCGGTTCCGCGAGATCCACGCGGAGGCCATGAAGGTCATCGCGGCGCGCACTGCCGAGTGGGGCTTCCTGCCGGTGAGCGCGGAGGAGTCGCTCGACCTCGACGCGCAGTACCACCGCCGCTACATGGTGCACGGCACGAGCCACCACCTCGGTATCGACGTGCACGACTGCGCCCAGGCGCGCCGAGAGCTCTACCTCGACGGCGTGCTCGAGCCCGGCATGGTGTTCACGATCGAACCGGGCCTCTACTTCCAGCCCGACGACCTCACCGTGCCCGAGGAGTACCGCGGCATCGGCGTGCGCATCGAGGATGACATCCTCGTGACGGCCGACGGCGCCGAGAACCTCTCGGCGGCGATCCCGCGCACGGCGGACGACGTCGAGGCGTGGTTGGCGTCGCTGCGTTCGTAACGCTCCCGGAAGCCGCTTCGCGGGGTCGCTTCGCGGGCGTGCGGATTCGCTTCCGCGCCGCATGCCCCCGCGTGCCGCCTCCGGCGGCGCGCTCCTGCCCGACCCAATGCCAGCGTCCCGGAAACGAATCCGCACACCCACTCCGCTCGCGTCCTGCGTTGGAAGCGGTTGCAATCGGCGCAACGAGGCGGGTAGCGTCGCGGCGTGCGCCGTCGCCTGCCCCGCCCCGCGATCATCGGGATCGCGGCGGCGGCCGTGCTTGCGCTCGGAGCGGGGCTCGGCATCCCGCTCGCGATCGCGGCGCGTGAGCAGCCGCGCGGGGCGTACACGGATGCGGATGCCGCGCTCGTGCGGGAACCTGCGCTCCCCGCGGGCGCCGGGCAGTCGTTCTACTTCGTGATGACCGACCGGTTCGCGAACGGCGACCCGACGAACGACACGGGTGGGCTCGAGGGCGACCGCTACGCGACGGGGTTCGACCCGACCGACACGGGCTTCTACCAGGGCGGGGATCTCGCGGGCCTCCTCGAGCGGCTCGACTACATCGAGGGGCTCGGGGTGAGCGCGATCTGGCTCACGCCGAGCTTCGCCAACAAGCCCGTGCAGGGTGTCGGCGCGAACCGCTCGGCGGGCTACCACGGCTACTGGGTCACCGACTTCACGCGCATCGACCCGCACCTCGGCACGAACGAAGAGCTCGAGCGGCTCATCGACGAGCTGCACGCGCGCGGCATGCGGCTCTACTTCGACATCATCACGAACCACACGGCCGACGTGATCTCCTACGGTCCGGCGGGCCACAGCTACATCGCGACTGCCGCGAAGCCCTACCTGGATGCGGAGGGGAACGAGGTGGACCTGGCCTCCGTCGCGGGTTCCGACGACTTCCCCGAGCTCGACGCCGAGACGAGCTTCCCGTACGCGCCCGTCGTCGATCCGGCCGAGGCCGACATCAAGGTGCCCGCCTGGCTCAACGACGTGACGCTGTACCACAACCGCGGCGACACGACGTGGGCCGGCGAGTCCGTCACGCTCGGCGACTTCGCGGGCCTCGACGACCTCATGACGGAGGACCCGCGCGTCGTCGACGGCTTCATCGACGTCTACAGCGACTGGATGGACCTCGGCGTCGACGGCTTCCGGATCGACACCGTCAAGCACGTGAACGAGGAGTTCTGGGCTGCGTTCACGGAGGGGCTCGACGCCCACGCGGCCGAAATCGGCAAGGACGACTTCTTCGTGTTCGGCGAGGTCTTCGACGCCGATCCGAACCTGCTCGCGCCGTACGTGCGCGACCGGGGCTTCGACGCCGTGCTCGACTTCGCGTTCCAATCCGCCGCGCTCGACTTCGTCAACGGCGCGGGGTCCGCCCATCTCGCCGAGGTGTTCGCGGGCGACGCGGGCTACACGACCGCCGACGGCGACGCGCGCGCTCTGCCGACCTTCCTCGGCAACCACGACATGGGTCGCGTCGGCTACCTCGTGCGCGACCAGGACGCCCTCGCCCGCGACGAGCTCGCCCACGAGCTGCTCTTCCTCGCCCGCGGGCAGCCCGTCGTCTACGCGGGCGACGAGCAGGGCTTCGTCGGCGCGGGCGACGGCGCCGACCGCCACGCGCGCCAGAGCCTCTTCGCCACCGCGACCCCCGAGTACGCCGACCAGCCCCTCATCACGGGCGAGATCGCGGGCGCCGTCGACCGCTACGACCCCGACGCGCCCCTCTACCGGCTCATCGCCGAGCTCGCCGAGCTGCGGAAGTCGCATCCGGCCCTCGCGACGGGCGCGCAGCTCGAGCGCATCGCCGACGGCTCGAGCTACGCGTTCTCGCGGGTCGACCACGCGGAGCGCGTCGAGCACCTCGTCGTGCTCAACGCCGGCGGACGCGAGGTGACGATCGATGTGCCGACGCTCACCCCCGGCGCCGCGTTCTCGGTGCTCTACGGCGAGACGGATGCGACCACGGCCGACGCGGACGGCGTCGCCTCGGTCGCGGTGCCGCCGCTCTCGGCCGTCGTGCTCGTCGCCGACCGCCAGGTGGGGGCCCCGGATGCCGCGGTCGCGCCCGTCTTCACCTCGCCCGAGCCGGGTGAGATCGACGGCATCGTGCACGTCGACGTCGACACGGGTGCCCTGTGGAGCGAGACGAGCTTCTCGTGGCGCGAGGTGGGCTCGGACGAGTGGCACGGGCTCGGCACCGCGACCGGCCCGGGCGCCCGGGTCGTGCACGACGTGCGCCCGCTCGCCGACGGCACGCGCATCGAGTACCGCGCCGTCACGATCGACGCGCACGATCGCCGTACCGCGGCGTCCCACGTCGTGACGACCGGCTGACCCGGGTGGTCGAGGAGCGCCCGCGCAGCGGACGCGTCTCGAGACCTCCGCGACCGGCTAGCCCCTCCGCATCCGCTCGCGCGCCTCGCGCATCCTCTCGCGCTCGCGCTTGCGCGCCTCGCGCAGCTGCTTCTCGGCCTCGCGTCGCGCCTTCACCGCCTCCTTGACCTTGGGGTCGCGCGCGATCTGCTCCTCCTCGGGGTCGCCGAGGGGCGTCGCGGGTCGTGCGGAGGGCTCGGTGGCGAGGTAGCTCTCGATGCCGTCGAGCACGCGCTCGAGGCCGAACGCGAAGGGGTCGTCGGGACCGGGCCCGAACACGCCGGCCTGCAGCGCGCGGTGCACCTCGGGGAACTGCTCGGGCGTGATGAAGGTCGCGATGACGTCGCTCGCCTGGCGGTCGAGATCCTCGGGTCGCACGGATGCGGCGGCGGCCGCCGCGAGGTACCCGCGCTCGACGACGCCCTGCCAGCGCACCTGTGCCATGACGGCGAGCACGATCGAGACCTTGGCCTCGTAGTCGGCGGGCGCCTCCGCGAGCGTCTCGAGCGCCGCGTCGAGCCACGCGAGGTTGTTGGGCGTCTGGGGGGTGCCCTCGATCGCGAGGTCGAGCAGCCACGGATGCTCACGGTAGGTCGAGAGGGTCGCGGCGGCCCAGTCGCGCATCCCGTCGCGCCAGCCGTCGGCCTCTCGCACGCTCTCGGGCGGCACGCCGATGCCGTGCTCCTGCATGAGCACGAGCAGGTCGTCTTTGCTCGTGACGTAGCGGTAGAGCGACATCGGGGTGTACCCGAGCTCCGACGCGACGGCTGCCATCGAGACCGCTCCGAGCCCTCCGCGGTCTGCGAGCTCCACGGCGACGTCGACGATCCGCTCGATCGAGAGCTCGCGCTTGGGGCCGCGCTGCGGATGCGCCGCGACGCCCCACGCGAGGGCAACGGCGCGCGGGAGCTCCGGCTCGGTCGGGGTGTCGGTCATCGGCCTCATCGTATTCGGGGTTGACGCGGAGGGCGCTAACTGTGTATGTGTTAAGCAGTTTGCATATGGCGTAAACAGTTTACGCCATCCACCCTCCCGCAGGAAGGACGCGCGATGGACGCCATCACCGTTCGCGGCATCCGCAAGAGCTTCGGCGGCACCGAGGTGCTCCGCGGCATCGACCTCGACGTCTCAGCCGGCACCGTCTTCGCCCTGCTCGGTCCCAACGGGGCCGGCAAGACCACTCTGCTCGGCATCCTCAGCACGCTCGTCGCCGCCGACGCCGGCACCGCGACCGTCGCGGGCCACGACGTCGCACACGAGCCCGAGCAGGTCAAGCGCCGCATCAGCGTCACCGGTCAGGCCGCAGCGGTCGACCAGGTGCTCACCGGGCGCGAGAACCTGCGCATGATGGGTCGCCTGTCGGGCCTCGGCCGGGCCGACGCGGCACGCCGGGCCGACGAGCTCCTCGACCGCTTCGGCCTCGTCGAGGCGGCCGGCAAGCGGGTCGGCACCTACTCGGGCGGCATGCGCCGCCGCCTCGACCTCGCCATCAGCCTCATCCTCGCGCCGCCCGTCGTGTTCCTCGACGAGCCGACGACGGGCCTCGACACCCGCAGCCGCCAGGCGCTGTGGGACGAGATCCGCGCCCTGACCGCGAACGGCACGACCGTGCTGCTCACGACGCAGTACCTCGAGGAGGCCGACCAGCTCGCCGATCGCATCGCCGTCATCGAGCACGGCGTCGTGGTGGCCGAGGGCACCGCCGATGAGCTCAAGGCGCGCGTCGGCGGCGAGGTGCTCACCGTGAGCGACGCCGCGGGCGCCGTGCTCGCCGAGCTCCCCACCGACGGCACCGTCGCGGGACTGCGCCGCGCGCTCGCCGGACTCGGGAACGCGGATGCCGCATCCGTCTCCCTGCGCTCCCCCAGCCTCGACGACGTCTTCCTCGCCGTCACGGGATCCCCCGCCACCCGCGAGCCCGAGCTCGCCCTCACGAAGGACTGACCGCCATGACCACCCTCACCGCACCCGGACACGCAGCCGCGCCGGCGCCCGCCGCGCCGCCGCGAGCGGCATCCGTCTTCGCGACCTTCGTCGGTCGCAGCATGTTGCACACGCTGCGCACCCCCGACGCGCTCGTCATGGCGATCGCGCTGCCGACCATGCTCATGGTGCTCTTCACGCAGGTGTTCGGCGGCGCGATCGCCCCCGGCGGCGGCTACGTCGACTACGTCGTGCCGGGCATCATCCTGCTGTGCGCGGGGTACGGGGCCGCCTCGGTCGCCGTCGACGTGGCGACCGACATGACGACGGGCGTCATCGACCGCTTCCGCACCATGCCGATGCGCGCCGAGACGGTCATCACGGGGCACGTCGTCGCGAGCCTCGTGCGCAACCTCGTCGCCACCGCGATCGTCATCGGCGTGGCCCTGCTGCTGGGGTTCCGCCCGAGCGCGGGGCCGATCGAGTGGATCGGGATGGGCGCGCTCGTCGCCCTCTACATCCTCGCAATCACCTGGGTCTTCGCGGCGATCGGCCTCGCGGCGTCGAACCCGGAGGCGGCGAACGGCTACGGCTTCTTCCTCATGTTCCTGCCGTATGTGTCGAGCGCCTTCGTTCCCGTCGACACGATGCCCGAGTGGCTGCGCTGGATCGCCGAGAACCAGCCCCTCACCCCCATCATCGAGACCATCCGCGGGCTCCTGCTCGGCACCTACATCGGCACGAGCGGATGGTGGGCTCTCGGCTGGTGCGCCGCCTTCCTCGCCGTCGGCGCCGTGCTCACACGCGTGCTGTTCCGGGCGAAGGCCGGCCGCCGCTGACGACGTCGACTCACGGCGCGGCTGGAGCTACGACCGTGCGGCGGGAGGCGTTTCTCCCGCCGTCGCGTCGCGGCTCCAGCCGCGCCACGAGCACGAGGTCAGAGTTGGGGGTTGCGCGCGAGGGCGTCCTGCGCGCGTTCGAGCATGCCCGGCTCGATCACGATCTGGTAGTTCGCGGCGATGACCTGCGAGACCGACTCGAAGTCGCGGTTGCGGCGGCTGATGGCGTAGCTGGCGAGCTGGATGAACAGGCCGAGCGCGGCGCCGATGAACACGGCGGCAGCGAACAGCTGCCACGTGAAGGTCGGCGAGAGCAGGCTCAGCAGCAGCCCCATGAAGATGCCGAGCCACGCGCCCGACAGGATGCCGGACATCGCCGCGCGGTTCCACGAGCGCTTGCGGGTGACGATCTCGACGCTCGTGAGGTTGTTGCCGACGATCGCGAGCTTCGCCACCGGGAAATCGGCCTTCGCGAGACGGTCGACGACCTTCTGCGCCTCCGGGTAGCTGTCGTAGGTGCCGAGGACGTCCCCGTGCGGCACCGTCAGGGGCACGCCGGGACGCGCGAAAGGCGAAGGGCTGGTCACCCCGCCATTCTGACATCCGGCGGGTAGGGTTTTCCCGTGAGCGCCACGAGAGTCTTCGTCGCCCGACTCGCCGGGTGCTCCGTCTTCGACCCCAACGGCGACCGGGTCGGCAAGGTGCGCGACGTGCTCGTCGTGTACCGCCACAGCAGCTCCCCGCGCGTCGTCGGCCTCATCGTCGAGATCCCGGGCCGCAGACGGGTGTTCCTGTCGATCGGACGCGTCACGAGCATCGGCGCCGGTCAGATCATCACGACCGGCCTCATCAACCTGCGCCGCTTCGAGCAACGCGGCGGCGAGGTGCGCGTGATCGCGGAGCTGCTCGGCCGTCAGGTCGTGCTGCGCGACGGATCGGGCCGGGCCACGATCGAGGACGTCGCGATCGAGGAGTCGGGCCCCGGCGAGTGGGTCGTGGGCGAGCTCTTCCTGCGACGCCCGCGCACGAGCGCGGCGCCGTTCGGCAAGGGCAGCACCGTGCTCGCCGCGTGGGACAAGGTGCGCGAGGTGACCGCGCCCGGCGAGACCCAGTCCGCCGAGCAGCTCATCGCGACCTACGCCGATCTCCTCCCTGCCGACCTCGCCTCCACCCTCCTCGACCTCCCGGAGGAGCGTCGCATCGAGGTCGCCGGCGAGCTGCCCGACGACCGTCTCGCCGACGCCCTCGAGGAGATGCCCGAGGACGAGCAGGTCGAGATCCTCGCCCAGCTCGGCGACGAGCGCGCCGCGACCGTGCTCGACCAGATGCAGCCCGACGACGCCGCCGACCTCATCGCTCAGCTTCCGGAGGCCCGCGGCGAGGCGCTCCTCGAGCTCATGCAGCCCGAGGAGGCGGAGGACGTGCGCTTCCTCCTCAACTACGCCCCCGAGACGGCCGGTGGCCTCATGACGACCGAGCCGATCATCGTCTCGGCCGACGCGACCGTCGCGGAGGGGCTCGCGCTCATCCGCCGCCACGAGCTCGCCCCCGCCCTGGGTGCCGCCGTGTGCGTCACACTGCCGCCGTACGAGCCGCCCACGGGTCGTTTCCTCGGCGTCGTGCACTTCCAGCGGATGCTGCGCTACCCGCCGCACGAGCGGCTCGGCACGCTCATCGACGCGACGCTCGAGCCCGTCGCGCCCGACACGAGCGCGGCCGAGGTGGCCCGCATCCTCGCGTCCTACAACCTCGTCTCGCTTCCCGTCGTCGACGAGAAGCACCGCCTGCTCGGGGTGGTGACCATCGACGACGTCCTCGACTACCTCCTGCCCGACGACTGGCGAAGTTCGCACGACGACCACGAACCGGAGCCCGTGAGCACGAGCACCGCAGCCATCCCGATCCGAGGAAGGAGGACGCCGCATGGCACGTCGTAACGAGCCGCGCCTGGACGCGCCCAAGGGCATCCGCCCGGCCTTCGGCTTCCGCCCCTCGGGCAGCGACCGCTTCGGCCGTGCGACGGAGGCGATCGCGCGCGGCATGGGCACCCCGTGGTTCCTCATCGCGCTCACGCTCTTCTGCCTCATCTGGATGACGTACAACGCGGTCGCGGAGAACCTCGGCTGGGTGCAGTTCGACTCGATGGCCCTCGGCTTCACGACGCTCACGCTCATCCTGTCGCTGCAGGCCTCCTACGCGGCGCCGCTCATCCTGCTCGCGCAGAACCGGCAGGACGACCGCGACCGCGTGCAGATCGAGCAGGACCGCCAGCGCGCCGAGCGCAACCTCGCCGACACCGAGTACCTCGCGCGCGAGGTCGTGGCGCTGCGTCTCGCGGTCAAGGAGATGGCGACGAAGGACTTCATCCGGGCCGAGCTGCGCGCGCTGCTCGAGGAGCTCGACAAGGAGAAGGAGACGGACGAGGTCTCCCAGTGAGCACCTCGTCCCCCGCCGCCGACGCGGTCCGCGCCGCGCTCGCGCGCGTGCAGGACCCCGAGATCCGCCGCCCCATCACCGAGCTCGACATGGTGCGCGGTGTCGAGGTGACGGATGGCGCGGCGCGCGTCGAGCTGCGCCTCACGATCGTGGGCTGCCCCGCCGCCGACCGCATCGAGCGCGACGTGCGCGAGGCCGTGCTCGGCGTGGCGGGCGTGGACTCTCTCGACCTGGAGGTCGGCGTCATGACGCCCGCCGAGCGCGAGGCGCTCGTCGCACGCCTCCGCGGCGAGCGACGGATGCCGTTCGGGCCCGGCACCCTCACGCGCGTGCTCGCGATCACCTCGGGCAAGGGCGGCGTCGGCAAGTCGACGATCACGGCCGAGCTCGCGGTCGCCCTCGCGGCGCGCGGGCTCGCTGTCGGGCTCGTCGACGCCGACGTCTTCGGGTTCTCGATCCCCGGCATCCTCGGCATCCCCGACGCGAAGCCCACCCAGGTGGGCGACATGATCCTGCCGCCCGTCGCACACGGCGTGAAGGTCATCTCGATCGGCATGTTCGTGGAGGACCGCACGCCCGTGTCGTGGCGCGGCCCCCTGCTGCACCGCACGATGCAGCAGTTCCTCACCGATGTGTACTTCGGCGACCTCGACGTGCTCCTGCTCGACCTGCCGCCCGGCACGGGCGACGTCGCGATCACGCTCGGGCAGCTGCTGCCGAACGCCGAGGTGATCGTCGTGACGACGCCGCAGGCCGCGGCGGCGGACGTCGCCGAGCGCTCGGGTCTGCTCGCGCGTCAGGTCGGCCAGACGGTCGTCGGCGTCGTGGAGAACATGGCGGGCGGCGTGTTCGGCACGGGAGGCGGCGACGAAGTCGCGCGGCGGCTCGAGGTGCCGGTGCTCGCACGTGTGCCGCTCGCGGCGTCCGTCGCCGCCGGCGGCGACGCCGGCGCGCCCGTCGTGCTCGGCGACCCCGCGGATCCGGCTGCGGCGGCGCTCACCGGGCTCGCGGATGCGGTGGCCGCCCGCGGGCGCGGGCTCGCGGGGCGCTCGCTGCTCTAGGTGGCTCGGGGCTGGTTTCGACGCGCGCGCTTCGCGCGCTACTCAACCAGCGGTGGTGCCGCCTCACACGCGCCGCGAGGGCGGCCTGACACCGCTGGTTGAGCAGCCGCCGGAGGTGGCGTGTCGAAACCAGCCCCCGAGTGGCTACCGCGGCTCGACCAGCCGGCCCAGCAGCTCCACGAGCAGCCGCTCCGCGACGGGCGCCGGCAGCGCCTCGATGAGCGCCACGAGCGGCGCCTGCGCGTCCGGCAGCTCGGCCCCCTGACCGATGCCGACGCCCTGCAGGAGCGCCCACGCGGTGTCGGAGTCGAGCGCGCCGAGCGCCTCGAGCGGCGGCAGCGCCCCGAGCACGGCGGCGACGTCGACGTGCGGCACGCCGCGCACGGCATCCGCCCCCGCGACGAGCGCGCTCGTGAGCTCGGGCAGCACCGACTCGGTGACGGGCGTGATCGTGAGGTGCGTCGTCGACGGGAGCGGCGGCAGCGCGGGCTGCAGCTGCAGCACGAAGCCGTGGCGTCGCACGGCGTCGGCCCAGTGGTGGGGGTCGACGCGCCGGTCGGGGGCGACGGTCTCGTCGGTCGCGACCGCGAGGAGCGGCCCGACCGGCTCGCCCACGACGCGCAGCCCCTCGATGCCGTCGATCGCGGCGCGGAGCGCGCGCGTGCTCACGAGGCACGACTCGGCGAGGCCGCGGAACCCCTCGACGCCGAGGCCCTCGGCGATCGCCCAGCCGGCGGCGAGCGGCACGGCCGACTTCGAGCCGAGGATCGTGGGGTTCACGACCGGGTAGCCCGGCCACCGCGTCGTCGCGAAGTACTGGTGGCGCTGGCGGTCGCGGCCGCGCTGCAGCAGCACCGAGACGCCCTTCGGCGCGTAGCCGTACTTGTGCAGGTCGGCGCTCACGCTCGTGACGCCGGGCACGCGGAAGTCCCACGCGGGCAGCTCGGCATCCGCGTCGTCGCGCCAGAACGGCAGCACGAGCCCGCCGATGCACGCGTCGACGTGCAGCGGGATGCCCGCGGCGGATGCCGCATCCGCCACCTCGGCGATCGGGTCGAGGCTCGCGAACGGGTAGTTGGGCGCGGAGAGCACGACGAGCGCGACGTCGTCGCGGAGCCGCGCCTGGACGTCCGCGGCCGCGACGACGCCGGAGGTGTCGGTCGGCACGAGGTCGAGCACGAGGTCGAAGTAGGCGGCGGCCTTCTGGAACGCGGCGTGCACCGTGACGGGCGCGACGAGACGCGGACGCCCCTCGGGGTGGGCGGAGCGCCACACGTCGCGCGCCGTCTTGACCGCGAGCAGGCAGCTCTCGGTGCCGCCGCTCGTGGCCGAGCCCACGACCTCCGCGTCGCCGTGCAGCAACTCGCGCATGAAGCCGACGAGCTCCGACTCGAGCACCCCCACCGAGCGGAACGTCGTCGGGTCGAGGCCGTTGACGGGCAGCACCTCGTCGACGACAGCCGCGACCATGTCGTCAAGGCCCTGGAGTCCCGGGTCGTAGACGTAGCTCAGCACGCGGCCGCCATGGGTGGGCGGGTCGCCCGCGCGCAGCTCCGAGAGCCGGCCCAGCACGGCTTCGGCGTCGAGCCTCATCGGGTCTCCTCCGCGGTGTCGGCGGCAGTGATGTCGCCCACGGGAACAGCGGATGCGACCACCGCCCCGTCGATGTCGCCGCGTCTCAGCGGGTAGCGGCTGAGCGCCCACAGGCTCACGCCGATCATGATCGCCGGCACGATGCTGAAGCTCAGCACGATGCCCGTGATGGCGTTCGCGCTCTGCTCGACGACCTGACCCGCGACGGCCTCCTGGTAGCCCGTGATCGCGAGCACGAGCGTGAGCAGCACGGCGCCGAGGGCCATACCCGTCGTCTCGCCCGCCGTCCACACGCCGCCGAAGACGCCCGCACGGCCGGGGCCGTTGCGCTTCGCGTCGTCGGTGATGACGTCCGGCAGCATCGCCATCGGGAGCGTCTGCATCCCCGCGTACGCGGCACCCGCGAGCGCCACGGGTGCGTAGATCCACGCACCCGGCGCCCACACGAGCAGCACGAGCGACATCGCGGCGAGCCCGAACATGAGCGACGAGACGCCGAACGCCCACTCCTTGCCCGTGCGGCGCGAAATCGCCGCCCACACGGGCGCGCAGATGATCGCGGGCGCGATGAGAGCCACGAAGAGGAAGGTCGTGCCGTCGGGGTCGCGCAGCACCCACTTGGCGATGTAGGCGGCACCCGCGAGCATCATGCCCGTCGCGAGCGCCTGCAGGAGGAACGTCAGCAGGAGCGCGCGGAACGGGCGGCTCGAGCGCAGCGCCTCGATGCCGTCCCGGTAGTAGCGCGCGAGCGGGATGCGCGGCGGGGCTTCCCCGCGCGGGCCGCGCTGCGCCGAGGTGACGGCCACGAGCATCCCGAGCCCGAGCACGAGCCCCGCGACGACCGCCATGCCGAGGTAGCCGGACTGCGTGGCGCTGCCGTCGGCGGTGCCGCTGAAGAGCTTGACGAGCATGGGGCCGCCCGCGCCGAACAGCAGGATCGCGACCGTGAGCACGACGACGCGCGCCGACAGCAGACGCGTGCGGCCGTGGTAGTCGCCGACGAGCTCGGCGGGCAGGGCGATGTAGGGCACCTGGAAGAGGCTGAACGCCGTCGCCGTGAGCACGAAGGCGACGAGCACCCACACCCCCGCGACGACGGGGCCGACGCCGGGAACGACCGCGAAGGTCAGGATGAAGAAGACGGGCAGCAGCAGGGCGCCGAGCAGCATGTAGCGGCGGCGGGAGCCCGTGACGGCGAGGCTGCGGTCGCTGCCCCCGCCGATGACGGGGTCGATCACGACGTCCCACAGCTTCGCGGTGCCGATGATGACGGAGGCCCAGATGGCCGCGACCCCGAGCGTGTCGGTGAGGTAGATGGCGAGCACGAGGCCGGGCAGCGTTCCGAAGCCCCCCGTGCCGATGGACCCGGCCGCGTAGCGGGCGATCACGGAGGCGCGGAGCCTCGAAGACGGCGTCGTCATGCGGGCCACCTTAGCGGTAGAACGGGCCGCCACCGGGGCGCCTCCCCCGCACAGGGGGCACCGAGTTGGACGGCCGTCCAAGTTAGACTCCCCGCATGCCCGGCCTGCTGCCCCGGACGCTCGCCGACGAGCTCGTGAGAGACCTCGCCGGCCGCGCCGCCTCGCCCGTCTCCGTCATCGCACCCTTCACGGGCGAGGAGCTCTACGAGCTGCCCCACGCGACCGTCGCGGAGGTCGAGGAGGCCGCCCGCCGCGCGCGGGACGCCCAGCGCGCCTGGTGGGCCGCCGGCGACGCGCACCGCCGCGCCGTGCTGCTGAAGGGCCACGACCTCTTCCTCGAGCGCCGCGAGCTGCTGCTCGACGCCGTGCAGTCCGAGACCGGCAAGACGCGCGGCCAGGCCTTCGAGGAGGTCTTCAACTCGGCCGCGGCCACCCGCTACGCCGCGCTCACCGCGCGCCGCGTGCTGCGCACCGAGGCCCGCCGCGCCGGCATCCCACTCGTCATGCGCACCCGCGTGCGTCGCGCCCCGAAGGGGCTCATCGGCGTCATCACGCCCTGGAACTACCCGCTGAGCCTCGCGCTCATGGACATCGCGCCGGCCCTCGCGGTCGGCAACGGCGTGCTGCAGAAGGCCGACGACCAGGGCACCCTCTCGGTGCTGCTCGCCCGCCGCGCCTTCGTCGACGCGGGCCTGCCGCCCGAGCTGTGGCAGGTCGTCGCGGGCCCCGGCCCCGAGGCGGGCTCGGCCGTCGTCGACGTCGCCGACTACGTGTGCTTCACGGGCTCGACCGCGACGGGCCGCACGGTCGCCCAGCGCGCCGCGGGCCGCCTCATCGGCGCCTCGATGGAGCTCGGCGGCAAGAACCCGCTCATCGTGCTCGACGACGTCGACCCCGAGAAGGCCGCCGCCGACGCGGCCTACGGATGCTTCTCCTCGGCTGGTCAGCTGTGCGTCTCGATCGAGCGCATCTACGTCGAGAAGGGCGTCGCCGACCGCTTCGTGCCCGCCTTCGCGGAGCGCGTGCGGAACCTCTCGCTCGGCGTCGACTTCGACTACACGGCCGACGTGGCCTCGCTCGCCTCCGCCGCCCAGCTCGAGCGCGTCACGGCCCACCTCGACGACGCCGTCGCGAAGGGCGCCACGGTGCTCGCGGGCGGCCGCGCGCGCCCCGACCTCGGGCCGTACGTCGTCGAGCCCACGGTGCTCACCGACGTCACGAGCGACATGCAGTGCTTCGCGGGCGAGACCTTCGGGCCCGTCGTCGCCGTCACGGTCGTCGACGACGCGGACGCCGCGATCGCCGCCGCGAACGACACGGAGTACGGCCTCAACGCCTCCGTCATGTCCGGCTCCCGCGCCCGCGCGCGCCGCGTCGCCGCGCGCCTCACGGCAGGCTCGGTCAACATCAACGAGGGCTACCGCGCGACCTTCGGCTCGATCGACGCCCCCATGGGCGGCGTCAAGCAGTCGGGCCTCGGACGCCGCAACGGCCTCGACGGCCTCCTGCGCTTCACCGACGCCACGACGGTCGCCGAGGCGACGGGCGTCATGCAGCTGCCGCGCACGGGCCCCGAGTTCGCGAAGATGGTCGGCCTCATGATGCTGGCCCTGAAGTCGCTCAAGGCCGTCCGCCGCCGCTAGCGGCTCAGGTGGCCTCGGAGTCGAACGGCGGCACCGGGCCCTTGCCGAGGCGGCGCTGCCGCAGCTCGTAGGCCGTCGCGGTCGAGCGCACGGGACGCGGCGGGCCCGCGGGTACGGGCGCGGCCGGGTCCTCCTCGAGGAGGGCGTCGCGGATGATGCGGCGCGGGTCGTACTTGCGGGGGTCGAGCTTGGCCCAGTCGACCTCGTCGAACTCCGGGCCCATCTCCTCGCGCATGCGGTCCTTGGCGCCGTTCGCGAGGTCGCGCAGCGAGCGCGTGAGGCGCGCCAGCTGCGCCGCGTAGCCCGGCAGACGCTCGGGACCCACGAGGAAGACCGCGATCACCAAGATGATCAGGATCTTGTCGAAGGTCAACCCGAAGGACACCCGCTCAGGATACCGGCGCAGGCTGGGCGCGGCCCTACGCTGGGAAGCGGAGGAGACGTGAGCGACAAGGACCTGAGCTGGAAGTTCGCGGAGGAGTTCCCGGTGGAGCCCCCCGCGACGCAGGCTGCCCGGCAGCACTCCCTCGAGCTCGGCATCGACCCCATCTCCCCCGCCGTCGGCGCGCAGCTCGCCGTGCTCGCCGCCGCGATCGGCGCCCGCAGCATCCTCGAGATCGGCACGGGCGCGGGCGTGAGCGGACTGTGGCTCCTGCAGGGGGCGCCCGGCGCGACCCTCACGACGATCGACGTCGAGATCGACCACCAGAACAGCGCGCGCCAGGCGTACGCGGACGCCGGCATCCCGTCGGCGCGCACGCGCCTCATCGCGGGCCGCGCCACCGACGTGCTGCCGCGCATGAACGACGGCGCCTACGACCTCGTGCTCGTCGACGCCGACCCCGGCTCGGTGCTCGACTACGTGGAGCACGGACTCCGGATCGCACGCACGGGCGGCGTCGTCGCGGTCGCCCACGCCCTGTGGCGGGGTCGCGTCGCCGACCCGGCCCAGCGCGACGAGACGGTCGCCGATTTCCGTGCCCTGCTCACGACGATCGCCGAGTCGGCCGCCGTCACGGCATCCCTCAGCACGGCGGGCGACGGCCTGCTGCAGCTCGTCAAGACCTCCGACTGAACGACCACGCCCCGCCCGATCCGAGGATCAGGCGGGGCGTGTCAGCTCTGCGCTTCGGGTCAGCCCGCGATCACAGCCGCGAGCGCGTCGTGCAGTTCCTTGGCTTCGTCGTCGTTGACCGAGACCACGAGGCGGCCTCCGCCCTCGAGCGGAACGCGCACGATGATGAGGCGACCCTCCTTCACAGCCTCCATCGGGCCGTCACCGGTCCTCGGCTTCATGGCTGCCATGAGATGTCCCCTTTCGACGGTTGCTCATCCCCATTATCCCGTATGCGGGGGACACGGGCCAATCGAGGGACTTCCGGCCCTTACGGCGGGGACCAGTCACCTGGCATGCGCACCCAGCAGAAGTACACCCAGACGAGCTGCCCGACGACGCCCGCGACGACGAGCGCGACCCGCAGGACCCGGGAGCGCGGCACCGCGAACGCGCCGAGCGCGGGGGCGAGCGGGAGCAGCAGGCGCCACGTGCTCGACTGCGGGAAGAACACCGCCATGAGGTAGACGAGGTAGGCAGCGAGCCACAGCCGCAGGTCGCCCAGTCGACGGGCCCACGGGGTCAGCAGGAAAGCCGCGAACAGGGCGCCCGAGGCGACGACCGCCGCGATCGCGAGACCCGGCACCGCCGCATCCGCCGCGCCCGCGAAGTCGATCCAGAACGCGATGCCGCGAAACCACGCCTCGAACGGCACGAGCTCGCCGTGGCCGAGGTACCCGGCGCGCCACGCGAGCTCGGTGTCGAGGTAGGCGCTCGGCGACCCGGTCACGGCCCACGCGATGCCCGGCCAGGCGAGACCGGAGGCGAAGCTCGCGAGACCCGCGACGACGACGCCCCAGAACTCCCGCGCGGGCAGCGGATGCGCGGCCGCGGCGCGACGCCACCGCCAGATCCGCACGACGAGGTAGAGCAGCAGGAAGAGCGCGAACGCGAGACCCGACGGCCGCGTGAGCGACATGACCACGACGACGGGCACGAGCGTCCAGAACAGCCGCCGCTGCACGAGCAGGAGCGCCAGGAACAGAAGGGCGAGACCTGCCGCCTCCGCGTACGACACCTGGAACATGACCGACAGCGGCGCCGTGCACAGCAGCACGACGCCGAACAGCGCCTGCCCCGCCGACATCCCGGTGCCGCGCAGCAGGCGCTCGAACAGCAGCGCGGCGCACGCGCCGGCGACGAGCGAGAGCAGCACCGCGAGCGGGGGGAACGGGAGGCCGAGGCGCGCGAGCACGCCGAGCAGCAGCGGGTAGGCGGGCATGAACGCCCACGCGTTCTGCGTGACGTGGCCCGACTCGTCGACGGGCAGCTCGGCCGGATAACCGGCGACGGCGATGAGCCAGTACCACTGGCCGTCCCAGTTGGTCGCGAAGGTCGCGTAGTCGGGCACGGGGTCGCCCGTCAGCCGCGCCTGGACGTCGGCGCCCCACAGCATGATGGCGGTCGTGACGACGCGCGAGAGCGCGAAGACGGCGAGCACACGGCCCCACCAGGGAGCCGCCTCCCACCACGAGGGCGCCCGACGGCGCGCCGGCGCGCGGAGGCTCAGACGGCCGTCAGCCATCTGCGCAGGCCCGCCTCCACCCGCTCGATCTGCTCGACGGGCACGCGCTCGTCGTCGGCGTGCGCGAGGCTCGGGTCGCCCGGGCCGTAGTTCACGGCGGGGATGCCGAGCGCGCTGAAGCGGGCGACATCCGTCCAGCCGTACTTGGGGCGCGCCTCGCCGCCCACCGCGGCGACGAACTGCTGCGCGAGCGGGGCGTCGAGGCCCGGCCGGGCACCCTCGGCGAGGTCGGCCACCACGACCTCGACGGGCAGGCCCTCGAGCAGCTGCTCGATGTGGGCGAGCGCCTCGGCGCCGCTGCGGCTCGGCGCGAAGCGGTAGTTGACGTGGACGGTGACCTCGTCGGGGATGACGTTGCCCGCGACGCCGCCCGAGATGCGCACCGCGGAGAGGCTCTCGCGGTAGACGAGGCCGTCGACCTCCACCTCCTGCGCCTCGTAGGCGGCGAGACGCTCGAGCACGGGCGCCATCGCGTGGATCGCGTTCTCGCCCATCCAGGCCCGCGCCGAGTGGGCGCGGCGCCCGCGGGTCGTGACGTCGACGCGGATCGTGCCGTTGCATCCGCCCTCGATCTCGCCGTTCGAGGGCTCGCCGAGGATCGCGAAGTCGGCCCGCAGCAGCTCGGGACGCTCGCGCGCGATGCGGCCGAGGCCGTTGAGCGCCGAGTCGACCTCCTCGTTGTCGTACCAGACCCACGTGACGTCGACCGCGGGCTCGCTGAGCTCGGCGGCGAGCGCGAGCATGACCGCGCATCCGCCCTTCATGTCAACCGCGCCGCGGCCCCACAGGACGTCGCCTTCGAGGCGCGCGGGCAGGTTGCCGCTCACGGGCACCGTGTCGATGTGCCCCGCGATGACGACGCGCTGGTCGCGGCCGAGCGTCGTGCGCGCCACGACGGCGTCGCCGTCGCGCACGACCTCGAGGTGGGGCTGGGCGCGCACGACCGCCTCGACGGCGTCGGCGAGCTGCGCCTCCTCCCCCGACACCGAGAAGACGTCGACGAGCTGCCGGGTGAGCTCGGGGGTGCTGGTGGCGAGGTCGAGGGCGGGCACGGGACCACCCTACCCAGCCGATAACCTGGCTGGATGACGACCGCTTGGGCTTATGGACTCGCCACGATCGCCGCCGACGGAACCGTGCTCGACACGTGGTTCCCCTCCCCCGCGCTCGGCGCGGCACCCGCGGGCGCGGAGGCCCCCGACGCGGTGACCGAAGGCGTGGGAGCCGACGACGTGCGCGAGGTCACGACCGAGGCCGTGCTCGTCGAGATCGACACGGATGCCGCCCCCGCGTCCACCCCGGACGCCTACCTGCGCCTGCACCTGCTGTCGCACCTGCTCGTGCGGCCGAACGAGATCAACCTCGACGGCATCTTCGGCCACCTGCCGATCGTCGCGTGGACGACCGCGGGACCCGCGCATCCGTCGGTGCTCGCGAGCGGCCGTCTGCGCCTGCAGCGCGCCGGGGTGTCGGTGACGGGCGTCGACAAGTTCCCGCGGATGCTCGACTACGTCGTGCCGGACCGCGTGCGCATCGCCGACGCGTCGCGCGTGCGCCTCGGCGCGCACCTCGCGCCCGGCACGACCGTCATGCACGAGGGCTTCGTGAACTTCAACGCCGGCACGCTCGGGGTCTCGATGGTCGAGGGCCGCATCTCGCAGGGCGTCGTCGTGGGCGACGGCTCCGACATCGGGGGCGGCGCCTCGATCATGGGCACCCTGTCCGGCGGCGGGACCGAGCGCGTCGTCATCGGCGAGCGCGCCCTCCTCGGCGCCAACTCCGGCATCGGCATCTCGATCGGCGACGACTCGGTCGTCGAGGCCGGTCTCTACGTCACCGCCGGCACGAAGGTCACCTACCGCCTGCCGGCGGGGCCGCGCACCGTGAAGGCCGTCGAGCTGTCGGGCGTGCCCGGCATCCTGTTCCGTCGCAACTCGGTGACGGGCGCCGTCGAGGCGCTCCCCCGCGACGGCCACGGCGTCGAGCTCAACGCCCAGCTCCACGCGTGACGCTGCGGGCGGCGGGGTGCCGCCCGCACTCGCCCGCCGCACCCGCCGCACCCGCCGGCCGCATCCGCCCGCCGCATCCGCCCGCCGCACCCGCCGGCCGCACCCGCCCGCTCTCCAGCGTCTGTCGGACGGCTT
>WKJB01000130.1_pt1 | contig 20119 bp, 12 predicted proteins | sample 5403331 | NCBI WGS metagenome assembly WKJB01 (sample SAMN13198853, study PRJNA488119) | plastic metagenome | isolation source: water-polyurethane dispersion (WPUD) containing a polyether... | place: Mexico: Mexico City | collected 2016 | reverse complement strand
AGCTTGTTCAATTCTTGTTCGGTCTCTTTGCTTTTCGCCCGGGCTTCCAGCAGGTTCCGTCTCGCCTTGAACAAGCTCGGGAAAGGAATGCTTTGAGAGATGCTGAACGATTGATCGAATTTCGGACTGCTGTATTGGCCCAGCTCAGCCTCGATGCTTGTCTTCGGGAGTTCGCCGGCGGTATTGATTAAAGAGCGTGCTGCGGCAGCTTCCCATTCTTTCTGTTGAAAGGTCGGGTTGTTGCGCTTCGCCGTTTCAATGGCTTCTTCCAAGCTGAGGCTTCTTTCTTGCGCACCAAGGTTTTGACTGACGATTATTCCTCCCAAGAGCAAGAAAACCGTCAATGTTTTGGGTCGAAGCCGCAGCGATGGTTTGTTTGAATTAAATATGATGTAAAGCATCGGTAAAACGAATAGGGTTAAAAAAGTGGCGGTGATCAGTCCGCCGATGACTACGGTAGCCAACGGTTTTTGCACTTCGGCTCCTGCACCTGTGGAAACCGCCATCGGTAAAAAGCCGAGCGAAGCCACGGCAGCCGTCATCAACACGGGGCGCAGGCGGATGTGCGTGCCTTTCAGTACGCGGCGTAAAATGTCGGTTTCGCCTTCTTTTTCCAAATCGTTGAATGTGCCGATGAGTACAATTCCGTTCAAAACCGCTACACCGAACAATGCGATAAAACCGATGCCCGCGCTGATACTGAACGGCATATCTCTGATGAGTAGCGCTAAAACGCCACCGATGGCGCTCATGGGTATGGCGGTGAATATAAGCGCAGCCTGTTTGGCAGAGTGGAAGGTGAAATACAGAAGTGCAAAGATGAGCAACAGCGCTATGGGCACGGCAATCAACAACCGTTTGCTCGCGGCTTCCAGATTTTCAAACTGACCGCCGAAAGTGAAATAGTAGCCCGTCGGCAGTTTAATCTCTTTTTGCAATCGTTCTTCTATCTCGTTGACGGTACTTTCCACATCACGGTCTTTTACGTTGAAACCAACGACAATCCTTCGCTTGCCTTCTTCTCGACTGATTTGTGCGGCACCTACCTGATAATCTACCGTTGCTATCTGTGACAGCGGAATCTGTTGTCCGTTGGAAAGCGGAATTGGCAGGTTGGCGACATCGTCAATGCTGTGGCGGAAGGTGCTGTCCAAACGAACCACCAAATCAAATCTGCGCTCGTTCTCCATCACTTGGCCCGCCGCGCGTCCGGCGAAGGCGGTGCTCAATACATCGTTTACATCCTTTATGTCCAAACCGTAATTGGCCATGCGCAAGCGGTCGTAGTCTACGTTTATCTGCGGCAGTCCGCTGACACGCTCCACCTGCGGCGCGGTGACGCCGTCGACTTTTTGAGCCAGTTGAGCTACCTTGTCTCCGTAAATGGCCAGAGAGTCCAGATTCTCACCGAAAATCTTTACGGCGACGTCTTGGCGGATGCCCGTCATCAGTTCATTGAAACGCATTTGAATGGGTTGATTTTTCTCGAAGAAAACCCCGGGAATTACTTCCAACTTTTTCAATATTTCCTCACCGAGTTCATCGTAGCTCTTTTTGGTTTTCCATTCGTTTTTGGGTCTCAGAACAATGATCAGGTCAGAAACTTCGGGAGGCATCGGGTCGGTAGGTACTTCGGCCGATCCTGTTTTGCCAACCACCATTTTCACTTCGTCAAACTCCTTGATGATGCGCGAAGCCTGCATGGAGGTTTCCAAACTCTGCGACAGAGAACTGCCCGGGGGCAAAATACAGTGAAAAGCAAAATCTCCTTCCTGCAGCTGCGGAATAAACTCGCCGCCCATGGTGCGGAACAACAGCAAAGCGCCCACAAATAGTGCAAGCGTACCGGCCACCAGCCAATAGCGTACACGGATGGCTTTTTTCAAAACGGGTTGATAAATGCGATGCAGTTTGGCAATGGCGCGGTCTGAGAAATTGGTGCCCTTCTTCGGTTTCTTGGAAAGGATCAGCGCACTCATCATCGGTATATACGTGAGCGAAAGGATCAACGCGCCTAAAATGGCAAAGCCCACTGTTTTTGCCATCGGGGTAAACATTTTGCCTTCCACGCCCGTCAATGTAAGAATCGGGATATAGACAATGAGGATGATGATTTCACCAAAGGCAGCGCTCTTTCGGATTTTGGAAGCAGACAAAAATACTTCTTCATCCATCTCGGCTTGGGTGAGTCGATGGGTGGTTTTGCGCAGGCCCAAGTGATGCAACGTAGCCTCGACAATAATCACCGCGCCGTCCACAATAAGACCGAAGTCTATTGCGCCCAAACTCATCAGGTTTGCGCTGACGCCGAAGACATTCATCATTCCCAATGCAAACAACAGCGACAGCGGAATGGCCGATGCCACAATCAAGCCCGCGCGGAGATTCCCGAGGAAAAGCGTCAGCACGAAAATCACAATCAAGGCACCTTCTACCAAGTTGGTTTCCACGGTTTTGATGGCACGACCGACCAGATCCGTCCGGTCCAAAAACGGTTCTATAACAACATCGTCGGGCAGGGAGTTTTGTATCGCCGGAAGTTTGGCTTTGATGCTTTTCACCACCTCGTTACTGTTGGCGCCTTTCAGCATCATCACCATGCCGCCTACCGCGTCCACATCGCCATTAAAGGTCATGGCTCCGTAGCGCAATGCATGACCCAGGCGTACTTCGGCCACGTCTTTTATCAAAACGGGCACTTGGCTGTCGCCTGTTCTTACCGCTATGTTGCGCACATCTTCCAATGACGTAACCACGCCCACGCCGCGAATGAAATAGGCATTCGGTTTTTTGTCGATATAGGCACCGCCGGTATTTTCGTTGTTTTTCTCCAATGCGGTGAAAATCTCGGAGATGCTGACGTTCATGGCGCGCAGACGGTTCGGGTCCAAAGCGACCTCATACTCTTTGAGTTCGCCGCCGAAGCTGTTTATCTCGGCCACGCCCGGTGTTCCGTTCAGTTGACGGCGTACAATCCAGTCTTGCATTTCGCGCAGTTCCATCGGACTGTACTTGTTTTCACTGCCTTTTTTGGGGTGGAGGATATATTGATAGACCTCGCCCAAACCGGTGCTCACGGGCGCCAATTCCGGTTTGCCGATACCGGCGGGGATTTGGTCGACGGCATCTTGCAAACGTTCATTCAGCAGTTGACGCGCGAAGTATATATCGACATCTTCGTCAAAAACAACGGTGATCACCGACAGCCCGAAGCGTGAGATGCTCCGCACTTCCTCAATGTCGGGAATATTGGCGATGCTCTGCTCGATGGGTGCGGTAACCAGCTGTTCCACCTCCTGACCGGCAAGCGTGGGGCTGACCGTAATGATTTGTACTTGGTTGTTGGTAATGTCGGGGACGGCGTCCACCGGAAGCTTCGTGGCGCTCCATACGCCCCAGATGATCCATACAAGGGTGATCAGACCGATCAGCATTTTATTTTTAATGCTGAATCTTATGATTTTATCTAACACGAAATCGTATTTAATTTTTACAAGAAACGAAATGCCATTGCATGGCAAAAGCGGCCGCCAACATTGCTGACAGCTTGGTTGTAAAAATTAAATCTTGGGCGGTTGCCAGATTCCGTAAATGATGTTGAAAAATTGTTCCCGAGGAGAATCCGTGATCTCGCTATAACGAGCTTGAAAAATAGGAGTGAAGCCGTAAAACCGAAGATCTGCTGCTGCCAGCTGAACGCCGCAACAAGAGCAGGTGCAAAAAGGTGAACAGAGGTCTGCATGCGTTTGGGCTGCTTTTGACGAGACTGTGGTGTGCGTTGTGCTGCGCCCCGGAGCATCATTGCAAGGCGCGGTAAACAGAACGCTGAAAAATACAGCCAATAAAGCGGCAAACAGTTTCACGGCACAAATGTATCACTTTTCCCGAGAACGTTGAGCTCTTGCACTGCAACAGAAAATGGCGGCTCATCGGAACCGCCAAAGAAGGTAAAAAAAAAGAGATAATAGTTATGCGGTCTTTTCCAAAAGCTTAAGCAAGGCTTTCGCCGTCGGACCTGCCGAAAGCGGGTTTTGGCCTGTGACCAAGATACCGTCCTCCTGCACGTGCGAAGCGTACGGAAGCGTAGCCGAATGGAATTCCGCACCCAACTCCTTGAGCCGTGTTTCGAGTTTAAACGGAATATTGTTTCCGCGGAAGACCAAGGCTTCTTCGGCGTTGGTAAAGCCCGTAACCTTTCTGCCTTGCAGCAGTTCGGGTTGCATTTCCGCGGCCATCACCAGCGCGGCGGGACCGTGACAAACGGCACCGACGGGTCTGCCGCTGTTGTAGAAGTCCAAGATGATCTTACCGCTGGTCTCGTTTGTTGCCAAATCCCACAACGGCCCGTGCCCGCCCGGATAGAATACTGCCACAAAGTCTGCGGTATCTATTTCTTCCAACCGATGCGTGTTGTTGAACTTCTTCTTCGCCTCGTCGTCATCGTTAAAACGGCGGTTGCTTGCGGTGATGTTTTCGGTAAGTTCACTGAGTGGATCCACGGGCGGTCTTCCACCGTAAGGGCTGGCCAAGGTTACCTCATAACCCGCATCGATAAATTCGTAATAAGGATCAGTAAACTCGCCCAACCAAACACCTGTTTTGCTGTCTGTATTATCCATATCCGCGTGGGAGGTAAGGATCATCAATATCTTTTTCATTCGGTAAAAATTTAATGATGAAGATTGCAACAAGTGTTCCGCAAAATAGGACGTGTCGAATGCGGTGTTAGGTCTTATCGGTAATTGTCAAACGCTGAAAAAACGAAACTGTTATTCCCCGCCTTGCCCCGTCAAGGCCGCCACTTTGGTTTCCAGTTCGTCTATGTCAAACGGCTTGGCCACGTAATCATCTGCGCCGGCTTCTTCTGCCAATGCGGCAATATCGTTGTTGGCTGTTATGTAGATCACGGGAACGTTACTGAATTCTTCACTGCTCTTGAGCAGGCGAGTGGCTTCTACGCCACCGATGTCGGGAATCCAGTTGTCCATCAAGATAACATCGGGCCGGAAAGCGGACACTTTTTCCAATATATCGTGAGAAGTTTCGGAGATTTTTACCTCATAGCCCGCCTCGTCAAAAATGATTCCCAGTACTTCCAAAATTGTCGCGTCGTCATCAAAGATTAGAATTTTTCTGCTGTTCATGGCTGAGGTACAGGTCGGATTATAAAGAGTTGATAAGTTCTGCAAGTTCTGTGGGATTGAAAATTTTGTCGTAGGCGCCGTTATCTATGGCCAAACGAGGCATATAGTCTACCTCGGCAGTCAGCGGATCTTGGACCCAAGCGGTTCCGCCCGAACGCCTGATATCCTTCAAGCCTTCCACACCGTCTGCGTTGGCGCCGGAAAGCAACACTCCTACAAGACCTTTGCCAAAGGCCTCGGCAGCGGATTGAAAGCACACGTCGATGGAAGGACGCGAGTAATGCACTTTTTCTGAGCCGTCTAACGAGACGAGCGTTTTGTCTTCGAACAAGAGATGATAGTCTGCCGGCGCGATATATAAAACGTCGGGAAGAAGGTCGGTCTTGTCTTCCAACTCTGCCACTTTCATTGGAGATAATTGTTCCAACAGTAAAGGCAAAACACCGGGCGTCTGAGCTTTGCGATGTAGGACCAATATGATGGGAAAACCGAGTTTCGGCCTGAGTCGGCGGAGCATATCCAATATAACTTGGAGGCTGCCGGCGGAGCCACCGATAATTACCAATTCCGTATTTGTGTTTTGGCTTGCCATCTTATCGCGCATCTATTTTCTTCCAAATCCGTTGATCGCCAACTTGTTGATAATGAGCGCTGAGCCTTGAAAAGCGCAAGGTCTCTTTCGAGCCCAAAGCTAAATAACCGAGCGGCTCCAGACTGTTGTCGAACAGACGGAACACTTGCTCCTGAAGGGTTTTCTCAAAGTAAATGAGAACATTGCGGCAGATGATTAATTGGAAACTGTTGAATGAGCTGTCGGCCGCCAAATTGTGTGTCGACAAAATCAGCTTTTGCTTGAGACTTTCATCAAACTTTGCGCTGTCGTAGTTGGCCGTATAATAGTCTGAAAAATCTTTCTTTCCTCCCGAGAGGATGTAGTTCTCTGAGTAAGCTTTCATCTGCTGAAGCGGAAAGACGCCTGCCCGCGCGGTTTCCAAGACTGAGGGATTGATGTCTGTGCCGTAAATCAGTGATTTGTGGTAAAGACCCGCTTCCTTCAGCAAAATGGCTATCGAGTAGGCTTCCTCTCCCGTGGAGCAGCCTGCCACCCAAATACGGATGAGCGGATAGGTGCCCAATTGTGGGATAATGTCTTCGCGCAACGCCTTGAAAAAATAAGGATCGCGGAACATCTCCGTAACATTTACGGTGATTTCCTCTATAAAGTGACGCAGATAGTCGGCATCATTCAGAATGCGGTACCGTAACTCGGCAAAGCCCGGAAACTTATCGATCACGCAGATGCGGTTGACTCTTCTTTTGAAAGACGCTCGGCTGTATTGCGAAAAGTCGTAGCCGTAACGCTCATACACATCGCGGATCAGCTGTTCTACCTCTTCATCTTTCACAATTGTCGGCTCCAACATCTACGACAGCTTTTCAATAGCTTCTATCAGTCGATCAACATCTATCGGCTTGGTTACATAATCTTGAGCACCGGCATCCAGACATTTTTCTCTGTCTTCGGGCATGGCCTGCGCCGTTACGGCAATCACGGGAACGGCTGCGGTTACAGCATTGTCGCGGATTTTGCCCACCGCTTCGTAACCGTCCATTTCGGGCATCATCATATCCATCAGTACAAGGGTCTCGGTAGGATCATCTTGTAGCAACTGCAATGCCGTCATGGCGTTTGTTGCGCTCACTACCTTAAAGCCGCGCGCCTGAAGGGTGAGCCGCAGTGCAAATATATTACGCGGATCATCGTCCACGATCAGAATTTTTTTCTTCATTTTTACTTGGTTTCGTATAACCAGACCCGCAGCAGAGACAGCAGTTGGTCTATGTCCACAGGTTTTGAAATATAATCCGATGCGCCGGCGGTGATGCATTTTTCGCGCTCGCCCTGCATGGATTTTGCGGTCACGGCAATGATCGGCAAGCGGTTGTACTTCGGCATCTTTCTTATCTCGCGGATGGTCTCGTAACCGTCCATTTCGGGCATCATCATGTCCATCAGCACCACATCTATGTCGGGGTGCTGTTTCATCTGCTCCAGCGCTTGTTTGCCGTCCATGGCCAATACCACTTCCATCTTGTGTTTTTCCAAAGTTTTGGTCAGTGAGAAGATGTTTCGGGCATCGTCATCGGTTATCAACACTTTTTTGCCGCTCAAGACTTCGGTCAGCGATCCCAGCGTTTTTGCTCGCGGGCTCTGCGCCGTATTTTTCTCTTCCACCAAGTGCAGGAACAGACCCACTTCGTCCAGAATGCGGCGATAAGAGTGTGCTGTTTTCACTACGATGGAGTCTGCATATTGCTTGATTTTCAACTCTTCATCACGAGTAAGATGGTGGCCCGTAAAGATGATGATCGGCAGATTCTCCAAGCCCTCGTTGCTCTTGATAGATTCTATGACGGTGTATTTATTGTCTGACGGCCTTTCTATATTCAGAATAACGCAATTGGCAGAACCCGTGGTCAGGGCTTTTACACTGTCCTCCACAGAGTTCTCGACTTTCGACGAAATGTCAAAGTTGCTGAGGAAGTAGGAGAGTGCGCTGGCGTGCATCGCATTTTCTTCAACGATCAGAACCCTGTGCGGACCTTTGCTCAGCGCGTCTTCTATTTTTTTGAAAACTGCTGACATCTGCTCCAGCGCAACGGGCTTGTTGATGAAATCTATGGCGCCGCGCATCAGGCTCTCTTGCTTGACGTGCAATGACGACATCATGTGAACCGGAATGTGGCGCGTCTGCGGATGAGATTTAAGTTCGTCCATCACCTGCCAACCGTCTTTCACCGGCAGTTGAATATCCAACAAAATGGCCAGCGGATGATATTTGATAGCGGCGGGAAGTGCGTGGTCTCCGCGTACCACTATGATGCCTTTGTACTGTTGCAGGTGCGCATACTTGAGTAGCGCCGTCGCAAAGTTGGTGTCGTCTTCCACGATCAAGATTACCTTGTCGCCTGTGGCTATGTCCTCGCGGTCGTCGGCTACTTCTTCCGGAATCACGGTAACCACATTGGCGGGCATCGGTGTGTCGTCTATGATATGTTCTATTTCTTCTACGTCCTCCCGAATGGTTTCAATCAATTCCTGATCGGTTTGGGTCCTCGTATCTTGCACCTGCACGCCACGGACGGGAATGCTCAGGAAGAACTCACTGCCCTCGTCCACCCGGCTGGCAACGGTCAGTTCGCCGCCCAGCAGTTTCGCGATCTCGCGGCTGATGGAAAGCCCCAAGCCTGTTCCGCCAAACTTGCGGCGCGTGCTGCCGTCGGCCTGTTGAAACGCTTCAAAAATAGTTCTCTGTTTATCGGCGGGGATTCCTATGCCCGTATCTTTTACGCTGAAGATTAAGTGGCCCTCGTGTTTCGGATCACTTTTGATCTTCAGATCGATGCTGCCTTGCTCCGTAAATTTCAATGCGTTGGACATCAGATTGCGCAACACTTGATCCAGTCGCAGTCTGTCGGTTTCGATGGTGTCGGGAGTTTCTTCGTCTTGAACGACATTGAACTTCAATCCTTTTTCCTGTACTAACGGATTGAAAAGGTTTCCAAGATCCTTGATTACATCATCGATCGATACCGTGTCGAACTCCAGTGCCATCTTGCCCGATTCTATTTTGGCCAAATCCAAGATCTCGTCGATGAGCGTCAACAGACTTGACCCCGAGCTTTGAATCACTTTGGCAGATTCAACTTGGTCTTCGTTCAGATTTTCGTCCGGATTTTCTGCCATCAGTCGAGAGAGCAGCAGGATAGAGTTCAGCGGCGTGCGCAGCTCGTGCGACATATTGGCCAAAAACTCCGATTTGTATTTGGTGCTCAGCGCCAGTTCCTCGGCCTTCTTTTGGATCTCCTTGTTGCGCTCGGCAATCATCAGGTTTTTCTCCTCCAGCAGTTTAGACCTTTCTTCCAGCTCGGCGTTGGTCTGCATCAACTCTTCTTGCTGTACCTTGAGTTCTTCTTCAGAGGCTTGCAGTTTTTGGGTTTGGGCTTCCAGCTCGGTATTCAGATTCTCCAATTCCGAGTGTTGCACCTGAAGTTCCTCCGCTTGCGCTTGGGTTTCTTCGAACAAACGTTGCTCTTGCTCTCGGCTGCGCGCTGCGCCCACGGCTACCGCGATATTGCGACTGCTTTCTTTGAAGAATTCCACTTGATCCGCGCTGATATTGGCGGTAGAACCCAGCTCCAGTACGCCCAGCGGCTGATCTCCGCTGTGGATGGGGAGCAGCACAATGCCGTTCAGATACACGCTGCCACTGACAAAGCTGACGGCGTAATTGTCGCTGCGCAGATCATTGTGCAGTTGCATTTCCTGTCGGACAAAAGATTCGCCTACCATGCCTTCGCCGGGTGCGAAGCTGCTCTTCATGTTTTTCTCCAAACCTACTGCACCCGTCAATTGCAACAGTCCGTCATCGGCCAGATAAATGGCTCCGTTGGTACAGCCTGCATAATCTACCAAATGACGAAGCGAGTTGGTAACAATGGCCTTTACGGTTTTATTGCCCACCAGCGATTCGTTAAGCAAGGCCAAGCCTTTCTGCTGCCAATCACTGCGGTTGATTTTGTCAAACGATTGTTTTAGAGAATCGGTCATATTGTTGAGGGCTTCTGCCAATTCACCCAAATCGTCCTGTGCAGAATCTGCGGCCTTTTGGCTGTAATCTCCGGCAGCCACGCGGTTGGCAACTTGCTGAATGGCACTTACGCGTCGGCGGATCTCCAAATCTTTGGCCTTCAGTTCGCGCTCCAACAGATCTCTGCGTATCAAATCTTTGCGCAATCTGTTGTAGAAGAAAACAGAGACTGCAACAGCCGTCAGGGCAGAGAATATGATGAACAACACCGTGGTGGTGGTGGAACGGTTGAGCGCCGTGGTTTCGTGCTCCAATTGGCCTTCTTCGTAAGCAACAAAGTCGCGGGCTATTTGGCGGCTCTTATCCATATTCGCCTTGCCGGCCATCATTTGCGCTTCTGTCATCGCTCGGCCGTTTCTTCTGTTGTCGGCAAATTGACGAAGGTCTGTCAGGGTAATCTCTACCGACTGCTCAAGGTTGTCGAGGCGAGAGATTTGATGCATCTCGTCTCCGGCGGTAGCTTTTGCATTGGATATCAGCTTCGGAATATCGCGGGTAGCTCGATTGTAAGGCTCCAAGAAAGTCTCGCGTCCCGTGATCTGAAAACCGCGGATGCCTGTTTCGGCATCTACCAATGCAACTATAACGTCTTTTACGGCACCGATGGATTTTCGGGTATTCGACAGATTTTCACGATCCTTCAGCTGATTTTGGATGCTGAGGTAAGACATGACGGAACTGGCGATAAGGAACAGTAACGAGAGTCCTACGCCGTACTGTAGATTTCTGATTATTTGTTTCGGCATAAGGTTAATTTAGCGGTAGAGTAAAATAAAAAGTTGATCCTTCCCCGGGTTTGCTGGATACGCCTATGGTGCCGCGGTGCTGTTTAATGATCTCGGAACAGATATAAAGGCCGATGCCCATGCCCTGAAACTGCAAAGACGAATCTTCGGCGCGGTAAAACTTATCGAAAACAGCTTCTTGTTTATGCTCGGGAATGCCGATACCGAAATCCGTAACGCTGACTTTCATTTCATGGTCGTCTACAAAGGTGGTTACAATAACTTGCTGATTCTCGGGGGAATATTTGATGGCGTTTGTCAAGAAATTGATCAACACTTGCTCGATCCTGATGGCGTCCAACGGAATCAGGATTTCGGGCTTCGGGCCATGCCGTTCAATCTTCACGCGGTCTTCATCGTGCGTTTGTAAAATGCTTTCTATGGCGTTGTTGATAACCGCATCGGGGTCGGTCGGCAGTTTGTTTATCTTCAGCTTGCCGTTTTCTATTTTGGAAACGTCCAGCAGATCGGTAATCAGCGTGTTGAGCTTTTCCACCTGATCTTGGACTTTGCTTACGTAGCCCGCTTCTTTGCTGTCTTTGTCCAGTTTTAGTTTTCGTTCCAACAGCTGGATGTACGCCTTGATGCTGGTCAGCGGAGTTTTCAGTTCGTGGCTGGCGATGCTTAAAAATTCGTCCTTTTCTTTTTCCACCTTCTTCTGATCGTCGATATCGGTAAACGTCCCGATCCAGTTTTTGATACTGCCGTTTTCGTAGACAGGCGAGACGCGGAGCAAGTGGTAGCGGTATTCGCCGGTACTTCTGTTTTGGATTTGAACTTCCAAGTCCAGCGGCAGGCCATCCTTTCTGCACCGTTCAAACTCTTCGCGAATGTCCGAATCTTCCGGTCCCGTGGCGGGGAAGCGGCGCTCGGACGGCGAGTATTGGAACCATCGTCCGTTGACGAAATCGATCTCTCCGTTTTCGTCTGCCGTGAAGGCTATCTGCGGCAGTCCTTCCAACAACAAGTGGAAATGATTTACTTTGGACCGAAGAGTGATCTGCTCGGCTTTTCTGCCTTGCACCTCGCGCTCCAGGTTTTGCTGCGTTCTTTTCATCGCACGGCTTTGCTCGTGTAGATCGTAGAAGGTTTTTACCTTCAGCAGCAAGATGTCGGGATCGATGGGTTTGGTCACGTAGTCCGATCCTCCGGAGGCATATCCGCGCGTGATGAAACGTTTCTCGGTATTGACGGCCGACAGAAAGATGATGGGAATTTCCTTTGTGCGGCTGTAACCGGCAAAGGTTTCCGCCACCTCAAAACCGTCCATGTCGGGCATCTGTACGTCTAAGATGATGAGGCCGTATTGGTTCTGCAACGCCTTTACAAGCGCCTCTTCGCCCGATCCGGCCGTATCGACTTCAAAGTCCTGCGACTCCAGCAATTTCTTGAGAGAATAGAGGTTGTTTTGATTGTCGTCAACAATTAAAATCATAGAATAATGGATGATTGCAGAAGTCCCGCAATTTTTAAACTCCCAAAAATACTGACAAAAAATGAAAGTAGTACGATGTACGATGTACCGTGTGCAATCTGTGATTGGTGGTTGGTGATTGGTGATGTGTGATGTGTGATGAGTGATGAGTGATGAGTGATGAGTGATGAGTGATGAATGATGAACGATCTGTGATCTTTTCTCACCGCTCACTGATCTCTTCTCACTTCTCACTGATATGCACCCAACAAACCCTTTGTAGTTATTTTACTACACGCAATTACAACTTCAACTACAACAAACCATCCGGGGCCACCCGATATTTGCAGTATCAAAATGAAACAATAAAACAAATTATAAAACTTATCATTATGAAAAAGCAAATCATCATCGCCGCTGCAACCCTGGGAACAATCGTATTCGGAACTACTGCTGTGAAGGCGCAGACAACTGCTACTTCCAATGCGGCAACCACAAACGTTCGCCTCATCCTGCAAGATGTTATTTCAATTGATGCGGGTAGTGTTGCGTCAGGCGGACAGGTAGACTTCAACTATACCAATACCACCGATTATAATACAGCAAAGAACGTTGAAGTGAAGAATAGTCTCATCGTGACTTCTTCTAAAAAGTTTAATGTGAATGTAAAGGCAGGAGGTATTGACTTCGTAAACGGTGATGCCAAGATTCCTGTAAGTGTTCTTCAAATAAAAGCGACAGAAGGTGGAACTATGACAGGTACTAAGAATCCGGCGATTAAACTTTCTACTACTGACCAAGCATTGGTTTCTGGTGCAGATTTAGGAGCTCGGCGTTCGCTGAACATTGATTATTCTATAGCAGCAAAGGATGCACAGGACCACCTGTTAGGTAAACCTGAGGGTACTTATACTCAAACGGTTATTTATACAGCTACTGCTTTGTAATTATCGCCTCCTCTTAAATCAATATTCCCATTATTGCGCTTTTTGTAATTTTGGGAATATTTACAATTAATACCGAGCTGTATGTCGCGCCCGTTTCTCGCACTTCTTTTAATATTTGTTGCTGCTTTTTCTCTTTCTGCTCAAGGTATATCTATGTCGCCCACGCGGTTGTTCTTTGAAGGAAAGCCCGGCGAAACGCTTACGCAGACCGTTATTCTGAATAACAGTTCTACAAAGGATTACACTTTTACGGTTAGTTACAGAGATTGGAACAGAGACCAGCAAGGCAATAAACACTATTTCGACCCGAGCACTTTACAGAACTCGAACTCGGCATGGATCTCGACGCGCGAGCGATCGATCAGCGTTCCGGCAGGAACCAGCAGAGAGTTGCCGGTTACAATGAAAGTGCCGGAAAACGCTTCTCCGGCGGATGTGACAAACAGTATGCTCTTTTTCACACAAATCCCAACCCAAGAGGACATAACAAATTCAGGGCAAGGCATCGGTATCATCACGCTGATGGAATTAGGTCTGCATGTGTACTACACTCCGACGGCCAATACCACCAAAGATTTGGAAATTGCAGCCATGGAACTGCGGCAAGAGCCGACGCGCAGGCTGGCCGTGCGCATCAGCAACGAGGGCAACACGGTGACCGACGCAACGGTGGAACTGGAACTGACCAATAAGGAAACCGGCGCAGATGTAAAGTTGCAGCCGATCTCCATCTCCATGATGCCGCAGACCACCCAAACCGTGGAATTTGCGATCGACAAAAAACTATCCGGCAACTTCCTAGGCGTTGCCATCATCAAAATGGAAGGCTCCACCGATCTGAGGGTGGGCGAGAAAGACCTGAAATTATAAACCGTTTTGTTTTACCGTTCTGTTTTGGATTTCTGCATCAAAAAGGCGGGGCTGTTGCTGCTGCTGTTCTCGCTGTACGTTTCGTCGCTGTACGGACAGAGCGTCACGGCTCGCTTTGAAAACGATACGATAACCGCAGAACAAGGCGCAACATTCACCAATTTTCTTGTGGTGAAAAACACGGGGGCATCAGTCGTCGGCATATCCGGCATTGCGCCGTCGCAGAAATACCCGGGATTGCTGTTTTATCCCGCCGCGGGTTTCGCACTGGAGCCGGGGAAAGAAAAGAGATTGCCGGTAAAATTCCTCGCCAATACCGATTTTCTTAAAATGTCGTCGGATGCGCTCGTATTCAATATTTCCTATGATAACGGGGGCAATGCCGAGACAGCCAAGGCAAGCTTTCTCATTCAAAAAAATGAGGACCGCAGCATTGCGATTTATTCGCCGACTCAGGAAAATTATATGGTTCCCGGAGCGGAGCAGACGACTATCTTGGTGTTTGTAGAGAACCGCGCCTATTCGGCTCGCAGCCTGCAGCTGAACTTTCAGTCCGTACCCGACGGCTTGATCGTCACACCGTTACAGCAAAATTTATCACTGGCCCCACTCGAAAAAAGACAGCTCGAAATAAGGGTTTCGTCACGCCGCGCAAAAGATTTGTTTCCGGAATACAGTCTTCAGATCACCGCCACCGATCTCCTCGATAACGAAAAGGTGGGCAGTGCGCAGATTTCGCTTGTGCTGCTGACGTCCAATCGGCAGATTGTGCCGGGTATGCGTGCGGGCGGCAGTACCAACTATGCCGAGGTTGCCTATTCGGATTACAGCTCGGGTTATAACCTGATGCAGTTGAAAGGAAATACGGAGTTTGCCGCCGACAAAAACCTTTTCCTGAAAATGAACCTGAACGCCGATTACTACATAAACAGCGGCCTCTACAATCTCTATGACACTTGGGCCGAGCTGGCAACGCCCAAAACACTGTGGCGTGTGGGAAATGTACAGGGCAATGATTATGATTATTCCGTCTCGGGTCGCGGCGGAAAGTTTGGTGCGAAGTTGGGTGAAGGCCGCGAGTTGGAAGTTTTGGCGGTGGACAATAATTACAGCCTTTTCGGCACCTACGCCGTGCAGGGGATGGGTTCTAAAATGGCGGGCACCAAATACAGCTTTTCCCGAAACAAGAAATTCTCGGGCAAGTTGTCTTATCTGTTTGACGATAATGATCGCCTCGCCACCCAAGCTCAGGTAGCGGATTTTGTATCTGCGTTGACGCTGAATGAGAAACACAAGCTCCGCATAGAAACCGGAGTGAGCCATGAGCGCGGAAAGATTAACGGCGACAGCCGCGCGGGCCTTTCGCTCGGGCTGAATTACGACACGCAAATCGGTCCGTGGGAAATCCGTTCACTAAATTCCTACGCCACTGCCGGATATGCCGGCTTGAGCCGAGGTTCGCTTTTTTTCAACGAGTCGGTCAGCCGCAGTTTTGCCGGCAATAAGCGCGTCTCGGCCGGCTACGAGTATTCCGAAATGCGGCCGGAATATCTGAGCATTCAGTATGGTGACGCAGGCTTGCCTTATCCATACTATTTCTACGGTACGCAGGCGTTTAGGCTCGGTTATCAGTTTTCTGCAGGTCGGTGGAATTTCCAATTTTCTCCGCAGGTAGAACAGCAGGAAAACGAAACGAGCTTCGGTATGCGCAAGCTCTTCGCATACAGATTGCAGTCTAACGTCGGCACGGTGTTGGGCGCGCATGGCTTCAATCTGACGACCGAATATTCTTATGCCAACGACAATATACGCGCCGATTGGTTCAACGCATTGCGTGCAACGCTGACCTACCGTATCCGAAAATTCTCGATGAATGCGACCGCACAATGGAACCCAACGAACGTTTCGGAACTGGCGACCTACGGCAACCCCGACCGTAATTTTGCCAATTATTATCTGAACGCCGCTTACAATTTTTCGACCGCCGGATCGAGTTTGAGCGGAACATTTTCGGCCGGTCTGAATTATTCCGAACTCTACAACAACCTCAACAGCAACATGACGGGGTATGTGGAATACAAGATATCCAACGACTGGGCAGCCACCGGTTATGTCAATTACTCGGATTATCGCTCCACCTTATACGGCGGTTATAGCGGCAACAACAGTCAGTTCCGCATAGGCCTGAAAAGGTATCTCCCCGTGGCTACGGCACAAGGCAACTACCGCGTGAAATTTCAATTGTTTCAAGATACCAACGGTAACGGCGTTTTGGATTCCGGCGAGCGCGTGGTGGCCAATGAGAGAGTGATGCTGGATAAATATGTCGCGGTGACAGACAGCAAAGGCAGGGTGACTTTCGAAAACGTTCCGGAAGGAAATTACAGACTGAGGCTGCACCAGACGGCAAGCTCACGGCTGATGACCGACCCCGAGATTGCGGTCTATAAAAATATCTCCAAACAATTGGGTTTGGTGAAAAGCACGAAAGTAACGGGTAAATTGGTGGAGATCCGTCAGGCGTATGACAAGGTAGAAACCTCGGCCACCGGCATTGCGGTTTATGCCAAAGATGAAACCGGCGAAGTTTTCACCACCGTTGTCGACCAGGACAATGAGTTTGAATTCTTCCTGAAAGACGGCATTTATGAAGTGTTTATCAACAACGACCGTTACACTTTTGTAAAGCCCTCGCAGACCGTCAAGGTAGAGTCGGGCACCGATACACTTGATCTGCTTTTCGAGTATAAAAAGAAAGGAGTGGAGATTAAAGTAAAAAAGTTTTAAATTAGAGCATTATGGGGCGTTCAATTCTTTGTCTCGCTGTTTTGTGCAGCGCATCGGCGGCTACTGCACAAGACGTGTACATCAGCATTCCGGCCACGAATATTTTCAATCGTTCGGAGTTTACCACGGTGCAGAATGTGCTCAATACCGGCCGACATTCAAATTGGCGGATCGGTTTTCTCAATTCTATCGATCCTACCGTAAGATCCTTAACTAACGATTTCACGCATACCACGCATCCGACAATCAAACTGCCCACCGAAATTTTGGAATGGCGTTTGGCAAGCATCGGCGGAGCACACCCCCCTTTCAAAGTGTTTGACGTGTGGCCGGATTTCAAATATTTTGTAACGCGGGATCAAACCTGGTATCAGCCTTTCGGCACAACGGGTAGCTATACGGCGGGCAACGTGGCTTTTACTTTTAAAATCCCGGCAAAACAATATGCGCTTCACACATTCTTTGCCGGCAATTATTCACTGGCGGTCACTCACAATTATGGCAGCAGTAGTTTTTACGCCATAGAATTTACGCCGAATGAATTCAATGTTATCCTCGCTGTTCCGGCAGCCGTTCAGTGGTTGTCGAGCAGTCCGGCGAAGTATGTAGAAATTTCATCGCTGAACCCGTACCGCTCATCGGCGCCCGTAACATTTGATCTGCAAAAAGCCGAGCTGGGTCAGACAGTCGATTTCAATCTGATGGCCAAGGCTTCTTCCGCCAACATTCAGTTTACCTCGTCAAAAGGTACAGCCGGTACGCGGCCGGTTTCGAGCATAAGGTTGGGTACGGCCAATTCGGTCATTCCATTCATCGCACTGTCAGACAAGTGGAAAAACTATACGGGTGCAGGTGCATTCAACGTGGCGGCGGGTAACAGAAGTAGGTTTCAACCTCAGCTGAGCATAACCGCCACGGATCTGAAGAACCACTTCTTTCAGGCCGGTACCTACAGCTTTCAACTGAATCTCGACGCAAAGAGTACAGACAACAGCATCTCTGCGCCGCAAAACACCGATGTTATCTTGAAAGTGCTTCCGCTCTCGGAGATTACCGTGCCGGCGGCCGGACAGACGGTTAACTTCACTTTCAATACGGCAGACAGCTACCGCAGCGGACAATCCCGCACGATCCCAAATCATTTGATGGTGTCGAACAATGAAAACTTTGAGGTGTACGTGAAAACCGATTCTGAGTTTTTCAAAGCGGCAGGCGTACAATCCGATATCCGCTCGGGGATTTTGCAACTGGGGGTTGACGGCAGTACTTTGGTACCTTTGTCGATAACTCCGCAAAAAATACTCTCGAATGCTCCGCCTGTCCTCGATAGAGGCTTGGATATCAAGTACTCCATATCGGCCGGCGATGCACAGAACCTTATACAGAAAGAAAAAAAAGTTTACTCTGCCAATGTGGTCTACAGTTTTACCGCACTTTGACAGAGGCCGTTAACCTAAGAACAATCCAATACAATGCAAGACCAGATACCACACTCGCCCGATCATACCGATGGTCGCTACGCGGCACTCCAAACACTTTACGCAGATGTCTTTGATTTCTTGTTGTATTCAATTGCGAAGATGACAGATGTGGATGCATGTGTTTTGTTTTTGTTTGAAGATGACCGAAGCTTTGTGATTGCAACAACGGATGAAGCAGTTGCGAGCAAAGGACCGACAGACCGTAGCCCGCAGCAGATAATAGAAGCGGACATTCCGTTTTCCGGCGCTTCTCGGCCCGCGTTTTCGGCAGCTTTTCCTATCATCAATTCTACAGGAGATACCTATGGCTGCCTTTACTTGAAGAAGGCAACCGATAAAATACTGAATGCCGAGGAGCAAGAAATTATAGACCGATCTGTACGGCAGATTAGTAAATGGGTAGTAGGCAAGACGAAACAACAACAGTTGGAGCAATACGATAATCTCTTCAATCTATCGAGTGATCTGATCGGTGTGGCAACGTTTCAAGGTTTTTTCTCAAAGTTGAATCCTGCTTTTTCAAAACTGCTGGGATGGAGCGAAGAAGAACTTATGAACCATCCGTTCTTCCATTATTTATATGAGGAAGACTTGGATAAAAGTCTGGAGGTGGTGAAGATTTTGAGATCAGGCAAACCTGTGGTGGGCTTTCTGAGTCGTTATCGTACCAAACACGACGGACTGAAGTGGCTGGAGTGGACGTGCACCCCCGATTTGGATAAAGGCGTAATGTACGTGATCGGCAGGGACATCAGCGATTTCATCAACAATGAAAACCGCCTGAAAGAGAGCGAGCAGCAATACCAGCAGCTGTTCAACAGCATGGCAGGCATCTTGGGTATCCATGATTTCGAGGGAAACTTTCTCAAGGTCAACCCTGCGGGCTTGGACGCGGCCGGCTACTCTGAGGAAGAAATAGAACAACTGAATCTTTATGATATTGTAATTCCGGAAAGACATGCAGCCGTCAGAGCGTATCTTGCTGAGGTTGTTAGGAGCGGCAGCGCACATGGCGAGATGTCTGTGCTCAAAAAAAGCGGCGAGTGTGCGGTATGGTACTTTATGAGTGTCGTCAATAAATCCACCGACGGAACAGACCAAGTGTTGACCAATGTAATAGACATCACCGAACAGAAGAAAAGAGATTTTGAGCTGCAAAGAGCCAAAACAGAAGCCGAGCAGGCCACAAAGGCAAAGTCCGAATTTGTGGCCAATATGAGCCACGAAATACGCACGCCGCTGAATGGCGTCATCGGTTTTACGGAGCTGGCGCTGAAAACCAACCTCGACGCGATACAGCGGCAATATCTGGAAATCATCAACCAATCGGCCGTTTCGCTGCATGCCATCATCAATGACATCTTGGATTTCAGTAAGATGGATAGCAATAAGATGAAACTTGTTATCGATAAGGTGGAGCTTCAGGAAGTCATTTCCGAGGCCATCAACATCGTCTCCTTCGGCATCGAACAGAAAGGTCTGGAAGTTCTATTGGATTATGACCACCGTCTGCCGAAATATATCTGGACCGATGCCATGCGCCTGAAGCAGATTCTGGTAAATCTGTTGGGGAACGCCTTGAAGTTTACCGAGAAGGGAGAGATCAAACTTTATGTACGGGTTTTGGGTGGCAAAGATCCGTCGCAGATGAAACTGCGCTTCGGCGTCCGAGACACGGGCATAGGCATCCATAAAGACAAACAGGAAGAGATTTTCAAACCTTTTACCCAAGAAGACGGCAGCATCACCAAGCGCTTCGGCGGCACCGGTCTCGGTCTTACCATATCCAATAAACTGTTGTCTCTTTGCGACAGCCGCTTACAGCTTGAAAGCGACTTCGGTAAGGGCAGCGACTTTTATTTCGATTTGGTGTTGAAGACCGAGAACGATGATGCGGAAGATAATTTCTCTAATATCAGAAAAGTGTTGATCGTTGACGATAACGACAACAACAGGAAGATATTGCGCCGCATGCTCGAAATCAAAAACATAGAAGTGGAAGAGGCCGACAGCGGACTGAAAGCTTTGGTCATGCTTAC
>WKJB01000129.1_pt1 | contig 20143 bp, 22 predicted proteins | sample 5403331 | NCBI WGS metagenome assembly WKJB01 (sample SAMN13198853, study PRJNA488119) | plastic metagenome | isolation source: water-polyurethane dispersion (WPUD) containing a polyether... | place: Mexico: Mexico City | collected 2016 | reverse complement strand
TATTCCCAGCAAAACCTGGATGTGACCGCCCAGGTGGGCAATAATAACAATGCCACGGTAAATCAGACCGGCTACCAGAATGAAAACAACATCCTGCAATTGGGCAACCGCAACGATGCGAAGACTACCCAAACAGGAGTTTGGAATCACAATGAAACCCGAAGCGTTGGCAATCGGAATGAAGCATATGTCACTCAAAACGGTATGGCTAATGAGAACTACACCACTCAGCAGGGAAACAGAAACCATGCGGAAGTTGATCAGTTCGGCTTATTTAACTACAGCGAGCAGATGCAGGATGGTAACCGTAACCAAGCGAGCGTTACCCAAACAGGCATTGGGAACGAGAGTTACCAAACTCAGGACGGCAACCGCAACGAGGCCGAGGTACAACAAGACGGCGTGATGAACTTGGCAACTCAGCTACAGGAAGGCAACCGGAACGACGCGTATATTGAGCAGGATGGTTGGTTCAATGAAGCAGACCAACATCAATTCGGAAAAAGAAATACCGCGCGCACCCTACAGTATGGTGACGGCAACGAGGCCAATCAAGATCAGCACGGCAATGACAACGAAGCCAACATCGGCCAAGTAGGTGACGACAACTTGGCGACACAAAATCAAACCGGTAATAAAAACTACGCTGAGAGTTCACAAATTGGTGATGATAACGTTTCATTTCAAGAACAGGACGGTAAAAGAAATGAGGCTTATGCACTTCAGATCGGAGATGGCAATGAAAGCAAACAACTTCAAACAGGCAATGATAATGAGGCCTACGTAACGCAAATCGGCGATGATAATAAAGCACACCAAGAGCAATTTGGCAATGAGAACAGCAGTGAAAGCGTACAGTTAGGAGATGACAACTTTACTTGGCAACACCAGCTCGGGAACCGTAACGAGGCCGGCATTCTACAAGTTGGTAACAGCAACTGGGCCAGCCAAGATCAGCATGGCAACGACAACAGCCTTTCTTCCATTCAAATAGGCGACAATAACCGCAGTGAACAAGGACAGTTCGGAAACATGAATGAAGCCGTTTCTGTGCAAATCGGTGACAACAACAAGATGTTACAAGAGCAGTATGGAAACGACAACTTTGCACTTGATCTTCAGATGGGCAACCAAAACAACACGCACGTGCTACAGCAAGGCAACGGACACCAACATTACGGCGTTCAGCTCGGCAATAGCAATACTATGTCTGTAACGCAAAGCAACTAAATCTCTAACCTTGACATGAGAGCACCTGCGGTGCTCTCATGTCATTCAAAAGACACCATGAAAAAGCTCTTCTTACTATTGATTGTCACACAGCTATCCGCACAGAGTGTATTACTGTATCAGTCTCCGGTGATCTCCATGTCGGCGCCGGCCGCGGCGACCGCTGCGAAGAGCGAACTGAACCAGATAGGAGAACAGAATACAGCAGAAGTCAATTTACTGGGCGGAACTTTGCAGCTGCAACAGATCGGGGATCGAAATCAACTGCGTCTGAATGAGAGCAATTCCTATCTCCAGTCCGGAACAGGAGTAGAGATATACGGCTCTAACAACCAAGTGGACATTATGGGAAACAACAGCATCTCAGAGAAAATGACGTTGCGCATTACCGGCGATTACCGGACGGTCGTCATAAAAAACTATTGACATGAGGTTTCTGTCTCGTACAATGTGGATATTCCTGCTGACAATCATGGCTACAAACTGTAATGCACAAACCGAACATGCCATCGTGGCGAAGATTGACATACAGCGCAGCGGTGACTTTGTAACAATTAAGGCCTTTGCCGGCAATAAATCCGGTTACACAGCACAGCTTAGCTATCTGCTGTTAGTAGTACGTGAAGCACAGGCAGGTGTAAGTTCTAACAAACAACAAGGTCGCTTTCAAGTGAGTCCTCATGAAGACCGACTATTGACAACAACAACCGCCAATGCTACAACGAAAGACAGACTGCGAGCATTCCTCTACATTAGAAACTTCGAGACGAATGAACTGGTAGCGCAGGACAGCCTCGTGCTTAATGCCGTGTCACGCCAACAGACCATATTGCCAAACGAGACCATTAAGCTCACAGGAATTGTCACTGACAACACGCGCAGTAAAGTAGGACGAGATTTCTATGAGAAATTTTTTATAAAATACAATCAACTGTCGGAAAAGTTTGATTTCGTCATTCAAGTAACAGAGATGCCATCGCCAGGCAATTCCGGAAAGATTCTTTTGGAATCAGATGATAGGGAGCTTTACAGCTTTATCAGTATGCCAAACGACGATTACCTAGACGCGCAGGCAGATGCAGCGATACGCGCAATAACGGAATACAACCGGCGCAAAGAACTTTTGGAAAAAGAACTAAGAAACAAGACATGAGATCTCTTATTTACCTTATCATCTTAACCGTAACCACGCAAATGTTGCACGCGCAGCAGCTGGTGTACAAGCCGCTCAATCCGGCGTTTGGCGGCGACACGTTCAATTACCCATGGTTGTTGAGTTCTGCTAACGCTCAAAATCAATTTAAAGAAAAACAGCCCGACAGGTATCGAGAGCAGTCTGCTATAGGGTCGTTTAACGACAACCTCAACAGACAGATCCTGAACCAACTTTCGCGCGAGCTGTTCGGGGGAAATTTTGGCGAGGTAACCATGGAACCGGGCGACTACACTTTGGGGTCTATGTTCATCCAAATCAAACAGTCGACAGGAGGACTGATCATTACCATATTCGATACAAAAACCGGTGAACAGACAGAGATTCTGCTTCCATAGAATAGATTACACCGTTAAAATATAGATTATGCGATTCAAAAAGTCCGTTCTGGGCATTGGGCTGATGGCGCTTCTGCAGAGCTGTGCCGGATTGTTCAACCCACCCGTAGAAAAACAAAATTCTACCTTGGGCGAAGTAACGCCGTATACAAGCATGCTCCGCGGCTTGCCCGAACCCAAAGAGCGCGCGGTGGTTGCCGTCTACAAATTCCGTGACCAGACGGGGCAATACAAAGCAGCCGACGTGGGCACCAATTGGAGCACCGCAATTCCGCAGGGAACAACCGCCATATTGATAAAAGCTTTGGAAGACTCCAAATGGTTCACAACCATAGAGCGCGAAAACATCGGCAACCTGTTGAACGAACGCCAAATTATAAAAACCACTCGACAGGAATTCCCCATTGTAGACGCTGACAATAAAGTATCGTCGGCAAACACCCTGCCTCCGCTTCTGTACGCGGGGGTCATCATTGAAGGCGGCATCGTCTCGTACGACACCAACATCATGACGGGCGGCATCGGTGCTCGATATTTCGGCATCGGGGGTTCATCACAATACCGCCAAGACCGCATTACGGTCTATCTGAGGATCGTATCGACGCAAAACGGACGTATCCTGAAGAACGTCTACACCAGCAAAACCATTCTGTCCCAAGCCATCAGCGGGAATTTCTTTCGTTACGTAGATACCGAGCGCCTGATGGAAGCCGAAGTGGGCGTCACCAAAAACGAGCCTGTGCAGTTGGCAGTAAAAGAAGCCATCGAAAAAGCCGTTTACGCCCTGATCATTGAAGGAATTGAAGACAGCATTTGGGAAGCGGAACCCAAGGATAAAGCTACGTTTAATAAGATGATCACAGATTATCATAGAGAGGAATTCATCAATGACAATCAGCGGCTTGACAACCGAATCTTGGAAGCCAGACGCGGCAAAATCGGCGTAAGCCTTGCCGGCGAAGCGGTGACCATAAAAGGGGATTATACCAACCCGCGCACCAACATCGGTGGTCGTGCTTCGGCGCAGTATTTCCTTAACGACAGATTCAGCATCGACCTGAGCCATTCTATTTTTACTTTGGAGAACGAAGGAATTTTAAAACGAAAATTCGCGGCCACGGAGATAAATCTGCAATACTACATAATGCCTTATGATCGGTTCACGCCCTTTCTGTACGCGGGCGCCGGCAGTATAGGCCCGCAGTACAGATATTTTAACCAGGTGAAAGGCAAAGCCCAAGCAGGCGCAGGTCTCGAATATCTGATCCGGAACAACTTCGGTTTAAAATTGTACGGAGAATATGATTTCGGTTTTTCCGATGACTGGGACGACCGAATCCACGGCAAGCATAACGATCAACTTTTCAAATTCGGCTTGGGCCTCACCTACTATTTTGGCAACAGGAATACGAAAACAACTTATAACCGGTAGAGCGATGAAGACATTTTTCCACACCATAATTTTACTTTGCTGCGCCATCTTTTTAACCGGCTGTAGCGAGGAACTGATCGACAAAACCCAAATGGGCACAATTCGCGGCACGGTGGTGAAAGCCGGATCCAATGAACCTCTTGCAAACGTAAAAGTTTATACAGCGCCGACAACGCAGACGGTTTTCACAGGTGCGGACGGCGGCTTTGTTTTGGAACAAGTACCCATCGGAGACTATACGGTAAAGGCAGAACTGAAAGGATACGTGTTGAACATTCAGGCGGCAAATCTGAAAAGTGACGGTCAAGTGATCTCCGTTGTTTTTGAAATGAAAGACGACGCATCGCTAAACAGCCCCCCGAGCGTACCCCAACTGACAGCGCCGGCAGACAACGCCGTGGACCAACCTTTGTCGGTAACGCTCAGCTGGACGGCAACGGACCCCGATAAGGACGACGAGTTGACCTATAAACTCATTGTAAAAAACAACAAGAACAACGACATCAAGACCGTTGAAAACATAAAGGATAAGAAGTACACGCTTGAAAATCTGGAGTTTGGCACTAGCTATTTCTGGCAAATTGCGGTAAGCGATGGCGTAAACCCCGAGGTCTTTAGTGCCGTAAACCGTTTTACGACGGCTGCCGTGCCTCCTAACCGATTTCATTATGTTCAAACGGTAGACGGCAACAGCGTTATCCGCTCATCAGACGAGAACGGCCCCGGATTCTTGTTGACCACTTCCAATTACAACAGCTTCCGTCCGCGCAAGAGCAATGCTTCGGGTCTCATTGCATTTCTCCGAACAACAGGCGGCAACACCCAGATTTTCACGGTGAAGCCTGACGGCTCAGAAGCTTATCAAGTTACCCGAATAGGCGTGGCCGGATTCAACCAAAAACACCTGACTTATTCCTGGAGCGGCAACGGCAAAGAATTGCTCTATGCCAACTATGACAAGCTATACCGTATAAACAAGGACGGCAGCGGATTGGAACTGGTCTACCAAACCACCGACGGCAGCATGATTTCTGAATGTGACTGGAGCAGCGACGGATCTAAAATTGCGCTGAAAACGAACAACAGCAGCGGATACAACGTTAAGATTTTTGTCATCGATATGCTGGGTAATGTTCTCACGACCGTCCTTTCAGGTGTGCAAGGTGCTGCGGGCGGACTCAATTTCTCGGTTGATGGGTCAAAGTTGATTTATACGCATGATCTGTCGGGATACCAAAGCGCAGATTACCGCCAACTGGAAACCCATATCTTCCTGTACAAATTCGCAGACGGCACGCGGACGGACCTGTCTCTGCTAAGCAAAATAACGGCAGGCACCATCGATATCGACCCTCGGTTCTCACCCAACGAGGCGCAGATTATTTTTACCAATACATCGAACGACGGCATATCCCAACGAAACGTTTACATCATCGATATTGCAGACGCCGATTCGAGAAAGCTCCTGTTCAACAAGGCCGAAATGCCCGACTGGGAATGACAGGTAAAACATTGATTACAAGTCAAACCGTCCCGCAAAAGCAGGACGGTTTGTTGTTGTTCAACATAATACAAAAAAAAGCAGTTTGTTATCAGGCCACTTTCGGTGTATTTGTATCGGGACTATTCAACGGCACTCAGTAGATTATTCTCGTAGGCGAATTTCATCAGACACAATGAATTCCGAACATTCAGCTTTTGATAAATATTTTTCTTGTGGGTTTCTACCGTATTGCGACTGATAAACAGTTTCTCAGAAATTTCCCGGCTGCTGTTCCCCTCACAAACCTGATGCATTATCTCGCGTTCGCGCTGTGTCAGCGTACTGAGCAACACCTCATTTTGGCGCGTATATTGTGAGCGTGGCCTGAGAAATGCCGTCATCATTTTCTCCTTGGTCGCGACACCGATATAGGGTTCACCGCCCTCAATAACCTCTAAGGCATTTCGGAATTCTCCAAAATCACTGCTCTTTTCCAGATAACCGAGGATGCCTTTTTTGAATAGGTCCTTGATAATTTTGGTATTGAAGTAATTTGTCAGCACCAAGATTTTAACTTGCGGATGAGCATCCAAGACAGAGTGGATCACCGATATACAATCGGTGTCGGGTAGTGTCAGATCCATAATCAACAGATCGCAAGCTTTGTCTGCAATGGTCTCGTTTACCAAGTGGCAATCATTGGAAACGGCTACCACGTCATAGCCGGGCAGCCGCTGAAGAAGTGTACAGAGACCGTCAACAAACAGACGGCCCTTGTCAATAATAAAAATTTTCATATCATTTGTGTTTTATGTTGAATAGCGTGTCCTGCCCAATTCACGGATGCTAAATTAAATAATACACAAACAATATCCAAATATTATAAATAATACTGACAACGAGGTCAAATAAAATTATCTTTTATAGAAAAATATTGGGTAAAATCATACAAAAATGCATACCTAATTTTAGGTACGAATCGATCGTCAACCATAACAACAGCACACACGAAGCTTCGTTACACAGAATAAATTACACTCACAAACCCTCTTGTTCTGCATAGTGTATAAAATCTTCAACGGTTTCGGACAAACCCTTATAATACTTCCCTCCGGCAGCATTGATGTGCCCTCCGCCGTTGAAATATTTTCTTGCAAATTGATTCACATCGGTATCGCCTTTGGACCTAAACGATATCTTAATGAAGTCCTCGTACAAATCCTCCATAAAAAAGGCAGCCACGCGCGCACCCATAATACTGAGGCCGTAATTGACGAAACCCTCTGTATCACCTTTTTGAAAACCGTATTCTTTCAGCTCATCGCGCGTAAGAGACAAGATGGCCACACGGCCGTCACACACCACTTGCAGCCTACCCAAAACGATGGATAGCAACTTCAACCGCCCCACAGTATTGGTATCTAAAATGCTGGAACTGATGAAAGCGGGGTCTGCCCCCAGATCGATAAGATCCGCAACCGTACGATGCGTCTCCGCACTTGTAGACCTGAATCTGAAACCGCCCGTATCGGTCATAATTCCCGTATAAAGGCACTGCGCCGCGTCTGTGCCGATGAACTGTCGATAACCCGCTGCCTGCAAGAAATTGAAAATCAGTTGTGCCGTTGCAGGAATGGTCGTATCAGAATAAACGAAGTCGAAAGCGTCGGGCATTTGGTGGTGATCGATAAGGACCTTAATCGCTCGGGACCGTTCCGCCCAGTCTCCCAAAATGCCTATTCGCGCCATCGTATTAAAATCGAGACAGAAAATAACATCTGCCTCTTTGATCAGCTCAGACGCTTTGCGGCGCTTGTATTCGGCAATCGTGATCTTTTTGGCATTTGGCATCCATTTGAGAAATTTCGGGAAATCATTCGGCACGATGACTTCCGGCGAAAGCCCCGCCGCCACGAGAGCGTGCGCCAACCCGAGTGACGATCCTATAGCGTCGCCATCGGGGTTATGGTGGGTAATGATTACAATCTTTTTAGACGGCTTCAGGTATTCTTTTATTCGGCTAAGTTCTTCTTCGGTAAACATAGGTAAGCGCTGTTATTGCATTGATGAGTCGACAAAGATAACCATCATGCGCCGAAACGCCTTGTACAGCAGTGAGCAAAAAATATAAAAATCTTTGCAAGCTTTAAAAAATTATATATCTTTGCAACCTAAAATTTAGACGATTACCCATCACTATAAACTGACGTAATGAAAAGAACATTTCAGCCTTCAGAAAGAAAGAAGAGAAACAAGCACGGCTTTAGAGAAAGAATGTCTACGCCCAATGGCAGAAGAGTCTTGGCTGCAAGAAGAGCAAAAGGCCGCAAACAACTTACCGTGAGCACTGCACGTGCAAAGAGATAACTAGTTTCTTCACACATATACAGCAATGCCCGGCCTTGGTCGGGCATCGTTGTTTTAGAAGAATTTTGTACTTTTAACTCCGCTTTTCAAAAGACAATCCATGCCACACACCAATATACAAGGAGAAGACATCATAAATCTGCGCAATGCCACCATTGTTCAGAAGAACTTTACCGTATTAAACAATGTTGATCTCAACATAAAAAAAGGAAACTTTGCTTACCTGATCGGTAAGACCGGCTCCGGGAAAAGCTCTTTGCTAAAGGTTTTGTATGGCGAGCTTCCGCTGCGCAACGGCCGCGGCAGCGTGGTGGGTTTTGATTTGGCGAGCTTGCGTACAGGCGATGTGCCGGCGTTACGCAGACGTCTTGGAATTGTCTTCCAAGACTTTCAACTCTTGACCGATCGCAATATTGAAAGGAATCTGAAGTTTGTGCTGAAAGCGACGGGATGGACAGACAAGGCCGAAATAGACGCACGCATAGACGAAGTACTGAACAGCGTGGGCATGAAGACCAAGCGCCACAAAATGCCGCACGAACTGTCGGGCGGGGAGCAACAGCGTATTGCCATTGCCCGAGCACTGTTGAACCACCCCGAACTGATCTTGGCCGATGAGCCTACGGGGAATCTGGACCCCGAAACAAGCAATGAGATCATGCAGCTGCTGACCAACATTTCGCGCGAGAGAAATGTTGCGGTTTTGATGGCAACGCATGATTATCACATGATTCAAAATTATCCGGCAGAAGCCATCCGCTGCGAAAACGGCGAGGTAACAGTGATGAATACCGCCGAACTTTTCGATTAAGCTTTAAAAACATGAAAGTCCCGCGTCAGTTCCAGATATTCCTCTGAATATATTCGCGGTGATTTTTCTACGGTAAACTCCTGTAATACGGGAGTTTTTTTGTTGCGTGCAAACTCCAAGACGCTGCGTCGCCAAACTCCGCCTGCTATTCCTCGGATATCCACACGACGGATCAAGTGAAGATTTTGCTCCGAAGCTATTTCTGCAAACTCGGCACTGCTGTCATAGGGTATGATTACCGACAAAAAGCCGTTATCGCCAACAAGTCGCGCACCGGTGGTTATCAAATCCCGAAAACTTAACGTTACCTGCCTACGCGCCAGGTAGTCCTTTGCCATTTCATCGCCATGATCTTCAAAGAACGGCGGATTGCAAAGAACCAAATCAAAAGAGGAATTGCCCAAACTGCGAGCATCGGCATGCATGGCGGTAAGGCGTGATGAAAACGGCGAACAGGCAAAATTCTCTGCCGTTAAAGCCGCTGCTGCCTTATTGATATCAATAGCCTGAATATGCGCTTGATCATTCCGCTGCGCCACCATCAATGAGATAAGTCCCGTGCCGCTGCCGATTTCAAGAATACTCTTCGCATCTGCGCAATCAGCGAGAGCGCCCAAAAGAACGCCGTCGGTTCCTACACGGAAAACTTTATCGTTTTGCTTTATCTCAAATTGCCGAAAACGAAAACTTTTCATCAAATATTGGTGGGCAAGATAACGGTGAAAACCGACCCTTTGCTCAACTGGCTTTTTACACTGATCGTTCCTTTGTAATCCGAAACCATGCGGCGTACCATGGTAAGCCCGAGGCCTGTCCCGCCGCTTTTGGAGGTGAAGTTTGGCTCGAATATCTTCTCCAGCATATCGCGGGACATGCCGGCGCCGTTGTCCTCTACCGTAATTGTAACCTTTTTATTGAAATGTTCTATGTTGATGCAGATGGACGGCTTCCTGTAATCTACGCCTGCCTGCTGCGCATTTGAAATCAGATTGGTGAGGATGCGCGTGAGGTAAATCTTGTCCATCCGAATCAAAATATCGTCCTTGTTGGCTTTGACCATAATATCGCCGTTGTCGAAAACATCGGCCACATTTTTGACCTCCTCGTTCAGATTCAGGATAACGTCATCCCTTTCGGGCAATTGGGCAAATTCCGAAAACGCAGAGGCTACCGCAGCCACTGTGTCTATTTGCTCAGTAACCAGCCGAGCCATGGCGTGTACGCGTTTTTCTATATCGGGATCCTCGGCATCGAATTTACGCTCAAAACTTTGGATCATCAACTTCATCGGCGTTAACGGATTTTTCACCTCATGGGCCACTTGTTTTGCCATTTCGCGCCAAGCTTTTTCTCGCTCCATCTGTGCCTGCACTTGATTCTGTTCTCGCACCTTGTAAACCATGCGGTTGTACGAACGCACCAAAACGCTCAGCTCATCATCGCCCGAATATTTAATCGGCGTGAGTGTTGTCTCATCCGCAATTTTGGTGGAAATATCCGTAATCGTCTTGGCCACGCGCTTGGAGATCAAATAGCTGATGAGTCCGCTCAAAAGAATCAGAAAAACATTGATGAGAACAATGGACTGCACATATTTGTTGAAAACCTGAAGATACTGATTGTCATTGTAATAGTAAGGAAAATAGACAATGGCGATGGGCTCCAGCAGGTAGTTTTTCAATACCATGTAAGAAGAGGTCATGGTCGCCTTCATCTCCTTGCTATACGTCTTGAAATCTACGCGGGCGTCACTGTTCAGGATGCGACCCAAAATTTCCTTGGGTATTCTTTTCTGTAAAATCTGATCGGGGCGTTTGTTGGAAATAAGGTAGTTGCCCCTGAGATCGTACAAGATTACATCATGCTTGTTGATGTCTGCAATTTCATAAATCTTGTTGCGCAGCATATCTGCAACGTCGCTCTCGTGTATCAGAGATCGGCTCACCGCATAATCAAGAGAAGCCGCTAGTGCCTCGGCTCTTTTTTGCAGCGTATTTTCGCTCTGCTTGTGCGAAGCTCTTTTTATTACGTAATAAGAGACAATTGTTGTACTGACGATGCTCAGCAGACACACGACCAATAGCCCGATGAAGATTCTGCTGCGCAGCGTGAGCTTGCTGCTACCTGTCGGCATAAATGTTTTTCAAATAATTGGAGATATACTTGCCAATTATGTCAAATTCAATATTTACGCCATCGCCTACTTCAAGCTCGGAAAGATTGGTGTGATCCCAAGTGTACGGAATCACCGCCACGCTGAAGCGGCCTTTGGCGCTGTCTACTACCGTCAGGCTGACGCCGTTCACCGTGATCGAGCCTTTCTCTACGGTTGAAAAATCTCCGGCCTCGTATTCAAAAGTCAAAAAATAACTTCCGGTCTGGTCTTCCTTGCTTACCAAAGTTGCGGTCTGATCCACATGCCCCTGAACAATGTGACCGTCCAGCCGGCTGCCCAACTGCATACAGCGTTCCAAGTTTACCGTTCCGCCTGTCTTCCATTGTGACAGCACGGTTTTATCCAGCGTTTCGCGCACGGCGGTTACGGTGTAAACATCGCCGTCCAACGCTACCACCGTCAGGCAGCAGCCGTCATGCGCTACGCTTTGGTCTATCTGCAGTTCTGCCGTAAAAGGAGCTTCTATTACAAAGTGAATATTCTCTCCTTCGTGCCGAATGTCTTTTATGCGTCCGACGGCTTCAACAATACCCGTAAACATGGCGTTTTAAATTTTAGTAATTTTGTCTTTTGAAAAAATAAGCTACCAAAGATAGTAAAATGAGTGCGAAACAACAGAGAGTAAAGGTCGGCATATCCATTGGCGACTACAACGGAATAGGACCGGAGATCATCATCAAAACGCTGCGTGACAAAGCAATGACCGATTTCTTCACTCCTGTTATCTTCTCACCGGCCAAGTTGTTCGCCTACCAGAAAAACGTCTTCAAGATCAATCAGAATTATCACATTATCGACTCTGCCACGCAAGCACAGGCGGGCAAGATCAATATTGTGAATCTATCGGCGGACAATGTCATGGTAGATTTTGGTAAGCCGACACAGGCTTCCACACAATTCGCCATACAATCTCTGGAAGCAGCCATGGGCGCGCTGCAAAACGGTGAAGTGGACCTCTTGGTGACGGCACCCATCAATAAAGACGAAATGATCCGCGAGGGTTTCCCATTCACCGGCCACACCGAGTATTTGGAGAAATGCGCAGGCAAGAAAGGACTGATGTTCATGATTTCCGATGATCTGAAGGTAGCCGTTTCCACGCACCACATTCCGGTAGCCGAGGTCGCCGGTCAGATCAATGCGGAAAAACTCAAGAAGCAAATCAGATTGTTGAACCGTTGTCTGAAAGAGGACTTCTCGGTAGAGAAACCGAAAATCGCCGTTTTGGGGTTAAACCCCCACGCGGGAGACGGCGGCACCATCGGCACCGAGGAGCAGACCATTATTTCACCGGTAATTCGCGAACTCTTTGACGACGGAATCTTAACCTTCGGCCCCTACCCGGCGGACAGTTTCTTCCAACCCGAAAAATATTCGGCCTTCGATGCAGTTCTTGCCATGTATCACGATCAAGGGTTGACGCCATTCAAGACCTTGGCTTATGAGCTGGGCGTCAATTATACTGCGGGCTTGCCTTTTGTACGCACCTCGCCCGATCACGGCGTAGCCTATGACATTGCCGGGAAAAACCTGGCAGATGCCACTTCCTTTGAAGAAGCCGTGTTTGCCGGAATCCGTATTTTCCTGAACCGAACGGAGAATGCAGAACTGTACAGCAACCGTCTGCGGCCACGCAGATCCTACAAAGAAAACAACAGAGACGAGGATTTACCGGCAGAAAGCGAGTAGATCTTTTGTAATCTAAAAAAAATAGATTATTTTTGCACACCATTTTTATGGACAGAATAAAGAATTACAACATTGCTTTCGGCGGTTTAAAAAACGGAAAGCATGAGTTTGACTTCGATATAACACAGGAGTTCTTTGATCTTTTCGACACCGAGCCGGATTTTTGCGACGCAAAATTGCAGGCAACAGCCGCAGTGGACAAACACTCCACCTTTCTGGAAATGACCATCCGGGTAGAAGGTGAGGTATCGTTGGCGTGTGACATCACAGGCCGACAGTTTTTACAACCCGTTGAAAACGGCGTGAATATCTTGGTTAAATTCGGTGAAGAATACGATGACAGCAATGAGGAAATCATCACCCTGCCCCACGGCGAGACAGAGGTAAACATCGCTCAGCAGATCTACGAAGCGGCTCTTCTGGCGATACCTATGAAAAAAGTTTCGCCCGACGTGACAGATGAAGATCTAGACTTGCTGGAAAGATACAGCCCCGGTGAAGAATCGGAGGAAGCGGCGGAAACACCCGCAGACATCGACCCGAGATGGGCGGCACTGAACAAACTGAAGAAAGAGAATTAGAATTTAATTATTAAATAAAACAACAGACAATGGCACATCCTAAAAGAAGACAGTCTGCGACGAGAAGAGATAAAAGAAGAACCCACTACAAGGCAGCCGTTCCGCAACTGGCGAAGGATGCTGCTACCGGAGAGCTTCACCTTTTCCACAGAGCGCATTGGCACGAAGGCAAACTTTATTACCGAGGCAAAGTGGTAATGGAGAAAGAAGTAGAAACAGCAGAAGAGAACTGAGATAACCCACAAGGAAATCAGCTCTTTAAAGATATAGAAACCATTCAATCTTATGGATTGAATGGTTTTTTATTGTATAATTGTTATCTTTGAAACCTTAAAAAATTTATCATCCATGGATATAAAAGACATTCAGAATCTGATCAGATTTGTTGCCAAAGCCGGTGTATCGGAGGTTAAATACAAAACCAAAGACTTTGAAATCAACATCAAAACTCAGTCTGAAACAGAAGGAATAACATTCGTCCCACAACAGCACCAAGTGATGGCCGCCCCTGCACAACTGCCTGCGGCACCGCAAGCACAGCAGGCACAGCCCGAGGCACCTGCCGCCGGCAATGCTGAAGACGAAAGCAAATATGTGGCAATCAAATCTCCGATGATCGGCACGTTCTACAGAAAACCGTCTCCGGACAAGCCTTCATTTATTAACGTGGGTGATGACGTAAAAAGCGGTACTGTGGTTTGCGTTATTGAAGCGATGAAGTTGTTCAACCAGATCGAGTCCGAAGTATCCGGCAAAATCGTGAAAATATTGGTGGATGATGCATCCCCTGTAGAATATGATCAGCCCCTTTTCTTGGTAGATCCGTCATAAGTTTAGTTAGAAATTAGATGACCAAGTCTAACGTCTGACCCTCACTATCTGATTAACTAATTAAATTATGTTCAACAAAATACTAATCGCCAACCGGGGTGAGATCGCCATGCGCGTATTGCGTACGTGTAAGGAGATGGGCATCAAAACGGTGGCGGTATACAGCACCGCAGACAAAAACAGCCTGCATGTGCGTTTTGCAGATGAGGCCGTGTGCATCGGCCCTGCGCCCAGCAAAGATTCTTACCTGAAAATCCCCAACATTATAGCTGCTGCGGAAATTACCAATGCAGACGCCATCCACCCGGGGTACGGCTTCCTTTCAGAAAATGCAAACTTCTCGCGCATCTGTGCCAAGAACGGTATAAAATTCATCGGTGCCACGCCGGAACAGATTGAAAAAATGGGCGACAAGGCCACGGCCAAGGCTACCATGAAAGAGGCGGGCATCCCGTGCGTTCCGGGTTCTGACGGCTTGATAGGCTCTTACGAAGAAGCTGCCAAAATCGCCAAAGAAATCGGCTATCCGGTGATGATAAAAGCCACAGCAGGCGGCGGCGGAAAAGGCATGCGCGCCGTGTGGAAAGAGGAAGACCTGAAAGATCATTGGGATTCTGCCATCCAAGAAGCCGTAGCCGCTTTCGGCAACGGCGGTATGTATATGGAAAAACTCATAGAGGAGCCGCGCCATATCGAAATCCAAGTTGCGGGCGACCAATACGGCAAGGCATGCCACCTCTCAGAGCGCGACTGCTCAATTCAGCGCCGCAACCAAAAGCTGCTGGAAGAGACGCCGTCACCGTTTATGACGCCTGAACTGCGCGAAGCCATGGGCGATGCTGCCGTGCGCGCTGCAGAGTATATTGGCTATGAAGGGGTGGGCACCATCGAGTTCTTGGTAGACAAGCACCGCAACTTCTACTTCATGGAGATGAATACGCGGATTCAGGTAGAACACCCGATTACTGAGCAGGTAATCGACTACGACCTGATCCGTGAGCAGATTCTGCTGGCAGCGGGCACGCCGATTTCGGGAGTCAACCATTACCCGAAACTCCATTCCATAGAATGCCGCATCAACGCGGAAGATCCGTATGCAGATTTCCGTCCGTCACCGGGCGTAATCAAAGGGTTGAACATTCCGGGCGGCCACGGCATCCGTGTGGACACGCATGTTTATACAGGATATGCCATTCCGCCGAACTACGATTCGATGATCGCTAAGTTGATTACCACCGCGCAGACACGCGAAGAGGCGATCTGCAAGATGAAGCGCGCACTGGAAGAATTCTACATAGAAGGCGTGAAAACTACCGTTCCGTTTCATCGACAATTGCTGGAAGACCCCGACTTCGTCGAAGGAAACTACACCACAAAATTCATGGAAAGCTTCGTCCCCGACAGAAGCTACGAGAATATTGTATAAACCATTGGCTGTCTGCGGGCAGCCTTTTTTATAGATCCATAATAGATGACAAGAGATTCACAATATTATATTGACTTAGAAGAAAGACACGGCGCACACAATTATCATCCGCTGCCCGTGGTTTTGGAAAAAGGCGAAGGCGTATATGTTTGGGATGTGGAAGGCAAGAAGTATTACGACTTTCTCTCCGCCTACTCCGCTGTCAACCAAGGTCATTCGCATCCTAAAATCGTAAAAGCGATGACCGACCAAGCGCAGACGCTGAGTTTGACCTCCCGTGCATTTTACAATTCCAGCCTCGGGCCTTACGAAGAAAAAGTAACCAAGCTGTTCGGCTACGACAAAGTATTGCCGATGAACAGCGGTGCCGAAGCGGTGGAAACTGCCGTAAAGATTGCGCGCAAGTGGGCGTATGAGGTAAAAGGCATTGCAGAGAACCGCGCAAAAATCATCGTTTGCGAAAACAACTTTCATGGTCGTACCACTACCATTGTTTCGTTCTCCAACGACCCCGATGCCAACAGCAATTACGGCCCGTTCACACCCGGTTTCATCCGCATCCCGTATAACGATGCGGCTGCTTTGGAAGAAGTGTTGACAGCCGATTCATCCGATATTGCAGCTTTCTTGGTAGAACCGATCCAAGGCGAGGCAGGGGTTTATGTGCCCGATGACGGCTACCTGAAAAAATGCGCCGACCTGTGTAAAAATCACAATGTACTTTTCATTGCCGATGAGGTGCAGACCGGCATTGCACGCACAGGGAAACTGATCGCCTGCCGACATGAAGACGTTCAACCCGACATTCTCGTTTTGGGCAAAGCCCTCTCGGGCGGAATGTATCCTGTCTCTGCAGCCTTGGCCAACGATAATATCATGGGCGTTATTCGTCCCGGCCAGCACGGCTCCACTTTCGGTGGCAATCCGTTGGCTTGTGCCGTTGCCATAGCGGCTTTGGATGTGGTAGAAGAAGAAAACTTATCCGAAAAAGCCGATGATCTCGGCAAGCTTTTCAGAGAGGAAATGCAGAAAATAGTTGATGAATTTCCGCTGATTGCCGGCATCCGTGGCAAAGGCTTGCTCAACGCTATCCTGATCAATGACACACCGGAAAGTACAACCGCTTGGGACCTGTGCCTCAAACTGCGCGACAACGGCCTTCTGGCAAAGCCGACCCACGGCAACATCATTCGTTTGGCGCCACCATTGGTTATTACCGAGGAGCAGCTGATGGACTGCGTCGGGATTATCCGTAAGACGGTGGAGGAGTTTAAGAAGAACTAAGAACTTCTTGATAGAGCCGCACGTAATTTGCGGTCATCTTTCGATAATCAAACTGCATTGCCCAATCCTTGATTTGTTTGTACATTTCGGGTTGGGCATTGTACTTTCCAAGGCCGGTTCTTATGACGGCCGCCATGTTTTCAGGAGTGAAGTCTTCAAAATAAAAAGCATGTGTTCCGCCTATTTCAGGCAGACTGGTAAGCTTGGATAAGAAGACCGGCTTGCCAAAATACATTGCTTCGATCGGTGGGATTCCAAAGCCCTCAGCCAGGGATGGATGCAGTAAAGCTTCGCAATTACGGATTAGCGCATACTTATCCTCATCGGTAATATTCCTAAGAATATGCACCCTGTCCTCGAGCTTATTCTTTTTTATGTATCGTAGTATTTCTGCCTCGTATTCGCTCTTGCCGGCAGACACCACCAATACCAGATCTTCTTCCAAAAAAGTAAGCGCTCGGAGAATGCTCACTTGGTTTTTCTTTGGGAAGAGCACACCGATGTTCAGGAAGTATTTCTTCCCTTCGAGAAAACCGTATTTCGTCAGCGCTAACTTCGAGCCTGTATCGGGAAAACGCAGTCCGTTGTGGATAACTTTAATTTCTTGCGATGGTTTTGGGTCAAACAAGTGCCGGTTTTGTAGATAGTCATTCTTGACGAACTCTGAAATGCAAACCACATAGTCGGCATCATCCATATTCCGGCGGATGCTTTTTATAATTTTTTTCTTTTTGACCTCGGCAATATTCTCGTGCAGGAAGTTTAAATCATGCAGTGTTACAATTTTCTTTATGCCGCGAGTATTTGGAAAATAAGAACTGCCTTGGTGGAGAATGTGAACAAGTTTGGCAGAAGACGGCAGCGGATGCCAAAAACGATGAATGTTGTGCCAGCTGAGTTGCGTTTTAAAAACTTCGCTGCGGCTACCGTAAAAAATCGCAGGAAATTCCATTTCTGTCAAGCCGCTGTACAAGCCGGCAGCCACTTCTGCCAGACCGGTATTCGGGTAGCGCAACCGCTCTAAATCTACTATTACCTTGGCGTCCACCCTGCAAATGTATCAAAATGTATAATTATATTTGCAGCGAATGGCATCAGGCAAAAAACGAATCATTTTAGGCCTTCCTAAAAGCTTTGGAATGGACCAAGTCTTGGAAAAAGCTTTGGAAGAACAGGGCTATGAGGTTATCAACATCAGTTATGTTGATCATGCTTTCCGCTACAAGAACATTGGGGAACGCCTGAAAAACTTTATCCACAAGACTTTCTTGGGCGATAAGAACTACAAAAATTACCTTAAATTCAAGCGTCATGGAAAAGGCGTAGAGGAAAAGCTTCGTGACATCGAAGGAAAGACAGAGTATGCACTTCTTATCCGAGCAGATATTTATCCCGCGAATATTGTAAAACTCGTCAAGAATAAAACGCAGTCCTTGGTAGCTTATCAGTGGGACGGAATGCACCGCTTTCCCGGAATATACAGTCTGGAAAAGTATTTTGATAAATTTTATATTTTCGACAAAGTTGATATGGCGCCCGGCCGCAATTTAACCGGCAATTTTTATTTTGACCGCAAAATTCCTAATGCCGTCGTCGATAAAAAAACAGCGTTTTTTGTAGGCAGTTATATGCGGCGCAGGATGAACGCGATCAACCATATGGCACAACTTCTCAAAGATTGCGGCATAGAACCACAGTTCTTTATTTATTCTGACGATGACTCGGTGGTCCGTTCCAATGAAAACGAAAATGTACGGTTCATTCGCCAACACATGGATTACAACACCGCACTGGAGCACGTCCTGCGGAGCGATATTGTGGTGGATTTCTTGAACGATGTGCACCGCGGCCTGTCTTTCAGGGTTTTCGAAGCCTTGGGTTATGGCAAGAAATTAATAACCAACAACAAAGATGTTGCAGAACAGGATTTTTACAATCCTGCCAACATTTTCATCTGGAAAGAAAACAGCCCGGCTCAACTAAAAGAACTCAGAGATTTCATCGATGGCGAAATGCAACCTGTGGATGAAAATATTATCCGAAAGTATGCGTTCAGTTCTTGGATAGATTCAATTTTAAACGGATGAACCTCACCTATTTTGCTGATGCTGTCAAAGTTAGTGTTATCCACTATAAAGAATAATGCAGGATGTTTGAAGGCAAGAAGATTTTTGTAGCGGTCCCCTATCACTTTGAACTGCCTCATCGTTTCAAAGAGAACTTAGAGCACATGGGCCTTGTGGTTTACCTGCTCCCCGAAGTTAAAGATGTAAAAATATCGCTGTCTGACACTATTATCCACGGCTACAAAAAGTTCATTCTAGGAGACAGGCGTCATAAAGCTCACAGTAAAGCTATAATCCGTGAGCGATACTACAATGATTTTATCGACAGTTTGTCTACCGTGGACTATGCTTTGATCGTTCGGCCTGATCTTCTGAGCGCGGATACGCTGCAAAGAATAAAAGCGAAGGCGGGCAAAATGGTTGCTTATCAGTGGGACGGCATGGATCGTTTCCCGTTGGCGAAAAATTTAATCTGCGAATTTGACCGTTTCCACGTATTCGACAGCAGAGATTTGACAACCTATTCCAACTGCTTTCCTGCTACAAATTTTTATTTTGACAATCTATCCGGCCGTTGTGAAAACAGCACCGATAATATATTCTTTGTAGGCTCTATTCTTCAAAACAGAATGCGTGAAATAGAAATGCTTGCCAGATTTTTTACTCAAAATAATTTTTCGCCGGACATTTACCTGTTTGATCCGGGCAAGAAAATGTCCGCGCCGCCGGATGGGATCAAAATCATTCATGAAGCTTTCTCGTTTGAGCAAAATTTGCGCAAGTTGCGCGAAGCTCGGTATTTGCTGGATTTCAAAAACCCTATACATCATGGGCTGTCTTTCCGCAGTTTTGAGAGCGTTGGCTTTCGAAAAAAATTAATCACCAACAATGAGCTTGTCGCAAAATATGATTTCTACCACCCCGACAATATCTTTATTTTAAAAGATGATTCACTGGAAGGTCTGGAAGAATTCATGAACAAACCCTACAAAGAACTTGCACCTGAGATTTACGTCAAATACAGTTTCAACAATTGGATTAGGTATATATTGGATGTGGGACCGTTTATCCCTCTGGAGCTGAAAGACTGATACAAGCAGAAGATCGACTGTACGGTTCAGCAGCTCTTGTTGCTCTACCTCTCATAATCATCCTCCAGCCGGATGATATCGTCCTCACCGAAGTAAGAGCCTGTCTGCACTTCTATGAAAACCAA
>WKJB01000128.1_pt1 | contig 20371 bp, 19 predicted proteins | sample 5403331 | NCBI WGS metagenome assembly WKJB01 (sample SAMN13198853, study PRJNA488119) | plastic metagenome | isolation source: water-polyurethane dispersion (WPUD) containing a polyether... | place: Mexico: Mexico City | collected 2016 | reverse complement strand
ATGGATGGCGACAAGGTCGCCCATGCCGAACTGGCCTTCGGCTCGTCGATGATCATGTGCGGCGACGACGAGGAGGACGCCTATGGCGAGATGGTGGGCCCGCCCTCGGCGCAGGGCGGCAAGTCGCTCTATATCGCCGTGGACGATGTGGACGCGATGTTCGCCCGCGCCCAGGCCGCCGGTGCGGTGATCGAGGAGGGGCTGACCGACCGCGACTATGGCAGCCGCGAATTCATCTGCCGCGACCCCGAGGGCAACCTGTGGTGCTTCGGCACTTGGTGGCCGAAAGTGACCGACAAGACCTGAGCATCATGGCACCGCGGATTTCGAACCGGATCGCCTGTTTCGTGGACGCCCTGCCGCTGGCGCCGGGCCAGCGCGTGCTGGAGATCGGCTGCGGGCCGGGGGTGGCGGCCCGCGAGGTTTCCCGCCGTGTCGGGAACGGCTTCGTCCTGGCCATCGACCGCTCGGCAAGGGCGATCGAAAGCGCGGCTGTCAGATCGAAGGCGGAAATCGCCACCGGCCGCCACCGGCCGCCTGCGGTTCCTGCGAGCGGCGATCGAGGATTTCGCATTGCCGCCGGGTGAAGAGCCTTTCGACATCGCCTTTGCGATGCGTGTCGGGGCGCTGGACGGTCGTCACCCGGATATCGAGCAACGCGCCCTTGAACGGTTGCGGGTTGCATTGAAGCCGGCGGGACGGCTGTTCATCGACACGGGGCATCCGCTTCGGGAGATCGGGCTGCGAGGGCGGTGACGATTCGGCTTGTGCAACCGGAAACGCGTTTCGCGTTCAGGTGCACGACGGGGGGCAGGGGGCCGCCCCTCGGGCAGGTTGTCGCAGCGTCACCGCGCTCCCTTGCATGCCAAAGCCCCTGTACCTAGCTCGGCTCGTGACCGACCGGCGGCGAAAACAGAACAAGGGGCATGCGGACGATGCGTTTCCTGCTGACCTTCCATTGCGTGGCGACCGGCCAGTGGCGCTGCCTCGATACCGCGCTGCTTCCCGACCTCCGGTTGGGCCGCGCCGAGGATCTGCCCGCGGCCCTGCGCGGTGAGCCGGATCTGGTCATGCGCTGGCTGCTTGGGCGCTACGAGATTGCCGATATGTTAATCCCTGAGACGGTAGATCCGATGGGGCAGGGTGGCCTGGTCACAATCTATGCCCTCGGTGCCAACCGATCCGTCATCGGCTTCGAGAACGCGTATAACGGCGCCTGGCTGGAGATGTTCCTGCTTGAGAACCAGCCGCTCGGCCATATCGCCATCCGCAAGGTTTTTTCGTCGTCCGGGGCGATGGCCAAGCTGGAGGAACGGGCGGCGCGGCCCCTGCATCCCTCCGACGCGGCCTGCCGCCTGACGGTGAGCCGGATCATCGAGCACCGGCAGATCTTGGGAAAGCAATACAAGACCGATGCTGGGCGGACAGCGGCTTTCGTGGAGAAGGTCTAAACCAGGGTCGGCGGATTGTTCGAGTGATCTTTGGCGAGATCGCCCGAGGATGTCGGCGGGCCGCGGGGCTATGAGGATTTCCTCGACATCATCCGCGACCCGGCGCACGAGGAGCATCGCTCCACGCTGCGCTGGGCGGGCGGGCATTTTAATCCGGAATGGTTCGATCTTGATCTGATCAACAAGGATCTGCGCAATGCCTTGCGCGCGAACCCGCGGCGCCGGCTGCATCAGCCGAAGCCGAAGGCGCCGAAGGGTTGGCAGTGCCTCCCGTTGCGACCCATCGTCAGCCTGTGCGAAGCTGGCCCATCCGTTCAACCCTTGCCCCGACAGACCCATGACCGAGATCGCACCGCAACCCCGGATCAAGCTGTCGAAGCTGCGCGATATCGGCTGGTCGCTCTGGGATCCCATCGGCTTGCTGGACCCGGAAAGCCGGCCGGGCAGGTGGGACGACGAGGCCAACCTGTCCTTCGCGGACGAATACGACAGCTATCTGATCGCGGCGGCCTCTCAGCTGCGCCGGGGAACGCCCCGCGATGAGGTCGTCGCGTTTCTGGTCGAGATCGAAATCCGACACATGGGAATGGCCGATAGCCCGAGCGCCAGGCCGAGGGCGGAAGCGGTCGTGGATGCGATCCTCGCCGACGACAGCATCTGGACTTGGCCCGATGCGCAGGGGCGGTTCGGTGAGGGATGATGCGCATCGCCGGAACCCGGGAGGCAGGATGACCACGCACAGGATCTTCACCACCAGCTTTGCCAGCGTCCATCCGCATTACGTGGCCAAGGCAGAGAAGAAGGGCCGGAGCCGGGCCGAGGTCGATGAGATCATCTGCTGGCTGACTGGCTATAGCCCGAGCAACTGGCGGCCCGGCTGGAAGACCGGACGGATTTCAAGACATTCTTTACGGAGGCCCTGCGCATGAATCCAGCGCGTTCCCTGATCAAAGGCACCTCGCTCGACCACTCGCGAGGCCCCTCCGAGTCCCCGACTTCTTCAGCAGCTTGCGCCAAAACAAGAACAGATATTCTTGTATCTGCCCATCGCCATAGGCTAGCTAAGAGCCAAGGGAGTATTCACGTCAGCGATATCCGGTCGCACTGGCCCAGGTGGTCAACGCGAGGAGGAGAGAAATGCGGTTCAAGAAGCTCGACATGAATCTGCTGGCCGCGCTGGACGTGCTGCTGCGCACCTGCAACGTGTCGAAAGCCGCCGAGGAAATGTTCATCACCCAATCGGCGATGAGCAATGCGCTGGCCCGTCTGCGCACCTATTTCGATGACCCGCTGCTGATCCAGGTCGGGCGGCGGATGGAGCTCTCGCCCTTTGCTGAGACCATTCGCGACCCGTTGCGCGATGTCATGCTGCGCATCGAATCCACCGTCATCACCAGCCCGCAATTCGATCCCCGCACCAGTACGCGCGAGCTGACGATCGCGCTGTCGGACTATTCCCTGGCGGTGCTGGGCGCGGCACTGGTGCAGCGCCTGGCCGATGAGGCGCCGCTGGTGCGGGTGAACTTTCGCCCGCAGCACGCTACGCCCGGCAAGCTGCTGGAGCGGGGCGAGATCGACCTGCTGATCGCCCCAGATTTCACCGCCGCCGATAGCAGCGTCAGCGAGACGCTGTATCAGGATGACATCTGCGTCATTGCCTGCGCCCGCAGCAGTCATGCCGGCAAGGTCATGGACCTGGAGCGCATCACCGGCGCACCGCATGTGGTGATGGAACCCTTCTCGGGGCAGGAGAGCTTTGCCGTCATCGCGGCGCGCGAGGCCGGGCTGAAGCTGAGCCCGGTGGTGACGACCTATGCCTTCAACTCCATTCCCGATCTCGTGCGCGGCACTGACCGCATCGCGCTTTTGCAGAGGCGGTTGGGGCAGAAGGCGGCGGCAAGCGGCGATTTCGTGCTGTTCGATCCGCCCGTCGCCCTGCCGCGGCTCAGCCAGACCATGCAATGGCTGGGCCATCGCGAACGCGATCCGGGGCTGGTCTGGCTGCGGGGGCTGGTGCGGGCCTGCGTCGACGACATGTGCCCATAAAATAGAATATTGATTCTATAAATACCCGCAGGCTTCAAAGTAAATTTTCCTTTCCGGGCCGCTTGTTGTTCTTGGCAACAGTCAAGTTTTCTGAGGGAGGAAGAAACACTTGGACCGGCATCTCTTTGCCGCGGCCGTCATTGCGATGGCCGCGACCACATCCGCTCATGCCGAATTCAAGCTCGGCGGCGAGGTCATTCTGGGCTGGGGCAGCGCGGGGGTCGAGGATGGCGCCTATGGGCTGGGGACGCTCGATGGCACCTATACCACCACATTCGACAATGGCTGGGACTTGGACGGGTTGCTGCGGCTGAACCTGCGTTCGTTCCAGGACGAGATCGACTATCTCGACGACAACCATGTCGATTTCCGCGCCACGCTGGACATGAAGGAATGGGGCAAGCTCGAAGCGGGCAGCTTCAAGCCCTGGGAAAACCGTCCTTTCGCGGATGGCGACTGGTTCAACCGCGGCGGCTTCAACGTCTATATGGGCACGGCGCCCGCCTATCGCGACGTTTTCGCCAGCAAGGCGGCCCGGGCCTCGGACGGCACCGTCTACAAGGTGTTTCCCGATGCCTATCTGCGCTATGACAATAAGCTGGGTCCGGTCGGGCTGACGGTCACCCTGGACCCGCTGCGCCGCTATGGCCCCTTCCATGCCGACGACATGCTGGACGAGCAACCCTGGGGCGACGCCAAGCTGGAATACGGCTTTGGACGGAACGGCGTCTTCCTGCAGGGCAACAACCTGGGCGACCTGGTGCTGGGCGCGCGGGTGGTGGCCGGCGACTTTATGCTGATGGGGCTGCGCCAGATGCGCGAGGGCAAATGGACCTGGTATCGCGACCAGTACCTGGCCTTCTACAACGCGCCCAAGGGCAACGCTTTGCGGCTGAAAAGCATCGGCATGGGCTTCTCGGACATGCGCAACCCCTATTTGCATGACCACATCGGCATCTTCGGCCTGAACTTCGGCACCGAGCAGTGGGAGCTGAAATTCGGTGCCGACACCCAAGGCGGGCTGGCGCTGGAAGGGCGCTATGGCGTGACCGAGAAGCTGGACCTGTTTGCGGGCTGGGATAATGGCTACGGCTATTATGAAGGCTTCGACGATGCCTATGAGCCGCCGGTCTCGGTGCCCGAGCGGGGCGGGGCCTTCGAACTGGCCATGCGCTACCGGTTCTAGCATTTCCTATGTGAATGCACGGAATTTCTGAATTCAATTTCAGAAATATGGCGGCGGTCGCTATGGCTTGTCGCGGCGTCTCAACATTCGCCAGCACATGAAGAAACACCACGGGCCGGCCTCCAGCACCGGCCCGTGTTCGCCAAGGGTCTCGCGGCCCTGGCAAGTCAGCCACGGAAGGAAGCGCGCAATGGCGATGTTCAATTATTTCCCGAATTATGTCTGGAACCTGACGATCTCGATCGCGCTGGCCAGCGGGGCCGAGATCGGCGAGATCATGGACATGTGCCAGCCGCTTCTGGACAAGGCCAAGGCCGGCGAGGATGCAGGCACCGCCGATTTCATGCGCGAATGGGTGCGGGTCGCGGATCGCCTTGCCGGCATCGCAGCCGAGGAGGAGGGGCAAGGCCGGCTGCTCTCGGCCGGTGACAAGCTGCAGCGCGCCGCGCTGTATTACATCCTCGCCGAGCGCATGCAGGGTCAGGGCACCCCCGGGCGGATGGAGACCTACCGCAAGGGGCTCGACGCCTTCCAGCGCGGGACGCAATATGCCGGGGACAAGGTGACCCGCTTCGAGGTGCCCTATGGCGACAAGGTGATCCCGGTGCTCTACACCCCCGCCGAGGGCGTCGAAGGCCCGGCGCCGGCGGTGGTCTATCTGAACGGGCTCGATAGCTGCAAGGAGCTGCTCTACTGGTCGCGGCTGCCGCATGCGCTGGCCAGGCGCGGCATCGCCACGCTTTGCGTCGACCAGCCCGGCACTGGCGAAAGCCTGCGCCTGCGGGGCATGCATGCTCATTTCGACAGCGAGACATGGGGCAGCGCGGTCTATGACTGGCTGGCGGCGCGCGAGGATGTGGATGCCGCCCGCATCGGCATCACCGGCATCTCGCTGGGCGGCTATTATGCCCCCCGCGTCTGCGCGTTCGAGCCGCGTTTCGCCTCGGGCGCGGTTTGGGGCGCCAACCACAACTGGGCCGAGGTGCAGCAAAAGCGCCTGAAGCGCGAGGGCGAGAACCCGGTGCCGCATTACTGGAACCATGTCATGTGGGTATTCGGCGCCGGGGACATGGAGGCCTTCCTGGCCAAGGCCGAAGGCTTCAACCTGAACGGCGTGATGGAAAAGATCCGCGTGCCCTTCCTGGTCACCCATGGCGCCAACGACCGCCAGATCGGGCTGGAATATGCGCATCAGGCCTATGACCAGCTGACCAACGCGCCGCGTCGCGCGCTGAAGATCTTTACCGACCGCGAGGGCGGGGTCGAGCATGTCGGCGCCGACAACATGACCTATGGCCGCAACTTCATCGCCGACTGGTTTGCGGAAACGCTGGGCGGGCGGCTGGCATGAAGCTGGCGACCCTGCCCGACGGCACCCGGGACGGGCGGCTGCATGTGGTCAGCCGCGACCTGACGCATTGCGCCCCGGCCGAGGTTCCGACGCTTCAGGCGCTGATCGAGGATTGGGAGGGGCTGTCCGGCGCCCTGATCGCGCAATATGAGGCGCTGAATGGCGGCGGCGGCCAGCCCTTCGACCCGGCCGCCGCGCTGGCGCCCTTGCCGCGCGCCTGGCAATGGCTGGATGGCTCGGCCTATGAAAGCCATGGCGAACTGATGCAGCAGGTCTTCGACCTGCCGCCGAATCCCAAGGGCCGGCCGTTGATGTATCAGGGCCTGTCGGACCGTTTCCTGTCCGGGACCGAGGATGTGGCCTTGCCCTCCGAGGAGGACGGCATCGATTTCGAGGGAGAATTCGGTGTGATCCTGTCGCGCGTGCCGATGGGCGCCGATGCGGCGACGGCGGCGGCGCATATCCGCTTGATCGTGCTGATCAATGATTGGTCCTTGCGCAGCATCGCGCCCATCGAGATGAAGACCGGCTTCGGCTGGGTGCAGGCCAAGCCCGCCAGCGCCATGGCGCCCGTCGCGGTGACACCGGACGAACTGGGCAGGGCTTGGCGCGACCACCGCGTCGACCTGCCGCTGGCGGTCGACTGGAACGGCGCCCGCTTCGGCCGGGCCGAGGGCCATGCCATGACCTACGGCTTCGACGAACTGGTCGCCCATGCCGCCCGCACCCGCGAACTGGTGGCGGGGACGGTTCTGGGCTCGGGCACGGTCTCGAACCCGGATTTCCGCAAGGTCGGTTCCTCCTGCATCGCCGAGCGCCGCGCCATCGAGATGCTGGACCAGGGCGCGCCGCAGACCGGCTTCATGCGCTTCGGCGACCGGGTGCGGATGGAATGCACCCTGCGCGACGGCACGCCGCTGTTCGGTGTGATCGACCAGAAGGTGGTGAAGCCATGACCCGGCGCATCGTCGACCTGTCCGTGACCCTGACCGACCGCTTCCGCTCGGACCCGCCGGGGCTGGGACCCAGGATCGAATACAAGGACCATGACGCCGGCGCGCTGGAATATCAGCAGATGTTCGGCGTCCCGGTCGAGCACCAGCTGGACGGCAAGGGCGCCGCCATCGAGCGGTTGACCCTGACCACGCACAACGGCACGCATCTGGATGCGCCTTTTCACTATCACCCGACGATGAACCGCGGCGAGCGCGCCCTGACCATCGACGAGATCCCGCTGGACTGGTGCATGGGGCCCGGGGTCAAGCTGGACTTCCGTGCCATCCCCGACGGCCATGTCGTCACCGCCGGCGAGATCGAGGCCGAATTCCAGCGCATCGGCCATGTGCTGCAACCGGGCGAGATCGTGCTGGTCAACACCCGCGCCGGCGCGCTTTACGGTCGGGACGATTATATCGCCGCCGGCTGCGGCATCGGTCGCGAGGCGACCTTGTGGATGACCAGCCGCGGCATGCGCGTCTGCGGCACCGACGCCTGGAGCTGGGACGCGCCGCTGATGGGCGTGGCGCAGAAGGCCATCGCCACCGGACAGTGGGAGCTGTTCTGGGAGGGCCACAAGGCCGGGGCCGAGACGATCTATTGCCACATGGAGAAACTCGCGAACCTCGACCAGCTGCCTGACCACGGCTTTCAGGTCATGTGTTTCCCGGTCAAGGTCGAGCGCGGTTCGGCCGGCTGGTGCCGCCCTGTGGCGATCATCGAGGACTGAACCCCGAAGGGGCTCGGGGCTTGGCGGCTTTCTCATGCCCCTCCAGGGCGCGGGCTGGCCAGCCAGCCGGCGATCCGCTGGTCGCGGATCACCAGCGTTTCCGGCCCGGCGCCCAGGCCGCGCAGGATCACCGCGATCTGGCCATGCGTGTCGCGCATCATCCGGGCAATGTCTGGGAGGTCGGCGCGGAGATAGGTCTTGAGCCCTTCCACCATGACCGAGATGACCATGCCGGCGATCAGCCCGACGTCGAAATCGGCGCTAAGCCTGCCGTCCTCGCGCCCCTTGCGCAGCAGGCGGGCGACCAGATCGGTGACGGTTCCATGCAGCGCAACGAAACGGCTGGCCTGGTCGGAATCGTCATAGAGGTTCAGGTTGACGAGCCCCAGCCGGGCAATGGCGATGTCGGCGGTATAGGCCTGCACATTGGCCAAGGCGATGTGCATCAGCGCCTCGGCCAGCGACAGCTCGGCATGGGGCACGGCCAGGCTTTCGGCGGCGGCGGCCTCGATGATGTCGTTATACAGCATGAACAGCAGGTCGCGCTTGGAAGCGGCATAGAGAAACAGCGTGCCCTGGGCCACCTCGGCCAGCCGCGCGATTTCGCGGATGGTCGCCTCTTCATAGCCGCGCGACAGGAAAAGCGCCCGCGATGCCTCGCGAATGCGGCGCAGCTTGTCGCGCTTGCCGATCTCGGTGCGTGAGAGCTGTTCATGCTTCATCGGGATGACCGTGCTCATTCATGATCATCCACAACTTGTCGCATGGGTGGGGTTCTGTCAAACCGGCAATGAATCAAGGCCATATTGATTTGGTGAATACTGTTGAATGGATCCATTGAATTTGACAGCCGGCGGGTTTGCCCGCAAGGAATGAGCGCACTCATTTTTAAGGGCGCACACCCGCGCCCCCGGATGCAGGAGGAGACCCGACATGATGACCAATGTGCTGCTTGAGGCGCAGAGCCTTGTCGCCCGGCCCGATGGGCTGGCGATCGGCCTGCGGCTGCCCTGGTATCGCAGCCTGCCGCTGTCGGTGATCCAGCTGGACGGGCTGCGCATCGACGGTTCCGATATCCCCGGGGAAAAGCTGCGTTTCGAACTGAACGGCAAGCTGCGCCCGCTGGCCGAGATGGCCGATCTGACCGGGGAATACTGGTTCGTGCAGGACAGCCTGGTGCTGGTCGCCGATCACGCTGTCGCCGCCGGAGGGGAACACGAGGTTGATGTGACCCTGTCCTTCTACCCCCCTTATATCGCCGATTTCCGCCGCAAGTCGCGCGGCATCGCCCGGATGAAGGCCAACTGACATGACCAAAGCGCATATCGAACTCGGCACCTCGATCTATTCCTTCACCAATGAATGCCACGGCCGGCAGATGAGCTGGCAGGACATGATCCGGCTGGTGGACGAGAAAAAGCTGGGCACGCAGATCGAGGTGGTGGGCTTCCAGTCCTTCCGCAGCTTCCCCGATGTCTCGGACGCCGAGGCGGACGCCTTTCGGGCGGTGATGGCAGAAACCTCGCAGACCGCGAATTGCCTGGGCATCAATGCCGACCGCTTCATGAAGCCGAACCAGCCCATCACGGACGACGCGATGGTGGATTATCACGAACGCCAGATCCGCTCGGCCGCGAAGCTGGGCTTCCGGGTCGTGCGCTACCAGAACACCGCGACCCCCGCCGTGATCCGCCGCTGCGTGCCGCTGGCCGAGAGGCTGGGCGTCAGGCTGGGGCTGGAAATCCACGCTCCGCACAGTCCCAGCCATCCCGACATCATCGCCTATCGCGAGATGTATGCCGAGGTGGACAGCGAGATGCTGGGCTTCATTCCCGATTTCGGCGCCACCGCCCGCGACGTGCCGCAGATCCATGTCGATTATTTCCGCAACGTGGTCGGCGCGCCCGAAAACGCCATCCGGAAGGCGCTGGAAATCTGGCATGACGACAGCTACGAGCCCTTCCAGCGCTTCGGCGTCTTCATGGGCTGGTGCGCGCAGAACGGCATCGAGGACCGCCACGGAGTCGAGCTGATGATCATCTTTGGCATCATCAACCGCGTCGATCCGGCCGTCTGGGCCGAGATCATGCCGCAATGCTTCCACATCCACGGCAAGTTCTACGACATCGACGCCGACGGGCGCGAAGCCGCCATCGACTATGACAAGACGCTGAAGGTGTTTCTGGACAACGGCTTCAGCGGCACGATGTCCTGCGAATGGGAAGGCCACATGGTCAATGACAAGGCCGCCCTGCCGCGCATCGAGGCTTGGCACCGGATGTGCCGCGACATCATCGCGAAACACGCGTGAGGCGGCAGGATGGCCTATGACTACATCATCGTCGGCGCCGGCTCGTCGGGCTGCGTGCTGGCCAATCGCCTGTCCGAGGACCCCGGCAACCGGGTTCTGCTGATCGAGGCCGGCGGCGACAACCAGGACCGCTTCATCAAGATGCCGGGCGGTTTCATGAAGATCTTCGGCAACCCAAGGTTTTTCTGGTTCTTCCCGATCAAGCCGCAGCTGGGTCGCCCGGCCGAGACATGGACCTATGGCCGCGGCCTTGGCGGCTCTTCGGCGGTGAACGGCACCTGGTATCTGCGCGGCATGGCGCGCGACTATGACAACTGGGGCCAGAGCGGCCTGCACGAATGGTCCTGGTCGCAGATGCTGCCCTGTTTCGAATGGATGGAAAACTATCGCGAAAAGGGCGCCGACGGGACGCGCGGCAGGAAGGGCCCCTTGCAGATCACCATGTCCACCTATCGCTCGAAGGTGATGGAGGCCATCGTCAAGGCGGGCGAGACGCTTGGTCTGAAATGGCTGGACGACATCAACGCGCCCAGGACCGACGGCATGGGCTGGTCGCAGTTCACCGTGAACCGCCGGGCGGTGCGCGCCTCCTCCTACGAGGCGTTTCTGGCGCCGATCCGCAAGAGCCGGCCGAACCTGACCATCGTGACCGATACGCTGGTCGACCGCGTGCTGATCAAGGACGGCCGCGCCACCGGCGTCGAATGCCGCCAGAACGGCCGCAAGGTCACCTTCGAGGCGACCCGCGATGTCATCCTCTCGGCTGGGGTCTATACCTCGCCCAAGATCCTGCAACTCTCGGGCGTGGGCGATCCCGAGTTGCTGGCGCGGCACGGCATTCCGGTCAAGGCGCCCCTGAAGGCCGTGGGGCGCAACCTGTCGGACCATGCCATGATCACTCTGACCTATGACCTGCATGGCGATCCGGGCATGAACCGCGAGTTCAGGGGCTGGCGCCTCTACAAGAACGCGCTGCAATATTTCCTGACCCGGACCGGCAAGCTGGCGCGGGTGGGGATGCCGATCACCATGCTCTACGCCCCCGACGGCGACCGGGAATGGCCCGATTTCCAACTGGGCGCGGGGCCCTTCGCCATGCGCTCGTCGAAAGAGATGAAATCCGAACCCGGGCGCGGCCCGATCTCGGACGAGCCGGGGATCATGTTCTCGGGCTTTCACCTGCGGCCGAAGAGCCTCGGCTCGGTGGCGATCACCTCTCCCGACCCGGACGCGCCGCCCGAGGTCGAGGCCGGCTGGTGGAGCGACCCCGAGGGTTACGACCGCAAGATGGCCGTCGAACTGGTCGCGACCCTGCGCCGCATGGCGGCGAGCGAGCCGCTGAAGCCCTTTGTCGGCAAGGAGCGGGTGCCGGGCCCGGAATACCAGTCCGAGGACGCCGTCGCCGAAGAGCTGAAATGGATGCTCAGCCCTGGGCTGCACGGCACCGGCACCTGTTCCATGGGCACCGATCCCGAGACCTCGGTTCTGGACAGCCGATGCCGGGTGCATGGGGTGCGGGGGCTGCGGGTAGTCGATTGCTCGACCATGCCGACGACGGTTTCGGGCAACACGAACGGCCCGGCCATGGCCATCGCGGTGCGTGCGGCCGAACTGATCCTGCAGGACGCGCGCGCCTGACCAGTCGGGCGGCCTTGCCGGGCCGCTCTTGAGCGACAATTGGGGGATGGAATGTCCAAGACCATGAAGGGGCCGGGCCTGTTCCTGGCGCAATTTGCCGGCGATGCCGCGCCGTTCGACAGCCTGCAAGGCATCACGAAATGGGCGGCGAGCCTTGGCTACAAGGGCGTGCAGCTGCCCACGACCGACGCGCGTTTCTTCGACCTGAACCGTGCCCATGACAGCGAAGCCTATTGCGACGAGATCCGCGGCATCTGCGCCGATGCGGGCGTGGCGATCACCGAGCTTTCGACCCATCTGCAAGGCCAGCTTGTCGCGGTGAACCCGGCCTATGATCTGGCCTTCGACGGCTTCGCGCCGACGGCGCTGCGCGGCAATCCGGCCAGTCGCACCGAATGGGCCATCGACCAGATGAAGAAGGCCGCCCTGGTCTCGCGCCGCCTCGGCCTCGACAACTCGGTCAGCTTCACCGGCTCGCTGGCCTTTCCCTATCTCTATCCCTGGCCGCAGCGCCCGGCCGGTTTGATCGAGGAAGCCTTTGCCGAGCTGGGCCGCCGCTGGACCCCGATCCTGGATGCCTATGAGGAGCAGGGCGTCGCCATCGGCTTCGAGCTCCACCCCGGCGAGGATGTTTTCGACGGCGCGACCTACGAGATGTTCCTGGACGCCGTCGGCGGTCACGAGCGGGCGCGGATCAACTACGATCCCTCGCATTTCCTGCTGCAACAGCTGGATTACCTGGCGTTCATCGACCGGTACCATGACCGCATCTGCGCTTTTCACGCCAAGGATGCCGAGTTCAATCCGGACGGCCGCCAGGGCGTCTATTCCGGCTATCAGCCCTGGGCGAAGCGCGCCGGACGCTTCCGCAGCCTGGGTGACGGGCAGGTGGATTTCCCCGCCATCTTCTCGAAGCTGGCGCAATACGGCTATGACGGCTGGGCGGTGCTGGAATGGGAATGCTGCCTGAAATCGCCAGAGCAGGGCGCGGCCGAGGGGGCGCCCTTCATCGCGCGGCATATCATCGAGGTCACCGGCAAGACCTTCGACGATTTCGCCGCCAGCGGCGTCGACGGGCAGCAGATCGCCGCCATGCTGGGTCTGCTGCAGGGAGGACGCGCATGAGCCGTAGGCTTCGCCTGGGCATGGTCGGCGGCGGGCGCGGCGCCTTCATCGGCGGCGTCCATCGCATCGCGGCGCGTATCGACGGGCAATGGGATCTGGTTGCGGGGGCGCTGTCGTCAGACCCGCAGCGCGCGGCGCAATCGGCGGTGGATCTGGGCATCGACCCGGCCCGCAGCTATGCCGATTTCACGGACATGGCCCGGGCCGAGGCCGCGCGGCCGGACGGCGTCGACGCCGTGGCCATCGTCACTCCCAACCACATGCATGTCGCCCCCGCCATCGCCTTTCTGCAGGCCGGCATCCATGTCATCTGCGACAAGCCGCTCGCCGCCTCGATGGACGAGGCGCGGCAGCTCGAGACCGTGGCGGCGGGTTCGGGCAAGCTGTTCGTGCTCACCCACAATTACACCGGCTATCCGCTGGTGCGGCAGGCGCGCGAGATGGTGGCGCGGGGGGATCTGGGGACCATCCGCTCGGTCCATGTCGAATATGCGCAGGACTGGCTGGCCGAACCGGCCGGCGCGGACAACAAGCAGGCCGACTGGCGCACCGATCCGGCGCGCGCGGGCGGCGGCGCCATCGGCGATATCGGGACCCATGCGCTGAACCTTGCCTGCTATGTCACCGGCGAGGCGCCGACGCATCTGGCGGCCGAGCTCAGCAGCTTCGTCCCCGGCCGCCGCGTCGATGACGATGCGCAGGTGATGCTGCGCTACGCCTCGGGCGCGCGCGGCACGCTCTGGGCCAGCCAGGTCGCGGTCGGCAATGAGAACGCGCTGCGGCTGCGGGTCTATGGCGACAAGGGCGGGCTGGAATGGGCGCAGGAAAGCCCCAACGAGATGCGCTTCAGCCGCTTTGGCGAGACCCGCCGGATCATGACCCGCGGCGGTGCCGGGGCGACGCCGGCAGGCAGCCGCAACCTGCGCGTGCCGGCCGGCCACCCCGAGGGCTATCTGGAGGCATTCGCGACCATCTATGCCGAGGCTGCCGCGTTGATCCGGGCGCATGACGCGGGCGCGCCCGCGCCCGAGGGCGCGCATGTTCCGGGCATCGCCGACGGCATGCTGGGGATGCGCTTCATTGCCGCCTGCCTCAACAGCGCGGCCCGGGATGCGGGCTGGGTCGAAATCTGACCCGGTCCGAATATCCGGCTGTTCCCGCTCCTCCCGACCGGCCGGAACGGGAACAGCCGCAGGGTCGGCCCCGCGGCTTTTTCTGAGGAGGGCAGGCGCGGTCGGTAGCGGCCCAGGTTCTCTGCCACCCCGACCTTTCCGTCACAGCCACGTTTGATTTCGGCGATCGGGCCGGGCAGATCCTTGCCCCAGCAGGGTCCGGTCCGGCCTTGGATTCGCGGATTTTCCTCTCGTTCGCGCCCTCAGATTGCTTCGGTGAGAGCCACGACCGAGCGGCCCATGATGGCATTGTGTTCGTTCTGGTCGCCGCCGGTGATCTCGATCTCGGACAGCCGCGCCGAGTTCTCGACCACCATGCGGCAGCGTTCCCAGCGACGTGCCTCATGTGCGGCAAAGGCCCCGGTCACGCTGGCTCGGGCCAGCAGTTCCTCGGCGATGGTGATGCCGTCCTCCATGCCGATGCAGGCGCCGGCGCCAATGTGCGGGGTGGTTGCATGCACCGCGTCGCCGATCAGCATGACGCGGCCGACGGACCAGGGCTGCGGCAGCAGCATCCCTTCCAGCGGGCGATAGATCAGCCGGCTGTCGGTCGAAAGCCCCGCCGACACCCCCGACAGGATGGGCGAGGGGAAGCGCGCCAGCAGCGCCTGCATCCTCGGCAGCAACTCGGATTCGTCGATCCAGTCGTTTTCCGGCTTGTCCTCGGTCAGGAAGATATAGCTGCGGCCCTGGCCGACCGGGTTGATGCCGGCCTTGACGCCCCGGCCCAACCACATGTTTAGCGTGTCGACGCCTTCGGGCGTCGGCAGTTCCGCGCGCCACACGGCCTGACCCATGAAGCGGGGGCTGGGCGCGTCGGGCATCAGCGCCTGGCGCGTGGCCGAATAAAGGCCGTCGGCCCCGATCACCGCATCATAGCGCGCGCTGCTTCCGTCGGCAAAGCTCACGTCCACGCCATCCGCGTCCTGCGCGATGCCGGCAAAGCTGCAACCCAGCCGCACGTTCACCCCGGCCTCGCGCGTTGCCTGCGACAGGATCGCGGCCAGCGCCGGGCGCATGATCGCGGCATTGCCCGGCAGGTCCACGCCCGGCGCAGGCGGGGTCGGGATGCGGGTGATCACCTCGTCATTATGCGGCTTGCGGATCACCAGCCCGTCGGTCACCGCGCCGGTTTCGCAGAACCTGTCGAGCACGCCCAGCGTCCGGAACGCGCGCAGCGTGGCGCCGTGCAGGCTGATGCCAGCGCCATAGCTGCGCCAGCCGGGATCGATCTCGGCCAGATCCACCGCGATGCCGCCGCGCGCCATCATGATCGCGGCGGACATGCCGGAAAAGCCGCCGCCGATCACCAGAACCTTGCTTGCTGCCGTCATTTCTCCCTCCCGTTGCCGGCGAGATGGGCGGGGACATGGATCATGCCATCCGGGGCCATCACCAGCGGAACTCTGGTCAGTCTGCGCCCCAGGCAGGGGCCGTCGATGCAATCGCCCGTCTCGATGTCGAAGAGCGCGCCATGGGCGTGGCAGGACAGGTGCCGTCCGTCGCCGCTGAGATAGGCGTCCGCCCGCCAGGCCATCGGCGTGCCGCCGGTGTAATGCGGACAGGCGTCCCAATAGGCCAGGAACCGCCCCTCGCCCCGGTTCAGCACGATGATCTTGCGCCGTGCGCCGGGTGCGGGCAGGAAGCCCCGCGCCGCGCCGATGGCCACATCGTCGCGGTGACAGAGGGGCAGGAACTCGGCCCCGATTGTCCTCAATGGCCTGCGCCGGGCTTGGACATGCCGGCCGGCAGCGAACCGTCCTGTCCCTCGGGACCGCCGCCGGGCGCCCATTTCTCGCGCCATTGCAGCAGGAAGAGCTGCGATGCCTCGGGGCCGTTCGGTGCCTGCCGCGCGACCCAGCTGTCGTCGTGCTTGTCCATGTCGGCGTCATATTCGAAATGGCAGCCGAGCGGGCTGTTGAAATACCAGAACCAGTTCGAGCCGAACCTGTGCCGGCCCGGCCCCCAGAAGGACTGGTAGCCCTTGCGGATGAAGCGGTCGCCTGCCACCATCAGCTCGGTCGGGCCTCCCATGTGGAAGGCCAGGTGCTCGCAGCCCTGCATGTAGGCGGGCGTGCGGATGAAGAAATGCGTGTGATGATCGTCATTCGAACGCGGGCGCAGGAAGGGCCCGGCATTTTCCAGCACGTCGGTGATGACGAAGCCCAGGCGCTGGGTATAGAAGTCGATCATTTTCGGCAGGTCGGGGACGAACAGCACGACGTGGCTGAGTGTGCGAGGCTGGGCGGGCATGTCGTCCCACACCCCAAGCTCGTTCGGGCCGCGCTGCGCCGGGGCGCCGGGAGCGTTGATCCTTTCCGCAGGCATGTTCAGCGTGCGGCGCTTGGTGACCTGGAACTTGACCTGGAAATCCAGGCAGTCCTGGAACTCGATCGAGCCATCGGCCAGCCGGGTGACGCGGCGGTCCCTGGACATTTCGGCCTCGATCTCGTCGAGCGCAGCGGCATCCTCGACGCCATAGACCTGCTGGCGCAGCATGTTGCGGGTCGGCAGCGGCGCGGGCAGGCGTGGGTCGTCGCGGTGGCGGATGATGACGCCGGTGCCGTCCAGCGCCTCGAACAGGCCGCCGGTTTCATCGACATCGACCGGGGTCAGGCCGAAATCCTCAAGATAGCGCGCGGATCCGGCCAGATCCTCGACGCCAAAGACCAGATAGTCGGGTCCGATGATGCGCATGTGCTCCTCCTGATGCCTGCCCTGCGGGATGGTGCGGCGGGCACGACCCCGCCGGATGCTGTGGCTTGTAAGGGGAAAAGGGACATTCATGAAATCATCTCGATAAATCTGCGAAAGTGATTTCGTGAATGGGTCGGGGGCGATACCGCAACCGCCCCCGACGGTTCAGAGGCGCAGAACCAGCGGCGGTCTGGCCATGGCTTCGCGCAGAGACAGGCCGGCATGCAGCTGGACGCTGTCCGGCAGCAGCCAGCCGTCGCCCTGCCAGCGCCGCAACGGACGCAGGTCGGGGGTGATCTCGACCTCGGCGCTGCCCTCGGCCGGGACGGTGGCGGTGGCATGGCCGATCAGGCTGGCGAAATCCTCGCCCGGCAGGCGGGCGTAAAGCTGTGCCACCGCCTTGCCGGCACGGCGCGCAGCATTGGTCAGCCGCAACGCCACCCGGTCATCCGCCGTCAGCCGCGCCTCGGCCAGCGCCGGGCTGGCATAGCCCATGCCCTCGCCCAGCCCGAACCGCGGCGCCTTGCCGGCGGCCATCATGCCGCGATAGCCGATCAGCCGGCCCTCGGCATAGCCGAGCCGGCCCTGCGCATCGGGTTGCAGGGCAAAGGCCGGATAGTCACCGTCCTGCGCCGCGATGCTGAAGGCCAGCCGGCCGGCCGGTTCGCGTGCGCCCAGGATCACCTCCGCCAGGGCGACGGCGAATTCCTGCCCGGGATACAGCGCCAGCATCAGCCCCGGCACCTGATCCGCGAAGGACAGATCAAGCGCATGGCCGACGTTGACGATGGCCACGGTCTGCGGATTGGCGGCGGTCACGCGGCGCAGCAGTTCGAGTTGCCGTGCGGGCAGGGCGGTGCTGTCGCGGTCCCTGGATTCGACGCTGGCATCCGAGGTTTCGCCCAGCATCAGCAGAACCAGATCAGAGTCGCGCGCGGCGGTCTCGGCCTCGGCCAGCATGGCCTCGGCACGTTCGGGGCCCTCGATGCCATACCACAGCCCCTGCACATAGGCCGGGGGATAGCGCAGCTCGATGGTGATGCGGCGCGGGGCGCGGTCGGGGAAGTCGATCTCGACCCGGTCGGCTTCGCCCGATTTCAGCCGGCCCATGATGTCGGCGGGGGCATAGGTGGTGTCGTTGCGATGCAGCTCGACCCCGTCGACCAGCACGCGGATGGCGCCGGTGCCGCCGGCGCAGATGACATGCGCGCCGGGATGGTCGGGGGTAAAGACGCCCTCGGCGCGGATGCCGGCGGGTTTGTCCAGCACCGCGGCGATGCCGGTGCGGGCAAACCAGGTCAGCGAATTGGTGTCGCGGGTTTCCTGCGCCACCGGCGGGCGGTCGAAATCCTGCGTGTCATAATAGCTGACCACCATGCCGCAGCCGCGGCTGTCGGGCAGGTCCTGGGCCGGGGTGACGCGCATCGGCGGCAGGATCGCTTTCGGCAGGCAGCCCTGCGCGAAACTGACCGCGCAGCCGGCCAGCGCCTGCGTCACCGCCTGGCCGGGGGTAGGCAGGTCGGGGTCGATGGCGATCTTGGCGAATGTGCCGCCCTGATAGCAGGGCGCGAACCAGTTCGGCCCGACCAACGCCACCTTCGGATGCCGCGCGGGGTCCAGCGGCAGCAGCCCGCCGTCATTCTTCACCAGCACCATGCCGCCGGCGGCGGCTTCGACCAGCGTTGCACGGTCAAGGGGCGCGGTCTGGCCCTTGCCGGCAAAGCGGCGGGCGGTTCGCTCGACGCGGCTTGCGGCATCCTCCAGCCGCGCGGGCGCGACCTTGCCCCCGGCCACCATGGCGGCGACATGGCTGCCCATCTGGCGGCCGGGTCCCGGCATCTCCAGGTCCAGCCCGGCGCGGGTCGCGGCCAGACCATCCTGCACCCCGAACCAGTCCGAGACCAGAAGGCCGGCAAAACTCCATTCCTGCTTGATGATCCGGTTCATCAGCAGGGCGTTTTCCGAGCAATAGCTGCCGTTGACCTTGTTATAGGCCATCAGGAAACCGGCCGGTTGCGCGGCCAGGGCCATCTCGAAGGGCAGCATGTAGACCTCGCGCAGCGCGGCCTCGTCCACTTGGACATCGACCTGATTGCGGTCGGTCTCGCTGTCGTTGCAGGTGACGTGCTTGGGAATGGCGCCGACGCCCTGCGCCTGCAGGCCTTCGACCCAGGCGCGGCCAAGCGCGCCGGTCAGCCAGGGATCCTCCGAGAAATATTCGAAGGCCCGCCCGCACAGCGGCGAGCGCGGCAGGTTCAGGTTCGGCGCCAGAAGCGCATCGACGCCCGAGCGCGCGGCCTCGGCCCCGACCACGGCGCCGATGCGGCGCACCAGGTCCGGGTCCCAGCTGGCGCCAAGCGCCACCGGTGCCGGGGTCAGCACCGCCACGTCGCGTTCATCGACGCGCCCCGAGGCGACGCCCATCGGCCCGTCCGCCATGGTCAGCGCCGGCACGTCGCCGGGCGTGGCGGTGGACCACATGGCGCCGCCGGCGGTCAGCAGAGCCTTGTCATCGGTGCTCAGTCCGGACATCAGGCGGCCCCCTTCATATCGTGCCGCGCCTTGAAGGCGCGGGCAAAGCGCATGATCTGGTCGGCCTGCGCGGCGATGGTCGCGGTCAGCTGCGCATCCGATACGCTGCCGTTCTCGGCAAAGACCGGGCCGGCCAGCGTGTTCACCGTGACCCCGATCGGCGTGGGCCAGCCGCGCATCGCATGCACCATGTCGCGCAGCGCCGAAAGCGTGACCCCGGCGCCCTGCCAGCCCGCGGCCGAGACGATCAGCCCCACGGGGCGATCGTCGAAATAGACCCGCGCGTCGCCGTGCAGGTCTTCGAGCAGGTCGAGCGCGTTCTTGACCAGGCCCGAGATACCGGCGTGATAGGCCGGCGTGCCGATGACGATGCCGTCGCAGCGGCGGACCGCCTCGACGAATTCGGTCTGGCGCGGGGTGCGCTCGGGCCGCTCGGGGGCGTAATGCGGCAGTTCGGCGAGGAAATCTCCGCCGAAAAGGCGGGTCTCGGCGCCCCCGGCCTCGCAGGCGGCCAAGGCCGCGCGCACCAGCCTTTCGCCCGACGAGCCGGGGCGGGTGGTGCCACCGAAGCCGACGATCAGCGGCCGGATCATGCCGGCACCGCCTGCTTGGCCGCGAAATGCGGGATGACGTGCCGGCCCATCAGGCGCACGGTCTGCTCGGCGAAGTCCAGCCGCTCTTGCGTCAGCGGGCCGGTGGTGGTGCCGCAGAGCACGTTGCCGATGCCCAGGTCGGCATAGGGTTGCAGATGCTCGATCACCTGTTCCGGCGTGCCATAGAGACACCAGGTCGCGATCCATTCGTCGCTGAGCGCGTCGGAGATCTTGTCGGTCTTGGTGTTGGCCTCGTTGGATTCGGCCTTCTTGGCGAATTCGTTCTCGCGGTTCACGGCGTCCTGATAGGCGCGCAGGATCACTTCCAGTTCTTCGCGGGCCTGGTCGGCGGACTCGGCGACATGGACGCATTGATAGGTGTGGGTGGTCCAGCCAAGCGCGTGGTCGAGCGTGGCTTGGTCGTGGCCGGCGGCCAGCAACAGGTCGCGATATTTGGTGAAATGCGTGGTGACGTGCCTGAGCGGTTCCAGGTTGTTGATCATCGGGGGCGTGAAGGCCGGGATAAAGGCGGGCCAGCCGTGC
>WKJB01000127.1_pt1 | contig 20604 bp, 16 predicted proteins | sample 5403331 | NCBI WGS metagenome assembly WKJB01 (sample SAMN13198853, study PRJNA488119) | plastic metagenome | isolation source: water-polyurethane dispersion (WPUD) containing a polyether... | place: Mexico: Mexico City | collected 2016 | reverse complement strand
GCCCCGGCTCCGTCGGCCAGCCTCGGGACGGCGTACCGGGGGCCGCGTACGCGATCTACCGCCCCCGTGCGCGCGCCGTCGAGCTGCGTCGCGTCGCGTACGACGCCGAGCCGGTCGCGGAGCGGATGCGCGCCTCCGGCTTCCCCGAGCGGCTCGTCAAGCGCCTGCTCATGCCCGCGTGACGACCGGCCGCCCGAGCATCACGACCTGATCGGCGTCGTCGCGGTCGTCGACGCGGTGCGAGACGAGCACGACCATGCGGTCGGTCGTCGCGCGACGGATGTCGTCCATGAGCGCGCGCGCCGTCGGCTCGTCGAGGTGAGCGGTCGGCTCGTCGAGCAGCAGGAGCTCGGACCGGGCGAGCAGGGCCCGCGCGATCGCGAGGCGTTGACGCTCGCCGCCCGAGAGCGCGCGTCCCGCCTGGCCGACCCGCGTCGCGAGCCCGTCGGGCAGGGAGGCGTAGAGCGCGCCGAGGCCCGCGCGGTCGAGGACGGCGACGAGTTCGTCGTCGGCGGGGGCGTCGTCGCGCCCGCGCCCGATGAGCAGGTTGCCGCGCAGGGTCGAGTCGAAGACGTGCGCCTCCTGCGGGCACCATGCGACGTGAGCGCCCCACGCGACGCGGTCGAGCTCGGCGACGGGGGTGCCGTCGGCGCGCACCGCCCCGGCATCCGGTCGGAGCGATCCCATGATCATGGCGAGGAGCGTCGACTTGCCCGAGCCCGAGGGCCCGTCGATGCGCAGTCGCTCCCCCGGTGCGACGGAGGCCGTGACGGCGGCGAAGAGCTCGCGATCCGGGAGCGTGCGGGCGAGACCGTCGAGCTCGACGCGCGCGACGGGGCCGTCGATGCGCCCGTCGCCGCCCACCGTCTCGGGGACGGCGAGGAGCGGCGCGAGGCGGCCGAGCACGGCGCGGAGCGTCGGGATGCGGCGTGCCGCGGCGGCGACGCCGTCGACGGCTTCGACGAGCGCGAGGGCCAGCATCGCGACGACGGCGACGGTCGCGGCCGGGAGCGCGGCGGGCGCGAGCGAGGTGACGGCCACGGCGAGTCCCGCGCAGCCCGCGAGGGCGATCGCGCTGCCGAGGCCCGCCGCGGCCGCCGTGCGACGTTCCGCGGCGGCGAGGTCGTCGCCGAGCCGCTCGATGCCGGCGAGCGCGGCGGGCGCGAGACCCCCGCCGCGCAGCTCGTCGGCGGCCTGGCCGAGGGCCGTCACGCGACGCACGAGGGCGGCGCGGATCGCCACGCGGTCGCCCGAGGCGGTGCGCGCGGCGAGCAGCCCCCCGGCCGCAGCGAGTGCGAGGGTCGCGAGCAGCCCGACCCAGACGAGGCCCGCGAGCTCCGGGGCGACGAGGGACGTCGTCACGCCGACGCCGGCGACGGCGACCGCACCCGACGCGATCGGCGGGATGACGCGCGGCAGCTGCTCGCGCAGCTCGGCGGGCTCCGTGACGAGCACATCGAGTGCCGCTCCCCCGCCGAGCAGCCCGCGCATCGCGGGGCCCTGGGCGGCGAGCCGACGCCACAGGCGCAGCCGCAGCGCATCCGTCGCCCGGAAGACGGCGTCGTGGGCGAGGAGCCGCTCGACGTAGCGCGCCACGGGACGCCCGAGGCCGAAGAAGCGCACTCCGACGATCGCGACGAGCAGGTACATGATCGCGGGCCCCTCGGACGCGCGCACGATGAGCCAGCCCGAGACGCCCGTGAGCGCGAGCCCGAGTCCGATCGCGAGCGCGGCCATCGCGGAGGCGCCCACCCAGCGCCACGGCGAGGCGGCGAGCACCGTGCGGAGGGGGCTGCGGCCGGCGGAGCGCCCCGTGGCCTCGAGACGCGTCGACTCCGACGGCGCTGCTGAACCCCCTGCGTCCGCCGTTGCTCGAGCAGTGACCGGCGACGCCGACCGCGTGTCGAGACCGGCCGCCCGGTGGCCCCCGAGCTCCACCACCTCGTCCGCGAGCGCGAGCGTCGCCGCCTCGTGCGCCACGAGCACCGTCGCGACGCGGTCGGCGCGCGCCCGCACGGCGGCGCGCACCCGGGCGGCGGAGGCGTCGTCCAGGTGGGCGGTGGGCTCGTCGAGCACGAGCAGCCGCGCCCCCGCCTCGACGCGGGCCAGCGCGCGGGCGACGGCGGCACGGCGCTGCTCCCCCGGGCTGAGCTCGGCGAGCGGTGCGCTCAGCAGCGGCTCGAGGCCGAGCTCGGCGGCGAGGCCGCGCGCGGCATCCGCGTCGGCTCCCGCGAGCCGCAGCTCGTCGAGCAGGGTCTCCTCGGCGAAGCGCGGGGTCTGGGCGGCGTAGGCGGTGAGCGCGGTGTCGCCCGTGACGGCGCCCGTGAGCTCGGCATCCGCCGGGAGCGCCCCGACGAGGGCCGCGAGCGCGGTCGACTTACCGCATCCGCTCGGCCCGACCAGCGCGGTGATGCGCCCCACGACGGGCCGCACCGTCACCCCCGCGAGCACGGGCTCGCGCCCCGGGAAGCGCACTCCGACGCCCTCGAGCGCGGGCTCCCCCGCCGCCGGGACGGAGCCGATGCGCGCGTCCGCGAGCTGCGCGCGCACGCGGCGCAGGGCCGAGAGGCCGTCCTGCGACGAGTGGAACGCCGTGCCGACCTCGCGCAGGGCCGTGAAGCACTCGGGCGCGAGCAGCAGTACGAGCACCGCGACCTCGAGCGTGACCTCGCCCGAGAGCAGCCGCACGCCGAGGAAGACCGCGACGACCGCGACCGAGATCGTCGCGATGAGCTCGAGCGCGAGCGCCGAGAGGAAGGCCGTACGCAGCGTGAGCATCGTGCGGCGGCGGTAGTCGGACTGGATGCGGTCGAGCGCCGCGAGCTGCTCCTCGAGCCGACCGAGGCCGACGAGGACGGGCAGCCCGCGCGCGAGCTCCACGAGGTGGTCGGCGAGGCGCGTGAGGGCGTCGGTCGAGCGGTCGACGCGGTCGCGCGTGTGCATGCCGATGAGCGTCATGAACACCGGCACGAGCGGGATCGTGCACACGAGCACGATCGTCGAGAGCAGGTCGGCGCCGAGGATGCGCAGGCCCGCCGCGAGCGGGACGACGAGCGCCGAGACCATCGCGGGGATCGCGACGCCGAAGTAGTCGTCGAGCGCGTCGAGCCCCTCCGTCGCGAGCACCGCGGTGCCGCCGCCCGTCGCATCCCCCCGCGCGATCCGACCGGTCAGCTCGCGCCGCAGGGCCGACTTCGCCCGGATGGCGGCGCGCCTCGCGAGCACCGACTGGGCCCATGCCGCGCCCGCGCGCAGCAGCACGCCGAGCGCGCCGAGCGCGAGCCACTCGGCGGGGTCGCCGCCCGCGGCGAACGCCCCGAGCTGGCGCGCGATCGACTCCGCGACGAGCAGGATGCCGGCCGCACCCGCGAGGCTCGCGAGCACGATCGGCACGAGCGCGCCGACGCCTCCCGGACCCAGCTCGGGTCGGCCGCCTCGCGGGCGGGGGCTGTCGGCGCGCTCGACCGTCATGTCAGCGCGTCCGGGCCGCGACGTCGCGACGGATCGCGGGCACGGCGTCGTGGGCCGCGGGCAGGTGCTCGGGGGCGACGCGCTTGCGGAACACCCAGTAGCTCCACGCCTGGTAGCCGAGCACGACGGGCAGCGCGAACGCCGTCACGATCGTCATGACGGTGAGCGTGTACTCGGCGCTCGACGCGTTCCAGATCGTGAGGTCGTAGGCCGGGTCGATGGTCGACGGCAGCACGACGGGGAACACGGCCGCGAAGATCGAGGCCGCGCCGAGGGCGCCGAACGCGGCGAAGCCCGTGAACGCCCAGCCCTCGCGGCGCTTCGCGGCGGCGATCCAGGCGAGCACGACCGCGACGACCGCGAGCACGAGCACCGTCCAGCTGACGGGGTCGCCGCCCTGCACCTCCACGAGGACCGCCCAGCCGGCGATCGGCAGGAGCGCGATCGGGGCGAGCCTCGGGACGAGGCGTCCCATCCGCTCGCGCACGGGGCCGTCGGTCTTGAGCGCGAGGAAGGTCGCGCCGTGCACGAGGCAGAAGCCCACGAGCGCGAGGCCGCCGAGCACGGCGGTCGGGGTGAGCCACACGAACGGACCGCCGACGCGGTCGCCGTTCGCGTCGATCGGCAGACCGGTCGTCGTGAGGGCGAGGCCCGCGCCGATGCCGAACGCCGCGACGAGCGAGCCGAGACCGATCGCCCAGTCCCAGAAGCGGGTCCAGCGCTGCCCCACGATCTTGCCCCGGTACTCGATCGCGACCGCGCGGAAGATGAGGCCGAGCAGCACGAGCGTGAGCGGGATGTAGAGCGTCGAGAACAGCGACGCGTACCAGAGCGGGAAGGCCGCGAAGGTGCCGGCGCCCGCGGTGAGCAGCCACACCTCGTTGCCGTCCCACACGGGGCCGATCGCGTTGAGCATCACGCGGCGCTGCTTCTCGTCGCGCGCGCTGAACAGCATGTGCATGCCGACGCCGAGGTCGAAGCCCTCGAGCAAGATGTAGCCGCCCCACAGCACCGCGATGGCGACGAACCAGACGACGGGGAGTGCGTCCATTTCCTTGTATCTCCGTTCCGGATGCCGGGGTCAGTAGGCGAAGGCCAGGACGTCGTCGCGGCTGCCCGCGTCGCCGTCCGGTCCGTCGGCGTCGTCGTCGTGGAAGCGCTCGGGCATGACGCCCGCGATGCCCGCCCGCACGAAGCGCGCGAGCAGCATGACCTCGACGACCATGAGCACGAGGTACACGAGGCCGAGGCTCACGAGCGAGAACACGATCTCCCAGCCGTCGACGCCGGGCGAGACCGCCGCGGCCGTGAACATGAACACGCCGTCGACGCCGCTCGGGTTGGGGTTGGGGGCGACGACGAAGGGCTGGCGGCCCATCTCGGTGAAGATCCACCCGGCCGCGTTCGCGCCGAAGGGCGCCAGGATGCCGAACACCGCGAGCTGCATGAGCGGCTTCGAGAGCGGCACGGTGCCCTTGCGCGTGAGCCACAGGGCGACGGCGGCCGCGAAGGCGGCGATCGCGCCGAAGCCGATCATGATGCGGAAGCCCCAGTAGGTGACCTCGAGGTTCGGCATGTACTCGATCTCGCTGCCGGCGCGCTCGCCGTACAGCTCGCTGTCGGGCAGGTGGGTGCCGTAGAGCTCCTGGTACTGCGGGATGAGGTCGTTGAGGCCGGGCATCTCGGTCGTGAAGTCGCCCTTCGCGAGGAACGAGAGCACGCCGGGGATCTCGATGACGGGCACGACCTCCGAGCAGTCCTGCGCGCCGAGCTTGCCGACCGAGAGCACCGAGAAGCTCGTGCCCGTGTGGCACGCGGCCTCGGCCGCCGCCATCTTGAGCGGCTGCTGCTCGTACATGAGCTTGCCCTGGATGTCGCCCGTGATCGCGACGGCGCCGAAGCCGACGATCGCCACGACCGCCCCGAGGCGCAGCGAGGTGATCCACACACGGTGGTCTGCCGTGTCGCGGCCGGGGATGTCGGCGGCCTCGCCGACGATCACGCGACCGTCCGCATCCACGGTGTCGATGCCGTCCTTGCGGCGGCGCCACAGCTGGTACCACGCGATGCCGAGCAGGAAGCCGCCCGCGACCGCGATCGCGCCGGCGATCGTGTGCGGGAACGCCGCGAGCACGGTGTTGTTGGTCAGCACGGCCCAGATGTCGGTGAGCACGGGGCGGCCGTCGACGAGCTCGATGCCGACCGGGTGCTGCATCCACGAGTTCGCGGCGAGGATGAAGTACGCCGAGATCCACGAGCCGATGACGGCGAGCCACAGGGTCGCGAGGTGCACCTTCTTCGGCAAGCGGTTCCAGCCGAAGATCCAGAGGCCGAGGAAGGTCGACTCGACGAAGAAGGCGAGCAGGCCCTCCATGGCGAGCGGTGCGCCGAAGACGTCGCCGACGAAGCGCGAGTACTCGCTCCACGCCATGCCGAACTGGAACTCCTGCACGATGCCGGTCGCGACGCCCATGATGAAGTTGACGAGGTAGAGCTTCCCCCAGAACTTCGTCAGGCGGAGCCACTTCTCGTGCCCCGTGCGCACCCACATCGTGTGCAGGATCGCCACCACGAGGCCGAGGCCGAGCGTGAGCGGCACCATCATGAAGTGGTAGACGGTCGTGATGCCGAACTGCCACCTGGCGATCTCGAGGGGGTCCACGGGTGTCCTCTCTTCCGCGGTCGCACCGGGAAACGCGACCTGACACCTCCACCTTCCGCCGCCTGAAGGTGGGTGCGTCAGGGCCCAAGGTCCCGCCCGCGCAACCCGTGGGCCCAAAGTCCTAACGGGTGCGCAAGAGGCGGAACTCCCGGCGGCGCAGGAGCGCCAGGATCCAGCGGGCCGGCACGCCGAAGGCCCGCCGTCCGACGTCCTCCGGGTACCGCTCGATCGCGACGACGCGATGGGTCTGACCGCCCACGACGAACTCGCATCCGCCCGCCGCGACGATGTTGCGGTACCAGTCGACGCCCTCACCGTAGGTGAGCTCCGCGACGAAGCCCTCGGCGGCGCGGGCGACGATGATGGGCGTCTCGTAGCTCCTGCCCGACCGCCGCCCGACGTGCCGCACGAGCGAGAACGGACCGCGGCCCCGGCGGGCGGCCCGCGTCGTCGCCCGGTTGAGGGTGTTCTCGAGCAGCACGAGGAAGGGCCTCCGCCGCGTGCGGCGCCCGGTCATCGTCGAGCCTCCGCGAGCTCGGGCAGGTGGATGCGCTGGCCTTCCGGTCCGGAGAGGTGCAGCAGCTCGACGGTCGCCCCGTCGGCAGCGCCCATCCAGTGAGGGGTGCGCGTGTCGAACTCGGCGGCCTCGCCCGCGTCGAGCACGAAGTCGCGCTCCCCGAGCACGAGCCGGAGCCGCCCCGAGATCACGTAGAGCCACTCGTGGCCGCGGTGCGTCTTGAGCTCCACGCGCTCCCCCGGTCGAGGCGGCGGCAGGATCTGCTTGACGACCCGGATGCCGTTCGCACCTCGGCTGAGCGGCAGCAGGAGCCCGCCGCGGTGCGGGATGCGACGGATGTGCACGCGCGGATCGCCCACCTCGGGCGCCCCGACGAGCTCGTCGAGCGGCACGTCGTACACGCGTGCGAGCGGCAGCAGGAGCTCGAGGGCGGGGCGCCGCGAGCCCGATTCGAGGCGCGAGAGCGTGCTGACCGAGATCCCGGTCTCGCGTGAGACCTCGGCGAGGGTCAGGTCCCGACGCCTGCGCAGCGCACGGAGGCGACCACCGACCCCGGCGAGCGTGCGTTCGACATCATCGGCCACATCCGACAGTTTGCCATTGCGGCAACGTACCTTGCCATCCTCGACACGGTGGGCAGAGCATCGGCACATGACTCGCGACACGCACCTCCGCTCCACCCCCGACCTCGTCGACGTCGCCGTCGTCGGCGGCGGTCCCGCAGGACTCTCGGCCGCGATCGCTCTCGGGCGCTCCCGGCGCGCGGTCGTCGTCATCGATGCCGGGGAGCCCCGCAACGCGCCCGCCGCCCACGCGCACAACGTGTTCAGCCGCGACGGCGCCTCGCCCGCCGAGCTCATCGCGGCGGCGCGCGAGCAGGCGGTCCCGTACGGCGTCGAACTCGTGGACGACCGCGTCAGCCGCGTGCGGCGAGCGCCCGACGGCTTCGCACTCGAGACCGCGGGCGGCCGCACCGTCCGAGCGCGGCGCGTGCTGCTCGCCTCCGGCCTCCGCGACGTGCTGCCCGACATCCCGGGACTCGCCGCGCACTGGGGCGACAGCGTCGTGCACTGCCCGTACTGCCACGGGTGGGAGGTGCGCGACCGCCCCATCGTGGTCATCGGCACGACTCCGCATAGCGCGCGCCAGGCGCTCATGTTCAGCCGGCTCAGCGACGACGTCGTGTTCGTCCGCCACGAGAGCCCCGCCGACGCCGACTCGGATGCGGATCTCGCCGCGCTCGGCGTGCGCATCGTCGAGGGCGCGGTCGCGCGCATCGGCGACGACGCGGATGGCACGCTCGCCTCGGTCGAGCTCGTGGACGGCACCGTGCTGCCCGCGCGGGCCGTGGCCGTCGGGCCGTCGTTCGAGGCGCGCACCGAGCTCTACGAGCAGCTGGGCGGCATGCCCTCGGTCGTCGAGGGCGTCGGCGTCGTGATCCCCGCCGACGCGGTCGGGATGACGCCGCTGCCGCACGTGTGGGCGGTCGGCAATGCGCGCGACGCGACCGCGATGGTGGGCGCGTCCGCAGCGGCGGGCACGATGGCGGGGGCGGCGCTCAACATGGATCTCCTCGCCGAGGAGGCCGCCGCCGCGCGGGCCCAAGGACCCGCCCCGCAGGCTCACGCGACCGCGTAGCGTTGATCGGGTGGCGACACGCATCTACCTGACGAGCGCCGAGGGGCGCACCGGCAAGTCGACCGTCGCGGTGGGGCTCCTCGAGACCCTCACCGCATCCGTGGCCCGGGTGGGCGTCTTCCGCCCCATCGTGCGCGCGGACGTCGAGCGCGACTTCATCCTCGAGCTGCTCGTCGAGCACGCGAGCGCGGGCCAGAGCTACGAGGACTGCGTCGGCGTCGACTACGACACGCTGCACGCCGACCCGGAGGGCGCGCTCGCGACGATCGTGGAGCGCTTCGCCGAGGTCGAGGACGGCTGCGACGCCGTGCTCATCCTCGGCTCCGACTACACCGACGTCGGCACGCCGACCGAGCTCTCGACCAACGGGCGCATCGCCGCGAACCTCGCAGCGCCCGTCGTGCTCGTGACGGGCGGCCGCAACCCCGACGGCGACGGCAGCCGCACCCCGAAGCAGTGCGCCGAGATCGCGCGCATCGCGCTCGACGAGCTGCGCGACGAGCACGCCGAGGTGCTCGCGGTCATCGTCAACCGCACCGCGCCCGACGAGGTCGAGGCCGTGTCGCAGCGCGTCGCCGAGGCCACGGGCCTCCCCGCGTGGGCGATCGCCGAGGACCCGGAGCTCGAGGCGCCCCTCCTGCGCACCGTGCTCGAGGCCACGGAGGCGCGGCTCGTGCGGGGCGACGAGGCCGCGCTCGACCGGCCCGTCATGGGTACCACGATCGCGGCCATGAGCCTCCCGAACGTGCTCTCGCGCCTGCACCAGAACGGCATCGTGATCGTGCCGGGCGACCGCTCCGAGGTGCTCGTCGGCACGATGGCCGCGCAGCTCTCGCAGACCTTCCCCGCGCTCACGGGCATCATCCTCAACGGCGGCTTCGACATCGAGCCGTCGATCGCGCGGCTCATCGACGGTCTCGGCACGCCGCTCCCGATCGCCGTCACGCCGCACAGCACCTTCGACACCGCGATCAACGTGTCGCACGCCCGCAGCCGCCTCGCGGCCGACTCCCCCGCCAAGCACGCGCGCGCGGTCTCCCTCTTCGACGAGCACGTCGACGCCGACGAGCTCGTGCGGCTCCTGAGCCTGCCGAGCACGGGCGGCGTCCTGACGCCGATCCGCTTCGAGCACCTGCTCGTCGAGCGGGCCCGTGAGGCGCGCAAGCACATCGTGCTGCCCGAGGGCGACGACGACCGCATCCTGCAGGCGGCGGCGATCGTCGTGAAGCGCGGCATCGCGGAGCTCACGATCCTCGGCGACCCGGATGCCGTGCGGGCCCGCGCGGCCGCGCTCGGCTTCGACCTCGGCGACACCCGCATCCTCGCGACGACCGACCCCGAGCTGCACGCGCGCTTCGCCGAGGAGTACGCGCGCCTGCGGGCGCACAAGGGCGTCTCGCCGGAGCTCGCCGCCGACACCGTCACCGACGTCTCGTACTTCGGCACGATGATGGTGCACCTCGGCCTCGCCGACGGCATGGTGTCGGGCGCCAAGCACACGACGGCGCACACCATCCGCCCGGCGTTCGAGATCGTCAAGACGGCGCCGGGGGTCTCGGTCGTGTCGAGCGTGTTCCTCATGGCGCTCGCCGATCGCGTGCTCGTCTACGGCGACTGCGCCGTCATCCCCGAGCCGACCGTCGAACAGCTCGCCGACATCGCCGTCTCCTCGGCGGAGACGGCGCGGCGCTTCGGCATCGAGCCGCGCGTCGCGATGCTCTCCTACTCGACGGGCGAGTCCGGCTCGGGCGCCGAGGTCGACCGCGTGCGCGCCGCGACGGCCCTCGTGAAGGAGCGCGCCCCCGAGCTGCCCGTCGCGGGCCCCATCCAGTACGACGCCGCGGCGGACCCCGCGGTCGGCGCGTCGAAGATGCCCGGCTCCGAGGTCGCCGGCCGCGCGACGGTGTTCGTTTTCCCCGACCTCAACACGGGCAACAACACCTACAAGGCCGTGCAGCGCTCGGCCGGCGCCGTCGCCATCGGGCCCGTGCTGCAGGGGCTCGCGAAGCCCATCAACGACCTCTCGCGCGGCGCGCTCGTGCGCGACATCGTGAACACGATCGCGATCACCGCGATCCAGGCGGAGGGACAGCCGTGAACACCATCCGGAACGTCTTCGTGCTCAACGTGGGGTCGAGCTCGATCAAGTACCAGCTCATCGACGTCGAGGACGGCACCGTCCACGGCGAGGGCGTCGTGGAGCGGATCGGGCTCGAGGGCTCCGGCGTCGCCGACCACACGCGCGCGCTCGAGCTCGTGCTCGAGGGGCTCCCCGACGTGACGATCGACGCCGTCGGCCACCGCATCGTGCACGGCGGCACCCGGTTCGTGCAGGCGACCGTCATCGACGACGCCGTCGAGCGCGAGATCGAGGCCCTCTCGGACCTCGCGCCGCTCCACAACCCGCCCGGTCTCGCCGGCATCCGCGCGGCCCGCGCCGTGCTCACCGACGTGCCGCACGTCGCCGTGTTCGACACGGCGTTCCACGCGACCATCAGCCCCGCGGCGCGCGACTACGCGATCGACGCGGACGTCGCGGCGCGCACCCGCATCCGCCGCTTCGGCTTCCACGGCACCTCGATCGGCTACGTCTCGAAGCTCGCCGAGCAGCTGCTCGGGCGCGAGGGCGACCCCACGCTCCGCCTCGTCGTGCTGCACCTCGGCAATGGGGCCTCGGCCGCCGCCGTCCTCGGCGGCCGCTCGCTCGACACCTCGATGGGCATGACGCCGCTCGAGGGGCTCGTGATGGGCACGCGCTCCGGCGACATCGACCCCGCGATCCCGCTCTACCTCGCGCGCGAGCACGGCTACACGATCGCCGAGCTCGACGAGCTGCTCAACAAGAGGTCGGGCCTGCTCGGGCTCGCCGGTCGCAGTGACATGCGCGAGCTCGTCAACGCGGCGAACGCGGGCAACGAGCGCGCGATGCACGCGCTCGACGTGTACGTGCACCGGCTTCGCCACTACATCGGCGCCTACGCGGCCGAGCTCGGGGGCCTCGACGCGGTCGTCTTCACGGCGGGCGTCGGCGAGAACTCGTCGTACATCCGCCGCCGCGCGACCGCGGGCCTCGAGTTCCTCGGGCTCTCGGTCGACCCCGAGCGCAACAACGCCTCCGCGCGCGAGCCGCGCTTCATCTCGCCGGACGGGTCGCCGGCGGCCGTGCTCGTGATCCCCACGAACGAGGAGCTCGAGATCGCGCGCGAGACGCGCGACGCCGCCGCGCGATAGGAGCGCCCGGACTCAGGCGGAGGCGAGCGCCGGCGCCGGGCGCACCACGAGCACGGGCGAGTTGGCGTTGATGAGCACGGCGTGCAGCGTCGTGCCGAGCGGCGTGCGCTCGCGGCTCGGGCCGAGCACGAGAAGGGCGCTGCCGCGGGCGGCGTCGAGGAGCGCCTCGGCGGGCGGGCGGGCCGAGAAGCGGGAGCGGATCTCGAGCATCCCCTCCACCTCGCGCGCCGCCTCCGCCGCGAGCGCGAGCGGGCTCTCGGGGTCCGCGCGCACGGCCTCCACGGCCTCCGCGGGGAGCGCCTGGACGAGGGTGAGCCGCATCCCTCGGTCGACCGCCTCGAGGGCGGCGCGGCGTCCGACGAGCGCGGCGTTCTCGACACGGTCGACGCCCGCGACGACGCCGTCGCGGAAACGCGGATCGGCGTCGGGCACGACGGCGACCGTGCCGCGCGCGGCGAGCGCGAACTGCACGCTGCGGGACCCGAGCACCCGGCCCGACACGTAGCCGGTCTTGCCGGTGCCGACGACGAGGATGTCGTCCGGTCGCGCCTCGTCGGCGAGCGCCCACACGGGCACGTCCAGCAGCAGGCGCGACTCGACCTCGAGGTCGGGGTGCGCGCTGCGGATGCGATCGGCCGTCGCCGCAAGCAGGAGCTCGCCGGCGCTCTCGGCGGCGTCGAGCTCGGCGATGCCGCGGACGCCGCCCTGAGGATCGACGACGTGGACGACGAGGAGTCCGCTGCCGTCCCGGCGCGCGTGGCGGACCGCCCAGGCGAGGGCGGCCTCCGAGGGCGCCGAGCCGTCGACTCCGACGACATAGCGCGGGGTACGGGTCATGGATCCGAGCGTCGCAGCACGGGGCCGCGCGCGCACGGGCCCAAGGTCCCGCGGGGCCTGCGAGACTGGTCCCATGCCCGTCCCCGACGCCCGTGAGGCCCGCCTCCGCCGTCTGCTCGAGCTCGTGCCCGACGTCGTGGGCCAGCTGGAGCTCGACCACGTGCTCGAGCGCATCGTGTCCGCCGCCGTCGAGACCGTCTCGGCCCGCTGGGGTGCGCTCGGCGTCATCGCGCCCGACGGCCGGCTGGAGCGCTTCGTGCACGTCGGGATGACGCCGCCCGAGGTCGCGGCGATCGGCCACCTGCCCGAGGGGCACGGCCTCCTCGGGGCCGTCATCGACGAGGGCGAGCCCATCCGCCTGCCCCACCTCTCGGACGACCCGCGCTCGGTCGGCTTCCCCCGCCACCACCCGCACATGGACGCCTTCCTCGGGGTGCCGATCCGCATCCGCGACACGGTGTTCGGCAACCTCTACCTCACCAACCAGGACGGCGGTTCGGAGTTCTCGGAGGAGGACCAGGTGCTCGTCGGGTCGCTCGCCGCGATCGCCGCGATCGCCGTCGAGAACGCCCGCCTCTTCGAGGAGCAGGTGCGCCGTGAGCGCTGGTCGACGGCCCTCGCCGAGGTCACCGCTGCCCTGCTCTCGGAGGACACGATCGACATCCTCGCCGTGCTCGCGGAGCGCGTGGCCTCGGTCATCGACAGCGAGCTCGTGTGCGTCATCGTGCCCGACGGCGAGGACGACGGCGTGCCGATGCTGCGCGTCGACACCGCTCGCGGTGTGGGCGCCGAGGCGCTCGTGGGCCGACGGTACTCGGCCGAGGGCACGCTCTCGGGACGCGCGATCGCGACGGGCGAGCTCGCGTCGACCGAGTCGGGCCCGGGCGAATCGGTGCTGCGCGACGGACCGAGCGCCGCGATCGCCCTCCCGGTGCGCGCCGGCGACGTCGTGCTCGGGGCACTCAGCGTCTACCGCCCGGTCGACGCGCCGCGGTTCACGGATGCCGAGCGCGCGATGGCGGGCGAGTTCGCGCAGCAGGTCGGCCTCGCGATCGAACTCGGCCGCGGCCGCTCCGACCGGCAGCGGCTCGCGCTCGTCGAGGAGCGCTCCCGCATCGCGCGCGACCTCCACGACCACGTCATCCAGCGGCTCTTCGGCACAGGTCTCGCCCTCCAGGCGATCAGCGCCCGCAGCCCCGAGGCCGCCGACGCGATCGCCGCCGAGGTCGACGCGATCGACGCGGCGATCGGCGAGATCCGCACCGCGATCTTCGCGCTCGCGCCCCGCCCGGGCGCGGCGAACGCCCTGCGCCACCGTCTGCTCGACGTCGCGACGGATGCCGCCTCCGGCCTCGCGACCCCGCCCGTCGTGACCTTCGCGGGGCCCGTCGACCTGCTCGTCGTCGGCGGGCTCGCGGACGACGTCGTCGCGGTCGTGCGCGAGTGCCTCGCGAACGCCGCGCGCCACGCCCAGGCGACGCGCGTCGAGGTCTCGATCGCTGCCGACGACGACGCGGTCGTCGTGACGGTGGACGACGACGGCGTCGGCATGCCCGCGGAGGCGACCCGCGCATCCGGAACCCGCAACCTCGAAGAACGCGCACGGCGTCGGGGAGGTAGCTTCGTCGTAGCCGCGCGCGAGACGGGCGGCACGCGGGCGCGATGGACCGCGCCCGTCGCATCCGGCCCCGGAAGGAGCACCCTGTGACCCGCGTCTTCCTCGTCGACGACCACGAGATCGTCCGGCGCGGCATCGCCGACCTCATCGACGCCGAGCGCGATCTGGAGGTCGTGGGCGAGTCGGGCCAGGTGCGCGGCACGCTCGCCAAGATCGAGGTCACGCGACCCGACGTCGTCGTGCTCGACGTGCGCCTGCCGGACGGCGACGGCATCGAGCTGTGCCGCGCGATCCGCTCGGCCTTCCCCGACGTCCGCTGCCTCATGCTCACGGCGTACGACGACGACGAGGCGAGCCGCTCGGCGGTGCTCGCGGGGGCGTCCGGCTACGTGCTGAAGGACATCCGCGCGCGCGGCCTCGTCGAGGGCGTGCGCAAGGTCGCCGCGGGCGGCACCCTGCTGTCGACGCAGGTCTCGGAGCGCGTCGCCCAGTCGTTCGCCGCCCCGACGTGGGCCGACGAGCCGCAGCTGACGCTCCGCGAGCGGCAGGTGCTCGACCTCATCACCGAGGGTCTCACCAACCGGCAGATCGGCGAGCGGCTCGGGCTCGCCGAGAAGACCGTCAAGAACTACGTGTCGGGGCTGCTCGCCAAGCTCGGCATGGAGCGCCGCACGCAGGCGGCCGTCTACCGCCTCGAGCACCGCGGCTGACGCGAGTAGCGCCCGGGTCGCGCCCGGTCAACCCCCGGTCAGGACAGCCTCATCTTCGTTGCGGAATGCCTGCGCGTGAGTAGCGTTGAACACACACGAAGGCCGGCACGCCGGCCGGAAGGAGGCACACGCCATGACCGACGCCAAGACCACGACCATCCCCACGACCTCGCTCGACCCGGATGTCGCCGCGGGCGTCGCGCAGTTCCTCAGCCCCGTCGTGCAGAACCTCCAGGCACTCGCCGTCGACGGCAAGCAGGCCCACTGGCACGTGCGCGGCGCCAACTTCATCGGCGTGCACGAGTTCCTCGACACGTTCGTCGAGCACGTGCAGGGCTGGGCCGACCTCGCGGCCGAGCGGATCGTCGCCCTCGGCCTGCCGGTCGACGCGCGCATCCAGACGGTCGCCGCGAAGACGACCACGCCGCAGCTCAGCGACGGCTTCCAGCAGTCGGACGCCACCGTCGCGCAGGTGATCGCGCAGATCGACGCGACGCTCGCCGTCGTGCGTACCGCGATCGAGGAGCTCGACGAGCTCGACCTGCCGTCGCAGGATGTCGCGATCGAGATCGCGAACGGTCTCGACAAGGACCGCTGGTTCCTGTTCTCGCACGTGGCGAGCTGAGGGGTCACGCCGGGTTTCACGACGAAGGGCGCCGCCCTTACCCGCTGGTTGAGTAGCGCCCGCAGGGCGCGTGTCGAGACCAGCCCCCGCTACACCAACCGCCCGTCGACCACGGTCCCGTGCACCGGGAACGCACGCAGCACATCCGCCTCCACCGCATGCGGATCCGCGTCCAGGATCGCCAGATCCGCGACCCCGCCGACCGCGACGCCCGCGACCCCGCCCCACGACCCCCGCAGCGCCGCCGAGAGCGGCAGCGCCTGCTCCGGGTGCCACGGCTCCCGCCCGTCGCGCGAGCGCGTCACGGCGGCGGCGATCGTCGCCCACGGGTCGAGCGGGGCGACCGGCGCATCCGATCCGAGTTCGAGCGCGACGCCCGCGTCGTGCAGCCGGCGGTACGCGAACGCCCGCTCCGTTCGGCCGGCCCAGTGGTGGTCGGCGACGTCGCGGTCGTCCATGGCGTGCTCGGGCTGCACGCTCGCGCTGATGCCGAGCTCCGCGAAGCGCGGCACGTCCGCCTCGAGCACGAGCTGCGCGTGCTCCATGCGGGGCGGGAGCGGCGTGCCCGCGGGGAGCGCGAGAGCGGCGAAGACGTCGAGCGCGTGGGTCACGGCGCGGTCGCCGATCGCGTGGATGGTCGGCACGATGCCGGCATCCCAGCCCTCGCGCGCGGCGGCGAGCAGCTCGCCGTCGTCGTAGGTGGGCAGGCCCGTGCCGCCCGTGTCCGGGTAGGGGTCGACGGTCCACGCGGTGCGGGAGTTGAGCGCGCCGTCGGTGAAGAGCTTGTACCAGCCGACCGTCGCGAGCCCGTCGGTGCCCGGCACGGCATCCCCCGTGCGCAGACCAGCCGCGCGCACCGCGTCGAGGTCGACCGGGTACACGCACGCCCGGACGCGGGTGGTGCGCAGACCCGCGCCGACGCGGCGACCCCACGCCCCGATCGCGCCTCCCATGTCGAGGTCGACGATGCCCGTCACACCGCGGGCGGATGCCGCGCGCATCGCGTCGGCGACCCAGCGGTCGACGGTCGCCTCGTCGGCCGCCGTGAGCCGCACCTGCAGGTCGAAGGCGGGCTGCTCGTTGAGCCACCACGCGTCGCGGGGCAGCCCCTCGCGGCGCAGGAGCGCCGCGTTCGACCACACCGTGTGCACGTCGGACGAGATGAGCGCGACGGCGATGTCGCCCACCTCGAGCAGCTCGGCGCTCGGGGCGTCGGGCCACAGGGCGTCGCGGAACCCGTAACCGAGCAGCACCTCCGACGGGTCCCAGCCCGCGTCGACGCGGGCGCGCACGATCGCCGCCGCCTCCGCCGCCGAGGTCGCCCCCGACACGTCGAGCCGGCGCGAGACCGCGGCCCACTGGTTCGTGTGCACGTGGCCGTCCCACAGCCCCGGCATGAGGAAGCGCCCGTCGAGCTCGACGCGCTCGGCGTCCGCCGCCGCGAGCGCGGAGCCGATGTCCGCGATCCGTCCGTCGCGTACGAGCACGTCGACGGGCTCGGATGCCGTCGCATCCGCCCCGACGATCCGCGCCCCCGCGAGCAGCAGCGCGCTCACGCGCGGCGCTCCTCGGCGAGGCGCATCTCGCGCGCGAGCCCCGGCTGCGCGTACGGCCCGTCGCCTTCGAGCTCGGCGACGATGCGCTCGCGCACGTGCTCGGGCTTATTCTGACTGAGCTTGGAGCGCGCGTCGAAGCGCGTCACGCGGATGCGCAGCCCCACGGTGCCCTTCGCGACCCGCTCCGCGTACGGCTCGTCGATGTGCAGCGAACGCGGCTCCGGCATCTCGCGCTCGAAGTGGTCGGTGAGCCGGTGCAGGATGCGGAAGTTCTCCTCCGGCGTGAGGATCTCCGGCACCCCGTAGAGGTGGGCCGTGACGTGGTTCCACGTCGGGATGAAGTCGCCCTCGTCGTACCAGCCGGGCGAGATGTAGCCGTGCGGGCCCTGCACGATCACGAGCACCTCGTGCCGCCCGAGCTCGTGGGCCTCCTCGTCCGGTCGACCGAAGTGCGACACGATCGAGATGGTGTCGTCACCCGTCTCCTCGAGGAGCGTCGCGTAGTGCGAGGCGACGAGCCCGTTGGACGTCGGCGACACGTAGGTCGTCCACGGGTTCTCGCGGATGAGGCGCTTGACCTCGTCGACGTCCGTCAGCAGGTAGTGGGGCGTGCGGCGCATCCCCACATCGTGGCACCCCGCGTCACAACTCGGACGACACCGCCCAGAGATTGACTCCCGCGTCGCCCGCGAAGCCGTCGATCTCGGCGAGCTCGTCGTCGCTGAAGGGTGCCGCGTCGAGCGCCGCGAGGTTCTCGTCGAGCTGCGCGATGGACGATACCCCGACGAGCGCCGACGTCGCCCCGCCGGGGCGCAGGACCCACGCGATCGCGAGCTGTGCGAGGCTCTGCCCACGGCGTCGGGCGATCGCGTCGAGCCCCCGCAGACGTGCGAGGTTGTCCTCGCTCACCGTGCGCGGGTCGAACGACGGCCGCGGCGTCGCGTGGCTCGCGTTCGGGTCGCGCAGGAACCTGTCGGTGAGCAGGCCCTGGGCGAGCGGCGTGAACGCGATCGAGCCGAGCCCCTCCTTGGCGAGCAGCCCGAAGAGCTCGCGCTCGGCCCATCGGTTCACGAGCGAGTACGCGGGCTGGTGGATGACGAGCGGCGTCCCGAGGGAGCGCGCCACCTCGAGCGCCTGGCGCGTGCGCTCCGCCGAGTACGACGAGAGCCCGACGTAGCGCGCCTTGCCCTGGCGCACGGCGGCGTCGAGCGCGCCGACGGTCTCCTCGATCGGGGTCACCGGGTCGACGCGGTGCGAGTAGAAGATGTCGACGTAGTCGGTCTGGAGGCGCTCGAGGGACTCATCGAGACCCGACAGCAGGTGCGTGCGCGAGCCGAAGTCGCCGTGCGGTCCCGGCCAGTGCGGCCAGCCGGCCTTCGTCGAGATCACGAGCTCGCTGCGGTACGGCCTCAGGTCCTTCCGCAGCACGCGCCCGAAGTTCTCCTCGGCCGAGCCGTTCGGCGGGCCGTAGTTGTCGGCCAGGTCGAAGTGGATGATGCCGCGGTCGAACGCGTGGCGGAGGATGTCGCGCTGTATCTGGAACGGCCGGTTGTCGCCGAAGTTGTACCAGAGCCCGAGCGAGATGGGCGGGAGGAAGAGCCCCGAGCGGCCCACCCTCCGGTACGCGAGGTGCGTGTACCGGTCGGCCTGCGCGCGGTAGGGCTCGTGGATGTCGGGGACGCTCCGGTCGAAGCGGGCGGTCGTATCGGGCACGCGGAAGTCGCTCACGCGCTCTCCTTCCGTGTCGACGCGGAGGCCACGCCGACGCTCCAGATGAAGTCGGGCACGACGCCATTGACGCTGTGGTCGCCGAGCTGGCGCGCCTTGAAGATCCACGGGTTGTGCGAGGCGACGGCGCGCGCGTTGCGCCAGTGCCGGTCGAGGGCGCGGGCCCCGCTGATCGCGGATGCGCCGAGCGTGTCGAACAGGCGCGTCGCCGCGCGCGGCACGGCCTCCGAGAGGACGACCTGCGCCTTCGCGGACGCGAACTCGGCCGCGACCACCGCGTCGAGGTGCTCCGCGGAGTCGCGGGCGGATGCCGTGTCGGCCGCGCGTTGGACGGCGCGCGCGACCTCCGCCACGAGAGCACGGCCCGTGAAGGCCGCCGCCGCGACCTCCCCGGCGATCTGCAGCGCCTGGGGGTCGTCCTGCGCGCGCGACGCGGTGCCGTGGCTGTAGACGCGCGCGCGGGTGCGCAGCTGCTCGCCCGTGTCTCGCTCGACGGCCTCCGCGATGCCCGCGAGCACGGCGAGCAGCACGAGCTGGTACACGGCGGTCTGGTAGCGGAAGCGGTCGCCGAAGGCCGCGACGTCGTCGGGCTCGACGCGCGCGCCGTCGAACACCGCCGTGCCGGTACCCGTGACGGGCTGGCCGAACCCGTCCCAGTCGTCGTCGATGCGCACGCCGGGCTGATCGGTGCGGATGAGGGCGGTCGCGGGGCTGCCCCCGTCGTCGACCGTGGCGTCGATCCAGTCGGCGAAGATGCTGCCCGTCGTGTAGTACTTCCGACCGTCGACCCGCAGTCCGTCCGCATCGCGTGTGAGGCGGGTGCCCGTGCTGCCGAGCGCCGCGGCACCCACCTCGCTCCACGCGTTGCCGACGAGTTCCCCCGCGGCGAGCCGGCGCAGCCACGCGTCGCGGCGGGGCCCGACGGGGGCCGCGAGGAGATCCTCGACGTACGCGATGTGCCCGCGGAAGATCTGGGGCAGGTTCGAGTCGGCTGCCGCGAGGTCGACGAGCAGCTCCGCGACCTCGGGCCAGTCGAGGCCGTCGCCGCCGAACTCGACGGGGATGCGGATGCGCCCGAACCCGGCGGCGAGGAGCTCGCGGACCTGCCGACGGGGCAGCACGCGGTCCCGCTCGCGCGCGACGACGTCCTCCCCCGCTCGCGCGAACACCGGCAGGAGGCGAGCCCGCACCGCGGCGAGGCGGGCCCGTGCGTGATCCGTGCCGCTCATCAGGTGTAGAGGGAGATCGGCTGGAGCTCGCCGTTGAGGACCCACGCGCCGACCTCGAGCTTCTTGTAGTCGACCGGGTCGTGCAGCGAGTGGGTGCGGACGTTGCGCCAGAACAGGTCGAGGCCCACCGAGCTCTTGGCCGAGCTCGACCCGGTCACCTCGAACACGCGGTTCGCGACCTCGACGCCGACCTCGGTCGCGACGACCTTGAGCTGCGCGATCTCGATCTCGAGCGCGCCGCGCTGCTCGGCGGTGAGGTCCGCCCCGAGGGCGACGACCTCGTCGAAGCGGCGCCCGATCCGGTCGGCGAGTGCCTCGACCGCGACCGTCCGGGAGCTCAGCTCCCCGACCACCCGCTGCACGAACGGGTCGTCGCGATAGCGCTCCGCGGTGCTGAGGAACCACGCGTTCGGCCGGGCACGCACGAGCTCGACGCCGCGCGCGAGAGCCCCCTCGGCGATCCCAAGGTAGATGTTGCCGAAGGCGAGCTGGATGCCCGGCGTGATGAGCGTGGAGAACGGCTCGTCGCTCAGCTCCCCGACCACGTCGGCCTCGGCGACCGCCACGTCCGAGAACCGCACGGATCCGCTCGCCGAGAGGCGCTGGCCGAGGGCGTCCCAGTCCCCCAGGTACTCGATGCCCGCGCGGTCGTGGTCGAGGGCGACGAACAGCACCTGGCCGTCGCGATCGCCGCCCTGCACGAGCCCGGCGGCGAGCACGATGTCGCCCGCGGACGCCCCCGTCGAGAACCGCTTGAGTCCGTTGAGGCGCCACCCCTCGCC
>WKJB01000125.1_pt1 | contig 21124 bp, 24 predicted proteins | sample 5403331 | NCBI WGS metagenome assembly WKJB01 (sample SAMN13198853, study PRJNA488119) | plastic metagenome | isolation source: water-polyurethane dispersion (WPUD) containing a polyether... | place: Mexico: Mexico City | collected 2016 | reverse complement strand
CATCGCCCGCGCCGTCAAGAACGCGCGCGAGATGGCGCTCCTCCCGTACGCGGGCTCGGGCCGTTAAGGAGACCGATATGTCGAAGCTCATCCTCACCTCCGAGGTCTCCGGCCTCGGCTCGGCCGGTGACGTCGTCGAGGTCAAGAACGGCTACGCCCGTAACTACCTCATCCCTCAGGGTTTCGCGGTCCAGTGGACCCGCGGCGGCGAGAAGCAGGTCGAGCAGATCAAGGCGGCCCGTGCCGCTCGCGAGCTCGCCACCCTCGAGGAGGCCCAGGCCCTCAAGGCGAAGCTCGAGGAGGCCCCCGTGCGCCTCGCCGTCAAGGCGGGTCGCGAGGGTCGCCTGTTCGGCTCGGTCAAGACGGCGGATGTCGTCGCGGCCGTCGAGGCGGCCGGTCTCGGCACCCTCGACAAGCAGGCCATCGAGCTCGCCGCCCCGGTGAAGGCGGTGGGTCGCCACGAGGCGACCGTGCGCCTGCGCCAGGACGTCGTCGCCGCCCTCCAGCTGGAGGTCGTCGCGGCCAAGTAGGCACGCGATCACAGGTAGCGGCGCGCCCCTCCGGGGTGCGCCGCTACTGGTTTTCCGGGGCCTCTGTCAAGAGGTCTGTCCACATGCGGGGTGTGGAATCCCACAACCCTCAACCGGAACTCTAAACATCTTTCTACACACAGGGTGTGAATGGAGAAACACCAGGTCAACCCTGTATTCGCGGAGTTGTCCCCCGAGTTATCCACGGGATGTTCCACATCTCATTCACAAACCGCTCGGCGTTTCCCGCCATCCGTCCACATCCTTATCCACATCCCGGTTTGAGGGACGGCTCCTCGCTCCCTAGCGTCGTATCCGGCGCGGGGATCCCGACCCGACGTCCACCACCACCTCGTCCGTACGACGGCGAGCCTGCGGCTCGATGTCGGAGGCGCGACGTAGTTTCCGGCTGGAAGGAGCGTCTGTGTCCATCGCCCATCTGGGGCTCGCACCCGAACCCGAGCGCCCGCGCGACGGGGGCTGGCAGGGCGAGCGCACGCCCCCGCACGATCTGCTCGCGGAGCAGAGTGCGATCGGAGGCATGCTCCTCAGCAAGGACGCTGTGGCCGACGTTCTCGAGACGGTGCGCGGCGCCGACTTCTACGTGCCGAAGCACGAGATCATCTTCGACGCGATCCTCACCCTCTACTCGCACGGCGAGCCCACCGACGTGATCGCCGTCACCGATCAGCTCACCAAGACCGGCAACCTGCAGCGCGCCGGCGGCCCGGAGTACCTCCACACCCTCACGGGCCTCGTGCCGACCGCAGCCAACGCCGGCTACTACGCGCAGATCGTCGCCGAGAAGGCGGTGCTGCGTCGACTCGTCGAGGCCGGTACGCGCATCGTGCAGATGGGCTACGCGAGCGAGGGCGAGGTCACCGACCTCGTCAACCACGCCCAGGCCGAGATCTACGGCGTCGCCGGCGGCGTGCAGGCCGAGGACTACGTGCCGCTCGTGCAGGCCATCGAGGCCGCGACCGAGGAGATCGAGCACGCGAGCGGTCGCGGCGACCAGATGGTCGGCGTCCCGACGGGCTTCACCGAGCTCGACGAGATGACGAACGGCCTGCACCCGGGACAGCTCATCCTCATCGCGGCTCGACCCGCGCTCGGAAAGTCGACCCTCGCGTTGGACTTCGCCCGCGCCGCGTCGATCACCCACGGCCTGCCGAGCGTGTTCTTCTCGCTCGAGATGGGCCGCTCCGAGATCGCCATGCGTCTGCTCTCGGCCGAGTCGAACATCTTCCTGCAGAAGCTCCGTAAGGGAGACGTGCGCGCCGAGGACTGGACGACGCTCGCCTCGACGCGCGGCCGCATCGCCGACGCGCCCCTCTACATCGACGACAGCCCGAACATGACGCTCGTCGAGATCCGCGCGAAGTGCCGCCGTCTCAAGCAGCAGGTGGGCCTCAAGCTCATCGTCATCGACTACCTCCAGCTCATGACCTCGGGCAAGAAGGTCGAGAGCCGCCAGCAGGAGGTCTCCGAGTTCTCCCGCGCCCTCAAGCTCCTCGCGAAGGAGCTGCAGGTGCCGGTCATCGCGCTCTCGCAGCTCAACCGCGGTCCCGAGCAGCGCGTCGACAAGAAGCCGCAGATCGCCGACCTCCGCGAGTCCGGTTCGCTCGAGCAGGACGCCGACATGGTGATCCTCCTCCACCGCGAGTCCGCCTACGACAAGGAGTCGTCGCGTCCGGGCGAGGCCGACCTCATCGTCGCGAAGCACCGCAACGGCCCCACGGGCACCATCACGGTCGCCTTCCAGGGCGCCTTCTCGCGCTTCGCCGACATGGCGCCCGCGGTCTGATCCGACCGGGCGCCCCTGCGTCAAGGGGTCCGCTCTTCGTCGCGCGCGGCCACCGCTCGCTCGCATACTGAGACCCACGGACGGAGGGGGAGCGGGATGCGGATCGTCGTCGGGGGAGCATCGGGCATGATCGGCCGCGCCCTCGTGCGGCGGCTGCGCGCGCGTGGCGACCGGGTCGTCGTGCTCGTGCGACGCGAGCCGACGGGTGTCGACGAGATCGCCTGGGACCCCGCGACCGGGCACCTGGATCCGGCGGCGCTCGCGGGCGCCGACGCCGTGGTCAACCTCTCGGGCGAGTCGATCTCGAAGCTGCCGTGGACCGCGGCCCGCCGCACGGCGATCCTCTCCTCCCGGGTGCAGGCCACGACCGCGATCGTCGGCGCGGTGCACGCGCGGGCGGATGCCGACGAGCCGGTCCCCGTGCTCGTGAGCGGTTCGGCGGTCGGCGTCTACGGCGACCGTCCGGGCGAGCGCCTGACGGAGGCGGTCGGACCGGGAGGAGGGTTCCTCGCGGGCGTCGTCCGAGCGTGGGAGGCGGCCGCGCGCGAGGCGCCGGAGCCGACGCGCGTCGTGCTCGCGCGCACGGGCCTCGTGATCGGACCCGAGGGTGCCACCGCACCGCTGCGCACCCTCGCACGGCTCGGACTCGCGGGTCCGCTCGGCGGCGGGCGCCAGCACTGGCCCTGGATCTCGCTCCACGACGAGGTCGCAGCGCTCGTCCACGCGATCGATCGCGAGGAGGTGCGCGGCCCCGTGAACCTCGTCGGGCCCGAGCCCGCCACGGCCGACCGCGTCGCTCGCGCCGTCGCCGCCGACGCGCACCGCCCCTACTGGCTGCCGGCGCCCGGCTTCGCGATCTCCCTCGCCCTCGGCGACGCGGGGCGCGACCTGCTGCTCGCCGACCAGCTCGTCGTGCCGGGGGTCCTCGCGGCATCCGGCTTCGCGTTCCGCCACGAGACGGTCGAGGAGGCCGTCGCCGCGGGGCACTCGGCGGGTTCCCACCCGCCCCGAACGTAGGATGGGCGGGTGCCCACCGAAGCCTCGCCCGCTCTGGGAGCGCCGGATCACTGGGTCGCTCCGCTCGCCCGAGCCGTCCCCGCGCTCGCGCTGGGCCTCGTCATCACCTTCAGCCCGGACCACTCGGCGCGGCTGGGCCTCGTCGGCTTCGGAGTGCTCGCGGTCGTCTGGGCTGCCGTGCTGTTCGCCTCGGCGCTGCGCGCCGACCGCGCCGTCCGCGGACTCGTGGTCGTGCAGGGTGCCGTGACGGCGGTCGCCGGGATCGCCGCGCTCGTGATCCCCGACCGTGCGACCGGCACCTTCGTCCTGGTCGTGAGCGCGTGGGCGATCGTCGCCGGGGCCCTCGAGGCCGTCAACGGCATCCGCTTCCGCGGCACCCGCCCCGTCGCGCGCGACTGGATCGCGACCGGCGTGCTCACCGCGCTCCTCGGCCTCGTGGTCCTGCTCGTGCCGCAGGGCTACGCCGACCCGTACGCCATCGAGGAGAAGGGCGAGATCGTCGCGAGCGGCACGGTCACCGCCGAGGTGCTGCTCGTCGGACTGCTCGGTGCCTGGGCCGTCGTCGTCGGCGTGCAGCTCGCGCTCGCCGCCATCAGCCTGCGCCTGGCCCGCCAGGCCGCCACGAAGGAGGTCGCCGCATGAGCGGCAAGACGCCCACCCCCAGCCGCCGCGACCGGATGCGCCCCGCCGAGCTGCTCGGCATGGCGGCGCTCTTCGGCGTCTTCGTCGGAGGCTTCGTCTTCATGGGCAGCCGCGAGTGGGGCCTGTCGCTCATCATGGCGGGCGTCGCGTTCATCGCCTCGCTCGTGATCCTCGCGACGCTCCTCATCGCCGCGGGCCCCCGTTTCGACGAGGACCGCGTCGACCCGGTCGACCCGGATGCGGCCTCCGGCAGCGCCGGCTCCGTGCACCGCGACCCCCGCTCGAACCCGCCCGCGCACTGAGCGCGGCGGCGCTCCTCCGACCCGGCGGCTGCCGTCCGCTCCGCGCGCGACGGAGTCCGGCTCAGGCGTCGAGGTGGTCGACGAGCTCGGAGGCGAGCCCCGTGTACGTCGCGGGAGTGAGCGCGAGCAGGCGCTCCTTCGCGGCGTCACCGATGTCGAGGCCGCGGATGAACTCCGCGAGGTCCTCGGCGGTCGCCCGCTTGCCGCGCGTGAGCTCCTTGAGCAGCGCGTACGGGTCGGCGATCGACGAGCGCCCTGCCGTGACCTCGGCGCGGATGACGGTCTGGATCGCCTCGCCGAGCACCTCCCAGTTGCCGTCGAGGTCGGCCGCCAGCGCATCCGGGTTGACGGCGATCTCGCCGAGGCCCTTGAGCAGGTTGTCGAGCGCGAGCAGCGAGTGGCCGAGGGCGACGCCGATGTTGCGCTGCGTCGTCGAGTCGGTGAGGTCGCGCTGCAGGCGGCTCGTCGTGAGCGTCGAGGCGAGCGAGTCGAGCAGCGCGCTCGAGAGCTCGAGGTTGGCCTCGGCGTTCTCGAAGCGGATGGGGTTGATCTTGTGCGGCATCGTCGACGAGCCCGTCGCGCCCGGCTGCGGGATCTGGGTGAGGTAGCCCATCGAGATGTAGGTCCACACGTCGGTCGCGAGGTTGTGGAGGATGCGGTTGGCGTGCGCGATGCGGCCGAACAGCTCGGCCTGGCCGTCGTGCGACTCGATCTGGGTCGTGAGCGGGTTCCAACTCAGGCCGAGAGAGGTCACGAACGCGCGCGAGAGCGCGGGCCAGTCGGCATCCGGGTCGGCGGCGACGTGGGCCGAGAACGTGCCGGTCGCCCCGGAGAACTTGGCCGGGAACTCGACCGCGACGATGCGGTCGCGCTGGCGGCGGAGGCGGTGCACGAACACCGCGAGCTCCTTGCCGAAGGTGGTGGGCGTCGCGGGCTGGCCGTGGGTGTGGGCGAGCAGCGGCTGGTCGCGGTGGGCGAGGGCGAGCTCGCGAAGCTTCGCGACAACGGCGTCGAAGCGCGGCAGCCACACGTCGACGAGCGCCGCGCGCAGGGTGAGGCCGTAGGAGAGGTTGTTGACGTCCTCGCTCGTGCACGCGAAGTGGGTGAGCTCGGCGAGGGGGGTGAGGCCCTGCTCGGCGAGGCGCTGGCGCACGAGGTACTCGACGGCCTTCACGTCGTGGCGGGTGGTCGCCTCGAGGCGCGCGAGCTCGTCGATCTCGGGCTGGCCGAACTCGGATGCCCACGCGCGCAGCGAGCGGGCCTGCTCGGCGTCGACGGGCTCGGCGCCGAACATCCGGTGGTCGGCGAGGAAGAGCAGCCACTCGACCTCGACGTGCACGCGGGCGCGGTTGAGGCCGGCCTCCGAGAGGTGGTCGCCGAGGCCCTCGACGGCGGAGCGGTAGCGGCCGTCGAGCGGGCTGAGCGGCTGGGGGGGAAGCGGACTCACGGGACTCCCTGTCGGATGGCGGGCTCGAGCTGCCGGAAGAGCGAGGCGCAGGCCCGTTCGATGGCGACGAGCACGGTGTCGAACATGGCCGCGTCCGAGTAGTACGGGTCCGGCACGTCCATTGTCGCAGCTTCGGGATCGAACCCCAGAAGCAGCTGCACCTTGCTCTGGTCGGTCTCGGTGGGCGCCCACTCGCGCAGCACCCGCTCGTGTCCGCGGTCGAACGCGACGACGAGGTCGAGCTCGGGGAACCAGGCGGGGTCGAACTGCCTCGCGCGGTGCCGGCCCGCGTCGTAGCCGTGCGCCTCGAGCGCCGCGATCGTGCGGGGGTCGGCGTGCTCGCCGACGTGCCAGTCGCCGGTCGCGGCGGAGGTGACCGCGATCTGGGCGGTGTACCCCTTCGACGCGACGATGCTCCGCATGATCGCTTCGGCCATGGGGGAGCGGCAGATGTTCCCCGTGCACACGAAGCAGATGCGGAACGCGGCGGGTCCGGGTGTCCGCTGGGCCATGACGCCCATTGTGGCCTCTCGCCGGGCGGCTCGGCACCCCTCCTCCCCACGGCGAGCACCGGCTGGCCGTCCCCGATCCGGCCCGACGGCATCCCGCCCGGCCCCGCATGCGGCCACGCTTGCGGGGAGAGAGGAGCCCGGATGCCGCACCCCGTCGACCTGGACCGCGCGACCGAGACCCTCCGGCAGCTCGCGCTGCTGCACCGCGAGGCCCAGGTGCGCGCGACCCGCCCGCCGATCATCGACGCGTCCGCCTGGCGGGGCCCCGCCTACGCGGCCTACCGGCTCCGGGCGGAGTCCGTCGCCGTCGACCTCGAGCGCCTTGCCGCCCGTCTCGCGCAGGCGGTCGCCCTCGCCCGGGAGGAGGTCGCGCGTGCGCTCGGCTGATCCGGTGTCCGTCGAGGTCGAGGCCGAGGCCCCCGCGGTCTCCCCGCTCGTGGTGCGCGCCGGTGGGTCCCTGCTCGTCGCGACGGACGCCCTCCTCGCGCACCTGCCCGAGCTCGGGCGCCTCGCGGACGCCGTGGAGATCGACGCGCACCGCCTCGCGCTGCTGTCGCTCGACCTTCCGCCCGGTGCGGTGCGCTCGGCCGTCGACGGCTGCGAGGCCGACGCGTTCGCGCTCGCGGCCGAGCTGCGGAGGCTGCGCAGCGCCGTCGCCACCGCCGAGGGCGTGTACGAGCTCGGCGAGCGGACGATCACGCGGGCGCAGGGCTTCCTCTCCGAGTGGGCGGCCGCGGCGCTCGCGTGGGGCGCCGCGTGGCTCTCCCCGTCGGCAGGAGCCGGGCTGCTCACGGCGTGGCAGCTCGCTCCGGGCACCACCGAGCAGAAGAAGCGGGCCCTGCAGCGGCTCCTGCTCGACCACCCGGAGCTCGTCACGAGCCCGGAGTTCTCGGCGCTCGTGAGCCGGGTCGTGGCGGGAGCGGATGACGCGGTGCTCGGCGCCGCCGGCGTCCCGCCGGGGCTCACGGCGATCCTCGGCGAGCACGGCCTCGGGGTGCTGGGCGTGAAGGAGAACGCGGCGGTGCTCGTGACGGCGGCCGGTCTCGTCGGTTCGCGCGTCCTCGCCGAGACGCCCGTGCGCGTCGCGCGGGTCTCCGAGCACAGCGGCGGCTCACCGCCCGCGGGCGCCGAGGGCCGGCTCGAGCGCGTCCCCGCCGAGCAGCAGGTGCGGATCGAGCGCTACGCGGCGTCCGGCGCGCCCGACCGATACGTCGTCTACGTCGCGCCGACGCAGACCTTCTCGCCCGTCGCCGACCACGATCCGTGGGATCTCACGAGCAACGTCGCAGGGGTCGCGGGGCTCCCGGCGGGGTCGATCCGCGCGACCGAGCTCGCGATGGCGGACGCCGGCATCACGCCCGACTCCGAGGTCGTGCTCGTCGGGTTCTCGCAGGGAGGGCTCGTCGCCGACGCGATCGCGGCCTCCGGGCGCTGGAACGCGGTCGGGCTCGAGACCTACGGCGACCCGGGCGGGGGAGTCGAGCTCCCGGAGGGGATCCGCGGCGTCGCCGTGCGGCACACCGACGACTTCGTCGTGGCCACGGGCGGGCCGCAGGGGCCCACCGACCGCACGATCGTCGAGCGGCGCGCCTTCGCCCCCGGCTCCGAGCTCCCCACCGACCTGCCGGTTCCCGCGCATCAGAAGCGGGCCTACGCGGAGACCGCGCGGATGCTCGACGCCGCGCGGTCGTCCGAGGTGCGCCGCGAGCTCGAGGCCCTCGACGCGTTCACGCGCGACTACGCCGAGCGCGAGGGCGCGACCGTCACCACCTACCGCTACCGGGCGGAGCGGGTGCCCGACGGGTGAGCGCCGCCCCGGGCCGCCGGCGTCAGGAGCGCTTCTTCCGGGTGAGCGGCCGGAAGATGATGCCGATCAGCCAGCCGATGATGCCGAGCACGAGGGCGCCCAGCACGCCCCACCAGAAGCCCTCGACCGAGAGCCCGAAGCCGAGGAGCGTCGAGATCCACGCCACGAGGAGGAAGAGCAGCCCGTTCACGAGGAGCGAGATGAGACCGAGCGTGAGGATGTAGAGCGGGAAGGCGACGATGCGGATCGCCGTGCCGACGACGCCGTTGACGACGCCGAACACCGCGGCGAGCAGCACGTAGGTCCAGAACAGCGGCCACGACCAGGTCGGGTCGGCGTCGGCCGCGGCATCCCACGACGCCACCTGCACGTGCGGGTTGAGGATGAGCACCGTCAGCCACAGTGCGAGGGCGTTGACCAGCAGGCGGACCACGAATCGCATGGGGCCCATCATCCTAGGCTTGACGTATGCCCGTCCACCTGCGCCCCGCGATCGCCGCCCTCCAGCCCTATCGCCAGGGCCGTCCCGCCCCCGCCGACTCCTTCAAGCTCTCGAGCAACGAGAACCCGTTCCCGCCCGTCCCGGCGGTCGCGGAGGCGATCGCGGCATCCGCCGTCACGCGCTACCCGGATGCGAGCGCCGCCGGCCTGCGCGCGCGGCTCGCCGAGCGCTTCGGCGTCACGGTCGACGAGGTGCACGTCGGCGCCGGCTCCGTGTCGATCATCCAGCAGCTCGCCGACGCCACCTCCGGCCCCGGCGACGAGATCCTCTACTCCTGGCGCTCCTTCGAGGCCTACCCCGGCATCGTCACCGTCGCGGGTGCGACGAGCGTCACCGTGCCGAACCGCGCGGACGGCGCCCACGACCTCGTCGCGATGGCCGCCGCCGTCACCGAGCGCACGCGCCTCATCCTCGTGTGCTCGCCCAACAACCCCACGAGCGCGGTCGTCACGAAGGCCGAGTTCGAGGAGTTCATGGCGGCGGTGCCCGACACCGTGCTCGTCGCGCTCGACGAGGCGTACCGCGAGTTCGTGACCGACCCCGAGGCCGTCGACGGCGCCCCGCTGCTCGAGCGGTACCCGAACCTCGTCGTGCTGCGCACCTTCTCGAAGGCCTACGGCCTCGCCGGGCTGCGCATCGGCTACGCCCTCGGCCCCGCCTACGTGCTCGACGCGTGCCGCTCCACCGCGATCCCGCTCTCGGTCACCGAGTCCGCCCAGCGCGCCGCGATCGCCGCCCTCGACCACGAGGACGACTACCGCGCCCAGATCGCCGAGCTCAACGCGCGTCGCGACCGTATCCGCGACGGTCTCCGCGCCCAGGGATGGGAGCTCCCGGATCCGCAGGGCAACTTCGTGTGGCTCCCGACGGGCGCGCGCACGGCCGACGCGGCCGAGGTGCTCACGGCCCACGGCATCGTCGCGCGCGTCTTCCCGCCCGAGGGGATCCGCGTCAGCGTCGGCGAGGACGAGTCTGTCGAGAGACTCCTAGCCGCCGCCGAGGAGGTTGTGCGCACCCTCTGAACGCCGCGGAATACGCCGCGGCTAGGGTAGAGCGCATGTCTTACACCGAGGCGACGGTCCAGCTGCTCTCGCCCCAGGGTTCGCTCGTCGAGAGCGCGGCGACAGAGGAGTACCTGCCGTTCATCGCGGAGCTCGACGAGAGCCGGCTGCTCGACTTCCACCGCCAGATGGTGGTCATCCGCCGGTTCGACATCGAGGCGGGCAACCTGCAGCGGCAGGGTCAGCTCGCCCTGTGGATCCCGAGCCTCGGCCAGGAGGCCGCCCAGGTCGGCTCCGGCTACGCGGCCCGACCGCAGGACCACATCTTCCCCGCCTACCGCGAGCACGTCGTCGGCCGCATCCGCGGACTCGACGTCATGAAGATCATCGAGCTGCTGCGCGGCCTCTCGCACGGCGGCTGGAACCCCGCGGAGACCGGCAACTTCCACCTCTTCACGCTCGTGATCGGCTCGCAGGCGCTCCACGCCACGGGCTACGCGATGGGCCAGCGCTTCGACGGGGTGGTCGGCACGGGCGACCCGGAGGTCGACCAGGCCACCCTCGTCTACTTCGGCGACGGCGCGACGAGCCAGGGCGACGTCAACGAGGCCCTCGTGTTCGCCGCGAGCTACCAGACCCCCCAGCTGTTCTTCCTGCAGAACAACCACTGGGCCATCTCGGTGCCGGTCGAGCGCCAGTCGCGCACGCCGCTCTACCTGCGCGCCGCCGGCTTCGGCGTCCCGAGCACCCAGATCGACGGCAACGACGTGCTCGCGAGCTACGCCGTGAGCCGGAAGAACCTGGATGCCGCCCGCGCGGGCGAGGGTCCGCGCTTCATCGAGGCGCTCACCTACCGGATGGGCGCCCACACGACGAGCGACGACCCCACCAAGTACCGCGAGGACGAGGACGTCGCCTACTGGAGCGAGCGCGACCCCATCTCCCGCTACGAGCGCTACCTCCGCGCGAAGGGCGTCGGCGAGGAGTTCTTCCGCGACGTTGCGACGGAGGCCGAGGACCTCGCCTCCGACATCCGGCGTCGCACCCTCGAGCTCGGCGACCCGCCCGCGAGCAACATGTTCCGCAGCGTCTACACCGACGCCCACCCGCTCATCGCCGAGCAGGCGGCCTGGTTCGCCGCCTACGAGGCCGGTTTCGAGGAGGCCACGTCGTGACCGAGCGGATGATGCCGATGGCGAAGGCCATCAACGAGGGCCTGCGCGCGGCGCTCAGGAACGACCCGAAGGTCTTGCTCATGGGCGAGGACATCGGCACCCTCGGCGGTGTCTTCCGCGTGACCGAGGGGCTCAAGGCCGAGTTCGGCGAGAACCGCGTGCTCGACACCCCGCTCGCGGAGTCCGGCATCGTCGGCACCGCGATCGGCCTCGCGATGCGCGGCTACCGCCCCGTGTGCGAGATCCAGTTCGACGGCTTCATCTACCCGGGCTTCGACCAGATCACCTCGCAGCTCGCGAAGCTCACCTACCGGCATGAGGGCACGCAGTCGTTCCCCGTCGTCATCCGTGTGCCCTACGGCGGCCACATCGGCGCCGTCGAGCACCATCAGGAGAGCCCCGAGGCGTACTTCGCCCACACCGCCGGCCTCCGCGTCGTGAGCCCTGCCGCCCCCAACGACGGTTACTGGATGATCCAGCAGGCCATCGCCTCCAACGACCCCGTGCTGTTCTTCGAGCCGAAGAGCCGCTACTGGCAGAAGGGCGAGGTCGCCGACGACGGCGTGCCCGCGCCGCTGCACCAGAGCCGCGTCGTGCGCACGGGCACCCAGGTGACCCTTGTCGGGCACGGCGCCATGGTGTCGCAGCTGCTGCAGGCCGCCGAGGTCGCCGCGGGGGAGGGCACGAGCGTCGAGGTCATCGACCTGCGCTCCCTGTCGCCCATCGACTACGCGCCGATCCTGGCCTCCGTGCAGAAGACCGGACGCCTCGTCGTCGCCCAGGAGGCGCCCGGCAACGTCTCCGTCGGATCCGAGATCGCCGCGACCGTCGCCGAGCGCGCGTTCTACTCGCTCGAGGCGCCCGTGCTGCGGGTGTCCGGATTCGACACCCCGTTCCCGCCCGCCAAGCTCGAGGGCGTGTACCTTCCGGATGTCGACCGCATCCTCGAGGCCGTCGACCGCGCCCTCGCCTACTGACCGCATCGACCAGCACTGAGGAGGCCCGATGGCCCACGCAGAGTTCCCGCTGCCGGATGTCGGCGAAGGCCTCACCGAGGCCGAGATCGTCGCCTGGAAGGTGAAGCCCGGCGACACGGTGACCGTCAACCAGGTGCTCGTCGAGATCGAGACCGCCAAGTCGCTCGTCGAGCTGCCCTCGCCGTTCGCCGGCACCGTCACCGAGCTGCTCGCCGAGGAGGGCGCGACCGTCGAGGTCGGCGCCCCCATCATCCGCGTCGACTCCGCGGGCGGCACGATCGAGCTGCAGGCTCCCGCCAACGACTCGGAGGGCCTCGGCGCCGTCTCCGACCCCGCCCACATGGGCGGGAAGGCCGAGAAGGGCGAGGAGTCGGGTGCCGTGCTCGTGGGCTACGGCTCGAAGGGCGGCCACGGCGCCACCCGTCGTCGTCGCCCCGGCGCGGCCGTGCCCAACCCGGACGCCCCCGCGGCCCCCGCCCGCACGACCGCCCGCCGCCCGGGCACGCCGGTCATCGCGAAGCCGCCCATCCGCAAGCTCGCCAAGGACCTCGACGTCGACCTCGGCCAGGTCACCGCCACCGGCCCCGGCGGCGAGGTGCTGCGCGAGGACGTCATCCGCCACGCCGAGCAGGCGAGCGTGTTCCGCAACATCCAGACGCCCGCGTGGCCTGCCGAGCGGGAGGAGCGCATCCCCGTCAAGGGCGTGCGCAAGGCGACCGCCCAGGCGATGGTGGCGTCCGCGTTCACGGCGCCGCACGTCTCCGTCTTCACCGACGTCAACGCCACGCGCACGATGGAGTTCGTCAAGCGGCTCAAGTCCTCGCCCGACTTCGCGGGCGTGCGCGTGAGCCCGCTGCTCGTCATGGCGAAGGCCGTGATCTGGGCCGTGCGCCGCAACCCGACCGTCAACTCGACGTGGACGGACGAGGAGATCATCGTCCACCACTACGTCAACCTCGGGATCGCCGCCGCGACCCCGCGCGGCCTCATCGTGCCGAACGTCAAGGACGCGCAGGAGCTCAGCCTCCTCGAGCTCGCCCAGTCGCTCGAGCAGCTCACCCTCACGGCGCGGGAGGGCAAGACGCAGCCCGCCGAGATGTCGGGCGGCACCATCACGATCACGAACCTCGGCTCGTTCGGGATGGACACCGGCACGCCGATCCTCAACCCCGGCGAGGTCGGGATCGTCGCGCTCGGCGCGATCAAGCAGAAGCCGTGGGTGGTGGACGGCGAGGTGCGCCCCGCCTACGTGACCACGGTCGGCGCCTCCTTCGACCACCGCGTCGTCGACGGCGACGTGGCGTCGCGCTTCACGGCCGACGTCGCCTCGGTGCTCGAGGAGCCCGCGCTCCTGCTCGACTGAGACCCGCGCGCCGCGAAGATCCGCGGCGTCGGCTCGCACCATGAGAACCGTTCTCAGGTAGCATGGCGCGGTGAGCGAGGCGGTGCTGAGCGTGCGCGGGGCGCAGCTGACGCTCGGTGCGCGCACCCTGTGGACGGGGCTCGACCTCGACGTCGCCCCGGGCGAGTTCATCGCCGTGCTCGGCTCCAACGGCTCCGGCAAGACGAGCCTGCTGAAGACCGTGCTCGGGCAGCATCCGCTCGCCGCGGGCGAGATGCTCTTCGCAGGCGCCCCCGTCCGCCGCGGCGACCGCCGCATCGGCTACATCCCGCAGCAGCGCGGACAGGACCCGGCCATGCGCATCCGCGGCCGCGACCTCGTGCGCCTCGGCGTCGACGGCGAACGGTGGGGACCCGGATGGCCGAGTCGCGCCCGCCGGGAGCGTGTCGACGAGCTGCTCGACGCCGTCGGCGCGAGCCACTACGCGAGGGTGCCCGTGAGCCTGCTCTCGGGCGGCGAGCAGCAGCGCCTGCGCGTCGGGCAGGCGCTCGCGGGCGACCCCCTGCTCATGTTGTGCGACGAGCCGCTCGGATCGCTCGACCTGCGAGCCCAGCGCGTCGTGAGCGAGCTCATCGACCGGCACCGGCGCGAGCGCGGCTTCGGCGTGCTCTTCGTGACCCACGACGTGAACCCCGTGCTCGGCATGGTCGACCGCGTGCTCTACCTCGCGAACGGCCGCTTCCGGATCGGCGCCCCCGATGAGGTGCTCACCTCCGAGGTGCTCTCCGAGCTCTACCAGGCCGAGGTCGACGTCATCCGCACCCACGGACGCGTCGTCATCGTCGGCGCGCCCGACCACGCGCACCACGACCACGAGCACCCGCACGCGCACCCGGGGGAGGTCGCGTGACCGACTGGTGGACGCAGCTGTTCGACTTCAGCGACTACGGCGCCCTGCTCGCCCTGCTGCACAACTCGGTGCTCGCCGGCGCCGTGCTCGGGCTCGCGGGCGGGCTCATCGGCGTCTTCGTCATGACGCGGGACCTCGCCTTCGCCGTGCACGGCATCAGCGAGCTGTCGTTCGCGGGCGCCGCGGCCGGCCTCCTGCTCGGCATCGGCGTCGTCGAGGGGTCGATCATCGGCTCGCTCGTCGCGGCCCTGCTCATCGGCCTGCTCGGGTCGCGGGCGCGCGAGCGCAACTCGATCACCGCCGTGCTCATGCCGTTCGGTCTGGGCCTCGGCATCTTGTGCCTCGCCCTCTACCCCGGTCGCGCGACCAGCAAGTTCGGGCTCCTCACGGGGCAGATCGTCGCCGTCGGCGACCCGCAGCTCGGCTGGCTCGCGGTCGTGTGCGGCATCGTCGTGGTGGGGCTCCTCGTGATGTGGCGCCCCCTGTCGTTCGCGAGCCTCGACGCGGAGGTCGCGGCCGCACGCGGCGTGCCGGTGCGCGCTCTCTCGGTCGCGTTCATGGTGCTGCTCGGACTCGCCGTCGCGGCGAGCATCCAGATCGTGGGCGCGCTGCTCGTGCTCTCGATCCTCGTCACGCCGGCCGCCGCGGCCCTGCGGGTCGCGAGCTCGCCGGTGTGGGTGCCCGTGCTGTCGACGGCGTTCGCGCTCGTGTCGCTCGTGGGCGGCATCCTGCTCGCGCTCGGCTCGAGCGTGCCGATCAGCCCCTACGTCACGACGATCTCGTTCCTCATCTGGATCGTGTGCGTGCTCGCTGGCCGACGTCGTCGCGACCGCCGTACCCTGGTGGCGAAGGGAGTGGCGGCGTGAAGCGGAACACCTGGCAGCGCGAGGCGGTGCGCGAGGCGCTCTCTCGCACCGAGGGCTTCGTCTCCGCGCAGGCCCTCCACGCGTCGCTGCGCGGCACTGGTTCGGAGGTCGGCCTCGCGACCGTCTACCGCGCGCTCGCCGACCTCGCCCAGGAGGGGGAGGCCGACTCGCTCGTGCAGGAGGGCGAGAGCCTGTACCGCGCCTGCACCCCCGGCTCGCACCACCACCACCTCATCTGCCGTTCGTGCGGAACGGCCGTCGAGATCTCGGCGGACCCCGTCGAGGCGTGGGCGCGCCAGGTCGCGGCCGAGCATGGCTTCACCCGGCCGGAGCACGTGGTCGACGTCTTCGGCCTGTGCCCCGAGTGCTCCGCGTCGGCGGACGAGACGGCATCCGACTGACCGTCGACCGCGTGCCCCGCATCCGCTCGACTGGCGGATGCCGCCTGGCTCGGGTACCCTCGGAGGGTTGACCGCATTCGTGCGGCCTTCTTTGTGCGCCGCCGGGACTCGCAGAGCTTCCGGTATCGGCGTGCCGACAAGTGACCTTGGGTGGGGCGCTCGCCCCACGGTAGCGATTAAGGAAAAGAACCATGGCAGCTGTGTGCCAGGTGACCGGTGCCGTTCCCGGCTTCGGACACAACATCTCGCACTCGCACCGCCGGACGAAGCGCCGCTTCGACCCGAACGTGCAGAAGAAGAAGTACTACGTGCCCTCGCTCAAGCGCACCGTCACCCTCACGGTGTCGGCTAAGGGCATCAAGGTGATCGACGCCCGCGGTATCGAGGCCGTCGTCGCCGAGCTCATCGCCCGAGGGGAGAAGATCTGATGGCCAAGAAGGCTCAGGACGTCCGTCCGATCATCAAGCTCCGCTCCACGGCCGGCACCGGGTACACCTACGTGACCCGCAAGAACCGCCGGAACGACCCCGACCGTATCGTGCTCAAGAAGTACGACCCCATCGTGCGCAAGCACGTCGAGTTCCGCGAGGAGCGCTGAGACATGGCCAAGAAGAGCAAGATCGCCAAGAACGAGCAGCGGAAGGTCGTCGTCGCGCGTTACGCCGCGAAGCGCGCCGAGCTGAAGAAGGCCCTCGTCGACCCGAACTCGACCGACGAGCAGCGCGAGGCCGCCCGCGTCGGCCTGCAGAAGCTGCCGCGCGACGCCTCGCCGATCCGCGTGCGCAGCCGTGACGCCATCGACGGCCGCCCCCGCGGTGTGCTGTCGGCGTACGGCATCTCGCGTGTCCGCTTCCGCGACATGGCGCACCGTGGCGAGCTGCCCGGCGTGACCAAGTCGAGCTGGTAAGCACCGCAGAACACGTCCGAGGGGGCGTCGGCTTCGTGCCGGCGCCCCCTCGTCGTGCACCCGGCGGTCCACCGCGCCCGGAAACCCTCAACCAACGCCTGAGGTCGAGTTGCCGAAACGGCCCGAAAACCCCGGAAATGTCGGGGATCGCTGGTAGTTTCAAGGGCGGTTCAGGGGTAGACGCCTCAGGGCCGACACCTCGCGGCATCCTCTCGGAGGCCGCATCGAAATCGAGAAAACCGTCCGAGGAGGACACCCATGGCTGACACCCTCAACAAGAGCGACCTCGTCGCCGCCATCGCGGCTGAGACCGGCGAGAGCCAGGCGGCCGTCAACAAGGTCGTCGACGCGTTCTTCTCCGTCGTCGCCCAGCAGGTCGGCAACGGCACGAAGGTCAGCATCCCCGGCTGGCTCTCGTTCGAGAAGACCCACCGTGCCGCGCGTGCGGGCCGCAACCCCGCGACCGGCGAGACCATCCAGATCGCGGCGTCCAACGGCGTCAAGGTCTCGGCGGGCAGCAAGCTCAAGGCCGCCGTCAAGTAAGACGCGCAGCCGTCACGAGGGCGCCGACCGTCGCAGGTCGGCGCCCTCGTCGCATGTCCGGGCATGATTCGGACGCCCAGGATGCCGCGCCTAGGCTGGGAGGGTGCGGCGCCTCACGTGGGTCATCGGACCCGCTCTCCTCCTGCTCGCCGCTGTCGCGGCGGTGCTCGTGGCGCTCGCCGTCGGCGGCGGCGCGGCCCCTTTGCCGTTCGTCGACCCCGGCGCCGTGGTGCGCTACGGCATCCCCATCACGACCGTCTTCGTCGACCTCGGCGCCGCCGCGACGATCGGCGGGCTCGTGCTCGCCTGCTTCGCCCTGACGCCGGGTGAGAAGGCCTACGACCGCGCGGTCGACGTGGCCGCGGCGGGCGCGGGCGTCTGGACCGTGGCATCCGGCACCATGGCCTTCCTGCTCTTCCAGAGCCTCCACATCAGCGCGCCCACCCTCGACGACGCGTACGGGCGGCAGCTCGGCACCTTCCTCACCGAGGTGCCGGTCGGCCGCGCCTGGCTCACCGTGACGCTCGTCGCCGCCGCGGCCACGGCCGTGTGCTTCGCGGTGCGCAGCGTCACGGCGCTCGCGTTCACCGCCGTGGCCGCCGGCCTCGCCCTGCTGCCGATCGCGCAGCAGGGGCACTCGGGTGCCACCGCCGACCACGACCTCGCCGTCACCTCGATCTGGCTGCACATGCTCCTCGTGTGCGTGTGGGTCGGCGGACTGCTCGCGGTCGTCGTGGCCCGGAGCGCCCTCGACCGCGAGCGGCTGCGCGTCGTGCTCGCGCGCTACTCGACGCTCGCGCTCGTGGCCTTCATCGTCGTCGCGATCTCCGGGTACGTCTCGGCCGCCATCCGCGTGGGCGAGCTCGGCCAGCTCGCGAGCCCCTACGGCCTCCTCGTGGTCGCCAAGGTCGCGGCGCTGCTCGCGCTCGGCGGGTTCGGCGCGGTGCAGCGCCGCTGGATCATCTCGCGGATGCGCGAGGGCGCCTCGGCGTGGTGGTTCCGACTGCTCGTGCTCGGAGAGCTCGCGTTCATGGGGCTCGCGACCGGCCTCGCGGCGGGCCTCGCCCGCACCGCCCCGCCCGTCGAGGAGGTGCCGGCCGACCAGCTGCTCGACCCGACCCCGGCCGAGTACCTGACGGGCCGCGAGCTGCCGCCCGAGCTCACCGGCATCCGCTACCTCACCGAGTGGCGGCTCGAGCTGCTGTGGGCGCTCGTCGCGGCCTTCGCCGTGTTCTTCTACCTCGCGGGGGTCCGGCGCCTGCACCGGCGCGGCGACCGCTGGCCCTGGTACCGCACGGTCATGTGGGTGCTCGGCTTCGCGGCGCTCGTGTGGGTCACCAACGGCGCGCCCGCCGTCTACGAGCAGTTCCTGTTCTCGGCGCACATGCTCGGCCACATGATCCTCACGATGGCGATCCCGATCCTGCTCGTGCTCGCCGCGCCCGTGACGCTCGCCGCTCGTGCGGTGCACCGCCGCGACGACGGCAGCCGCGGGCCGCGCGAGTGGATCCTGTGGGCCGTCCAGTCGCCCTACGCGGCGGTGCTCACGAACCCGTTCGTCGCGGCCGCGCTCTTCGCGGTTTCGCTGTGGGTCTTCTACTACACCTCGATCTTCCGCTGGGCGGTGACCGACCACGTCGGTCACCTGTGGATGGTCACCCACTTCCTGCTCACCGGCTACCTGTTCGCGCTCGTGCTCGTGGGGGCGGACCCCATCCGCAAGCGCCCGCCGCACGCCCTGCGCCTGCTGCTGCTGCTCGCGACGATGGCGTTCCACGCGTTCTTCGGGCTCGCCATCATGTCCGACCAGGGCCTCATGCTCGCCGACTGGTTCGGCGCGATGGGGCGCACCTGGGGCCTGTCGCCGCTCGAGGACCAGCGCTGGGGCGGCGGGATCGCGTGGTCGGTGGGCGAGATCCCCACCGTCATCCTCGCGATCGTCGTCGCGGTCCAGTGGTCGCGCAGCGACGCCCGCGAGGCGAAGCGCCGCGACCGCGCGGCCGACCGCGACGGCGACGCCGAGCTCGCCGCCTACAACGAGATGCTCGCGCGCCGCTCGAACCGCGACTGACGTCGCCCGCTACCCGACGGGGGCGAGCACCACCGTGGTGCCGCCGAAGCCGATCCGGTAGCCGGTCGTGAACGACACATCGTGCTCGAGGGTGGTCACCGATCCGTCGAACACCGACTGCACGTCGACCGTCAGCCGGGCGACGCCTGTCGTCGGCGGGACCTCCCACAGCCCGAAGCGCTCCGACGGCGCGATCTCCACGTCGAGCGGCTCGGTGAGCTCCCACCGCGGCTCCGAGGCCACGCGGTTCTGGATCGCGTGGCCGAACGGGCAGCCGACGGGGAACAGCACGCGCTGCGAGGTGCACGCCTCGAGCTCGCGATCGACGGCCTCGGTGACGACCGCCTCGAAGGCGGCGTTGGGGAGGATGTCGAGCTCGGCCTCGACGCCGCCGCCGGCCGCGAGGACGGTCACGGGCGCGGCCTCGAGGAACTGCGAGTCGTGGAAGAGCACGTAGCGCCCGGGGGTGAGCGCCGCGAAGGTCACGGGGCCGCCGCCCGCCGCCGCGAGCGGGACGCCTCCCGCGGTGAATCGGGCGTCGCCGGTCGTCCGCACGGTCACGGGGGTGACGGGGGAGGCCGCGAACCCCCAGTCGGGGAACAGCCAGAACCGCGTGCCGATCCGCTCGACCTCGAGCACGGCCTCGACCGTGGTGCCGTCGTCGTGGACCGCGACGCGCACATGGTGCACGCCGTCGCGCTCGTCGTCGCCCACGACCTCGGCGTCGACGGGCGCGTGGGCGCGGGCGTCGAGGAGCCGCGGGTCCATCCCCGCGGCGTCGACACCCGGCAGAGCGAGCGCCTCGTCGACGCGGCCGATCGCGAGCGCCGTGAGGTAGTCGCGTACGAACGCCGACGCGGAGAACACGGTCGCGTTCGCCACGAGCACGCCGCCCACGAGGGCGCCCGCCACGATCACGGCCGCCCCCACCCAGCCGAGCACGACGCGCATGTCCCACATTCTGCCGCGCCTCGTCGGCCGTGCCTCCCGTGCTCGGTTAATCTGACGTGATGCCCCGCACCGAACTCGCACCCGAGCAGCGGGCCGTCTTCGAGGCGATCGAGACGACACGCGACCACGTGTTCGTCACGGGGCGAGCGGGCACGGGCAAGTCGACCCTGCTCGAGTACCTCGCATGGAACACCTCGAAGCAGCTCGTGATCTGCGCCCCGACGGGCGTCGCGGCGCTCAACGTCGGCGGGCAGACCATCCACTCGCTCTTCCGCCTGCCGATCGGCGTCATCGCCGACCACGAGATCGAGCAGTCGGCCGAGCTCAAGAAGCTGCTCAACACGATCGAGACCCTCGTGGTCGACGAGGTGTCGATGGTCAACGCCGACCTGCTCGACGCCATGGACCGCAGCCTGCGGCAGGCGCGGCAGAGGCCGCACGAGCCGTTCGGCGGGGTGCAGCTCGTGCTCTTCGGCGATCCGTTCCAGCTCGCCCCCGTGCCGGGCGACGCCGACGAGCGCGCCTACTTCGCCGACCGGTACCGCTCGCTGTGGTTCTTCGACGCGCGTGTGTGGGAGGAGGCCGACCTCACGATCTACGAGCTCGGCACCATCCACCGCCAGCACGAGCTCGAGTTCAAGCAGCTGCTCAACGCCGTGCGCTACGGCATGGTGACGGCCGAGATGGCGGGCCGCCTCAACTCGGTCGGCGCGCGGCCGGCCCCCGAGGACGGCACCATCACCCTCGCCACGACGAACCACACCGTCACCCGCATCAACCAGTCGGCGCTCGCCCGTCTCCCCGGTCGTGCGCTCACCGCGGTCGCGGATGTGAACGGGGACTTCGGCGGGCGCGCCTACCCGGCCGACGAGCGGCTCGAGCTCAAGGTCGGCGCCCAGGTCATGTTCCTGCGTAACGACGCGGGCGGCGAGGGGCGCTGGGTGAACGGCACGATCGGCGAGGTCGTGAAGATCGCCGACGACGTCACGGTCGACATCGACGGCGAGCGGCACACCGTTGCGCCCGTCACGTGGGAGCGCTACAAGTACAGCTACTCACCCGTCACGAAGCAGCTCACGAAGGATGTCGTGGCCGAGTTCACGCAGTTCCCGTTGCGGCTCGCGTGGGCGGTCACGATCCACAAGTCGCAGGGCAAGAGCTACGACCGCGCGATCGTCGACCTCGGTCCGCGCACCTTCGCGCCCGGCCAGACGTACGTGGCCCTCAGTCGGCTGACCTCGCTCGACGGGCTCTACCTCACGCGTCCGCTGCGCCCGTCGGACATCATCGTCGACGCGAACGTCCGCCGGTTCATGCAGCGGGCGAAGCCGATCCCGGGGATCCAGGCCTAGGGCTAGGTGTTCTTCCCCGTGAGGTTGTGAACGCGTTGGGCGGGGGTGAGGCCTCCGAGCCC
>WKJB01000124.1_pt1 | contig 21131 bp, 20 predicted proteins | sample 5403331 | NCBI WGS metagenome assembly WKJB01 (sample SAMN13198853, study PRJNA488119) | plastic metagenome | isolation source: water-polyurethane dispersion (WPUD) containing a polyether... | place: Mexico: Mexico City | collected 2016 | reverse complement strand
TCCGTGCGTAAAACCCACTGACGCTGCAGGAGCGGCGGATCCCTCTGCGAGTCGCATGCCCCCGCGCGCCTGGACGGCGCGCTCCCGCCAGGCCCGATGCCAGCGACTCGCAGAGGGATCCGCCGCTCCTGCTGCTGTGTCTCCATCCGTGCGGGCGGGCGCGAACGCGCTCGGCCTGACGTCCGGGGCGGAGCGCGTCGCTTAGCCTGGGGGAGTGAGCCCGAAGAGTCGCACGCCGCGCACCGAGCGCGTGCCCGTCGCCATGGCGGAGCCGCCGCGCGCCGCCCTGTGGCTGCGCAACTTCCGGCTCTCGGGCTTCGCGCTCACGGTGCTCGCGCTCATCGTCGCGGCGCTCGTCGTGCTCGCCCCACAGCTCAAGGTGCTCGTCGAGCAGCGGCAGCAGATCGCCCAGCTCGAGGCCGAGGTCGAGCGCGCCCAGCAGGAGCTCGACGACATCAACGCCGAGGTCGCCCGCTGGAGCGACCCCGCCTACATCGAGGCGCAGGCCCGCGACCGGCTCTACTACATCTACCCGGGCGACACCGCCTACCTCGTCATCGCCGACCGCGACGCACCGACCGTCACCGACGAGCAGCCCATCAGCGACGTGATCGAGACGACGCGCGTCGACTGGGTGTCGGCGCTGCTGTCGTCCGTCTACACCGCGGGCCTCACCGAGGCCACGCCCGCCCAGCTCGAGAGCCCGAACCAGGGGGACGCCGGATGACCCGCCCACCCTTCACACCGCCCACCGAAGCGGATGTCGCCGTCGTGTCGAGTCAGCTCGGCCGCCCCGCGCGCGGCGTCATCGGCATCGCCGCGCGCTGCGTGTGCGGCAACCCGACGGTCGTCGCGACCGCGCCGCGACTGCCCGACGGAACCCCGTTCCCGACCCTCTACTACCTCTCGCACCCGGCCGCGACCGCCGCGATGTCGACGCTCGAGGCCACGGGCGTCATGCCCGAGCTCGCCGCGACGCTCGAGGGCGAGACGGCCGACGCCTACCGCGCCGCGCACGCGTCCTACCTCGCCGACCGCGAGAGCATCGAGGTCGTGCCCGAGATCGCCGGCTTCTCGGCGGGCGGCATGCCCGACCGGGTCAAGTGCCTCCACGCGCTCGCGGCGCACTCCCTGGCGGCCGGCCCCGGCGTGAACCCCATCGGCGACGCCGCCCTCGCCCGCTCGAGCTGGTCGCCCGACCGCTGCGAGTGCGCCGAGCCGGGCGCCGCGCTCGGAGGCTGACATGCGGCGGCGACGCGTCGCCGCGGCGGCCGCGCTCGCCGTCGCCGTCGTGGGCGGAGGTGCGATCGCGCCCGTCTCGGCCGCGCCCGCCGCATCCGCCGACGCCGTCCGCGACGCCGAGTACTGGCTCGACGCCTACGGGATCCGCTCCGCCTGGCAGGTGACGCGCGGCGCGGGCGTGACGATCGCGGTCATCGACACGGGCGTGGGGAGCCCCCGCGACCTGCAGGGCGCGGTCGTCGGCGGCGCCGACTTCTCCGGCCACGGCTCCTCCGACGGCCGCACGCCTGTCGGGCGCGACGGTCACCACGGCACGCTCGTCGCGTCGCTCGCCGCCGGACGCGGTACCGGCTCAGGCTCCGGGGTGATCGGCAGCGCCCCCGAGGCGTCGGTGCTCGCCATCTCGATCGGCTTCGAGTCGGGCGGCTCCGACGATCAGATCGCCGAGGCGGTGCGCTGGGCCGTCGACAACGGAGCCGACGTCATCAACATGTCGCTCACCCGCAACACCCTCGACTGGCCGGAGAGCTGGGACGACGCCTTCCTCTACGCGGCCGAGAACGACGTCGTCGTCGTCGCGGCCGCGGGCAACCGCGGCTCCGGCACCGAGGTCGTGGGCGCCCCCGCGACGATGCCCGGCGTGCTGACCGTCGCGGGCGTCGACCGCTCGGGCACGCCGAGCCGCGACGCGTCGACGCAGGGCGTCACGATCGCGGTCGCCGCCCCGAGCGAGGACCTCGTCGGGGTCATGCCGGACGGCACCTACGTGCGCTGGAGCGGCACGAGCGGGGCCGCCCCGATCGTCGCGGGCGTCGTCGCGCTCGTGCGGGCTGCGCATCCCGAGCTCGACGCCGCGAACGTCATCGCGCGCATCACGGCGACCGCGCGCGACGCCGGAGAGCCCGGCCCCGACGTCGCGTACGGCTTCGGCCTGCTCGACGCGGACGCCGCGGTGCGCGCCCAGGTGGCACCCGTCGACGCGAACCCGATGGGCGACCTCGCGGAGTGGGTGCGCGTGAACCGCCCGCACGACGCCCAGGCCGCGGCCGTCCGCCCGGGCCCCGCTCCGCTCGTGCGGGAAGCGGCGCGGGAGGAGCCGTTCGACCCCGTCGGGGTGCTGCTGCCGAGCCCCCTCCAGCTCAGCCGGGTGGGGGCTCCGCTGCTCGGCGCGCTCGTCGTCGCGTACGTCGCGCTCGGTTTCCTGGCGGGCCTCGTCATCTCGTTCAAGAGGAGTCGCCGAGCACGGTAGATTGGAGGCGACTTTTTCCTAGCGAGGAGAACCCCCAGCGTGCGCAAGATCCTGATCGTCGGTGGCGGCTATGCCGGTTTCTACACCGCCAAGAAGCTGCAGAAGCACCTCCGGCGAGGCGAGGCCGAGGTCACGGTCGTCGACCCGCTGCCCTACATGACCTACCAGCCCTTCCTCCCCGAGGTCGCCGCCGGTTCGATCGAGCCGCGTCACGCGGTCGTCGCGCACCGTCGCCACCTCAACAAGACGAAGGTCATCACGGCCAAGGTCACCAAGATCGACCACGCCAATAAGACCGCGGAGCTCACCCCCGCCGTCGGCGAGCCGTGGACGGTCGACTACGACACGATCGTCGTCACCGCCGGCGCCGTGTCGCGCACCTTCCCGATCCCGGGCGTCGCCGACCAGGCGATCGGCCTCAAGACGATCGAGGAGGCCGCGTCGATCCGCGACCGCATCACTGACAACTTCGCGAAGGCGGCCAACCTGCCCGCCGGGCCGGAGCGGGACCGCCTCCTGACGGTCGTGGTGGTCGGCGGCGGCTTCGCCGGCATCGAGGTCTTCGGCGAGCTCCGCAGCTTTGCGAGCTCGCTCGTGGCGGCCTACGACACGATCAGCTTCGACGACACCCGCTTCCACCTCATCGAGGCGATGGGCCGCATCATGCCCGAGGTGTCGCTCCCGACGAGCCAGTGGGTGCTCCGCGAGCTCGACAGCCGCGGCGCCCAGGTGCACCTCGACACGCAGCTCGTGAGCGCGGTCGACGGCAAGGTCGAGCTCTCGACGGGCGAGACCTTCGAGTCGGACCTCATCATCTGGACCGCGGGCGTCATGGCCAACCCGGTCGTGCGCAACACCGACCTCCCCATCGAGGAGCGCGGCCGCATCCGTGCCCGGGCCGACCTGCGCGTCGTCGACGAGAACGGCGAGGTCGTGCCGGACGCGTGGACCGCCGGTGACGTGGCCGCGGTGCCCGACCTCTCGGGTGGCGGCGTCGGCGGCTTCTGCGTGCCGAACGCCCAGCACGCGGTGCGTCAAGGCAAGCGCCTCGCCAAGAACCTCGTGGCCGACATCCGCGGCGACGCCCCGATCGAGTACTTCCACAAGAACCTCGGCGCGGTCGCCGGCATCGGCCTCTACCGCGGCGTGTACCAGTACAAGAAGCTCGCCATCAAGGGCTTCATCGCCTGGTTCATGCACCGCGGCTACCACGGCTTCGCGATGCCCATGTGGGAGCGCAAGGCGCGCGTGTTCGGCAACTGGATCATCAACTTCCTGTTCCGTCGCGACCTCGTCGGCATCCCCGCGCGCGACGTGCCGCGCGAGGCCTTCGAGACCTTTGCGTCGCGCCCCAAGGCGTAGCCGCAGCGTCGGTCTACTGGACGGCCCGTCACACCCTCTCTCTGGGGGGCGACGGGCCGTTCGAATGTTGCGACAGTAGAGGCCTGCTCGAAGAAGAGGAGTCGCCGTGTCGCACGCCGCACCCGTGTCCGCGCCCCCGTCCGTCGCACCCTTCGTGGAGCCCCAGCGGGCCGTCACCGCTGCCTGGATCGCCGCCTTCGCCGCCGCCTGGGTCGGCGTGTGGATGGGTCAGCTCGGTCCGTTCCGCGTCGCCCTGCCGCTGCAGGTGGCCGCCGAGGTCGACGGCACGAAGAACTGGACGGACCCCGTGGTCGCCTTCGGCGTCGTGTCGGGCATCGCGGGCGCCGCGATGATCCTGTCGTTCCCGATCGCGGGCTACCTGTCCGACCGCACGACCTCGAAGCTCGGCCGCCGCCGCCCGTGGATCCTCGGCGGCTCGATCCTGTTCGCCGTCGCGCTCCTCGCGCTCGGCTTCGTGCAGGGCCTCGTGCTCATCACGGTGCTCTGGGCGCTCGCGCTCGTCGGCTTCAGCGCGGCCGTCGCCGCCCTCACGGCGCTCATCAACGACCAGGTGCCGGTGCGCCAGCGTGGGTGGGTGTCCGGCTGGCTGTCGTCGCCGCGCGCCGTCGGCATCATCCTGGGCGCCGTGCTCTTCACGCTCGTGTTCGCGACCGTCACGGTCGGCTACGTCGTGCTCGCGGTCGCGCTCGTCGTGCTCGTCGTGCCGGTGATGCTCCTCATCAAGGAGACGCCCATCACGGCCGAGCAGCGGCCGACGGGCTCGCTGTTCTCCGGCCTGTGGGTCTCGCCCACGAAGCACCCCGACTTCGCGTGGACGTGGGTGAGCGGCTTCCTCGTGAACGCGGGCAACGCCCTCGGCACGGGCCTGCTGCTCTACTACGTCGCCCACGCGCTCGAGTTCGGCGACCAGGCCCGCCAGGCCTTCCTGCCGCTCATCGTCGTCTACCTCGTGTGCGTCGTCGCGTCGGCGCTCATCCTGGGCCGCCTCTCCGACCGCATCGCGCGCCGCAAGGTCTTCGTGATCTGGGGGGCGCTGCTGCAGGCGTTCTCGGCGCTCGTGCTCGCCTTCTTCACCGACTACACGATCACGTTCGTCGCAGCCGTGTTCCTCGGCCTCGGCTACGGCGCCTACCTCTCCGCGGGCCAGGCGCTCGCCACCCAGGTGATCCCGGATGCGCACCACCGCGCCCAGGACCTCGGCATCATGAACGTCGCCTACCAGGTGCCGGTCGCGATGGCGCCGCTCCTCGGCGCGCTCATCGTCGCCGCGGTCGGCGGGTTCTCGGGCATGTTCCTGCTCGCGGGCCTCATCACGGCGGTCGGCGGCGCGGTCATCACGCTCGTCGCGAAGGTGCAGTAGGGGCGGGCGCGCGCCGCCGTTGTCTCTTCGAGGTGTGACCCGAAAGGGCGGCGCGCTGTGTCTGTGATGGCCGATACGCTGAGCGCGATGCCTAGGACGACGCGATGCGCTACGCCGACCGGCGCACCGTATAGGTGGGTTCATTACTACGATCCAGGGCACGAAGATCTAGTCGAGATAGAGGCATGGCTCTCATCGCTGACGGAGGTCGTGCGTCAACAGATCGAGGGTGATATCGAGGCGCTACTCGGGCTCGCCGCGGCCGGCGAGCTTGATTCCGACGACAAGCGTGTAATCGCGCCAGTGGCACTCCATCCGGAGCTTTGGGAGTTGAAGTGGCACTTCGCCGGAAGGCGGGAGCTGCGGCAATATCACACTGAGCCGCCGTCGAACCCAAGCTTGCTGGTCGCTGTGCACCGTCATCTAAAGAAACTCAGCGGCACCAAGCGGCAGATCTTCGAGACCCAGAATCAAGCGATGGCCCAGGGAAAGCTACAGCACATGGCGGGCGAGCGCACCGAATGGGGAACGCGCCCCTAGAAGAGGGGCCGATCTCCTGTGGATGAGCAGGGGGCACAACCCCCAGGTTGTGAGTACACTCAGAAGCATGTCGCTACTGAACTCTCTCTCTTGGTTCAGCTCGGAGGCAAAGGCTCGCCGCCGCGCTCGCGCGTTGGCTGAGCAGGACTATCGCCTCGTCCAGGAGCTCGTGCGTATTCGCCGAGAGCGCGGACTTTCCCAGGCGGATGTCGCTGAATTGCTTGGAATCACCCAGCAGGCCGTTTCGAAGCTGGAGCGCCCTGGTTCGGATCCTCGCCTCTCTCGACTGCGGCAGTACTCGCATGCGGTGGGTGCCCTCGTCGGCCACGTGGCCGAGATTGACGGCGGCCAGCTCGATCGTGGCGACTGGACCGTGATTGCATGCTCGGTTCCATCGACGCCTCAGTCGGCCTCGAAGACCTACAAAGCGCTGCCGGCAGCAAACGTCAAGCGCACCGACGTTGCGCTCGCTGGTTGAAGTGGCGGTCTATAAGGACGCCGCTGAGCTCGTCAAGGTCGCGGCGCTAGAGGACATTTACTGCAATGAGGAGCGCGGGCGGCGCATCCAGTGGAGCGAAGCGGACCTAGATGGCCGAACGCTACCCGACATCGACAGCAGCATGGGCATCGTTCGGGAAGGCGATGCCGTTCATTTTAGGTTTCGGACCATCTACAGCGACGTGAGCGCGGAGTACGTCGCCGATTGGACGGCACATTTCACTATGCCTGCCAACGCCGAGTTCGCAGATGAAGTGCTCCAGGAGTTTGCCGAGAAGGTGGCTTTCTTCAGCGTCTATCCCTATACGCGCGCGTCCATTTATGGCTCAGCATCGCGGTTGAACCAACCGGTTCCCGTGCTCGGGATTGTCAGGCAGGGCGAGTTCCAGCGCGGTGAAAAGCTCTCTGAGGAAGCCGTGCGCGCCCTGTTCATGGACAACCGGAGTGAACGAGTCGCGTCCGAGAGCGACTAATCCGAGACGATTGCGGCGGTGCCCTCGCTGGGATTCGAACCCAGACTGAGGCGATTTTAAGTCGCCTGCCTCTGCCGATTGGGCTACGAGGGCGCGCCCCCATTCTGCCCGGGGTACTCCGTTCGGGGGTGTTGGTGTCCTGGTCATGTGTCTGGGACACTTGACCAACTTCGGGCTCGCAGGGGAGAGGGGGCGCGCATGGCGCGGATGTCGGCATCCGATCGTCGGGCGGCGCTCGCCCGCGCGGCGCTCACCGTCGTCGAGCGCGACGGGGTGCACGCCGCCACGACGCGCGCGATCGTCGCCGAGGCGGGGATGCCGCTCGGCAGCTTCCACTACGCCGTCCCGTCGCGCGACGAGCTGCTGCGCGACGTCGTCGAGCTCGTCGTCGCGGGGGAGGGGGACGCCGCCTTCGCGGCGCTGCTCGCCGACGCCGTCGACCCGGCCGACGCCATCCGCCGCACCCTCACCGCCTACCTCGAGCACGTGCGCGCCGCGCCCGGCCGCGAGCAGGCGATGTTCGAGCTCACGCAGTACGCCCTGCGCACGGCCGACCTCCAGGACCTGCCCGCCGAGCAGTACGCCCGCTACCACGCCCTCGCCGCCCGCATCCTCACCGCCGCCCAGGCGCACCTCGGCATCCGCTGGACGGTGCCCGTCGCCGAGCTCGCGCGCCTCGTCGTCACCGTCACCGACGGCGTGACCCTCGGCTGGCTCGCCGACCGCGACGACGCGGCGGCGGAGCGCACCATCGACCTCGCCGCCGCGGCCCTCGCGCCGTTCGCGGAGCCCGCATCCGACCCGACGAACTGACCACCACCTCCGCCGACCCCGGGAGCAGCCATGTCGACCCCGCACTACACCGCCACCGGTACGCCGGCGGCCTTCGCCGAACCGCAGCGCGCCGTCACCGGGAAGTGGGTCACGGCCTTCGCCGCCGCGTGGCTCGGCGTCTGGATGGCGCAGCTCGGCCCGTTCCAGGTGCTCCTGCCGCTGCAGGTGGCCGCGGGCACGGGCATCGACGTCGAGGCCGACGAGTGGATCCCCGCTGTGCTCGCCTTCGGCACCATCTCGGGCATCGCGGGCGCGTGCGCGATCGTCGCGTTCCCGGTCACCGGGTTCCTCTCCGACCGCACCACCTCGCGCCTCGGTCGCCGCCGCCCGTGGATCATCGGCGGGGCCGCCCTCTTCGCGCTCGCCCTCGTGGGGCTCGGCCTCGTGAGCGACATCGTCGCCGTCGCCGTGCTGTGGTCGCTCGCGATCGTCGGCTTCTGCGTCCTCGCGTCCTCGCTCACGGCCCTCATCTCCGACCTCGTGCCCGTGCGTCAGCGCGGCTTCGTGTCGGGCTGGATGTCGGCGCCGCAGGCGGTCGGCATCATCCTCGGCGTGCTGCTCATCACCGAGCTCTTCCGGGCCGAGATGCTGCCGGGCTACCTCGCGATGGCGCTCGGCCTGCTCGTGCTCGTCGTGCCGATCGTCGCCGTCACGAAGGAGATCCCGATCACGCGCGAGCAGCGTCCCGAGTCCTCGGTCGCCGCCCTGCTGCGCGGCCTCTGGATCTCGCCGCGCAAGCACCCCGACTTCGCGTGGACGCTCGTGAGCCGCGTGCTCGTCAACACGGGCAACGCCCTCGGCACGGGCCTGCTGCTCTACTACCTCGCGTTCGGGCTCGGCATCGGCATCGTCGACGCGGATGACGCGCTGCTGCCGCTCATCGTCGTCTACCTCGTGTGCGTGGTGGTCTCGGCGCTCGTCGTCGGTTACCTCTCCGACCGCCTCGCCCGCCGCAAGGTCTTCGTCATCTGGGGCTCGCTCGCCCAGGCGATCGCGGCGTTCGTGCTCGTGTTCGCGCCGAGCTACGAGGCCACCTTCGTCGCCGGCGGCCTCCTCGGCCTCGGCTACGGCGCGTTCCTCGCGGTCGACCAGGCCCTCGCCACCCAGGTGCTGCCCGACCCGCACGACCGCGGCAAGGACCTCGGCATCATGAACGTCGCGTTCCAGGTGCCGCAGGCGCTCGCACCGCTGCTCGGCGCCCTCGTCGTCGCCTCGTTCGACGGGTTCCGCGGGGTGTTCATGCTCTCGGCGCTCGCCGCGATCCTCGGCGCCGTCGTCGTCTCGCTCGTCCGCGACGTCAAGTAGGAGACCCCGTGACGCTCGTCCTCGAACCCCGCACCGACCGGCCGTGGCGGAACCCGGCCGAGTGGTGGCCGCGGCTCGCCGCCGCGACGGAGGCCGTGGAGCCCCCGTACGGCGTGCTCGCGGTCGAGGCGCTCGCCGCCAACGCGCACGACATGCTCGCCCGCGCGAAGGGCACGCCCATCCGCGTCGCGAGCAAGTCGGTGCGCGTGCGCGGGGTGCTCGACGCGGTGCTCGCCCTTCCCGGCTACCGCGGCATCCTCGCCTACACGCTCCCGGAGGCGCTGTGGCTCGCGGAGACGCACGACGACGTCGTCGTGGGCTACCCGACCGCGGACCGCGTCGCGATCGCGCGCCTCGCGGCCGACGAGGAGCTCGCCTCGCGCGTGACGCTCATGGTCGACTCGCTCGCCCACCTCGACCTCGTCGACGAGGTCGCGCCGCCCTCCCGTCGCGCGACGATCCGCGTGTGCCTCGAGCTCGACGCGTCGTACCGCAACCCCCTGCTGGGGCACGTGGGCGTGCGCCGCTCGCCCGTGCACGAGGTCGCGGAGGCGGCCGCGCTCGCCGCCGCGATCGTCGAGCGCCCGGGCTTCGCGCTCGTCGGGATGATGGCGTACGAGGCCCAGATCGCGGGCGTCGGCAACCGGGGCATCTCGAAGGCCGCGATCCGCGCGATGCAGAAGGCGTCGGCGGCCGAGCTGCGCGAGCGCCGCGGCGCCGCCGTCGCCGAGGTGCGCAAGATAGCCGACCTCGAGTTCGTCAACGGCGGCGGCACGGGCTCGCTCGAGTCGACCCACGACGACCCCTCGGTCACCGAGATCGCGGCAGGCTCGGGTCTCTTCGGTCCGCTGCTGTTCGACGGCTACGAGCACTTCCAGCCCGCCCCCGCGGCGTCGTTCGCGCTGAGCGTCGTGCGGCGGCCCACCGCCGACATCGCGACCGTGCTGGGCGGCGGATGGATCGCATCCGGCCCGCCCGGACAGGACCGCCTGCCGCGCCCCGCCTGGCCCGAGGGGCTCACGTACCTGCCGCGCGAGGAGGCCGGCGAGGTGCAGACCCCGGTGACCGGGCCGGCCGCCGCTGACCTCAAGATCGGCGACCGCGTGTTCTTCCGCCACGTGAAGGCGGGCGAGCTCTCCGAGCACCTGAACGAGTTCCTGCTGGTGGAGGACGGCCGCATCCTCGACCGGATCCCGACGTACCGCGGCGAGGGGAAGGTGTTCCTGTGACCGCGACGACCGAGGGGCGCACGACGCAGGCTCCGCTCCGCGCATCCGGCGTATGGCGCAACTGGGGCCGCTCCGAGGCGTCGCGCCCCGCGTTCCGCGCCTCGCCGTCGACCGTCGCCGAGGTGCAGGCGGTCGTGCGCACGGCGCGCGAGCGCGGGATGCCGGTCAAGACCGTCGGGGCGGGCCACAGCTTCACGGCGATCGCCGCGACCGACGGCATCCTCGTCGACCTCGACCGCCTTCAGGGCGTCGTCACGGCGAACTCGGAGACCGGCCGGGTGACGCTCGCCGCGGGCACGCGCCTCTACCAGCTGCCCGAGCTGCTCGCGCCGTGGGGCCTCGCGCTGCAGAACATGGGCGACATCGACCGGCAGTCGATCGCCGGTGCGACATCGACGGGCACCCACGGCACGGGCCTCGCGTTCGGCGGCCTCGCGACGACCATTACGGGAGCCGTGCTCGTGACGGGCGACGGCTCGATCCTGCGTGTGAACGAGCGCGAGAACGCCGAGCTGCTCCCCGCCGTGCGCCTGGGCCTCGGTGCGCTCGGCATCCTCGTCGAGCTCGAGATCCAGTGCGTGCCCGCGTACCTGCTCAAGGCGGTGGAGCATCCGGAGCCCTTCGAGGTCACCGACGAGTTCCGTGCGCGCGTCGAGGCCGCCGACCACTTCGAGCTCTACTGGTGGCCGCACACCGACCGCGTCATGACGAAGACCAACACGCGCCTGCCGCTCGACGCGGGCCGCGCCCCCGTGGGCGGCTTCGCGAACTGGATCGAGGAGGAGGTCATGTCGAACGGCGCGCTCGCCGCGATGTGCAACGTCGGCCACCTGGCGCCGAAGCTCACCCCCTCGATCAACCGCCTCGCCACGAGGGTCTACGGCGACCGCGAGTACACCGACTACTCCTACGAGGTGTTCACGGCCCCGCGCCGCGTGCGCTTCCGCGAGATGGAGTACGCGCTGCCGCTCGACGAGATCCCCGCGGCGCTGCACGAGCTGCGCGCGATGATCGACGCATCCGGGTGGCGCATCTCGTTCCCCGTGGAGGTGCGGGCCGCGGCGGGCGACGAGAACTGGCTCTCGACCGCGCACGGGCGCGAGTCGGGCTACATCGCCGTGCACCGCTACGTGCGCGACGACCCGGAGGAGTACTTCCGCGCCGCGGAGCAGATCTTCCTCGCGCACGGCGGGCGTCCGCATTGGGGGAAGATGCACTACCTCGACGCGTCGGTGCTCGCGGAGCGCTACCCGCGCTTCGGCGACTTCCTCGCGGTGCGCGACCGGCTCGATCCCGACCGCACCTTCCGCAACGCGTACCTCGACCGCGTGCTGGGGGTGTAGCGGGGACTCCTCCCCACGCGCCCACAGCGAACGCGCGGGTGGGCGTGGAGCGCCTCGCCGTAGGATGCGGATATGGACCCCATCGCGCTCGTCCTCATCGGTCTCGTCGTCCTGCTCGTCGTGATCGTCGGCATCTACCTCTGGTCGACCTACAACGGGCTCGTGAAGCTCAACGTGCGCGTCGACGAGGCGTGGAGCGACATCACGGTGCAGCTCAAGCGCCGCGCCGACCTCATCCCGAACCTCATCGAGACGGTCAAGGGCTACGCGGCCCACGAGAAGGGGGTGTTCGAGCAGGTCACCGCGGCGCGCGCCGCGACGGTCAACGCCTCGACGCCCGCCCAGGCTGCGGAGGCGGAGGGACTGTTCCAGAACGCCCTCAAGTCGATCTTCGCCGTCGCCGAGGCCTACCCGCAGCTGCAGGCGAACCAGAACTTCCTGCAGCTGCAGTCGGAGCTCGTCGACACCGAGGACAAGATCCAGGCCTCGCGCCGCTTCTACAACGGCGGCGTGCGCGAGCTCAACACGCGCATCAAGCTGTTCCCGAACACCCTCTTCGTGCGCGGGCTCGGCTTCACCGAGCGCGAGTTCTTCGAGGTCGCGGACGCCGCGGCCATCGCCGAGCCGCCCCGCGTCCAGTTCTGAACCGAGCGGGTACCCTTCGGGACCCGCTCCGTTCGAGGTCGAGTAGCGCCGCGCGCCAGCGCGACGCGTGCCGAGACCTCTCGCACCTCGTGCAACACCACCCCCGACACCCGGACGAACCCACATGTACTCCGCCATCGCCGCGAACAAGCGCAACACCGTGCTGATCATCGCGATCTTCATCGTGATCATCGGCGGCCTCGGCGCGCTCACCGCGTGGATCGCCGACAACTGGTGGATCGCCGGGATCACGCTCGTCGGGGCGGCGGCGTACGCGATCATCCAGTACTTCGCCGCCACGAGCGAGACGATCGCGCTCACGGGCGCCCGCGAGATCTCGAAGTGGGACGAGCCGCGCCTCTACCGCATCGTCGAGAACCTCGCGATCACCGAGGGGCTGCCGATGCCCAAGGTCTACATCATCGACGACCCGGCGCCCAACGCCTTCGCGACGGGGCGCGACCCCGAGCACGCGGTCGTCGCCGCCACGACGGGCCTCCTGCAGATCATGGACGACGCCGAGCTCCAGGGCGTCATGGCGCACGAGATGGGGCACGTCAAGAACTACGACATCCGCGTCTCGCTCATCGTCTTCGGGCTCGTCGTCGCGATCGGCCTGCTCGCCGACATCGCCCTGCGCGTCACGATCTTCGGAGGCCGCGGCCGCTCGAACAGCAACGGCGGACCGGCGGCGATCGTCATGCTCGCGATCGGCCTCGTCGCCGTCATCGTCGCGCCGCTCATCGCGAGCATCGTGCAGGCTGCGGTGTCGCGCCAGCGGGAGTACCTCGCGGATGCCACGGGCGCCCTCACGACGCGGCACCCGGAGGCGCTCGCCCGGGCGCTCGAGAAGCTCAAGGTCTACGGTCGGCCCGTCGCGCGCACCAACTCGTCGATGTCCCACCTGTGGATCTCCGACCCCAACAAGCCCGGGTTCATGCAGCGCCTCTTCGCGACGCATCCGCCGATCGACGACCGCATCGCGCGCCTGATCGGCAGTCTCGACCGCTTCTGACCGGCACCTCGCAACCCAGGTGGTCGAGGAGCGCCGCCCGCAGGGCGACGCGTCTCGAGACCACCGTCACGCGGGGTCGACGAGCCCCGTGCCCGCCTCGGCGGCGACGGCCCGGGCCAGGTCGCCGCGGTCGACCACCTCGAGCTCGCCGAGCCCCTGCCACGCGGCGAGCTCCCGCAGGGCGGGCACGATGCGCTCGGCCACGGCATCCGGCACGCCCTCCTCGCGCCAGGCCGACTGCACGCGCAGCACGCCGCGCTTGCGGTCGTTCTTGAGGTCGATGCGTCCGACGAGCGCGTCGTCGACGAGCACCGGCAGCGTGTAGTAGCCGTAGACGCGCTTGGGCGCGGGCGTGTAGATCTCGATGCGGTAGTGGAAGCCGAACATGCGCAGCGCCCGCTCGCGCTTCCACACGACCGGGTCGAAGGGGCTGAGCAGGGCCGTCGTCGCGATGCGGCGCGGGATGCGGGCGTCGCGATGCAGGTACGCCTGCTTTGTCCAGCCCGGTACCGTGACGGGCCGCACGACGCCCTCGTCGACGAGCCTCGCGAGGGCGGGCTTCGCATCCGCCGTCTTCAGCCGGTAGTAGTCGGCGAGGTCGGAGAGCGTGCCGATGCCGTGGGCGCGCGCCGAGCGCTCCATGAGCCGGTGGACCGCCTCCTCGCGCGGCACCTCCCGCTCCCAGAGGCCCGCGGGCATGACCTGCTCGGGCAGGGCGTAGGTGCGCTCGAAGCCTGAGCGGCCCGCGGACACCACCTCGCCCACGCGGAACATGCGCTCGAGCCCGCGCTTGACCTCGTCCCACTCCCACCAGGAGCCGCGGCGCGGGGCGTTCGCGTCGCGCTCGATCTTCGACGCCGGCAGCGGGCCCTTCTCGGCGAGCTCCGCCCGCAGCCAGGCGAGGGTGTCGGCGTGGGCGGCGAGCCACGGGTCGCCCGCGCTCTGGAAGTAGTCGCGGTAGTCCTGCATGCGGAAGCGGAACAGCGGCCACTCCTCGAGCGGGATGAGCGCCGCCTCGTGCGCCCAGTACTCGCGGTACGGTCCGCGCTTCGCGAAGGTGAGCCGGTCGAGGAGTGTCTTGTCGTAGGCGCCGAGACGCGCGAAGACCGGCAGGTAGTGGCTGCGCTCGAGCACGTTGACCGAGTCGAGCTGCAGCAGGCCGATCCGCTCGATGAGGAGGTTCAGCTGCCGCGTGCCCACGGCCTCCGGTCGGGGGCGCCCGAAGCCCTGCGCGGCGAGCGCGATCCGGCGTGCGGCGGCGGGGGAGATGCTGTCGGCCACCCGAGTGACCCTAGCGCCCGCCGGCGACACGCAACGGTCGCTGAGTGGTCGGTTTCTCGCCTCATATCCCGGTTTTAGGGCCAGGAACCGACCACTCAGCGATCGGAGGGGTGAGGAGGTGGGGTCAGGGGTGGGGGCGCACTGACACGGGCTCGGGGTCGACGGCGATGCGCACGCGGTCGTCGTACTCGACGCGCTCGGACGCGGGATGCTGCACCCGCACGAGCACGCCGTCCGCCGTGCGCACGAGGGTGCGGCGGAAGCTGCCGAGGAAGGTGCTCTCCTGCACGACCGCCTCCACGCCCCCGGAGGCGACGAGCCGCACGTTCTCGGGCCGCAGGAACACCTCCACCTCGCCCGTCGCAGCACCCGCGGCGACCGGCAGCGACCACTCCCAGACGCGCACCGTCGACCCCTCGCCGACGCCCGGCACGAGGCTCGAGAGCCCCACGAACGCGGCGACGCCGGGTGTGGCGGGGGCCAGGTAGAGCTCCTCGGGGGTGCCGATCTGCTCGATGCGGCCCGCGCTCATGACTGCGATCCGGTCCGAGACGGCGAGCGCCTCCTCCTGGTCGTGCGTCACGAACACCGTCGTGATGCCGAGCCGCAGCTGGATCCGGCGGATCTCGTCGCGCAGCTGCACGCGCACCTTCGCGTCGAGCGCCGACAGCGGCTCGTCGAGCAGCAGCACCCGCGGCTCGGTGACGAGCGCCCGCGCGAGCGCCACCCGCTGCTGCTGCCCGCCCGAGAGCTCGTGCGGGAAGCGGTCGGCGAGGTGGTCGAGCCCGACGAGCGCGAGGGCGTCGGATGCGCGCCGGGCCGCCTCGGCGCGCGCGACCTTGCGGCGCCGCAGCCCGAACGCGGTGTTGTCGAGCACCCGCAGGTGGGGGAACAGCGAGTACGACTGGAACACCATGCCGATGTCGCGCCGGTTGGTGGGGACGTCCGACACGTCGGCGCCGCCGAGCAGCACCGCGCCTCCGTTCGCCTGCTCGAGCCCCGCGAGCACCCGCAGCGCGGTCGTCTTGCCGCAGCCCGAGGGCCCGAGCAGGGAGACGAACTCGCCCGGGGCGATGTCGAGGTCGAGCCCGTGCAGCACACGCGTGGATCCGTAGTCCTTCACGATGCCGCGGAACTCGACCCGGGTGCCGCTTCCGGCCTCCGCGAGCAGCGAGTTCTCGGCGGTGCGCGGAAGCTCGCGCACGGGGATGGGGGAGGTCATGATGCGGCCTTTCCGGTGCGGGCGCGGCCCGCGAGTCCGATGACGATGAGCAGCACGAAGGCGAACGCCAGCGCGAGCAGGGTGAACACCGCGGCCGCGTAGCCGTCGGTGTTCTTCACGACGACGAGCGCCGTCTGGAACACCTGACGGTTCAGCAGCGACGCGATCGTGAACTCGCCGAGCACCACGGCGACCGAGATGAGGGATGCGGCGAGCAGCCCGCTCCGCAGGTTCGGCGCGATGACCCGCAGAAGCACCGCGCCCCATCCGGCGCCGAGCGAGCGGGCGGCCTCCGCGAGGGTGCGGATGTCGACGGCGTCGACGGAGGCCTGGATCGCCCGGTAGGCGAACGGCAGCACGGTGATGCCGTAGGCGAAGGCGAGGGTCCAGGCGCCCGTTCCGAGCATCCGGCCGATCTGCTGGTAGATCGGGGCGAGGCCCACCACGAGCACGATCGCGGGGATCGAGATCGGCAGCAGCACGAGGAACTCGAACCCGGGCCGCAACCGCGGGAACCGCAGGTGCACGAGCACCATCGTCGGCGCCAGCAGGAACAGCACGATCGCGACGGTCACCACGGCGAGCAGCAGGGAGTTGCCGAGGCCCGCCCAGACGGGCGCGTAGAGCCGCGCCTGGGCGGGATCGAACAGCGCCGCCCAGTGCACGAGCGAGAAGCCGTCGCCGCCGCGGAGCGTGTAGAGGAGCGTCGACAGCATCGGCACCACGAAGAAGGCGCCGACGAGGATCCCGACGACCCAGCGCGTCGCGCGCGACGGTGCCAGCCGGTTCATCCGCGCCACCTCGCCGCGCGACGCTCGATGAGCGAGTAGAGCGCCATGACGACCCCCACGACGACGATCATGCCGAGCGCGAGCGCGCCGGCCAGGTTCTCGCGCCCGAGCACGGTCTCGCTCGTGAGCGCCGTGCGGATCTGCAGCGGCACGATCTGCGAGCCCTGGCTCGCGAGCGCGGCGGCGGTCGCGTACGACGAGAAGGCGTTCGCGAACAGCAGGAGCGCGCACGCCAGGAACGACGGAGCGAGCACCGGGATGCCGACGCGCGCCCAGAACGAGGCGCGCGTGCCGCCGAGGGTGAGGTTCGCCTCCGCCCACTGGGGTCTCAGCGCCGTGAGGGCGGGCATGAACGTGATCACCATGAGCGGCACCTGGAAGAAGACGTAGGGGAGGATGAGGCCGGGCAGCTCGTAGATCCACGGCCCGTCGGCGAAGATGTCGATCCCGGCCCCGGCGAGCAGCCGGGTCACGACCCCCTGGAGGCCGATCGTCGCGATGAAGGCGAAGGCCAGCATGACGCCGCCGAACTGGGCGAAGACGCCGGCTGCGGCATCCACTGCGGTGCGCACGGCGCCGGTCTCGGGCAGCCCCAGCAGCGCGTAGCAGCTGAGCGCGCCGACGACGGCGCCCACGACCGCGGTCAGCAGCGACAGCCAGGTGGAGTTCCAGAAGGTGCCGAGGATCACCGGGTCGCCCAGGGCGGCGAGGTTGTCGAGGGTGAACGCGCCGTCACGCGTGAAGAGCCCGGATGCGAGCGCCAGCACCGTCGGCAACGCGAGGAAGAGCAGCACGTAGGCCAGGAACGGGGTGAGCCCGATCCACGCCCAACTGCGGACGCCCCGCCGGGGCGGAGCGGTGCGCTCCACCCCGGCGGGGACGCGGAGCGCGGTCGTCACTGGACCGCGGCCGCCCACTTCTCGCCGAGCAGCTTGCCGGCCGCCGTCGACTGCGCCTCGGTCGGCACCACGACGGTGTCGGGCGCCTTCGGCAGCGCGGCCGCCGCATCCGCGTCGATCGTGCCGGCCTGGGTCATGGCCTCCATGCGCACGGGGCGGGCACCGCCCTTGAGCCACAGGTTCTGGGCCTCGTCGCTGTAGAGGAACTCCTGCCAGAGGCGCGCCGCCGCGGGGTGCGGGGCGTCCTTGTTGATGGCCTGGTTGTAGTAGCCGGCGTAGCCGGTGCCGGGGAAGACGCGCACCTTCCACTTCGGGTTGTCGGCGACGTGCGTGGCGTTGAGGTAGTCCCAGTCGAAGACGACGGGGGTCTCGCCGCTCGCGATCGTCGCGCTCGTGACGTCGAGCTTCAGCATGTTGCCGGCCTTGTTGAGCTTCTCGAAGAAGTCGATGCCGGGCTGGAAGTCGTCGAGGTCGCCGCCGGACTGCACGACGGCGAGGCCGACGGCGGCGAAGGCAGCGCCCGCCTGCGTCGGGTCGCCGTTGATGGCGACGGCGGCCTTGTAGTCGGCACCCAGCAGGTCCTCGAGCTTTTCGGGCTCGGGGTACTTCGACGAGTCATAGCCGATCGACATGTACCCGCCGTAGTCGCCCACGAACAGGCCGGTCGGCTCCTTGAGGGCGTCGGGGATGTCGTCCCAGGTCTGCACCTTGTAGGGCGCGAAGACGTCCGTGTTCTGGAGCGCGACGGTGAGGCTGATGTCGAAGACGTCGGGTGCCGTGTCGAGGCCCTGGTTGGTCTTGGCGGCCTGGATCTCCTCCGCCGAGGAGACGTCCGGGGATGCCTCGTTGACGGTGATCTCCGGGTACTTGGCCGCGAACGCGTCGATGATGGCGCCGTAGTTGGCCCAGTCGCGGGGGAGGGCGATGACGTTGAGGGCGCCCTCGGCCTTCGCGGCGGCCTCGAGGTCGGCGAAGGTGCCGAAGTCGGCGACGCTCGTCGCGGTCGCGGCGTCGGCGTCGCCGCCCGCCGCGGGGGTGTCGCCCGCGCAGCCGGTGAGCGCGACGGCCGTCACGGCCACCGCGGCGATGCCGACGGCGAGGTGGCGGGTGCGGAGAAGGGATGTCATGGAGATGCTGTTCCTCTCGGTGGTCTGCGCCGGGGCGCACGTCGCACGGGTCACGCGACATCCGCGACGGTAGGCACGCCGGGTGACGGGGATGCGCGTGCGGGATGAACACCGTGCACCGTTCCGGTGACCGGCCGGTGACGCTCCTCGCGGAATGCGCCGCGCCTAGACTTGATGAATGGCCTTCGGATTCCGCAGCGAACGCGCTCGCGACGAGGAGGCGCGCCGTGCGGTCGACGCGCGCGTGTCGGATGCGGTGCCGCCGGGCATGCGCATCGCCGCCGCCTGGTCGTGGCGGCTGCTCGTCATCGCCGGCGTGATCACGCTCGTCATCTTCCTCGTCATCCAGCTGCGCCTCATCGTCGTGCCGCTCATGGTCGCGATGCTGCTCGCGGCGCTCCTCGTGCCGTTCTCCAACTGGCTGCAGAAGCACCGCTGGCCCCGCTGGCTCGCGATCGCCGTGAGCGAGGTGGGCGTGCTCGCGATCATCGGCGGACTCATCTGGCTCACCGTGCGCACGGTCATCAACGGGTACCCCGCGCTCGAGAAGCAGACCCTCGCCCGCTGGGAGGACCTCAAGGGGTGGCTGCTCGAGTCGCCGCTGCACCTGTCGTCCGCGGACATCCAGAACTGGGCCGACCAGTTCATCGCCTCGCTGCGCGAGGACACGAGCTCGCTGTGGAGCGGCGCGCTCTCGGTGAGCACCGGGGTCGGCCACTTCCTCGCCGGCTTCCTGCTCGTGCTCTTCGCGACGCTCTTCATCCTCATCGACGGCCGCGGCATCTGGCACTGGGTCGTGCGCATCTTCCCGCGCAAGGCCCGCCCCGCCCTCATCGGCGGCGGTGAGGCCGGCTGGATCACGCTGTCGACGTTCGTGCGCGTGCAGGTGCTCGTCGCCTTCATCGACGCCGTCGGCATCGGCCTCGGCGCCTTCATCCTGGGCCTGTTCTACGACGGCTTCCCGCTCGTCGTGCCGATCGCGATCCTCGTGTTCCTCGGCTCGTTCATCCCCGTCGTCGGCGCCGTCGTCTCGGGTGCGCTCGCGGTGTTCATCGCCCTCGTCTTCATGGGGCCGTGGCAGGCGTTCATCATGCTGCTCATCGTCGTCGGCGTGCAGCAGTTCGAGGGGCACGTGCTGCAGCCGTTCCTCATCGGCAACGCCGTCAAGGTGCACCCGCTCGCCGTCGTCATCGCCGTCGCGGCCGGTGGGTTCCTCGCCGGGATCCCCGGCGCCCTGTTCGCCGTGCCGCTCGTCGCGACGGCCAACGCCATGATCGTCTACATGGCGCGCGGCGACTGGCGCACCAACCCGCATCCGTCCGTCGCGGATGTCGTCCCGCCCACGAGAGGCCGCATCCCACGTGTCTGAGCTGCCCGGACCCTCCCTCGCCGAGATCCGCGCCGCGCGCGCCCGCGCGGCCGAGGTCGCCGTCGTCACCCCCATGGAGCACTCGCGCTTCCTGACGGAGATCGTCGGCTCGCCCGTGCACCTGAAGACCGAGAACCTGCAGCGCACCGGGTCGTACAAGATCCGCGGGGCCTACAACCGCCTCTCCAAGCTCACGCCCGAGGAGCGGGAGCGCGGCGTCGTCGCGGCCTCCGCGGGCAACCACGCGCAGGGCGTCGCCCTCGCGGCGCGCGAGCTCGGCATCAAGGCCACGATCTTCATGCCGATCGGCGTCGCGCTGCCGAAGCTCCAGGCGACGCGCGACTACGGCGCCGACGTCGTGCTGCACGGCCACGTCGTCGACGAGACGCTCCAGGCTGCGGCCGACTTCGCCGAGCGCACGGGCGCCGTGCCCATCCCGCCGTTCGACCACCCGGATGTCGTGGCGGGCCAGGGCGGCCTCGCGCTCGAGATCCTCGAGCAGGTGCCCGACGTCGCGAACGTCGTCGTGCCGATCGGCGGCGGCGGGCTCATCGCGGGCATCGCGTCGGCGTTCGCTCAGCTCGAGCCGGAGATCGGGCGTCGCGTGCGCGTCGTGGGCGTGCAGGCCGAGAACGCCGCCGCGTACCCGCCCTCGCTCGAGAGGGGCGAGCCGTGCGCGATCACGACGGCCCCGACGATCGCGGACGGCATCGCGGTCGGCAGGCCGGGCGAGCTCAACTTCGCGATCATCCGCGAGACCGTCGACACCGTCGTGACGGTGCCCGACGACGACGTGGCGCAGGCGCTCGTCGTGCTGCTCGAGCGCGCGAAGCTCGTCGTGGAGCCCGCGGGTGCCGTGGGCACGGCCGCCGTGCTGACGGGCCGCCTCGCGCTCGAGGGGCCGACCGTGATCCTGCTGTCGGGCGGCAACATCGACCCGATGGTCATGGAGCGCGTCATCAGCCGCGGTCTCGCGGCGTCGCACCGCTACCTCAAGGTCAACATCCCGCTGCCCGACCGGCCCGGGCAGCTCGCGCGCATCGCCGAGCTCATCGCGGAGGCGAACGCCAACGTCGTCGAGGTGCTGCACACGCGGCACGGCGTCGGCCTCAACATCAGCGAGGTCGAGATCGAGATCCACATGGAGACCCGTGGCGCCGAGCACGCCGAGCTCGTGCTGCGTCGCCTGCGCGAGGCCGGCTACCGGCCCCGCGTCGACGCCTGACCCCGCCCCTCCTCCGCCCCGAGGTGTCACGGTTAGTGGGCGCCCGGGGGGGGGGGGGGGGCGACAAGGAGGGCCCGGGGGGGGGGGGGGGGGGGGGGCGC